>Ga0210019_1000196_pt1 | contig 81459 bp, 71 predicted proteins | sample CryGeyCG2114_020_2_FD_183969 | JGI IMG/M metagenome (GOLD analysis project Ga0210019, IMG submission 183969) | Groundwater microbial communities from aquifer - Crystal Geyser CG11_big_fil_rev_8/21/14_0.20 (SPAdes) (version 2) | ecosystem: Environmental > Aquatic > Deep subsurface > Groundwater ...
ATTGAAACTACAAATAAGGAGAGCGCCAACCATTTTAGACAGCGAACCAAAGGGGAGCTGAGCTTTGAAATAGGCTGGGCGTCGTTGGTAAGTTTTTTGATGAGGTCGTTGGAATTCATTACTTAGTTTTCCCCATCACTTTTCCCCAATTTTACTTTCAGCAGCTTTTGCGCTCGATGAGCACTAACTTTTACGGCTGATTCACTCATTTGGAGTTCTTCCGAAACTTCTCTCACAGTCTTTTCTTCTCATTTTAAAGCTTCGAGTACTCTTCTTTGCTTTTCGGGCAAACTAAAAAGCGCCTCGTATAATTCTTTCATGCTCTCCGATTGGATCAATTGGCTTTCGGCTGAATGATGCTTGCTGGCCTCTCGATTGACGTCGCTTGCAGAGTAAAATTTTTGCCTTCGAAAGACCCGTCGCCAATGGTCACTAATCTTGTAGCGAGCAATCGCAAACATCCAACTAGAAAAGGACAGGCTTGCGTCATAGGTATGTCGGGCTTGATGAACTCCCAATAAAAGCTCCTGTAGGAGATCCTCGGTAATATGCGGATCTCCTATTTTTGACATAAAGAATCCGCGGACAAGATCCCTGACTTCTGTCAACAGGCGCTCGTAGGCGACTTTGTCGCCTACTTGAGCCGAAACCATCAGTTGACCCCAGTCTTGATCTCGTTCTTTTGCGGACCTATTACTCATATGTTCGGAAATCTCGTCAAAAGGTTACTGCCTAATTGTGTGACTTAGAAAGCTCGAAATGCGTCGAAACAGCTAAGGATTTCAAAGTTTTATTTGATCTCCGACTAAAGCGAGGAAAAAATAAGCCTATTTCGAGTAACTTTATGGATGCTGGGGCGAAATTAGTCGTATTGGCGGAACTAATTGTAGAAAGGATTTTCATGAAATTTTTAATTGCTGTTGTTGCCTTAGTTCTAAGCTCACTTCCGAGTTTTGGAGCGGAGATCGAATTTAAGACTGACTCGGCTCATACTAATATTAACTTCGAGGTCGATCACCTAGTCGTGAGCACGGTGACTGGAAAATTCAGCCAATTTGAAGGCAAATTTTTCATCGATGATAAGGGAAATCTTATTCGTGTTGAAGGGGTCATTCAGGCTAAGAGCATTGACACCGGAAATCAGAAGCGGGATGAACACTTACGTTCCAAAGATTTTTTCGATGTTGAAAAATTCAAAACATTGAATTTCGTCTCTGACCCTCTAAAGATTGCTCCCAATAAGAAGTCGAGCATGACGGGGGTGTTGACGATTCACGGCGTGTCGAAACCCGTGAAATGGGACATCAAGTACAGAGGTCAGGTGACCGACCCGTGGGGAAATGAGAAGGCGGCGTTTAAGGCTGGGCTTACCATCAATCGTAAAGACTATGGTTTGAATTGGAATGAGGCGCTTGAAGCTGGTGGAGTTTTGGTCGGGGACGAGATTCAAATTGAACTCAATGTTGAAGGCGATAAAGTCGAGCTTCCGGCCAAGACTGAAGAAAAGAAGGCTCAAAAATAATTCAAATATATTTCAAGGAGAATCAAATGAAGAATTCAAATAAATTTTTAGTATCAGCCGCTGTTGCGGGGATGATGGCGCTCGCGAGTCAGGCGAGCTTTGCAGCAGACAAGCCTGCATCGGCAGACGAAAAAGGTGAATGCCATGGTGTGAATAGTTGTAAGGGACATGGCGAATGCGGCGGCAAGGGACATGGCTGTGCTGGACTAAATACTTGCAAAGGCCAGGGATGGATGATGAAAACCGAGAAAGAGTGCAAAGAACTTAAGGGTGAGTTTAAAGCGCATAAGTCTCACTAGGATTTAGGAATTGAATGCGGGAGGGCTGAGTGTCGGCCCTCCCATTTCTATGGATATGCCATTAGTAAACTTCACTCAGTCTTCGAATCGCGCCGGCTTAGGCTTTCGTCCGTTTTATTACAAAGATATTTTTGGAGGTAAGGCGCAAGAAGTCGAATTTTTTGAAGCTATAACTGAGAACTATATGGATACTGGGGGTCGGCCACTCTATTACTTAGAAAAAATGCGAGCGGAAAAGCCAGTCTTTCTCCATGGAGTTTCCTTGAATATCGGTAGCACGGATGAATTGAATCAAGATTATCTTCGTTCTCAAAAGCGATTGATCGATCGGATTGAGCCTGAAATTGTTTCGGATCATTTATGCTGGACGGGAGCCCACTCTAAAAATTTTTTTGATCTCTACCCCCTCCCATTTATCAGGCAGAGCCTAGATCACTGTGTGGAAAGGATCAGTAGAATTCAAGATTTTCTTGGTCGACGAATAGCTGTTGAGAACGTTTCTTCGTATCTACTTTTTAAAGATAATGAGATGGCGGAATGGGAATTTATAGCTGAAGTAGCGAAGGGCGCTGATTGTCGTATTCTGTTAGATATAAATAATGTCTATGTGAATTCCGTCAATCATGCATTCAACCCTCAAGAATTTATCGAATACATTCCGGGGGATCGAGTCGTCCAATATCATTTGGCGGGTCACACAGACATGGGGGATTTTCTATTTGATACGCATGACCATCCAATCGTCGACCCGGTTTGGGAGCTATTCTCGTTTACGATGGAGCAGATGGGTTCGCGACCCACACTGATTGAACGTGACGATAAGTTTCCTGAACTTGAGGAGCTTTTAACTGAGCTTCGATATGTCAAAACTCTGATCCTTCATCATACCGCACAAGGGAATCAGCTTGTCGTTAAGTAATAAACAGGAAAATTTTTTGAAACTCGTTAAATCATACGCGAGCGGAAATTTGAGTTCCTCAGATATATTTGAAACTCCGGCGCACGGATCATGGCAGGCTCGCTTCGAACTCTACGCTAATGGGCTGCGAGTTCGTACGAAAGAAAGCATGGAAGAGATGTACCCAAGACTCGTAAGAGAGTTGAGTGGGGACGATTGGAATACTTTGGGATCAGACTACTTGGCATCGGATGTTAAATGGCCCCGAAATCTAAATGAGCTTGGACTTGAGCTTCCTGAGTTTATGGCTGCGAACGGCTCGAAAGAGTGTCATATTGATCTGGCGAAATTTGAGAGAGATCTACACTTGAGTTTTAATGCTTTTGACTCGAAAGAGACCTTGAGCCTCGAAGAGTTCGGAGCTATCGACGAAAACTCTCACTTTGAATTTCAAGCTTCAATGTATTTGATAAGCTCAAACTGGAATTTGTTTTCACATCTAAAAGATGCGTCAAATGAGTGGACAAAGAAATCGGAATTTGGAGTCATTTACCGACTAAATTTCAAAGTTAAATATTTTAGTATTTCAAAAGATGAATTCAATTTTCTTTCTGTTTTGAAAAATCGAAACTCTCTTGGGGATTCTTTGAATGCTGCGGGACCTTTCGATCCAGAGCAACTCTCGGGCCTGCTAGCTAAGATTTTTGCGATTAAGGTAGTGACAAAAATTGCTGCCGCTTAACCCCGCGCATAAACACTTGAAGTGACAGACGGATTCTGTGCCACTCTGTACTGGAGAGAAACTGGTTTATACTAGCATAACAGGGATGAAGCTCGAATTTCTCATTCGACTAAGCGACGCCAAAAAGCGCGCGGAAAAAGGACTTTCCGCATCGACGACGGTCGTGTCCTCTAGAACGGCTGGGCGTAGTTTCCAAAATCCGAGGGCGCGCTCGTCCGACCAAGTGGAATTATCGAGTCAGGCCACAGCGAGTAAGACAGAGAGACTCATCCTGGCCCGCGATCAAAACCAATCACAAATGAAAGATCTTCAGGAGGGGGGCCAAAATTTTAGGGGTGAGCCGGTTTCCTTAGTCGAGGCTCTTGGGCGGGCTCCAAAACATTTTGATCAAATGATTCATGAGATTGCGAATAATCCCCGGGCTCTCAATTCCGCTCAGGGCAATGTCGAAAGACGTCTCGCCTACAACCTTCTAAAAAATTAATCCTAATCGACCAAGTTTGGAAGAGACTTACGAATTAGTTGGCTTTTTTCAATTTAACAATTAGCTGGTCGAGTGGTTGCAAAACGTCTGGATTAAATTGAATCCTATTTTGAAATACTTCGTAATCGACACCCTCTGTGACGGGAATGTTTATGTTATTTCGGACGATTATGACGGAATCCACACTTTCACCAGGTTCCATCTGGGAGATGATATAAGTTCCTTCAGTAACCTTTTGAATGAAATTACTTAAGTTCGAAAGCCCGGGCGTATAGTCCTCTGAACAAATTGGGTATGCGGAACCTCGGCCATCTCCCAATGAGAGAACAAAGTCATAGTAATTTGTACCTTGTTCCTCTGGGGGTCCAAAGCAAACTCCATTGCCGCCATTGTTAAGAGCGTCTTCGTCGATGATGCTGGTCACAAAAAATCCATCATTTCCAAACATGGATTCCGCCTTTTCAATAATAGCCGCTGGAAGACTGGGAGCATTATCGCTTAGGGTCGTTCGCAAACTTATATTAGTCGTCGGACTTGTCTCGCCGTATTCGGGTAAAAAACGACCGCCTGTATTGGGACTAAAGTTTTGATGAGTACCAGTATCATAGGAGTCATAGCAGACACCGGCAAGATAGCTTGAATCAAGTTGAGCCCTTGTCTCTCGGAAGTAGTCTTCCAAATTTAAGTAATCTTGGCCTTGGTAAGTGAAGTTCTGATTACAAAAGTTTAGGGTAAACTGCTCAAGATCCGTAAATGAATACGTAATGGAGCTTTTCAAACTTCGATATTCACAAGGCTCTCCCGGACCAAAACCAGGAAAACCATTTTGGATTGATAGCCATGTTTTGACCTCAGACGTGCAAGTCGTATAATTCGGTGAAATGGGGGGATTTCCAACTTCCTCGGGAGGTGGTTGATTGGCCCAGGTAATAAATGGGCTTTCCCCACAATCACGCTCTTGACCGTCTACGATGCATGTTTTGTATCGAACCTGAACACGATCATAAAAATTTCGTTGGAAGTTTTGGCGGTAGAGCCATTTACTTAGCCCAGTCTGCTGGCGATCGTTGGTGCCTACTAAATTTGTATATTCGTTGGCCGGGCCGAAATCTTGCCTCGCTTGATCCCGGCAATTAACATCCGTACTATCATCATTCGCGTCGGAAATAATAATAAAAGCGGCAAGATCGCCCAGACTGAACTGTTTTCTAAGTTCAGTCCCTTCGGCTAGGAGTCGACCCATGCTACAGAGTCCTTTTTCTGTCGGGGATCCGGAGGTTCCAATTGTTGCGATGCTGGATTGAATATAAAGAATCGCGTCGTCAAATTCTTCTTCACTCATATTCTCTCGGATTTTGGAAGAATCTTTTTCACTCAACGAAGGATTAAGAGCATTGCGATTGATTCTTGTAAGCGGTGTATGTTGTTCAAAGTAACCTGGATCCTCGGTTATTAAAAAACCACCCTGACCGTCAGGCACTTGATACTCGTAAATGGCTGTACTGGCTGGTTTTTGGTTCGGATTGCTCCCCTCCGAAGTAGTTGTGTAAATATAAAAGTCTAAATTTGGTTTGTTGGCTCGTAAGGACTCCAACATATTTTGAACTCCAGTAGCCATAGCGTTTTGTTCATCGGCCATGCTTGAAGAGTTATCGACGATGACTCCAATTTTAACTATCGGTTGAACATCGTTAGTTTCGGTATCAACGGTGATGCTACGATAACTAAACCCATCTCCATCATCGCCCCCAGAACCCGTATCACTTCCGTCATCGCCGGGAATCTCTTTGTTTTTATTGGGATCATTAGTGGCTTCGTTTAGTTTTTTGTTTGATATACCGAATCCACCCGCGCAGGCGCTCAGGCTTATAAGGGCAAGTGATGTTAATAGATATTTTGATGTTCCCATGTGGCGACCTTATTCAAGCTCATAGAGAGCAAGGGCTATGCCTTGCCACGAGATCGAAAATTAGTGAGTCATTTCATGGAACTAAGCGTTTAGGCGTGCCAGAGACTCTGGCAAAATAGTCCGATTAGGGTGGAAGCTGGCTTCACAGCTTAAGTATTATCACTCGGGCGTCTCGGCCCAAGCCGCGGCTTCGTTCGAATCAAAATAGCCGATCTGTGTACTGATGACAGTAGCTTCGACATCACCAATTTGAACTTTGAGCGAACGTGGCGGTTGCGAACCCAAGCCCTTCGGATAATGCAAATTGACGCGATCAAAACCATCTATCTTATTTTGAATGATTTTTTTCGTATTCGTTAATTCTCCCGACAGAATCATCCCATTAATCTCGAGTAGACCCAAGTTGTAGGCGGTGCTCGGATCGTCGGCAGAATATAATGCGGGGTCGACTGTTATGGAACCATCAACAGCGATGAGAGAGGCATCCAATCTAAATGTTGATTGGTTGTCTTGTTGATCGTGCAGGTCGATCAAACGAGCGTCTGGACCTACTCGCGGCACGGATTCTGCCCCTGCCACTTCAATATCGCCTAGAGCCATAAAGACCAGGAACTTATCCATTTCATCTACGGCTTGGCTCGACACGATAGAATTTGTAAAACTAAATGAACCTCCCAAAATGGTCACGTTTTTCGGACAAGCATTGATATCTTTGACTTGAGTCGGGTTCTCAGATTGCACCGTGACGGGGCCTGGTAAATTGTAGACTTTATCCTCTTCCAAGCTTTGATCAAACATCACCAAAGCCTGTTCTTCATTATTTCCCTTTCTGTTTAGCGTTCGATAATAGATAACGGCTTTGGCTCGACATGCCTCATCATTATTATTTCCATCTTCACGAGTAAACGTTAGCTCTGAACGAAGGATATTCCCTTCAGGTTCATTGCCTCCACCGTCATTATGAATCATATAGCCGTAGTCCGCATTTTCACGGAGTTCATCAAAGCTTTCATAGATTGTAGAAAAGTCAGGATAGGGGGAGCCGGGTGCGACGCCCTCCAAAAAAGAAACTTCCGATCCCTTTCCAATATCGAGCTTACTCCCTGGAAGATTTGTGGAGAACTTCTTATGGAACGTCAACGCACCGAGGCTTGGATTGAAATGAATGACAGGTTCGGCATTACCCAAGTCAAAAAAGACACTAGTCTTTCCAAAATATTCGCCCGATCCAAATGTGACAGAGTCTTTTCTCTCTTGCCGAACGAGCAGAGCGTAATCGGACAAATCAGTTTTGGAGTATTCGACGGTTTGAGTGGCGCGAAGTCGAGAAGAGGCATCTAAATTTTGAATTTGATATTCGATACTATAAGTCTTTGGCCAATTAGCGAGCTTAGTGCTCGTGGTACATTTCTCGAGTTGAGGATCGGGGCCCTCTCCCATACATTTGGGCCAATTAAAATACTCATTGCTGCCAGGAGTAGAAAATTGACATAAATCCAAATCGATCGGCGAGACGAGATCTCCATCTGAAAGTTGGTCCCTGATACAGACTCGTAAGCTTTCTCGAAGATTATCGACCCCCGAAAGTGCTTGAATACGCATCAACTTATGACTTTTTTCGTCACCAGCCAGTTGATTACCGATTTCGGTTTGTTTCATATAACTTGCAACGATGACAGCCAGTACCGCCAAAATCGCAAGCACGGCTACGAGAGAAAAAGCTTTACGGATTTTAATTTGATAGTTTTTCATAACTTTCCTTTGGAGTTTATCTCTAAAATTGTGTGCCGCCCTTTCCTCCGCAGTCCACTGGCAGCGAGTCTTGCATCGGGGTTCCCGTAATGGCATGCCGCACTCGATTTATTTCGTTGGCAATATCCGAATTGGCATTTCCCCTACATTTGTTTTGGCAATAATATTTGTGTTTTGTTTCCGTGAATTGTTGAAGGAGCGTTCCGTCTCCTACGTTATAGTTGTTGGGGCCGCTCGTACAGCATCCAAGACTGGGATAGTCGGGACGACAATAAACTTCGCTACAAATACCATTCGCGGATTTACTATTACCATCATCTTCATCCAAATACCTCACCGCGGTGACATCTTTGCTTTCGTCAGACCCAATTTTATTATTTGCATTAATGGGATCGTTGGGGTCATCATTGTTGGTGGCGGCTCGAAAATCATAATTTTGACTTCGTGTAGGATAATCTCCTCCATATTGAGTTAAGCACTCACACAATAGAATATCTTCTAGAGTTAAACCTTGTGGAAAATCTGCGCCTTGCCTCTTGTAAGCATTATTTACAGCGTCCCACGTATTGGAACATTTGATTTGGTTTCGATTTTCATTGCAAAGATTGCTCCAATTCTTACTGCTGGTGAGAATGTCTTGGCCAAGACTTCCATCCGCATTTACATTTCGAGTCAAACAACCACACTTATTTTTCCAAAAAGTTGACTCCGATCCATAATAATCTGTGGCCTTGCGGTCGCAGGCCCCGTAATTAGTGCAACGCAAATTGTCCTGATCAAGTTGGCTCGGTTCAAATTGATCGTAGTGAATTTCATAGTCGGCCTCCGAGCCATTATTTTTGTAGAATCGATTCGCATCCTCGTCCTGCAGGCAGTTGCATGCAAGTGCCGTTCTGGGATCTCTATCTTTGAGGAGTGGAGTGCTACAGCCATAATGTTCAAAGCAAGAAGTAAGGCGAGCATGGTCAAACTGATTTCCATCGACGTATGGGACAAGATTGGAGGGGTCGATTTCTGGCGGGACAAAGCTATCGCCATTATAGGCGCATTTACAATAGGCGGACCAAGTACCTGGATCTTGACCCTCCTCAATTTTATAACCCATCCAAGCTGGATCCAATCGAGATGGCTGATCGAAAGCTGCCATACAGTTAACCTTGCATCGTGCGGCAACCGTAGGTTCGTTTGTCATTGGATTGTAGCACTCGAGAGGAGCTCCAGCGCCAGCAGCATCGCCTTGGGGGTTGGCGAATTGCGCCGGACGAAGTTGAAAGCTCAATCTGTGAAGCAGTATTTTCTTTCCGTCTATTTCTTCAACTCGAAAACCCATCTGTGTTAGCGATTGATCATCTTTAATTTCGGAGACTTCGATTCCATGTTCCAGATCGATTCGGATGGTTCCGATATTGCGCCAAGTTGCACAATTATTGGTGGGCTCACAGTCCTCTCGATAGTCTGGGTCCATGATGTGTCGGATAAGCTTGGAATCCTCAGGAAGCATGATTTCCTCTTCACCTTTAAAGGCTTGGCTTATTCGATACGAGACTTGAAACAATTCGACATTATCCGCCAAGATTTGATTTTTAGAGGCCTCCCCCCGAATTAACTGTTTGGAATTTGAAACGAGATAGCTCATTTTTTGAACCATCCTCAAAGTGGTAAGTTGGCCATCATAATCATTAAAGTTAAAGCCATCTTCCGGGTTCGACTGAATCGACAAGCTTAAGATTTTAGTACCCGGATCATATATGGGGAGGCCAGATCGAACGAGAATATTACTGCGCTTTAGGTTTTTTAAATAATATAGCGGTTTATTTTCAGCTGCTGATCTGATTATTGGACTTTCTGGATTTTTTTCTGAATCGATGAGGACGGTGAACTTACTATTTGGAAGATCCCAAGATGTAATGGGCGCTGATACTTGCCCAAACATTTCTGTATAAAGAAGGATTTCATCATATAGGACTTCTGCATCAGGAGGGTTTACGGAGGGATTGGAGATTCCAGGTCTCAGACTTGAGCTAGCGCCCGTCAATCGAATCGCTCGATCCATATCTTGAGCGATTACCGTCGCGAGGATTTTCTCCCGCTCTAAAAGCTTTACTTTCGCGTATTCAAAGCTTTTAATTTTTAATGAACTGGAAAGTGCCAAGACAGCGATAAGAATAATTGCCGCCGTAATGCCGAGAGAAATCAATATCTCTACAAGTGATAGTCCTTTGATCTTCAGAACGCCTCCAGCTGGAAATTAATTCTAGAACCTCAAATAATCTTTTCTACGTATCCCCCAGATCCATGATACCCGAATTGAGTCTTGTTTTGGCAACATTTGATTACTGAGCAATATTTTGCAGGGGAGAATTATGTGGAAACATTTTGCATAGAAAGAAAGTGTTAAAAGGGCTCAGAAATCGTTTTTAGGTCTATGTGTTTTCCCTTTACAGTGTGAGAGGCTCGCGAGTACAAATTCTCAAGTGTTCGAGGGCTTAGGATTTAGGGTCCTATTTTCAGTTGGGAGGGTAAAATGAGTATCAAGAAACTTTTTATTTTTATTATTCGGCGCGCTTTACTGGTCGGCACTCGCAGTGAGTTTGCGAGCTCAAGATGGCGAGCGAATTCAATGTCGAATCTATTTCGACTGTAAATATGGTGAGTTGCAGCGCCATAGAATTTACGCAGCGCCAGATTGTATTCATGGGGAGGCGAATTGTAAGACAAATAATTTTGATCCTTATGGGAGGAAATTTTTGGATCGCTGCGAATACATTGGAACCTACCTTGTCCATACGGCTCATCCAGGTGCCCCGGATTTGAGCGCTCGACTTTGCGGAAGTTATGAGGAGATTCCTGGGATAATATCTCCCTGGTGGGTTTGTGGCTGTCGGATTGCTGATTCAGAAGATCCGATCTCGGACCTATTAATGGGCTGGGAGTGGCATTGATGATTTCTATATAATTCGGAGAGGGAGGGATTCGAACCCTCGGTACGGTGTTACCCGCACAACGAATTAGCAATCCGTCGGTTTCAGCCACTCACCCACCTCTCCAGGGTTGACCGATCAAAGCTTTTTAACACCAGCTCGAACGCGGAAGCAACCGCTCAAGCACCAAACAAGCTTGAAAGTTTTATCGAGGGCGGCTACGAACTAACTTGGTGGCTGAGAGCTGCTCAAGGTTTAGCTGTGAACCCCGTCAGGTTCGGAAGAAAGCAGCGGTAAGCGGTAATGGCTTGTGACGCAAACTCTCAGTCGCCTTTTTATTGCTGATTGAATTTTGGGCCTAGTGCGGAGGAAAGATTGGGGCAGAAGACTGCGTACCTTAAGGGGATTCTTCAAAGTAGGGGGTATTTCGCTTTAAAGATAGCACGCAACCTTCGTACCCCTTTCCTCTTATTGGCCCTAGTGTGTTCAAGCTTTTTCAAAGCAATTGCCATGCCCCAGAATCAGCAGGGCTAAGGCTGGAAAATTTCAGGCAACTTTATTTATGCCTATAAAATTGGTCGTTTTTTCGCCTCAAGATTGTCTTACGACGCTACAGTTCTTGTCTCAACGCCGGGCCCAAAAGCCCGAAGCGTCTGCCCGGATTCTAGGCTTAGAAGCTCCGAACATCGGAGTGTCTCAGTATCCAAAAATCCCAAGGCCCAATAGACAGACTTGGAGGCTTTGAAAACCGAACCATGTATCTGTCCGACATGATTTTTTCCATGATAAACGCTGGAGTTAGGTCGAATCTCTAAATCCGATTCAAAACGGCAAAAACTTTTCCGTCCACGACCCGTCCGACTCCGGACTCTTTCAATAATTTCCTGTCCAATGTAACAGCCCTTGTTCTCGTCGCATAAGTCTTCGAGGCCAAATTCGAATACCAGCTTTGAATCTTCTCCAGCATCAAGTTTCCAATCAGGGATTAGCTTCTGAAATCTAATCAGGTCCCAGTTGTCCAGCATTCCTTCGACTGACTCTACAAATGAAAAATCTAATCCGCGCCAACCTGAATTCAATGTCATCCGACAGACTCCATGGTAATGTTGGTCGATAGTTGTAAGCTTTAATTCATCCTGAAAATGATAGGTGTTAATGAAGTCTTGGAGCTTCGCAAATTGGATTTCTTCGACAAATATATCCAATTGATCCACGAATTTGGAAATCCAAAACCAAGAGACAATCCTCCCCTGTGGGGAGAGAGCAAGACAAGGTAAAGCTTCATTCGAGCTTAAAGACTTTAGATTCCGGCTAAAGATGCGATGCGCAAAATCAACAGCATCTTTGCCGTTGATTCGGATCGTCTTAAATTTATTGGGCAGTCTCGTTTGCATTCTTGAAAACAATATTTATTACCTATGAAAGTTTAAAGCTTTCGTTTAATTTAAATTCGATTCGAAGTTTCTTAACAAAGGAGTTAGGTATGGCAAAGTCGGGTACAGCTAAAAAATCCAAGAAAACATCAAAAATTAGAAGGGCTAGAAAAGCCAGCAAACTTCCTTCTCGGAAGAAAAAGGCGAAGGTTACAAAGAAAGCAGCAAAAAAATCAAAGCGTGCTAAGAAAGTCACAAAGAAGACGGGGGCCAAGAAAGCAATTAAGAAAGCGGCAAAGCGGGTTGGGACAAAAAAGCTTGTAACGAATCTTAAGATCAAAAAGGCTCCGGCTACGGAAACCATTAGAACGCCAGAAGTGAGCTTGCATGTTGGCGATAAGGCTCCCGCATTTGCGGCGATGGATCAGCACGGGACTCAAGTGAGTTTGGCCGATTTTGCGGGGAAAAATGTGGTTCTATATTTTTATCCTAAGGATGATACTCCTGGCTGCACACGAGAGGCTTGTAGCTTCCGCGATCATTTGCCGAGTTTTGAGGGAGTCAATGCGGTGATTTTGGGAGTCAGTTTTGATGATCAAGAAAGCCATCAGAAATTCATTTCCAAATATGATTTAAATTTCAGTCTTTTAGCGGATACTAACAAGGAAATTGCGGAGAGCTATGGGGTTTATGTACAAAAGAATATGTATGGAAAGACTTATATGGGCATCGAGCGAAGCACTTTTCTAATCGATGCTGAGGGTAAAATTGCAGCAATTTTTCGAAACGTAAAGGTGGATGGGCATACCGAAGAAGTCCTCCAGGCTTTAAAATCGATCTAGAGCTTTCTCAGCCGAGCAATCGGCGCGAAAGAATAAAACGGAAAAGAAGGCCTGAGTAATCGGGCCTTCTTTTTTTGGCTTTAAAACTGGACTAGGATCGAATAAGGAAGGAAAAGCTTCTTATTATGCACCCGTAGCTCAGTTGGATAGAGCACATGCCTACGAAGCATGGGGTCGGGCGTTCGAATCGCTCCGGGTGCGCCATTTAACGACGACGAGCATATTCTCAACAGGGAGACTGCATGGAATTTGAAATCAATGGCGATGGGGCCCCCGAAGTAAGCCCTGAGAGCGTTCACGATCAGGTGGAGAACATAAAACTCATTGATGTTCGACGACCAGACGAGTTTACGGGAGAGCTGGGTCATATAGAGGGATCAGTTTTGGTTACTTTGGGTGCGGATCTAGAGTCTTATTTAGAAAGCTTAAACAAATCAGATACCTATGTTTTTGTATGTCGAAGTGGAGCGCGGTCGTCGACTTCGACATTGATGGCGCAATCATTGGGCTTTTCAAAAGTTTTCAATATGAAAGGTGGTATGTTGCGTTGGAACGCCCTTGGATTTCCTATAGAAAAGTGATTTTCTCCCATGAGATTCTAAAATTTCATTAAGCTCTCAATTTTCTTATCATTTTTTTCGTCAATCATTTTATTTTCAAAAACTTTTAAAAAACGTTTTCAAATGGATGACAAAGCTCGCGTTCAGTGTTTGAAAAAACACATGGCAGGAAAAACACATGGCAGGAAAAACACATGGCAGGAGAGGAAATAGGGAAGAAGCGCATGCGAATTGTTGGCAAGAAATTGAGTCGAACTAAAAAATTTCCAAAGGTTTTCGAAAATCTTCAAAGGAAAATAGAGAATTTTTCCAACGTTCTTCGGGCGTATGGATTTACGCTTAATTCGGAACCAAGTGAGTTTGCGAAAGAATGTTTTTTACGATTACCTCAGGGCGCGCAGAGAAAGATATTTCAAAATTTTATTCTATATGCGGAGTTGATCGAGGAGCTTAAGCGACAGAATCGGCAGAGTTTGTCTGATGCGCGCCAGCTGACTTGGGCTTTTCTTAAGAAATTAAATCTTCAGCCCTGCAGCAATACATTTTCTCAGATTGAATCGACGGATTTAATCGAGATTTATAGCCGAGACTATATTCAGATATTTAGAAGTCTAAAGTTTTTTGAATATTATCGCTGTTCCGTATTTGACCTTCTCGTTTTGGACTGGATGACTTTGTTTAAGCGAGAAGCTGCTATCGAGGAGAAAATCTTCTTTAATATGGAAGCGTGTTTTAAGGGCCTGCCCAGAGCGAGAAGTTTCGAGGGAATTCGTGATCACGAAGTGCGCGAAAGATTTTCGCAGGGACCTGAGGCCTTACTTGTTTCTCTAAAGACCTGTAGCCCCCTGATGAGTCGTTCCAAGAAAACGAAAAAAGCTGAAGTAGTACTTGTGACTTCTGTTATCCTAGGCCCAGAATGGGCAGATGAGCAGACACAACAACTCTGTTCAGCTTAAAGATGGTCATAGCCTTAATTTTAAATTTTGTATTTTTGAGTTCGATAAGCTCCGAATGTCAGAGCTATGAAAGTGCCGTCACTCTTTACCGGTCGAATGAAGATCTTACTCGAAGTCGGGAGATACTTGAGTGTCGTATCGTCGAGTATCCTGATGATCATGAAAGTAGAGAGTTTCTATACGAGCATCTTTCTCGTTATTTTCTGAGAACATCTTATGATGATGTAAGGGCCTCGCGCTCCAGTAGTTATGAGCTCATGCTAGTCGGTGGCATCCGATACTTTCGGAAGAATGAATTACACTATGAATTTTTGAGGGAAGTTAGGCTATATGAAGCTGGGACTCGCTTGGTGGATCAGGGGCATTTGATGAGGCACATACTAGTAGCGGGTGGAAATTTCTATATGGAAGCCTCCGCTCGTTTCATTCAGGATGCAGATTTTTTGGCTTCGCAACGCTATTACCTCGAGCCACATTTTGCTTCTGGTCGATGGGATGTTTATGCTGGCGGAGGTTTCAGTCGATTCAAGGACGTTGATGTATGGTCCGTAAGACCAGGATTTATTTTTGCATTTTCGGATCGTTTATCCGTTGGAGTGCGTCTGGATCTGGCGTTGAAGCCGGAGCGGGCAGTATCGTTTACGCAGCAGGTAAAAATTGTTTGGCTGGATCAGTTCGAATCACGGGCCGATCTGTCGGGCGGAAAATCTGATGAGGGCAACAACCAGATTGTCACTTTCTTCTCTGGATCGTTGGGGCTGGATTACTTCTTCCATCCAGCATTGAGGATTACTGGGCGCGGCAGCTATCTCCAGAACGAATTGCGTTCGGAGTGGCGTCTAGGTAGTGAAATTGGCTTTAGAATGTAGGTTTTTTTAGATTCCCTTTCGTTGCATTTCATAGTTATTTTGGGGGCTATTTGGAGAGGTGGCCGAGTGGTTGATGGCGCACGCTTGGAAAGCGTGTTAGGTGTTAAAGCCTACGAGGGTTCGAATCCCTCCCTCTCCGTGTTTTAGGGGTCAGGGCGGATAAGTGCCACATGGCACTTATCCGCCCTGACCCCACGTTCGTCGGGGTGTGGCTCAGCCTGGTAGAGCGCTACGTTCGGGACGTAGAAGTCGGAGGTTCGAATCCTCTCACCCCGAGATCCCCTGACACCCCGCTCCCCAATAAAAATTTAAAAATGGCTTAATGCGTTAAACGTGGTGCACAAGCTGCGGAGCGCCCTAATTTGACGCCCTAGCTTTGAGCTAAGCAATAAACGCTTAACGTTAGACGTGGGGTGCCGATAGGTAATTATGGCGTCAAACGATCTAGCCAAACTCAGTATCTGTCTCATTGTTCGAGATGAGGAAAGCCTGTTAGAGGCCTGTCTGAGTGCCATTCCTAAAGAAGTTGGTGAGATTATCGTCGTTGATACTGGATCAAAAGACCGCACTCGGGAGATTGCGTCACGCTTTCATCCCAAGCTGTATGATTTCGAATGGTGCGATAATTTTGCTGCAGCCCGAAACTTTGCAGCGTCCAAGGCTACTCGAAATTGGATTCTCTTTATTGACGCTGATGAAATTATCACGCCCCCTGGATATCAAGATCTTATCGGGGCGATGCACAATCAAGGGGTGGACGCATATGATTTAATTGAACGTAACTACACCAATGACCTTGGCATCAAAGGCTGGCGTTCTCTTTCAAATATTGACGATTATCCAGCGATGGCTGCGGGCTTCTCCGGATTCTATGACTCTAAAATGGTTAAGCTCTATCGGAATTACAGAGGACTTCGGTGGGAGCGGTCCATTCATGAAACGTTGGAACCCTCATGTCGGCAACTCGGGTGTGCGCTCAATTCTACCACAATCGTGATTCATCACTTGGAAGGTCTCAAATCTTCGAAACAACTTAAAAATAAATCCTCCCGATATCTTCGCGCTGTTCTCAAAAAACTTCAAAGTGAGCCTCGGAATGCCGCCTATTGGTTTGAAGCGGCTCTTGAATTTACTAAGAATGGATTCTTGGGTCGCGCCGACAAAGCCTATCAATATGCGATTCGATTTCGGCGAAATTTTACTGAGGCGCTTTTTAATCTTGCCCTCCTTAGAAACGCATGTGGCGAATATGAAGCCGCCGAAAGAATTCTTCAAAGCTTGAGGACGGAAAGAAGGGGTGATGTCGATATTCTCTCACACCTTTCAACAAGTCTTCTTTATCAGGGAAAATGGTCTGAAGCTCGGGAAATAACCCAACAAGTTTTACAGATGAATCCCAATCTTTTAATACCTCATATGAATGCCGGCGTGATTTGTTTTGAACTTGGGGAACTTGAAAAGAGTCGTCACCACTTTGAGATCGCTCTTAGGTTAGCGCCACATGCTGAGTTTGCGGCTCAAGCCATCACCAAGATCGATCAAGATCTTAACGAATCGACCCGGCCATGAGCTCTGCCAATGGTTTTGTGTTGTCCAAACGCGCGAGAATAATCTGAAGTACGGCCGTAATGGGCGTGGCTAAGAACATGCCGGGTAGTCCCCAAACCAATCCCCAAAATATCAAAAAGACCATTACGGTTATAGGATGAAGACCAAACTTTTGGCCCATCATTTTTGTCTCCAGGAGGTTTCCGAAAAAAAACTGAATAGTCGCCAAAGCTGAAAGACTGACGATGATATGCCAATCGAAACCGTGTTGAAGTAGTATGACGGGAATCGGTAATACGATTGCTACAAGGGATCCTACGGTAGGAACAAAGTTAAGAAAAAAGGTCAAAATCGCAAACATAAAAGCAAGGTCAGTCCTTGTAATCATCAGGGCTCCAAAACTACAGATGGAAGTCATGAGCGAAATAAAGAGCTTGATCGAAACATAGCGCGTGACTCTCGAATCAATTTCTTCAAGCAATTTATTTGGTTTAGCTGTTTTGCTTTCGCCCAAGAGAAGGAAAATCAAAAAAAGTATAACAAGGCTGGAGGTGCCCAAGATCCCGACGAGACTTTGAGTAAAGTGACTAACCCATGAAAAAACCGGCAAGTCGTTGATGTGCTGTCTCCAGCTTTCGCTGTCTAAAGGAATGCCTTTGGATTGCAGAAGAGGAGTTAGCCAATCCACAAAATCCACAACTCTCGTTCGATACAAATCCGCGCTTGCTAAAATTGTATCTATTGAATTGGCAATTATAAGGCCAATTAAACCAATGATGAGGATGCCAATACTAAAACTCAAACCTAATGAGAAAACTCTGGAGAGTTTCAGCCTCGTCTGAAAAAATCGAAGCACGGGCTTGAGCATATAATAAAGGAAAATGGCAAAGACCAGAGGCATTAAGGCCGGCTTTGTATAGATTAAGGCAAAGGTTAAGCTAATCGAAGTAAGGCAGATCAAGCAAGCTTGGGTGACGCGATCCTGAGAGTCCATGGATAAGCTTAATCATAGATAAAGAAGGCTCTATACGAAAGGCAATATTCGATTTTGCTCTCTACCGGGACTCTCGCTAAAATTGGCCGTATCGATTGGAGGATTGACTATGAAAAAATGCAGCCAGCTTTTATTTGCTGGGATTATTATTTTAGGTACGGCTTCGGCTCAAAACTCAGGCGAGACAGAGAAAACGGCTGGTCAGCAAATCCTTGAGCACAATAGACAGATTAAGGATTTAAGAGATCAGCTAGATGAAGTTCAAACCAAGCATGGTCTTAGTTCCAAAGAATATAAGGAGCTGCAAAACAAGCTTGAGAAAGAAAGAAAGTCTCGGGACGAAGCTGCGGGATCCTTAGGCGAAGATCAGGGGATGCGTCGAAAGATGCGACGTGATATTGCCAATGATAAGAAAGCTGCCGAGAGGCAGAGGGCAACTGAAGCGGCTGCCGAAGAGGCTGAGAGAGATCGAAATCTCACAAAGAAAGAGAAGGCAGATATCGAAGCGGCCAAGCGTTTGGCCGAAGAGGAAGCTGTGAAAAAGGCTGAGGAAGAGGCTAAGCAAAAGACAGCTGGAGCTTCCAAGTCGGCAAGTCCGGTCCCCAAAGAGGACGCAGCAATTGAATCCGATCAGGAGTAGTGGAGCCAATTTGTGCTGAGCTATCTTTATATCGCCTTTCATTTATTGTTTATGGTCTTTCTGGCCGTTCGAGTTATTCGTACGCGTTGGCGACACCGAGTTTCTTTAGGGGACGGTGGAAACGCCGAGATGCTCCGGGCCATTAGGATTTTTGGTAATTTCAATGAGTATACGCCATTTTTTTTTGGCTGCACTTTACCTTTTGGACTCACGAGGAATTTCGGAGGTATGGATCAATGTGTCGGGGCTAAGCTTTACGGGTGGGAGGATATTGCATTTTATGGCGCTTTCACAAAAACGGCAGAAATTTAGAGTGGCTGGGATGCTCACTACCTTTAGTTGCTATATCTTGGCGGCTGCCTTACTTGTTTATTTATTCTACATCGAAAGATATAAGCATCTCATTGAAAGGCTTCTCGGCACTGGGTAGGCTTTAAATAATGGGGCGCTATTCATTTCCTAAGGATAAAATTAAAATTCTTCTCGTTGAAAATGTGCATACTTCGGGTCAGGAAGCTTTTGAATCGGACGGGTTTAAGGTTGTTAGAATCGATCGTGGCTTGACTGAAAAGGAACTCATTGAGCAGGCGGCTGACGTTCATATTTTGGGAATTCGTTCAAAAACACATCTTACAGCTAACGTCTTAAAACAGACGCCAAAACTTTTGGCGGTGGGCTGCTTTTGTATCGGAACGAATCAAGTAGATTTGTTGGAAGCCAAAAAAAGAGGCGTGGCAGTATTCAATGCTCCTTATTCAAATACGCGAAGTGTGGCTGAACTTGTGATGGCGGAAATAGTTTTCCTCGCACGGCAAACTGCGGATCGCAATACACTGCTTCATCAGGGCAAATGGAATAAATCGGCGAAGAATTGTCATGAGGTTCGAGGAAAGAATATCGGCATTGTCGGTTATGGAAACATCGGATCTCAAGTTTCAATTCTAGCTGAGAGCTTTGGTTTGAATGTTTATTTTTATGATATTGCGACCAAAATGCCTCTTGGAAATTCGCGAGTCTGCAATTCTCTAAAAGATTTACTAAGCGTTTCGGATTTTGTAACTCTTCATGTTCCCGAAACCCCGCAAACCAAAGGCATGATTGGTGCTGCCGAACTTAAAAGCATGAAATCGGGGGCTTGCCTATTAAACCTAAGTCGCGGAAGCGTTGTGGATATCGAAGCTCTCAGGGAAGCGATTGAGTCGAAACAGCTCGGGGGCTGTGCGATTGATGTATTTCCGGAAGAGCCAGAAAAAAACGAAGACATTTTTAGAAGTTCTCTTCAGGGTTTGCCGAATGTAATCCTTACGCCACACATTGGCGGAAGCACCGAAGAGGCACAGTTTAAAATTGGCCAGGAAGTTGGGGCCAGCTTGCTTCGATATATCAACGAAGGAAGTACAAAATTATCCGTGAATTTTCCTCAGGTGGAGCAGTCGGTGCGAGACGATAGTCATCGGATATTGAATATTCACGAAAATCGTCCGGGAGTCTTGGTTGAAATTAATAAAATAATTTCGGAAGAGGGGGCTAATATTCAAGGCCAACAGCTTTCGACCGATCCGGATATTGGCTATTTAATTATGGATGTGGACCGGAATGTTTCGGATGTTGTGAAAGAAAGAATCAAAAAGCTACCAACAAGTATTAAGACCAGAATTTTATATTGAGAAATTTAGAATGTTCGTCTTAATCGAAGATCTTCCCCGGATTCATGATACCATCTGGGTCAAAGGCGCGTTTCAACTTTCTCATGATTTCAATTTCCTCTTCAGATCTTGAGAAATTTAAAAAAGCTTTTTTCGTAAGCCCCACGCCGTGTTCAGCCGAGATGCTTCCATGAAATTTTTTGACACATTCAAAGAGCTTGAGATCGACAGACTTGCATTTGTTGATGAACTCGGGCGTCGAAAGCGAATCAGGTTTCAATATATTGATATGTAAATTTCCATCACCGATATGGCCAAACCAAAGAACTTCAAAATTCCTGTAGTTACTCTCCAAAAGAGAGGTGACTTCCGAAATAAATTCAGGAACTTGGGAGCTTAATACGGAAATATCGTTTTTGTAAGGTTTGTATGATGCGAGGCTCTCAGAAATATTCTCGCGATACGACCAAATCTGGCGAGATTGTTCAGCCGTCGTGGACGTGGTCGCATCAAGAATTAACTGCGAATCCAAATGTGGTTCTATGAGAGACTGAACGAGTTCCCCATTTTCTTCAGCTTCAAAAATAACATACAAAGGATAGGTCTCGGAAAAAGGTCTCTGGTAATTCTGAGATGATACTACTTTTTCAAGACAATCATTCGTAAAGGCTTCAAAGGCAATAAGTTCTGTTTGTTTTCGTAGTGATGCATATAGCTCTATCGCTGAGGACCAGTCCTGAAGGGCGACCAAAAACAGGCTTCTCTTTGAGGCCCGTCGAGTGAGTCGAATCCAAGCTTCCGTAATAAAACCCAAAGAGCCTTCACTTCCAATAAATAAGTGTCGAAGGTCGAATCCCGTAGCATTTTTAATCAAGCCATGATTTAGATCCAATATTTCACCGCTTCCGGTGACAACCTTCAACCCGGCCACCCAGTTTCGAGTATTGCCATATTTTAAAACATGAATGCCACCGGCATTGGTTGCGATATTTCCACCTATTTGGCTGGAGCCAGTTGAGGCAAACTCTATAGGAAAATAAAGGTCTTTTTCTTCGGCAAAATTCTGAAGCTCTTCTGTGATAACACCAGCTTCCAAATGTACGAGCTGATCAGCTTCAGAGAATGAAATAATTTTTTTCATTCTCTGAAGCGAGACAACAGCTTCGGATTTTGAAGCGACAGCGCCGCCACTTAACCCGGTTCGGCCTCCCGATGGAACAAGAGATATTTTGTTCTCCCGCGCATATAGAACGATTTTTTGAATATCCTCGGTGGACTCAGGGAATAAGATTACCGAAGCCTTGATGTCAAAGTAATTCGTCCAATCCTTTGCATAGACTTGAAGGTCCGATGGATCGCTTGAAACTTGATTCTTTCTTAACAGATTTTCAAAACCGGATGTCATTTCGCCTTTCTGGCCTAAAGACTAATTTTATCGCGACTGCAAACCTAGGGGAACAGAAGAAGCCTTAAGAAATGCGGTGGATCAATCGGGGCAGAGCGTAAGCAGAGGATTTTGACTTGGGCCAGGGGCGCAAGTAGTATGGATTATCAACCCTACGGGGTGGAAAGGAGGTGATGCCCATGTATAGACGTTTAAAACGCTGGGTGATCACCGAAAGCGGGGGAACTTTCTAAGCCTTAGAACCGCTTAGGAAGACTCGCAAGTAGGCGATCACCACCCTTTAAAGTTGGAGGGGCGCATCTCCAGGTCGAACTTGAGTTGCGCCCCTTCGATGGGTCTTTCCGGCTCAAATCATTCAGCTAGTTTTGTTGTGAGCTTCCCCAACTGTCGATCGCAGCCAATTTGGCGCGGGGGGCGCCGAAGAATTTTTTCCATTACCAGCCTGCGAAGTCCGGGAACTAACCAAGCTTCATCCTGTAGTTTCAAATCGTGGCCATTAAATATTTTGGCACGTCTAACCTGACCATGTCGCTGAAAGTCGTCTCGAGTATCTCTGACCATTTTTTGTGCAGAACGATGGGAAACAAAGGCCACAACATAAGTTAAACTTGAAAATAGTGGGACGCCGGAGTGTTGATCAAAGGTAAACGCACCTACTTTTAATATTTGACGAACTCCTCCGAATATTTCTCTCCAGGAGATGACCTTTGGTGCTCGAAACCAAACTAGTTTCATCAAGTTTTTTAACAAGCCGCGTTTCTGAAGAATTTGAAGGCCACGTTGCATTTCAATCGCTTCGCGTAAATATTGAGCCCGTTCCAAGCGACTAAGGTTTTCAAGTTTAAGGTCGGGATAACGCTTGTGAACCAGGTCATCTGGATTGTTTCCAATCCAATGAATAAGACCGGAGAGTCGAATTTCATAATGATCTTGAAGCAAGCCTTCTTCTTGTTGAATTCGAATCTTACGAATCATATAAGTCGAAGCCAGCTTTTCCCCCATACTTAGAACTGGCGCAAAGATAATTGCGGTCGGGTTAGCCCATCCCTTGGTCAGAGCCATAATGGCGTAGTTGGCCGGGAGGACATAACCGGTTTTAATTAAGGTTTCGATGATAGGAATAGGATGACGGATTAATCGATCATAAAAATCAGAAAAGCTTGAACAAAAGAGTCCATAACTTCCACCAACAAGCAGGGCAGGTAAGTTATTTTGAATCGCTCCTAGCAGGCTGGGGTCATTTAGGTGTCTCAAGTAATTAGCATCGACCCAAAACCCGCCGACAAGTATTGAAAGTTGAAGTGAAGTGGAGAATAGAGCGACGGCGACGCTATTAACAGTGGGATTTTCGTAAGCTTGATCCACATAGCGCGGCAAGAAGGTAAAAATATTCTTCTTATGTATATAGTAGCTCATGGGAATCATATGGCCAGCATCATCGAGGCTTGTGATCAGTACGTTCGTCTTATACTTCCACATTAGACGTTTACGATATTTCTGAGTTCTAGTGTGCGAATCATTAATTCGCTTCCTATTGAGACTCAGTTTTAAATTGAGAACCAAAATGGAAGCCTTCTTACCGCTAACGACAACTTTAGCAATAAGGACGGGCTCTTTTTTGCTTCCAACATTCACAAATTTGATTCGGGCAATACCGGATTCCTTAAAGTCATAAATACCCTTTTCAATCTCGTTCAGAAATTCTTGAACGGCCCATTTTTCAAAACCTTGCTCATAAACTTTTCTAACATCAGATAGAAAGTCTTCTGAATTCACCCCTCGATTGACGGAGTCGAATACTTTTTGCACGCTTTCATAGATGCTATCTTGGCCTTGGACCTGGGGATCTCTTTGCGGCTCATTGCGAGCATTGGAGGCCTCGGAAGTGACGGCTTTTAAAAAATCATCTTTTCCTTCCATACCAAAGTGATGTTCGTAGGCCACCTCGATTGATCGAAATAATCCCTTCCTCTTCGCTGCTTGTAGAGCTCCATCAACAGCATAAGTATAGCGCCCCACAAATTCCTCGAGAACTTCCGGGTCAGGAACAGCAGACTCTCTTAGGGAAGTCAGTGTTAGCCCAAGACTTTCATCCCAGGGATGCCCTGCGAGAATGGATTCCTCAACGTCAAAACTTTGGTCAAAATTTTGAACTGTTTCTAATGTCGGTATTTCATCGGGAAGACTCAGCTCTACTGAATCGACTTCTGTTACTTCCTCTTGAGCAAAGGAAGCTAGGGGCATTAAGGCCAGCACAAAGAATCCCAAGAAGCATTTTCTTAAAGAAGACATATTTTTGTGGGATCCCGTTTTCTCCCAAATGATAGTTATCAGGAGCATTTTCCAGCTGCCAAAGCATATTTGGATTAAGGCTTCATTAAGGTATAATATGTAAACTTATTTAGATGGAGCCATTTCGACGACAGCAAGATTTTTTGTGTCGACATGAAGATAGGCTTTTTTGGCTTTAAGGTCGAAATCCATGTGTTCTTGACGGGTTACGATGTTTTCGCCCGACCTTAACTTCCCTCGGAACTCATGAAATAGACCTAGGTAAGAGTGACCAATCAACTGAATTTCCCAAGGGCTCTCCTTTTGACTTAGTCTCAAAAATTCCGGCCTAAGCACACAGCCGGCCTTCTTCGGTTGCGTCTTTGGGGCCTGCGCCAGCGCAGTCCAGTTTCCCAAGACCTTGGCTCTATAGCGACCATCCGAAGTCAATTCTAATTCCGTCGGAAAAATATTGGTCGCTCCCATAAAATCTGCAACGAAAGCGCTCGTAGGCTGATTGAATATTTCCATGGCCGTCCCCTCTTGTTCAATCTCACCTTTTCGCATGACAATTACAGTATCCGAAATGGCCATGGCCTCTGATTGATCGTGAGTCACATACACAGAAGTAATTTTAAGGGACTGTTGAATGTCCCGAATTTCATTTCGCATCGCCTCGCGAAGTTTGGCGTCCAAATTCGAGAGCGGCTCATCAAATAAGAGAATTTCTGGTTCGACGATAATAGCTCTAGCCAGAGCCACCCGTTGCTGTTGCCCGCCTGAGAGTTCGCTAGGCCTACGATTTTCCAAGCCTTTTAAGCCGACTCGATCGAGGCAGACAGACAGCTTTTCTTCACACAAGTCTTTATGAATTTTGCGGATTTTGAGTCCATATAAAATATTTTCTCGGACATTAAAATGGGGAAAGAGTGCGTAACTTTGAAAAACCATAGCCGCGTTTCTTAGATGAGGCGGAGTTTCCGTAATGTTCCGATCATTTAAATAAATTTTTCCGGAGCTGGCTTCCTCGAAGCCCGCGATCATTCGCAAGACAGTAGTTTTTCCACATCCAGAAGGTCCAAGCAGTGTGACAAGATGCCCTTGGGGGACACTAAGATTGAAATTATTGACGGCGACGAAATCTCTCTTGGAATCTCGATCCGTAAATATTTTCTCCAAGCCCTCAATTTTAAGATGTGTACTCATGATGACGTGATGGGAGATTTTCCTAGCAAAAGTTTGATGATTGCAAAAGCAGCAAGCACGATTAGAATTAGGATCAAACACAAAATCGAGGCCGCGCTGAAGCGAAGAATCTCAGTTTGAGCCAAGATTAACACGGTCATATGGTTCCATTTGGCCGAAACAAGGAAGATCACGGCACTTACGGCTGTCATACAATGAACAAAAACATAAGCCATTCCCGTAAACCATGCTGGTTTAATCAGAGGGAGCGTTACATCCTTAAAGCTGCGGACAGGCGATGCGCCTAAGTTGCGTGCCGCCTCGTCTATAGCAGGATCAATTTGCTGAAGTGAGGCTTTGGCGGCCTCCATCCCGGCCGGCATATGTCTAAAAATAAACGACAAGATAATAATGCTAGCCGTGCCGGTAAGTAGAAGGGGTGGTTGATTGAAAGCCAGGGCGTAGCCAATTCCAAAAGTCGTGCCGGGTAGTGCAAAAGGCAGTAGGCAGGCAATTTCGAGGGCGAGTTTTCCTGGAAATTTTTTACGAACGAGCAAAAAGGCTATGAAAACGCCAGCCGTTCCAGCGATCGGAGTGGCGATGCTCGAAATCAATACTGTAGATCGGATGCTTTCCCAGCCCACGTCCCAAACATAGGCAAAGTTTTCAAGGCTAAAACGGTAATCAATCCCCCATGATTTAGTAAAGCAACCCGCCAAAACCGTTACATAAAGAAGAATGATAAACAGCGAAATGAGGCTTATAAAAAAAACTAGCAAACACTTTACGGAAGTCGATGCCATCTCGCGATGGTAAAGCTTCGGCTTTCCTGTGATACTGACATACGATTTCCGTCCTACATAGTATCGTTGAAATAAATAGGCCGTGATGCAGGGGATAAGAAGGAGGTTTGAAAGAGCGGCCCCTAAGGGCAAATTGCCCATCCCAGTAAATTGCAAATAAGCCTGTACAGATAACACATCAAACTTTCCAGCTAGAATCATCGGATTTGCAAAGTCAGCAAGTGAGGTTACGAAAACGAGCAGCCAAGAGGCTATGACGCCAGGCGTGGCCAATGGAAGAGTGACACTTCGAAATACTTTCCAACCTCCCGCGCCCAAGTTCGCGGCAGCGTCTTCAATGGAGCTATCGATACCAAGCAAAACCCCGGAAATCGTTAAGTAAGCAATGGGAAACATCGAAATGCTTTGTACGACGACTAATCCAGGGAAACCATAAATATCAAAATTTTCGAGTCCCAGTAATTCGTTCGTAATAAAACCGCTTTTTCCAAATAACAAAATCATCGAAAGCGTGAGCATAAAAGGCGGAGATATAATCGGAAGGGTTGCCATAAAGCGAAACATATTTTTTGCGGGGGTTTGTACTCGAACGCAGACAAAGGCAAAAATGAAACCAATGATACTTGAAATAGAGGCCGTCGTAATTCCTAGTAGAAGAGAGTTCCAGAGACTTCGTCTCAACCAAGGCTTTTCAAAAACATAGCGATAGGTCGGAAAGGACCAAAAGTCTGCGCCGGAGGTTGACAGCTGCAAAGAACAATAAACCGGATAAAGTACAAAAATCGCGATTAATATAAAAATAATCGTCGAGCTTATGGCGATGCTGGGATCTCGCCGTATCCAGCCAAAGCTTGACATTTCGTTTAGCCGTTAATTTTTTCGTTCCATAAGTTGATAAGTCGGTCACGTTCCTTGCCGGCCCATTCCAAATCGACATTGATAAGTTTGATGTCTTTAGGATTGATGGAATCTGCTTTTAATTGGATGCCTTCAGAAACAATTGGAACAAAATAATAGTCAGCCATAACTTGGGAGGCAGTGGGACTGTACATCCAATCGTAGAATTTTTTAGCTTTTTCTAGTTGTTTGCCATCTTTTATAAGAGAGATGGATGCAATTTCATAACCCGTTCCTTCCTTGGGGAAAGACAGTTCGAGCGGCGCCTTATCGTCATGAATCAATCGAACGATATCATGCGCATAACCAACGGCGATGGTTGCTTCGCCGATAGCAACATTTTTGGCCGGTGCCGAGCCAGAGCGTGTGTACTGGGAAATATTATGATTCAGCTTTTTGAAATAATCAAAAGCGCCAGTTTCACCATCCTGAACAATTAATGCCGCTATTAAGTTGTATGATGTTCCCGAGCTTCCAGGGTTTGAAATCTGAACCTGACCTTCCAATTTCTTATCCAGCAAATCAATCCATGAAGTTGGTTTTTTCAGGCCCAATCTTTTGAGCTGTTTAGAGTTAGAAGCAAATGAAAGCACTCCCATATAGAGGCCGGACCAATAACCATCTCCATCTTTTAGCGCCGCAGGAATTTTATTCCAGGATGTATGCTGGTAGGCAGCGGTTAAGCCTTTCTGTTTAATTTGAACATGGCTGAGACCAACTCCTCCAAGCCAAAGTGAAGCCTGAGGATTATTCTTTTCAGTTTCGATTCGAGCCGCGGCTTCACCGGTTGATAGGCGAACAAATTCCACTTCTTCGCCCGTCTCTTTTTCGTAGGCTGCCACAATCTGGCGAACAATAGGTTCGTCCATGGTAGTATAAATGAAGAGTGGCTGATTTTGGGATGAGCTGCGGGTGCAGGCTACCAAGGAAAGCGCCAAAATGCTGATTGAGATGAGGCCTTTAAACATAAAAATCTCCTAACAAGACAGGCCTTACTGAAGAGAGGCCTATTAGGTTAAGCGAAAAAAGAGGAATCTTTTAGAGCCGTGAACAGATCGGGATAGCTTAATTTGACTCCCAGCTGCTCTCGACTGCGTTGAGAGCGTATCTGCTTGGAAAGAGTGGGCTTTTCGGTACTTGAAGGGATGCTTGGCAACTCGATTCCTAGAGCTTTGAGATGGGTCATAATTTCTTCCCATCGATACGACTTGCTGTCACTCGCGATAAAGCGCGATCCAGGCAAAGCCTTTAACGCTGCAGCAACTAAGAAGCCGCACAGGTCTTCGACATGAATAAGATTTAAAATTTTGTTCGTGTCTTTGATAAGGCCGCGCTTAAGCCAAGAAACTGGACTTCGTCCGGGGCCATAAATACCTGCGGCATGAATGACAATGGCGCCAGAATTTCGGAGAATTTCTTCGGATTGAAATCGCAAAGAATTCGTATCCAAAGCAGAGCTCTCGGTGACGATTTCGTCAGCATGAGTGGTTTTGAATAATCTGGCGGTACTGACAATTAAAAATTTTTTGAATTGGGGTAGAATCTTACTGGCGAATTTTTGGGCTGCTTCGGGAGACTCGGCGGCAAACAGAGCAAAGCTAATAGACGTATCCTTTGGAATATTGCCCCAAGATGTTGGGTCTTCGAAAGAAAAATCAAAATCTTTACTCCCACTTCTATTCGACTCTTTTACTACAAAGCCAGCAGCTTCTAGCTGTGGTTTCAAAAATTTACCTGTGTAACCTGAACCTAAAATAATCGCTTTTTCGGATCGATTCATGCCAAGTGGAGCCATTGAAAACTTTTGTAGCCAATTATAACGGCGACAAGAGAGCCAAATAGATTGACGCTTATATGAGCGCAAGCGCCAAGAAAGTCCGCACTCTGAAGATTTTTTAGAATATCTAGACTGAAGGCCGAAAAAGTTGTGAATGAGCCCATAAAACCAACAGCCACCAAAAAGTAAAAACCGGAACTACCCCAGCCTAATTTACTTCCCATTGCAAAGAGGCCCCCGATTACAAAGGATCCAAGGATGTTGACGAGCGCGGTCGCCCAATGCGCCAGATTGTGGTTTATAAAAAGCTGAAAGATTAAGGCTCGGCTTAGAGCTCCTACAATTCCACCTAGTCCGATTAAGATATATTGCATAAGATATTTCTGTTTGTAGAGTCTAATGGAAGAAGCGCGCCGCCTCAAAGTTATTTCGCTGAATATTCACAAGGGTTTTTCAACCGACAATAGACGCTTTATTCTTAGTGATTTGCGTGAGGGTATTAGAGCCGTGGGTGCAGATCTGGTGTTCTTGCAAGAAGTACAAGGGGAGCATCATCATCATCGAGAAAAAGTGCCAGATTGGCCTGACGAATCGCAATGTGAGTATATGGCGGACCAGATTTGGACAGACTTTGCCTATGGACGAAATTCTGTTTATCCCCATGGCCATCATGGTAACGTGTTGTTGTCAAAATTTCCTATTCGGAAGTGGCAGAATTTAGATGTGTCGGCCAACAAGTTGGAGAATCGAGGAATTCTTTGGTGTGAGGTTGCCGTTCCGGGCCATGAGTCGCGGGTAATGCATACGTTTTGTATTCATTTTGGCTTGTTAGCAAAATTTAGACAGTACCAATTGGGTTGTCTAAATGAGATTTTGCGAGGCTTGGATCCAGAAGATGCTGTTATAGTCTCGGGGGATTTTAATGACTGGAATCATAAGCTGGACCGTTATTTTGAGAGAGAAATTGGGCTAACGGAATGCTTTCGATTTCTTCAAAAATCTTATGCACGAACTTTCCCAAGTTTTTTTCCATTATTTCGATTAGATCGAATTTATGTTCGAGGATTTGATATCGAATCTGCCTGTGTCTTGCATCAAGGCAATTGGAACCGGCTGAGCGATCATTTGCCTATTGAGTCCCAACTCCGCTTACGAGGCTGAAATCAGAGGCTTAGAAAACCCTGTAATTTCGTACACAATCGTGTACGAAATTACAGGGTTTTTGGACTCCATGTTTGGTGAAAGGTGCTAGTTAGATGGGTAATATGAATTTTCGAAATATACTCAGACTATCAATCAATTCGTTGATTTTTTCGGGGATGCTCGTTTCTGGAATTTTTTATGAAGAAGCTCAGGGCTGCTCCGAGTTGGGAGATTTGACTCGATCACGGCCTCAAATTGAAGAATATCAAATTAAAGTCGAAAAATATGGTGGCAAGCATCGAACAATTGCATTCTTTATCGATGGAGTTTGGAAACCTCTTCTTCGATCGAGTAGCGGGCAGGAGTTCTCCGCTCGATCAGACATAATCACGACAAAAGTGCGGGGAAGTCGACTTTATTTGGCGTTGGCCAATGGACAGGTTGAGATTTTAGAATTTGATTTGGTTGAAGGCAAACTTTCATCTGAAGGCGCGAAAATCAAAAATATCCCTGTCGTTGTTTCTGATCAAATCGTGGAATTTCCAAATGCCAATCCAGGAAATAAAATTCCAAATTTTATTCGCCTTGCAAATTTGGAAACTTTGCCTAGTCCTAGAAACAAAGGGATCCGGGACGATGCACTAATTGCGAGCATTTCCGAAGGTCCCGCGGGCGGTCCATTCCAGGATCGTCACTTTATTTTGATCGCGAAGAAAGACCGAACTATCGAAACAATTCCGCTTAGCCAGATAGCTAACGATCCTGGAATGGATTTTGAAGTGCCACGAGCTCCGGATGAGGTGATTTCGAGTATTAATGAGTTAATGGACGTCTTTGCTTTGGGAGAGGATGTTTATCTTTTTATACAGTCTAATCCCGCCAAAATCACAGTTATTGATATTAGAAGCAGCAAGTTGATTGCGAAATCTATGCCGCCTCAGGACTACGGCCATATTGCTCATCGGGGTGCGGCAATGGAGAAACGGGCTGGATCATTTAGGATCACAATCTCGAAAGCCTGGAACAATACGCACGGAATTTATACGGGTTTGAGGATAACTTACAATACGAATACTGGACGAACCCATTGGGCGGTTATTGGGAACGATTGATGAGCGCAATCAGCGCTGATCATCCAGCTCCTGAGGTATCCAAACAATAACTGTCATTCATTGGATCTCCGAATAAACAAAGCGGCATAAACAAAACCCGTTGCGAAACCACCTATGTGGGCCCACCAGGCGATACCACCGCTTTGTTCTCCTGCTAAACCTAAGCTCATCCCTCCGGCGACAATTTGAAGCAAAAACCAATAGAGAAGAAAAAATTTTGCCGAAATTGTGAAAACAGCGGGGAAGATAAAAATCGGCACAAAAGTTACAATCTTAGAATGCGGAAATAGCCAAAGATAAGCTCCCATTACACCCGAGATAGCTCCCGACGCTCCCACCATGGGCACCTCTGCATTTCCTGCGAAAACTAGTTGAGCGATGGCCGCCCCTAAGCCGCATAGCAAATAGAAAAATACAAAGATAAGATGACCAAGCCTGTCTTCAATATTGTCTCCAAATATCCAAAGCATCCACATATTCATTAAGACATGCAACCAACCAGCATGAAGAAATTGGCTTGATACGAGTGGCAGCCAATTTCGAAGATGAATACTAGACCAAATAAACTTCGAAGGAAGGAGACCCCAGGTTCGAAAGAATTCTTTGATTTCGATTTCACCAAGTCTCGACTCATAGATGAAAATAAAAACGTTTAAAACAATAATGAAAATGCAGACAAAAGAAAGGCGACGAGACGGAATCGTATCACGGAGGGGAAACATCGAGTTGAACTACTTTTTATTTAAGGCCGACTTGTCTATGAGGCCGCGCAGCTGATCCAGATCAGCGCGAACATCATCAGGTACATTAATTCCTGATGAGCCTGTGTATGATAGAAGGGTTTGTTCTTCAACCTCCCGATAGCAAGCTCGAGCAACGGGATCTTTAGGAAATCGCAAAATACACTCTCGCAAATAGAGGTTAGAAAGATCATATTGAAAGCTATCATCAACTCTAGAGTCCAAAACACCCAGCCAATATAAAATTCCTGCTTTCAGTTGTGTATCCGGATGTGAATTAATGTAGTCATACAACAAGCCAGAGAGATATAGAGCCAAGATCATCTGGTCATCACCGATCGCAGGTTTTTCATCTTCAAGCTGAACTTTCGTAGCGACATAATTGATAAGCTGGTCAGCCGTGACCGTCTTCGCGTCGATTTTTTTTATGCTCTGAAGGGCGGTAAGCTGCGCCGACCACAGCGAAGCATCTTTCTTTAAGGCTTCGGGAGCTTTTTCCAACTTCGTGACTCTAGCCACACTTGCGCTAGTAGTTGATGGGTCGCGTTTAATTCGAATCCCAATTCCAATTATTCGCTTGATAGATTTTTCAAGTTCAAAACTGCCTTCGTCAGTTGCTCTTTTATCAAAACTATCAATGATCGAGTTATAGAGCTTAAGGCTTTGATCGTACTGGCGAGTGGCAAACAAAAATTCAGCACGTTCATAGGCGCTGCCCTTAATCTTGGAAGCATCAAATTTCCACTGGGGGTTGTCACTTGGTGAAATTTGCATATGACATGAGCCGCAACCATATAAGCTTTGATTTAGCATTCGTCTTGAATAAGAAAAATTCGACTTGCGATAACTTGATGCCGCTTCTTGTAGTTCTTCCTCAAGAAGTTGAGCCGAGATATGAAAATTAGGTGTTTTGAGACGATCATAGTGGTGAAGGCTATGCGAAAGTTTTTCAAGCTGATCAAGATGGAACTGGATTGATTTTCGGCTTTTTGGAATGGCAAAGGATTTTTCGGAAGTCATATAGGGCTGAAGCTCCATAATATGCCCAAGAAATTGATACATAACCGAAGGGACTTCCTGTTTTGTAGCGGCTGAATCTTTCGGGCTTTCGGCTACTACATTCGAACTTTTAGCGATCAAACGAGGTGTTGCAAATCCGATCAGGGCGACAGCAATAAGGTTTCTGAGCTTCATGTCGATTAGTTTAGGTAAGTTTTAGAGATCGGGCGAGTTTAGATTTAGCATTGTTAAGCGGATTTCGTCGGGAGTTAAATACACGGCTCTTTTTTCCTGCAAGATATCTGTAGGAAGAATCTTGTAAAGCCACTCACGGAAGTTAATCAAGTCAGGCCCATAGCCACGCTTTATGGCGCACTGGTCTGTATTTCTCTCGTATTTGGCAATAAAGGAAGCCTTTGCGAGCCACTGATATTGGATAGCTAGCGAAGCCAAGCTCCATAGCGAGCGCGACAGGTAGTCGACAAAGTGACAGTTTTCGTGAGCGAGAACAGCCTTCAGGGCAGGTGTCGGGGGTGGATTTGTATAAAGCATTTTATTGATATTTAAAACATAGGTTCTCTTTTTGGCAGGAAAATAGGCTTGCGAGACATCAGCCATAAAAAAATGATCTGTTGCTTCAAATTCTCGATAAGCAAATCGAAGGTTTTGCAATTCAGGAAAGCTCTCTTGAATAACTTCTCGGTGAAGCTTTTGGAGACTTGGCAGATCTAGATTACTCACTAATTGTAGAAAAATGGAAAAAGCCAGGTAAGTCATCTCTTTTAAAATCGCGTTAAGATTTGATGGCCGGCATCGGTTACTAAGACCGTATGTTCAAATTGAGCTGAAAGACTTCCATCGGAGGTATCATACCATTTGATTGTGGAACCCGGGATGTCGAATTCTCGAATGGGCGCAGCTGTTTCATTGATCATCGGTTCAACCGTAATGGCAATCCAGGGCCGAAGTTTGTCCCCCCTTCCTTTCTTTCCGAAGGAAGGCACAAAAGGTTCTTCGTGAAAATTTTTACCAATACCATGGCCACCAAGCTCTCGAACTACATGGAAACCTTTCCGTGTCGTAAATTTTTCAATTGCAAAACCAATATCACCAACAGTTGCATTCGGATTGACTTGTTCAATTCCTTTAAACATCGCTTCTTCAGCGGCCTCAGTAATATTTTTGGCGCGCTCTGAAACCTTTCCGACATAAAATGTTCGAGACGTGTCGCCATAGTAACCGGATTTTTCGCAGGTCACGTCAATATTGATGATATCGCCTTCTTTTAGTGGACGATCATCAGGGACCCCATGGCACACAACTGTGTTAATTGAAGTGCAAACGGATTTAGGAAAACCATGATAGTTCAAGGGGGCTGGCCTGGCTGATCGACTTAATGTGAATTCATGCACGAACTGGTTGATTTCGTTGGGGGTGATTCCGGGTCGCACAAGCTTTCCAGCCTCGACAAGTACTTCAGCTGCCAGCTTTCCAACCTTTTCCATATGCCTAATTTGGTCTGCCATTTTGGGAGTCATCATAGTCTTTTATAGACTACTCCATTTATTTGACAGCTTCAAAGGGAGCTGTTGCAATCCTTTGACATCGTGAATTGGACACAATTGAGTCAGATATTTTTTAAGTTCGAGGCTGAGAAGGCACACGAAATGGTTCTAAAGCTTATCGCAGGGAGTCCATCTTGGATGCTGCGTCAGGTATTTAAGAATGCTGACGATCGGCTTTTGACAAAAGCCTTAGGAATGGATTTTCGGAATCCCATCGGCTTGGCGGCCGGCTTTGATAAGAATGCTACCATATTTCAGAATTTGGCGGATTGGGGTTTCGGCTTTGCGGAATTGGGAACGATTACGCCGCTGCCTCAAAGCGGAAACCCTAAGCCGAGATTGTTTCGTGATGTTGAGCGCCAGTGTCTGTTCAATCGAATGGGATTTAACAATGACGGAGCCCAAATAGTTGCCAGACGAATTGAAGCCAAGCGTCATAAGCTTCCTAAGAATTTTCGCCTAGGAGTGAACATTGGTAAGAATGCGAAAACCGAAATACAAAATGCTGCGGAAGATTATCGAAAGGGTGCCGAGGTCTTTTTGGAACTTTGTGATTATCTCGTCCTTAATGTTAGTTCGCCAAATACCCCAGCTCTTCGTTTTCTTCAGACTAGAGATGAAATTTTGAAAATCGTTGAAGTTGTATTGAATCAAAGAATTCGGAAATCTCTTTCTTGTCCCATTCTTATCAAATTTGCACCAGAGTTTCGTGGTGAAGAACTTAAACAAAGCCTTTCGGCTTTAGAGAGTTTGGGTGTCGATGGCTTTGTGATCTCCAATACTCGTGCCGGAACGCATCGAGACTTGGCGGGAGGTTGGAGTGGCGGATGCCTTTCGGAGATTTCGCGAGAGGCGTTGATAGAATTGAAGTCTCAAACTGGACTTCCGGCCATCTCGGTGGGGGGAATCATGACGAGCGAGGAGGGCTGTAGACGATTCAATTTGGGTGCTGATTTGATTCAGATTTATTCGGGATGGGTCTTTAAAGGGCCCGGCTTTCCCTTCGAAATTGTGAAGGCTTTGAGGACAATGAACGTTCACAAATCACAAGAGGGCGTGTAAAAACCCTCTATGGCGGACCTGAAAAACCGTGTTGTTTTAATTACGGGGGCTGGCCGCGGCATTGGCGCTGCGACGGCAAAACTCTTAGCAGAACGGGGTTGTCGGCTGGTATTAGTCTCACGAAGTGTCGATCAGCTGCAGGCTGTAAGAAAAGAAATATTAGAGCGAAATGTCGATGCGGAAGTTCTTTGTTTGCCTGCCGATATTTCGAAGGAAACTCAAATCTCTAAACTTGTTGATGAAATAGCACAGCACTTTGGTGTCTTGGATGTTCTGATTAATAATGCCGGCGCCATTTGTGTAAGGAAGTTTGCAGAAACTAGTCTTGAGGATTGGGATAGGATGATGGGAATCAATCTAAGGGCTGTCTTTATGCTTTCTCAAGCGGCTCTTCCGCTTCTTAAGAAAAGCCAAGTCGCATCAGTCATTAATATTAGTTCGTTGGCCGGGATACAATCCATGGATAAGTTTTCGGGTTTTGGTTCCTACACGACAGCCAAAATGGGACTTGTTGGCCTTTCTCAGGTTATGGCACTCGAGCTGAAGGAATCAAATATTCGAGTCAATGTAATTGCTCCTGGGGCGGTGGATACGCAAATGCTGCAAGAGGCGCTTCCTGGTCTTAAAACTTCAACCACTCCCGAGGACTTGGCGAAGGAGATTTTATATTTTGTGGATGAAGATCTGTGTCGTGGGGCCACGGGTGAGTTAAAGGTTTTGGGTAACCGATGAACGGACAATCATTTGATTTAATTTGGATTCTTTTTTTCCTATTGTTTTTTGTTCCATTTATTCAGCAGCGCTGGTTAGCGCGAACTCGAAAGAAATTTATAAGAGAAATTGAAATAAATCGATCGTCACGAGTGATTGTGCTGGTGCATCGACAAGAATTTTTAAGCATGTTTGGGCTGCCTTTTTTTAAGTATATTAACATTGAAGATGCCGAACAAATTCTAAGAGCGATTAGGAAGACGGATCCGAAGACTTCAATTGACCTCATTATTCACACGCCAGGTGGCTTGGTTTTGGCATCGACCCAGATCGCGATGGCTTTAAAACGGCATCCGGGGCCAGTTCGGGTTTTGATTCCTCACTTTGCGATGTCTGGTGGCACGCTTTTAGCCTTGGCCGCAGATGAAATCTTGATGTCGCAGAATGCCGTAATGGGACCAGTCGACCCCCAAGTTGATCAATATCCGGCCGCTTCCCTATTGCGAGCGGTGAAGCGAAAGCCGCTTTCCGAAGTCGATGATAAAACTTTAATACTCGCGGACCAGGCCGAAAAAGCCATTGCTCAATTAGAACAAACCGTTGTCAGCCTTTTAGACAAGAAAATGGATTCGAGCTTGGCTTTGTCGCTTGCACAAAAACTGACTTCTGGAACTTGGACGCATGACTATCCAATTAGTTTTGAAGAGGCTAAGAAGCTTGGTTTTCTGGTGAGCCAAGAGATTCCAGACGAGGTTATTGATCTTATGGAGCTCTATCCGCAGCCGACCAGGCGACAATCGAGTGTTGATTACGATCATGAGGATCGAAAGAAAGAAAAATTTAAATAAGTCTTTTTAAGATGAGAAGACCGCAATGAAGTTTTTTGAAAATGATTCTGATCTACTGGCCACAAAGACGCTGAGTTTGAATGGCGGTGATGTTGAACTCAAGAGGGCGGAGATTCGAGGCTACTTTCACAAAACCTTCAGTCTTGATGAGCAAGTATTTGAATGTTTAGCCAGTGACGAAAGTTTTTATATTAAAGCCAATCCATTACGGCATCCCCTGATTTTTTATATGGGGCATACGGCTACGTTTTTTGTGAATAAACTTTTTGTGGCTAATCTTATACCCGAAAGAATTAATCCCAAACTCGAAGCCATCTTGGCGGTGGGCGTGGATGAGATGTCTTGGGATGATCTCAATGAAATCAATTATGATTGGCCAAAAGTCAGTGAAGTTCGCGAGTATAGAAATCAGGTTCGCGAGCTTGTCGATTTGTTCATTCAAAACACCCCACTGAAACTACCCATCGAGTGGAGTGATCCTTTTTGGATCGTACTCATGGGGATCGAGCATGAGCGTATCCATATTGAAACAAGTTCGGTTCTTGTTCGGGAGTTGCCATTAAAGGCGGTGCGAAAGAATCCTTTATTTAAAACTTGTGAGCTTTTTGACGAGGCCCCACAAAACGAAATGATTGGGGTAAAGGGGGCTGACTTAAGCCTGGGAAAGTGTCGGCAAAATCCTTTGTATGGCTGGGATAATGAATATGGAGATCTTAAAATTAAGCAAAATGATTTTGAAGTTTCCAAATTCTTAGTTTCGAATCAGGAGTTTTTGGAATTTGTCGATGACAAGGGTTATGAGAAAAAAGAGTTTTGGCAGGAAGAGGGGTGGAAGTGGCGAGAGTTCACAAAAGCTAGTCGACCATATTTCTGGAGTGTGAGAGCGGAGAAATATTTTTACCGAACTTTGACCGATGAAGTAAAAATGCCATGGAGTTGGCCAGTTGATGTTAATTATCATGAGGCTAAGGCCTTCTGTAATTGGAAGTCACAAAAAACGGGCAAGGCCTTACGCCTACCGACGGAAGCTGAATGGATGCTACTACGAAAAAATATTGAAGTGGACGCGCCCTATTGGGAGAGGGCGCCAGGAAATATTAATTTGGAATACTGGGCATCGGCTTGCCCGGTGAATCAATTTGAAAGTCGGAATGGCGTGTGCGATATAATCGGAAATGTTTGGCAGTGGACCGAAACGCCCGTGGATGCCTTTCCTGGATTTGAAGTTCACCCGGCCTATGATGATTTTTCCGTCCCCACTTTTGATGGGCGGCATAATCTTATTAAAGGGGGATCATTTTTTTCGACGGGAAATTTGGCGACCAAAGATTCGCGCTATGCATTTCGGAAGCATTTTTTTCAGCACGCTGGATTCCGCTATGTGGAATCCGAAGAAACGCCTCATCTGTCAACTAACCCCTACGAAACTGATGAATTGGTTTCCCAGTATATTGAGTTTCACTTTGGCGATGAGTATTTTGGGGTGCCTAACTTTCCCTTGGCTTGCATGAAGGCTTGTTCGGGGGCGCTAAAAGATCGGCAGAGGCGGCGTGCTCTCGATCTTGGTTGTGCCGTGGGTCGAGCTAGCTTTGAATTGGCCAGAAGCTTTGAACATGTGGACGCGCTAGATTTTTCAGCGCGCTTTATCCAAATCGGAGAAGAGCTGAAGCAAAAGGCGCTGAAGCGCTATGCGATTGCATCGGAGGGGGAGATGGCGGACCTTAAAGAAATAAATATTGATCAAATCTATCCAAAAGCGATTCGCGAGCGCTGTCACTTTGTTCAAGGGGATGCCTGTAATTTGAATCCCAAGTTTTCGAACTATGATCTAATTTTTGCTGGAAATTTGATTGATCGCTTGTATTCACCGCGAAGGTTTTTGGAAAGTATTCACGAGAGAATCGTGAACGGTGGTCTCTTGATACTCACCTCTCCCTATACTTGGCTTGAAACCTATACACCGAAAGGGGAGTGGATTGGGGGCTTAAAGATTGGAGGCGAGAATCAAACGACTCTCGAAGGCTTGAAGAAGATCCTGAAGTCCAGGTTCCATTTTCTAGATGCTCACGATATTCCATTTGTGATTCGCGAAACAAAACGGAAGTTTCAGCATACAATTTCGCAAATGACGATTTGGGAACGTCGGAAAACTTAACCGAATCGGCTCAAGCGCATACTCAAGGCAATGCCTATAAATAAAGCAGATTGCACAAGTATAATTGTTGCGCCACTTGGCAAATCATAGACATACGAAAGATATAGTCCCCCAACAGAGCTTAGTATGCCAATGGCAACGCTCTTTATGGTCATGGAGGTGAAGCTTTTAGAAATCATTCGCGCACTGGCTGCGGGGATAACTAAAAAAGCGGCCAATAAGATAATTCCAAGGACTTTTAGGCAGAGAACGACGGCCAAAGCCAAGACAAAGTGTAGAAGATAATCATCTCGCTTTACACGGATGCGATCGGCTTGCGCCAAATCTCGATCAAAGCCTGCATAGGACCATCGCGACCACATGGGAAACAATAGACCGAGTAATAGGCAAAAGCCTCCAGCATAATATAAATCAGAATTTTGAACTGTGAGAATCGAACCAAACAGATAGGTCGTTGCATCTCCCGTATATTGCGTGCGAAGAGAGAGAAATATAATTCCCAGCGCCGTAGCCATTGAGAAAAAAATCCCAATACTAGTGTCTTGCTCGAGTTGAGTATTTTGAGTTGTCCAGGCGATTGCCATGGATACAAAAACACTGAACAAGCTTACCAAAAAAAGTGGTTCGACATCTAGCCACAGCGCCAAAGCGACACCCCCCAAACAAGAGTGAGCGAGGCCGCTACCCAAGAAACTCATTCTTCGTTGAACAATAAAACAGGATAGGTAACTTGCTAGGCCGCCAATCAAAATACAGGCAACCAAAGCCCGAAACATAAAAGGGTATTGTAGGACCTCAATCATACTACTCATGGCTCCCATGGTGTTCATGCATTGAGTGTCCAAAAGCTCGGTGAATATTTTCTTGGGATAAAGTTTCTGGAGGATTTCCGAAGGCGATCTGCTTTTTATTAATCAAAAGAACATCTGAGGAATGATGGAGGGCCACTTCCAAATCGTGGGTGACTAAGATCACAAGCGCTTTAGTATCGTCACGGTAGTCTTCTAAAATTTTGTATAAATCCGATTCGCCAAAAGTATCGATGCCCGCGGCGGGCTCATCGAGAATCAAAATTTTTCTGGGCTCTATAAAGGCTCTGGCCAAAAATACACGCTGCAGCTCACCGCCCGAAAGTTCGTGAACGGATTTTCCGTAAAGATGTTCAGATTGCAATCGAGATAGGGCGTCTCTTACATCATGCTTTTGTTGCGAGTTTATAAAAAAAGGCCAGCGGTGAGTTTTGCCAGAGAGAACTAACTCCTCTGTTTTGGCAGGAAACCGTGAATCAAAGGCTTTGCGTTGGGGGACATAGCCAACATCGCACGGGATAAGGTTTTGGGGTCGCTGGCCGAGAACCAAAATCTTCCCAGTATTTGGCGTCGTGAGACCAAGAATAATTTTGATAAGCATGGATTTTCCGGCCCCATTAGGACCAACGATCGATAAGAAGCGATCGCTGGGTATAGCCAGATTAATCGATTCCAAAATGGGTTGATTTTGAATGCGCAAAGTGATGTCTCGACACTGAATGGCGAGTGCCTGGTTCATTTCATTCCCCTGGTTCATTCCATACCCCTATGAATTTCTCGGGCGTTAAAACGAATGAGGTCTGCATAGGTTTTGATCTCTTTGGAAGCGCCAACGGGATCCAAGGCGATGATTTGAAGTTTGGCAGCCTCCGCTAGGTTTTTTATGGATCGATCTGCAATTTGAGGCTCCGAAAAGATTGTCTTAAGATGATGGGACTTGGCGAGTTCGATCAAGCTAATTAATTTTTTGGGTCCTGCCTCTTTGCCCGGCAATTCTTCTATCGAGCCCAGATAGGTGATTTCAAAACGACGCGCAAAATAACCTAAAAAGTCATGGGCGGTAATAATCCCGCGTCCTTTGACAGACGTCTGAGCGAATTCGCTCCCAATTGATTTTGTAATCTCCTGAAGCTGAAGAGAAAAGTTTTGGTTATTTAATTTGATTTGAGGGCAATGAGATTCGAAATTGCCGCAAAGATTTTCGGTAAGTTTGGGAAGAACGGCTTTGACAGCCAAGGGATCAAGCCAAAAGTGGGGATCCGGGCTTTGTCGACCCGTATGTTCATCTTTTATGTAAAGAAATTCATGTTCTGGCAAAAAACTCATAAGGGCGATGGCCTGTGACTTTTTGGCGCCAAGAATCCAGCTGTCGAGACTTTTGCCGAGATAAAAAACCCAAGGGCTTGAACTAAGCTTCATTGCATCCGAAGTTTTAAGTTCAAAATAGTGTGCCGAAGCAGCGAGGGGCGCAAGAGTTGTAAGCCTGAAGGCTGATTTTGGCAGAACTTCGGCGAGAATTAAGGCAACGGGCTTAATCGAGCATACAATTTCAATCGGTTCAGCTCCCCCTACAGGCCTCCAAGGTGACCAAATTGCTAGAAGGAGGGTAATGAGTCGGGCGGGTTTCATGGCAACTTTAGCTAGTGGATTCGCCACTCTAAGTCAAAATCTGTTGGTGTCATATCGGGTAAATTTGATTAGTTTTTTGAGAATGGGATTTTGGAAAACGCAGCTTGATCCACAGTCTGATGAATTTAAGGAAAATCAGAGCTTTCACCGAAGCTTATTGGAGCGGCATCACAAGCTCAGTAAAGATTTAGAAGTCGGAGGTGGAGCGGATCTTCGAATGAAGCATGAGAGTCGTGGGAAGCTCTTTGTGCGCGACCGCGTTCATCGCTTGATGGATGCTGGGTCTCCATTTCTGGAAATTGGTAAATTTGCAGCCCATGATCTCTATGAAGGATCAGCCCCTGGAGCTGGAATGGTAACTGGTGTGGGGAGAGTTTCAGGGCAGGAAGTGATGATCATTGCTAATGATGCCACGGTTAAGGGCGGCACTTACTTCCCCATGACGGTAAAAAAGCATCTTCGTGCCCAGGAAATCGCCTTAGAGAATAATTTGGCCTGCCTTTACCTGGTGGATTCGGGTGGGGCCTTTCTGCCGATGCAAGCTGAAGTTTTTCCGGATCGTGATCATTTTGGTAGAATTTTTTATAATCAGGCGCGTATGTCCTCTAAAGGCATTCCCCAGCTATCCGTAGTGATGGGAAGTTGTACGGCTGGTGGGGCTTATGTCCCGGCTATGAGTGATGAAGTGATTATGGTCAAGAACCAGGCAACGATATTTCTTGGTGGCCCACCTCTCGTGAAAGCGGCGACGGGAGAAGATGTTGATGCCGAAACACTGGGAGGAGCGGATGTTCATACGAGAACAAGTGGTGTGTCCGATTATATGGCCGCCAATGATGAAGAGGCCTTGAAGCTGGCCCGTCAACTGGTGAGCCAACTCAATCGTAAAAAACGCATTGGCCTTGATGTTAAAAAGCCACGAGAGCCTGAGTATTCGGCAGAGGAAATATTAGGAATCCTCCCAAAAGATCTTCGTACGCCATTTGATATTCGGGAGCTGATCGCCAGGATTTTTGACGGATCGGAGTTCGAGGAATTTAAACCACTCTATGGGAGCTCACTTGTGTGTGCTTTCACTTATCTTCATGGCTATCCGGTTGGAGTGATCGCTAATAATGGTATTTTGTTTTCGGAATCGGCGCTTAAAGGCTGTCATTTTATAGAGCTTTGTGCCCAGAGAAAAATCCCGCTGGTTTTTCTTCAGAATATTACCGGTTTTATGGTTGGAACCAAATATGAAGCTGGCGGCATTGCTAAAGATGGGGCCAAGCTTGTGAGCGCTGTTTCTAATGCGAATGTTCCTAAGATTACTCTTGTTGTCGGAGGATCTTTTGGGGCTGGAAACTATGGAATGTGTGGCCGAGCCTTCCAGCCAAGATTTATGTTTATGTGGCCCAATTCCAAAATATCCGTCATGGGAGGTGAACAAGCCGCACATGTGCTTTGGTCGGTGAAGAACAAGGATACGAAAGAATCGGAAAAAGAATTTAAGGCGAAGATATCGGAAAAATATGAAAGTGAAGGAAGCGCTTATTATTCGAGTGCGCGACTTTGGGATGATGGAATTATTAGTCCGATTGAAACTCGACAAATTCTCGCGCTTGCCTTGTCAGCTAGTTTGAATGCGGAAATTGAAAGTACGGAGTTCGGTGTCTTTCGAATGTAAGTGGGGAGAGATTTGAATGTATAAGAATTTAGAAATTCAGAAATCTGAAGCTGTTTGGCGACTTCAGCTTAATCGACCCGAAGTCAAAAATGCAATGAATGCTGAAATGATTTCTGAGCTTTTAAGTTTTTTTGAGAACATCGATTCGAAATGTCGCGCCATCGTTATTAAAGGAAGCGGCGATTTTTATTGTGCTGGTGGTGATCTCAATTGGATGAAAAGTTCGCTTAAGAAGTCGGCGAAAGAAAATGAAGAGGATACGCTAGCCTTAGCGCAAATGCTTCATGCCCTTGATGAATGCCCTGTTCCCGTGATCAGCCTCGTAAGAGGAGGCGCCTTTGGTGGCGGCGTTGGTTTGGTCGCCGGTAGCGATATCGTCATTGCGGATGAAAAAGCGTTATTCTCTTTGTCGGAGGTTAAACTTGGACTTTTGCCTGCGACGATTGGGCCCTTGGTCATGCGAAAAATCGGAATGAGCCAGGCTCGCCGATTTTATCTCACTGGAAAAAGATTTTCGGCCCTTGAAGCTCGTAGCATAGGGTTGGTTCATGAAGTAGTTCCGGTGGCATCCTTAAACAGTGTTTGCCAGGATTATTTGAACGAATTGGGAATGGCTGGGCCTCAGGCTGTCAAAGTCGCGAAGAAATTGATTCGAAATCTTCAGGGGCATCCGCTCTGGGAAGAAAGTGTTTGCGAGAAAACCTCCAAAATATTATCGGAGGTAAGGATCGGAAGTGAAGCGCAGGAAGGTATGACTGCATTTCTTGAGAAGCGTAAACCGAGTTGGCGTGAAGATTTAAAGTAATTGTGAAGCTTTATATTGCCAATCGATCAGAAATCGCACGACGCATCATTCGGTCAGCGAGTCGGATGGGAATTCCGACTTGCGTTGGTTTTGCTGTGGTCGATAAGGATCTGCCATTTGTTAGAGAGGCCGATCGCGCGAAACTGATCCGCTGTGACAATTCTCGGGATGCTTATCTGAATTCAGAAATCGTAATTCAAACCGCCAAGGAAATGGGGGCCACGCATTTGCATCCTGGTTATGGATTTTTGTCGGAGAATGCCGACTTTGTTGAAAAACTATTGGCGGCAGGACTTGAGTTTGTGGGACCCCGACCAGAGAGCATGCGGAAGCTTGGTGATAAAATTGGGTCGCGGCGCTTTTTACAAACTCTTAATATTCCACTTTTACCCTCTTACGAGGGGGATGATCAGTCGATAGATCGTTTCAAGGCTGAGGCGAGCAACTTGGGCTATCCACTTCTTGTAAAGCCGTCGGCCGGTGGAGGTGGGAAGGGAATGTTTCGGGTTAAGCGAGCGGCGGATCTCGAGGAGGCCGTGGACTCCTCTAAACGAACTTCTAAAGCCAGCTTCAATGACGATCGAATATTTCTGGAGAAGTTTGTCGATCCGGCGCGACATATTGAAGTTCAAATTTTGGCGGATCGATTTGGGAATGTTCATGTGCTTGGCGAACGTGAGTGCAGTATGCAAAGGCGACATCAAAAGCTTATTGAAGAAACGCCATGCAATTTTATTTCTGAAAAACTTCGAAAGCAGATATTTGATCATTCGATTAAAATTGCTCGAGCCGTAAATTACGAATCGGCGGGTACGGTTGAATGGATTTGGGATGGGAACGACGGGATTTACTTTTTGGAAGTGAATACAAGACTTCAGGTGGAGCATGCGGTTACCGAGGCAGTCACGGGAATCGACCTTGTGGAGTGTCAATTGCGTGTTAGTCGAAATGAAAAATTGGAGAATGTGAAGTCAGGGACAAACGGGCATTCGATCGAGGTTCGCTTGTGTGCGGAGGATCCAGCTAAAGATTTTTTGCCAAGCGGAGGAAAAATCCATTACCTTCGGTTGCCGGATGAAAATCTGAGAGTGGACTTTGGTTACGCTGAAAATAACGTCATTGGCTCGGATTTTGATTCTATGCTGGGAAAAATCATTAGCCATGGGAAAAATCGCAGCGAGGCGATTGAGAAAATGATCACAGGGCTTGAGACACTATGCGTGATGGGCCCGACAACGAATCGTGCCTATCTTTTGCAGATTTTAAAGTCGGAATCTTTTTCTAAGGGAAAACTTTCAACTCGGATGCTTGAAAGTTTTCCGTATCACTTTAATCTTTTAGAAGCCCTGCGAAGCTTTCAAGACCTTCAAGGTGATCCACGACATTTTGTGGAGTCGGACTCTCATGAAGATTTGGATCTTCACTCACCCTGGGGTGGGCTAGATTCGTCGCCCGCCTCTGAAGCTTGGTGGATGGATTTCGAAAATCAACGTTACTTTCATCTAAGTTTTACGGATTGGTCGATACCACGTCCCAGGAAAAACTTGAGTCCCTCTTCTTCAGTTCAAGATGAGGCTTCTCTGGAAAAACTTATTAAGAGCCCGATGCCGTCAAAGATTATCAAAATTCTCGTCAGAGAAGGTCAAAATCTAAAAAAAGGAGAGGCTCTCATTATTCTTGAGGCCATGAAAATGGAACACAAAATTAAATGTTCTCACAATGCAAAGGTATCCAAAATTTTGGTAACCGAAGGGCAGCAGGTACCGCCAGATGAAAGCTTAATAGAATTGGAATAGCAAGATGTCAGAAGAAGTGAAAATTGTTGAGGTTGGTCCGCGCGATGGGCTTCAAAATGAAATGAAAATTTTATCCACAGAAAAGAGGGTCGAGCTCATTCGTAAATTAATCGGGACCGGCCTGAGGTTTTTGGAAGGAGGAAGTTTTGTGTCTCCCAAAGCAATTCCTCAAATGGAAAATTCAGATGAGATTTGGGATAGTTTGAGGTCGGAATCGGCTGATTTATGTTTTTTGGTTCCCAACCAAAAAGGTTTCGAAGTTGCTTTGCAGGCAGGGGTCAAATCGATCGCGGTCTTTAGTGCCACGAGCGATGCCTTTACGAGAAAGAATATCAATCGATCCGTTGAGGAGTCCTTAGATCAATTTGAGCCCATTGTTGGTGAAGCTAAAAGGAAGAAGATCCGGGTTCGAGGTTATATTTCTACGGTCTTCGGTTGTCCTTATGAAGGCTTTCAAGATCCTAAGAAATGTTTGAAAGTCACCGAAAGACTCTTCAAGATGGGTGCCGACGAGATTTCTATTGGCGACACAATCGGAGTGGCTCATCCACGCCAAATCGCTTCGGTCTTTGGCTTATTAAAAAAAGGATTTGATATTCGCAAGATTGCGGCTCACCTTCACGATACTCGAGGCATGGCTATTGTTAATATTCGGGAAGCTCTCGGCCAGGGCGTGAGGGTTTTTGATGCCTCGATTGGTGGGCTTGGAGGATGCCCTTATGCAACGGGGTCTTCTGGAAACGTGGCTACCGAAGAGGTTTGTTGGCTTCTGGAGGGCCTTGGCTTCAAGACAGGGGTGTCTGTTGCTCGTTTATTGGCAGTAGCGGCTTGGGTTGAAAAAGAGGTTGAAAGAGCTTTAAAGGCAAAGTTTTATTTGTCGGGCCCAAAGCATCTTTACTATGATGAGCCGCAATCTATGGAATAGGCTTTCTAAGCCCGCTTGTTTTATGCAGGGCTATGGGAGAAATTATAAATATTAACTAGAACTGTCTGCTTTAAGACAGAGTGAGAATGCCTTATGAATGAAGAAAATCGTGACAATCGACCTTATAATCAAAACAATCAACGACGACATCGCTCCGGAGGGGGAGGCCAAGGGGGTGGCTATCGCGGTGGGCATCGATCTGGAGGCCATGGCGGTCGTGGTGGCCGATCTCAACGTCCATTATTAACTAGCTCAACAAACGCCGCCGGAATGGGCCTATTAGCTCTTGTAATGGGTGCGAACCTTGATTTAGGGATTAAAACCTATATCGGCGTTGGAACCGTCGCTTTTTGCTTGTCTGCCATTATTTCATATTTTGCGCAGCGAGCATCCAAGCCATGGATCGAAAAAATCTCAGACGCTTTCTTTTTTATCGGAATTATTCTTGTTGTTCTGGTTGCAGGAAGTCTCGGAAATGTTTGGTCCACTCTTGGGCTTTGATTTTAAATGCCAAGCTTAATTTTTGATTTGGATGGTACACTGGCGGATTCTCGCCAGTGTATCTTGGACTCCGTTCGATATGCTTTTGATCGTATTGGATTCGCGAAAATAACTTTTGATTCGGTTCGAGTGACACAACAAGATCTTCGAAAATCTTACGAAGAAACGATGGAACAGAATCAAATTCCGTTTAATGACGAAGAACTTAACCAATTTATCACAGAATATAGATGGTATCACGAGCATGAAGGTGAGGCCGGTCTAAGCTTATATGAAGGAGTCTTAGAAACTCTTGATCAGCTTCGTCCTAATTTTGGATTGGCCGTAGCGACAACGAAACATTCTATGCAAGCACTTCGAGTTCTTAATAAATTAAAAATTGATCACTATTTTGATCATATTCAGGGAACCGATCCAGGCATGCGGTATAAGCCAGAGCCTGATATCTTGTTACATACACTGAGTGCTTTGCGCCGACCCTCCGAGAAAAGTGCCTATGTTGGTGATAGTATCCACGATATGCACGCGGCTGCTTCGATGGGAATGCGCCGAATTGGCGCAGCCTATGGATTTGCAGGAGATAGCCAGTTGATTGATCATGGGCCGGATTGGTTAATTTATGATTTTAGGGATCTGACGGGAATATCATATGAAATTCTTGATCGCCTAAATCAAAGCTTTGCTGAAGGGCAAAGACGATTAAATTCGCAATAACGACAGTGCATCGCTGGTCGGGCTTCAAAATTTTCGGCCTGAATCTGCTCGGCAATTTCCAAAATCTTTTTCTCCGTATCTTTTATTTGCTGAGCGTCGCGGGTCGTACTCAAAACGAGGTTGTCATAGACATATAAAAATTGAAATTCTCGAACCTTCCAGTCGAAGCACTTTTGGGCTGCCAGGGCGTAAATTGAAAATTGCAAAGATTTTTTGGCAAAGTCTAAGTCTGATTCCTTCTCATTACTTCTACTCTTCCCGGTTTTATAATCGATAATTAAAACTTCATCGGATGCGTCTATGGCATCCACCCGGTCAATCTTTCCACGAACTTGGTGTCCGCCAATTTCAAACGAAAAGGCTTTCTCCAAAGCCATGGGTTTTGGAAATTTAGGAGTATTGGCATCATAAAACGAATCAAGAGCTTGCTTACCAAGGTCATGATCTCGTTCTGTGATCAATGGACCTGCATTATACTCGCGGGCGTAAGCTTCTTCATAATACTGCAGGATAGATTCTTTGTTTGGCGACTCATCTTTTTGAATGGCTTTAAAAAATCGCTCCAAAGCTTCGTGAACGGCCGACCCAACGACAAGGCTTGCTGTGGCGGGCGTAGGAATGCGCAATACGTAGGAAAACCAGTAGGCCAAAGGACAGCGATCATATTTCTCGAGTTGTGTGTAGGAGAGTTGCAAACTCTCAGCCTGAGATTTTTTGGGTTGCTCGCAGGTTTTTTCTACTCTCTCGAATAATCTTGTTAGTTGCTCGTAGGATTTTTGGGCGCTTGCTTCAGCGGGCAATTCAATCCAATTGATCCAACTACAAAGCTTCGGGTCGGGACAAATGTCCTGAGTCACGAATAAGCTGGGTTTTGTTCCTTTTTTAGACAGACAATTTAAGTATAGCTGCTTCTTGGCCCGGGTCATGCCAACATAGAGAAGCCGTCGTTCCTCTTCGATGTGTGAGGCTTTGTCGGGAGCTTTCTCCTTTCGGAGTTCGTTGGGTACAAGCCAACTATGAGTTTTGAAATTACCTGGAAATCTTCGGCCCACAAGACTCAGAATAAAAACATACTCAAACTCTAAGCCCTTGCTTGAGTGGACGCTGAGAATTTTTATACTTTCCTCAGAAAGATCAAATTCCCTTTCTTCGGATTGAAGCTGAGTCTCATGTCTGGCAATGGAGAGAATGAGTGGGAGAATGGCTTGCAGCTCTTTACGCTCTTGGAGCCTTTCCCATTCGACAAGTTGGCGATGAAAGTCCGCCAGCTTTGTAAGCGAAGCTTTGTCCGTCAGCATAAGGTATTTGACGGCTCCGGATTCTTCGTAGATTTTCGAAAGCAGAGAGGAGGCGGGAAGGCGATGAGAATCGGCACTAATCTCTTCATACAATTTTTTAAAACTCTGAATTTTGGCAATTGTTTCTGGCTTAAGTGAGGAATTTTCAATTTCAGCCAGAAGTTCAAGATAGGGTTTTCGCTGTTTACCCGCCCACTGACAAAATTTAAAAATTTCGGAAGATCCCAACCCCAAAAAGGGACTATCTAAGAGTCTCAGAAACGAAATCGAATCCTCAGGATTTTGTACGAGGAGTAATATTGAAACGAGATCTTGCACAATACTCTGATCAAAAAGAGCCTCATGCGACACGCTCTGGATGGGAAGACCTAAGCGCTTAGCTTCCTGCGCAAAAAGTTCGGCATGATTGTGAGCGCGAACCAAAACTCCAATTTCAGATGGCATCACTCCAGACTGCAAGAGTTTCGAGATTTCGCGGACGACCCAAGCGGCTTCCTGCTCATAGTCGGAGCTTTGAATCACCTGAACATTTTCTTTAATTTCTGATTTTGAGATAAGTTTTTTGTCTGGCCGAAAGCGATTCGTTCCATTGGCCTTGATCAGATCAGAAGCTGCCCGCACAATGGCGGGCGGTAAACGGTAGGTTTCAGTCAGTTCTACAACTTTCGTATTCGGAAAGGCTGCTTCAAAAAATTGAAAAGCTGAATAGGAGGCCCCCCTAAATCGATAAATGGCTTGATCATCATCACCCACGACGGCCACGTGCGCTTCAGGATGAGCTATTAATCTAAGAAGTTTAATTTGAATCCAATTCGTATCTTGAAACTCATCCACTAAGATGGCATCAAGTTCTGCCTGAACTTGTTGGCGCACAAGGGGATGTTCCTCAAGGAGTCGGACGCTTCCCAATAGGGCATCTCCGAAATCAATAAGGCCATTCTCAAAACAATAAGACTGAAGAGAATTATAGACATCTCCAAGCACCCACCATTCTTCTTTAATTTTAAGTTGGTCGTCATCATCTCCCGGCAAGGCTTGAGCAAACTGGAGCAAGTCTTCAGGCCAGACACCCTCATCTTTGCAATCTTGAAAAAACGTCAGCAGCTCCCCAATAAGATTGTCGATGAAAGAGCTTTTACTTAGACGTTCCAATTGTAAACGCCCGGCCAATTGTCTCAAAATGAGCTGAGATTGAGATTCCGTCATGAGGCGAACTTTGCGTCCGATGCCGAGTCGAAATCCATGATTCTGAATGAGGTTTACGCACCAGGCATGAAGAGTAGAAATTTGAACAAATTCTGTGAGGCGCGGAGCATGCTGTGCAAGACGCTCTTCCATTTCTTGGGTGGCTTTGCGAGAAAAGGTGACGGCTAAAATGCGTTCTGGAGCTATGCCCGACTCTACGAGATCGGCAATTTTTTGGGTGATTACACGAGTCTTGCCCGTGCCAGGGCCTGCAAGTATCAAGAGGTTGCCGCTACGAGCCTCGATCGCCTCTTTTTGCGCAGAGTTTAAGCTGTCTTTGGGCATATGTTCCTCTGGGGCTCCATTATTGACAAAAGCTCATTCACCACTAATTTATCCATATGAAGAGTCCTAGAGAAGACGATGAAAATCAAGACCTCAAAAATAAGGAAGAAAGGCCTTCTCACGATTCCGAGGGGGCGGCAAAAAATGACACCGACTCTGTTCGCGATCTAAAGGCGGAGCGAGAGCGGTTACAGTTTGATTTGGCATCGAAGGAAAATGAGATCGGACGATTAAAATCCAAAGTTCAGGAATATGAAACAAAGGTTGCTGATATTCGTGAATATATAAAAAAGATGGAAACAGAAATTTCTGAGATACGCGACCGGGCTCGTCGGGATCAAGATCAGCTTGTGCAGTCTCGGCTGGCAAATTTTTTTCGGCCCTTTCTAGATATTTTAGATAACTTTGAGAGAAGCTTGAATGCGTCTCCTTCTAGAGAAGACTCCTTTTATGAGGGAATTAAGTTAATCCAAAAACAGCTCCTGGATGTTTTGCAATCCGTAGGTCTCAAGCGGATCGATCCTATCAACGAAAGTTTTGATCCCGTTCGGCATGAAGCCCTGGCTGTTCAAAGAGCTGAACAAGATGATGTTATTCTCGAAGTTGTGAAAGCTGGTTATGAATATAAAGGGCAATTGATCCGCCCCTCGCAGGTCGTGGTGGGAAAGAAATCAGTGTGACGTCGGACTATCGGCAACGAAACCTTCAGGTCTTAGGACAGCTTGTAAAGGGTATTGTTTCGGATCGGTTTAAGCGAATGGCCAAAGGTGAAGTGTTGACGAGGTTTTCGTCCGTAAATATTGACCCGGTGCTGCTCGTTGATTTGGCAATGCAGACAGAGCGAGAGGCTTTAGCACTCACAGATATGAGCCTTTTGGAGCTTGTTACGCCGGATCGCCTGGCTTCGGAGTTGAGGCGGTCGTCGCTTCGAATTCAAAATTCTTATCAAGAGATTTACGGTGAAAGCGTCGTAGAAAATTTTAGTTCGGAGCCTCTGGTTGAGCTTCGTCTTCATACACTTCGAGCGAGAATCGATTTTTATAATCCGTTTTTGAGTATTCATAGTGATGTAAATAATTCTCTCGAATTGGCCGCCTTAGCTTTTAATCGAGCTGAGCGCTTTCAGAAAAGACTGTCGTCGGTAATTGAATCTGACCGTAATTATTTTGATGAATTGGTGAGACAGTCGAATTCGATGTATCGCTTTATGATTCGGAAACAATGCGATCATGAACTGCTTAAGGCCGAGGAGAGTTGGCTAGAATTCAAGACTGAGGCTTTCAAAAAACCTCAGGAGTTGCCATGACAGCGAGAATTGAACAGCGGTCTTAAGGGCAGTTTCAGTCTTTCCAATAGCTTAGGCCACCTCCCCAGGACTTCTTTATCCGCTATACTATTAGAAGGTGTCGTGTGCGGTCCCTTTTTTAGAAGAGGATCTGAGGTTTTATGAGTAATCGAAGAATGGAGCGCCGTCGTCGAAAGTGGGCGAGGTTCCGAGTAAAAAGCGAGCTAGCATTCAAAGCGAAGATTCTCGAAGGTATGGATCGGCTTAGCCGCATCCAAAGTCTTAGTTTGGGTGGTTGCAGTTTTTTGAGCCGAAAGAGCGATGCTCGCCTCCTTTTGAACCCCAACGTACGTGTTTCTCTTGAAATCGGAGGTAGGGCCCTTACGCTCGATGGCGTGGTCCACTATTGTCAGTTTCTGCCTCAGCTGGGGCTCGACAAAAATATTGTCGGTATAGAGTTTCTGTGGCCTAGCGAAGATCTTCGTAAGGAATTTGGGCTCATGATTGGACGAGCTGTCACAGAAGGTTGCCTTGAGCAAATGAGTACCATTGAAGTATAAACATGGGATGGTTCAAGCAGCCAAAGAGCACCTGAAACCCCAAGTCAAAACCCCATTAAGATTTATCACGGCGGCGTCACTTTTTGACGGCCATGATGCGGCTATCAACGTGATTCGTCGCGTTTTGCAGGATGCGGGTTGCGAGGTAATTCACCTTGGTCACAACCGTGGCGTTCAAGAAATTGTCCGGGCGGCGATTCAAGAGGACGTGGATGGAATTGCCATCAGCTCCTATCAGGGCGGGCACAATGAATATTTTCAATATCTCATAGATTTACTTAAAGAACATTCCGCGGAACACATTCAATTATTTGGTGGCGGTGGTGGTGTTATTCTTCCCAAGGAAAGGGATGCGCTTCAAAAATATGGAGTCAATCGCATATTTCTTCCTGAGGATGGGATGAAACTTGGCCTTGAGGGCATGGCTACATTGATGTGCGAAGCCTGTGTCAAGGCACGCTCTAAACGTAAAGAGCCTAAACTTCAGTTCGAGATTGAGACTTGGGGTCAAACGCTTACGAGTTTGGAGCAAGGTAAGGAAATTAATTTAAAAGGCGTAGGCAAGCGAACACCGATCGTTCTTGGCGTTACGGGTACAGGTGGCGCAGGGAAAAGCTCTTTGGTTGATGAGCTAGTCCTTCGCCTTCTGCATGAACATACAGATATTCATATCGCCATTTATTCGATCGATCCGACCAAGAAAAAAACGGGAGGGGCCTTACTCGGTGATCGCATTCGGATGAACTCAATCGACGACGATCGAGTTTTCATGCGATCTTTGGCTACTCGAGGGAGCGACTCCGAAGTGGCCGAGTCTATCGATCGATTGGTGCAAGCCACTCGGCGGGCCGATTTTGATTTGATCATCGTGGAAACCCTGGGCATTGGACAAGGATCTAGCAGCATTACGCGGTTTAGCGATCTGAGTCTTTATGTGATGACCTCGGACTATGGAGCGTCGACGCAGCTCGAAAAAATCGACATGATCGATTTTGCAGATTTTATAGCCGTAAATAAATTTGAACGTCGAGGATCAGAAGACGCTCTTCGTGAAGTCAAAAAGCAATATTGTCGATCTCGCAAAATGTTTCAGAACGTTGAAGCGGAGAAACTTCCTGTATTTGGTACGCGCTGTAATATTTTTAATGATTTGGGAGTTACTAGGCTCTATCAAAAAATACTGGCTGAGATTGAGGTTAAGAATCCAAAATTCCCCAAGCCAAACAAAGAATTTCAAACAGAAAGTCATTATGAAGGCTATATCATCCCGCCAGATCGGATTTTTTATCTAAATGAAATTTCAAAATCTGTTCGAGATTACAAAAAGAAGCTGGGTGTGGAGGCTGAAAAGGCGCGCGAGGCTTATATTTTGAAAGAAGCCTCTCATTTGGCTGGAGACTCCAGTCTTAAGGTGAAGGCGGACGCTAAGTTTTCGGAATTGGACAAAGACAGTCAGCAATGCATTTTGGATTGGGACGGCATTTTCCGTGATTACCAAAATGCGATGGTCAGCTACAAAGTGCGAGATAAATGCATTCAGGCGCCTCAAGATTTCATAAGCCTATCGGGATCGTCTCTTAAGAGGGTTGTTGCCCCTCAATTAAAATCTTGGGAGGATATTTTAAATTTTTGTCGGTTGGAAAATCTTCCCGGCTACTTTCCTTTTACGGCCGGAATTTATCCATTTAAGCGCCGGGGTGAAGATCCTCGTCGACAATTTGCGGGGGAAGGTCCGCCCGCTAAGACCAATGAGAGATTTCATTACCTAACGCGTAACGATCCGGCCAAAAGGCTTTCAACCGCCTTTGATTCAGTGACTCTATATGGGGAAGATCCTGATATCCGTCCGGACATTTTTGGCAAAGTGGGGGAGTCGGGAGTTAGTATTGCGACCCTCGATGATATGAAGATTCTGTATCGAGGCTTTGATCTTTGTGATTCTAATACTTCGGTTTCGATGACGATCAATGGGCCCGCCCCGATTATTCTAGCAATGTTTATGAATACGGCGATCGATCAGCAGGTTGATCTATTTATTGCGAAACACTCGCGACAGCCGAATCAAAATGAGTATGAAAGCATTCGTGATCAAACTTTGACGACTGTCAGAGGAACCGTTCAGGCTGATATTCTTAAAGAAGATCAGGCTCAAAATACCTGCATCTTCTCAACTGAATTTGCCTTAAAGATGATGGGGGATATCCAAGAGTATTTTATAAGGAAGAAAGTGCGGAATTACTATTCGGTCAGCATTTCTGGTTATCATATTGCGGAGGCGGGCGCTAATCCCATCTCGCAACTGGCCTTCACCTTGGCCAATGGATTTACGCTCGTTGAATATTATTTGGCTCGTGGAATGAGCATCGACGACTTTGCGCCAAATCTTTCGTATTTTTTTAGTAATGGTGTGGATCCAGAGTATTCTGTAATCGGCCGTGTTGCGCGACGTATCTGGGCGATCGCTATGCGAGACCGCTATGGAGCTAATGAGCGCGCGCAAAAATTAAAATATCATATACAGACTTCTGGTCGAAGCTTGCACGCAGCCGAAATTGAATTCAATGATATTCGGACCACACTTCAAGCTTTAACAGCCCTATTTGATAACTGTAATTCCTTGCATACCAATGCTTATGATGAAGCGATTACGACGCCGACGGAAGAAAGTGTTCGTCGAGCGATGGCCATTCAGATGATTATTGAAAAGGAATTTGGCCCAGCGCGGATCGAGAATTTTATGCAAGGCTCTTATGCTATGGAAGCTCTTACCCACCTTGTTGAGGAGGCAGTCTTAACGGAGTTTGAGAGAATTTCGTCACGTGGAGGCGTCTTGGGTGCAATGGAAATGCAGTATCAACGTTCTAAGATTCAAGAAGAGAGCTTGCATTACGAGACGCTTAAGCACAACGGCGAATTGCCTATTGTTGGTGTTAATACTTTTCTTTCGGAAGAGCGAAAATCCTACGAAAATATTCAACTATCGCGTTCGAATGCTGAAGAGAAAAAGCGAAGGCTGACGGATCTCAAAGATTTTCAAAATCTTCATTCGAAGGAATCCGCCGAAGCACTCGAGCGCTTAAAGCGTGCTGCTCTTGAAAATCAAAACATCTTCGAAGAATTGATGGAAGCTGTTAAGTCATGCAGCCTCGGTCAAATTAGCCACGCGCTTTATGAAGTTGGTGGGCGCTACCGAAGAAATATGTAATTGGGTCTTTAATGTCGGGGATCGATCAGCCTAAATTGGGGTCTCTGTGGGCCAGTCTAGCTGCATAGCCCCTGATTTGATTGAGTTTTTTTGCCCAATCCCTGGCACCTATCTTGCTTAGTATCTCCATGAATTTTTAAGGGGGAAATTATGCAATCAAGGGAGCAGGCGCAGCTTAATGCGGCCATTCCGGATCTTATTCACTATCTTTCTCATTTTGAGAATCACGGTCTAACGGACCCCACTAAGTATCATCCTTTGTGGAAAGATGTTTTATCGTTTTATAAGATTATGAATCTCAGTCCGTTGAATTCGGAACAAAGACGAGAAAAATATTCCGGGATCTATGATTTGCACACTTACTTCAATAGATTTTTCAAAATCAAACTTGTTGAATCGGAGTGGAATCTTCGCAACACGATGAAGAATCGATAAATTTCACCAATACCAAAATCCCAAGAGGATGCTCATTTTATATTTTTCCGAGTAGAAGCAAAACAACTAGAATAAGCAAAATCACTCCGATACCACCGCTGGGTCCGTAACCCCAACTTCGACTGTATGGCCAAGTTGGAATGGTCCCAACCAGCATCAATATCAATACGATCAGCAATATTGTTCCTAACATAAAAAATCCCTTTCAACTCAGTGATCCGTCAAGGTCAGAGCATTCAAAAAAATGCTTTATGATCAGCCTCAATGACAATCTTCTCGATTATCCGGTGCAGCCTAGCCGCTCGTGTGGAGGACAGATACAGACCTAAGGTCGACGTCGATTATTGTTGAGTTTAATACCCAATCCCGGCGCGTAGGGACCAATGATTTTGATTGTAATCTAGGAGATTCTCTCCGTAGCCGTGAAAAATTTGAAAAATGAGATAGGGCAAAAAGTTTTTTGCGCGAATTTTTCCACGCAAAGTAATCTCCTGCCCACCAGTCAGCGGGTTCATATAGTATTTATCGCCAGGATAGATTCTCAATTTGAGATCATCAGCGGCGAAGATCCAGCTCACTAGGTTTTTAAGAGTGACATCAAATTCCCAGGCGCCTCGATATTTCATCAGATCAGTGCTTCCCGGATCATATCGATAACCCCACCAGCCCTTAAAATTCCAAAGAACATGCCAGAAATCACTGAATTCAAAATACCCATGATATCGCAAATAGCTGCGATCCCATGACCGGCTATTTCGTCCATCGAATCCATTCGATTCATGTTCATAAAATCCCAGGTCAAACCAGTAGGCAGAATCATTGCCAAAAGCAAAGCGGTAAAAAATTTCTGGATTGAAATTTACGTCTCGAAGAGGGGCCGATTTATTAAAAACATCCCACATCATGAGTTGGGTATAGCCGACATAAATGTCCGCCGGCTCAATGATCTTTGCTTTGAAGCTAAAAGCAATTTTTGCATCATGCCGACCTAAAATTCCATAAATCGGCCGGTGCTGATAGACGGGTAAAACCGAGCTTTCCGGATCGAGCGCTATCCTCTCCATTAGGGCTTGATCGTCCGCTTCCGCAACGACTTGCCCCGTCATGGAAATCACCGAAAGAAAAATGAAAAGTGCAAAGCGTTTCACGTCAGCAGCCGAGTTCCGATCGTCTCGATCTGACCCAATAGACTATTAGAATTATTTCGAGCATAGGTGCAGGCACTAGCACGCAAATCGTGAGCAAGATATAGTAATGAGATGAATCCTTTCAGGTCGCCCTGGCGGCTAAAAACCGTTTTTAAGAGCCTTAGCCTCAGTGTTTTCGTCCCAATCCATTATTTCCATTAAACGGGAAAAAAATGGATTCATTTCCCTTTGGTATTTAAGCGCATTCAATCCTAGCCGTAGCATTCGAAATAAACTTAGGGGTTGAGAGCATTTAGTAAAATTCAGCCGAAAGCCATTGAAGAAATCGATATTATCTCTTTGTCGATCCACCACGCCTCTAATGATGATCAATTTTGAGCGTAATCTTTCATTAAGTTCATCCCACAAATAAAAACTTTCACAGTCGACGATATCGGCTTCTGTGTTTTGAAAAAGTTTCAACTTTTCATTCGGACGGGAAAGGATTCCATCTTGGCTGATGGCTTTGGCCGAAGGTAGGAATTGAATGGGATAGGGAGAGGAAATGGGAATCCATGTTTTGGAATCGGAATTGTATAATTGCGAAACAATAAAACAGTCACCGACCTTGAGCTGAGGATGAAGTGCGCCGGCTGTTCCTACAACAACAATGGGACCAAAAGGGTTGAGTAAATTAAGTTTTCGGGCGAGAGCTTTGGCGTGATCCGGCCCCATTCCGAAGGCTTGAAAGCGATGTCGAAATTTCTTGGGGGATTCCCAAAGGCTTGGGCTAAAAAATAGGGGCATCAGTAAAATGACCTCCCGCTTGGCTCACGGGCCAGAGAAACTTGAGTAGTAGGGCTCCAGCGAAAGATCCGATCACAAGATAACGCAGGAAATTTGGAAAAACATAGACCCTTGAAAGGGGCTGCCGAAAGATTAAGCAAAGACGAACAAAAATGATCGGTCCAAGCGAACCAAGGCCAAAAATCAGAATGGAACTGGGATAAAGCAAGCTGCCCGATAAAAGTCCGCTAAGAAAAAAAAGTAGAATCCATTTAGTTTTATCCCAATCGCGGAAGTCAAAACACGCTCCACGATAAGGCGCCATTAGGGCCGCAGAAGTTATAAAGCTCAAGACGATGGCTGGGGCGAGTGACCAGTAGTCCCTCCAAACAAGCCCAGGAAGCAGCCAGATCGCGCTACGAATAAGGCCAAAAAGCCCTAAAGAAAGTAATATAGCGGATAAAAGTAAGTACATCTCCATGGCCAATAAGGATTTGTCGAGCGAACTCGACCCCACTACGAGCTTAGGCTAAGGGACTAGAAGAAGTATAGGCGGGATTCTTTGATGAGCGATAGGAATCAACATCTAGATGATCGAGCGGTTGCGAGCCTTGGAACGCAGCTTAAGGGCAGACGAATTGATCTCGTCGTGTCGGCGGGTATCGCATGTCTTGAGACTCCCAAATTAGTTCGTGAGCTTAGGCGATATGGCGCGGAAGTTCGGGTCGCCTTAACACCTAAGGTCACGAACTTTGTTAGCCCTCTCTGTTTCGAGTGGGCAAGCGGCCATGGCGTGCTCGGAGAATTGTCGGGTGCGGCCGAGCATCTATCGCATGCTGATGCTGTTGTCATAGCGCCTTGTACGCTGGATTTTCTGTCTAAGATTTCAACGGGTCTAGCTGACTCGGCAGCAGCGACTTTGATTCAAAGTGTTTTGGGACGTCGACCCGTTCTCGTTCAGCCCTCAATGCATTCGAGTTTAGAAGAAAATCCCATTTATCAAAAAAATCTCAGGACTTTGATGGAGCTTCCTTTTGTCAAAATACTTAGCGCGCGCGAAGAAGAGTCAAAACGAAAAGTTCCAGATGTTAGAGAGACGGCTCGAGAAATTTGCCATCTTATCAATCAGCATTATCGCAAGGATAAGATAGGGCGACTTCTGTTATTGATGGGGCCCACACGATCGTATTTGGATGATGTGCGATATATCTCAAACTACTCTTCTGGACGCACGGGCTTTGCTATTGCCGACCATTTTTATCGATGGGGTTGGACGCCGGATATTGTGAGCGGTCCGGTTTCCATTAACTTCCCAGAGATATGGTCAGTAGGCCATGTGGAAAATATAAATGAAATTGAGCCCGTAGCCGGCGAACTTTTGAAAAAGCATAAGTATCACGGAATCATATTTGCAGCAGCACTCTTGGATTTTGAAGTGACAAGCCAAATAGAAGGAAAGCGAAACTCAAAGAGCTCATGGGCGTTTGAGCTAAAGCCGACGCGGAAATTGATTCAGCACTTGGGTAAAGACGTGCCGATTCGCGTTGGTTTTAAATTAGAGTTTGCGAGGGATTCGGTTTCTCTAACGCGACTAATCAAGGAGGCGGCTGATAAAAATCAATGCGAGATCGTTGTTGGGAATAATCTGGAAGATATTAACGAAACCAATCATCCCGTTCAGATTTACATTCGATCCGAGGGAAGGATCATGGAGGCTCGGAACAATCAAGAGCTCTCGGACATCCTCGTATCGACAATGGAATCCTTAACGGGCCGTAATAAAAAATCTCAGAAAAGAAATGCCGCGGACAATCCAAAACCGTCATCGTCAGCGATATCCGAAGCTTGAGTGTAGAATCCGAAAATTTCAAATCGCGGCGCTGTCATTACTAGACCAACTGACCAAATATCGGTTTCTTTTGAGTTGTCGATTCGATAGCCGCCGCGAATGGCATAGAAATCCTTGAAAAGCAAATCGCCGCCGAACGAATAGTTCCAGTCCTGACTCGGTATTTCAAATCGCCGGTCGGCCTGAAAGCTAAATATCAAAATCCCTTCTTTGGTGAAGCTAACACCCGTTGAAAATTGAGGAGGTAGAAGTGTATCGGGCTCATTGTCCAAGAAGGATTTTGCAGCTGCGGCGATATTGATTCCGTAGGCGACTGGGACAAGGATTCCAGTTGTTTGGCTGAGATGCCATCCATTGTAGCGATTCATTCCTTCGAAATTATAAAAGTTCGCTGCAAATCCCGCCGCGCCGTAAGTTGTGTTGTAGGCAGCGCCAATATTATAGGCTTTTCGTATTATATCTCCTCGTTCAAGCCAGTCAAAAGAAAAGGCTCCAATAACTGCTGTTCGGCCATCCACAACGCCGGCGGACCATTCGTCTAAGTTTAGTGGCAGTTTATTGTAGGATCCGCCTACGGAGCTCTGCTTCTGATACCGCATTAAACCCGCAGGGTTGGACTGTAGTGAGTCTAAATCGTAGGGAGTCGCAACAATGGCACCAGCTCGCGTCCAACCCCCAGCTCCCCAATTGGCCGAGCTGGGGAGCTCTTGTGCAAACAATGAAACATACATTATGTAAATGAAGCCTGCAAATGAGCTCAAAAGGACGTTTTTCATTGGTTGCCATTTGAACTCGTTTTGCTCCGGGAGACAATCGAAATCACAAATCCATGATCAGAGACATTTTTTGTTTGATTTGCTTACAACAAATCAATTATTCAAGTCGGGTCCGTCGATCGTAGGAGAAATAAATGACAAGTATGAATAAATCAAACCTCAAGAAATTCAAAAAGATGCTTCAAGATCGTTTAAGTGAGCTTCTCAATGAAGTAGATCAAACGACTAAAGACATCTCTGGTACTGAGAGGGAAACTTTCGCGGACCCAACGGATCAAGCTGTTGTGGAGTTGGATCGTACACGCTATCTGCGATTTAAGGATCGCGAGCGAAAGCTGATCCGAAAAATCGAAAAAGCCTTGAGCCGAATCGAAGAGGGTACTTACGGTGAGTGCGAAGCTTGTGGTTCAGATATTGAGTTGGCCCGATTAGAAGCGCGTCCTATGACGGAATTGTGCATTGATTGCGCGACCGAGGCAGAGGGCGAAAAGAAGAAAAGCAAGCTCTACGGCACAGAGGCTGGACCAAGTCCTGCAGCCAATCTTCTATAACAATAGAATTGGGAATCTAAATTTTTGGATGCCGTGTTAGTTGACTGTCGCCTGTGGATCAGCTGTCGCAGGTGTTGGCGTAACAGTAGCCGTTGTTGTCGTAGCTGCTGTTGTGAGTTTTTGCGCCAATCTCTCCTCAATTTTGCGATCCAAGCTGGTGGTATAGGTCTCAGCAAGGCGATCAATCTGTCGAAGTAAATTGGTTCCTTCATCAGTCGATAGGTCGCCCTTCTTAGCGAGTCTTTCAACATGCAGTCTAAGATCTTGCTGAACTTTCATGTGGGCATCCATTGCGCCAAAAATATACTTCTGCATAAATTCAAAAAGGTTGTTACTTCCTGATCGAATAATGTGCTTAAGAATGCTTACCGGCAAAACACTTTGATTGTTTTTTTCTTGTTCGTAGAGAACTTGAGTAAGAATCAAAGCTGTCACGTCCTCTTTGCTGTTATTGTCGACAACAGCAATCTCTTCGCTATCACGAATCATCTTTGCGATTCCATCAAGGGTGACATAACAGCTGTCTTGAGTATCGTAGAGCTTTCGGTTCTGATACTTCTTAATGATTCTTATATTTTCAGCCACGTTGATTCCCCCTTCAATTTACATATTGCGCATCGCGCATTTCGAGATTCTTGAGTAACTTCGCTTGTCTCCAAACATCGAAACTGAACAAATCTCAATCCTCTTCCTATATTACAGATTCCATGATTCGGTGGGTCAAGATGTTTCTGCCCTGGGGTGTCATAAAGTGAAAAAAGAGGCCGATTGACGCTGCTTACTTGGCTTCGTTAGACTGCGCCGGTGCAGATTTTTGACTACTCGGGTGTGTTGATACTCTTAATTTTAGGCGTTTTAACAGGTGTAGGGGCTATTTTAGCCTCAGAAATACTTGGATCGCGACGTTACTATCCCAGAAAAGACTCCCCCTATGAGTGTGGAATTCCTAGCGAAGGAGCGGATAATACGCGATTTAGCGTCAAATTCTACCTCGTCGCCGTTTCTTTTATTTTGTTTGATATTGAAACCATTTTCTTAGTTCCTTGGGCTATCGAGTTTCAGAATTATCTCCAAAGTGGCGAAGGTATTTTTATTTTCTTTATTGGTGGGCTCTTTCTATTCGTATTGACTCTTGGTTTGATCTACGAATGGCGAAAAGGCTTATTAGATTGGAATCAATGATTCATGGAAGACACAACTATTCTTTGGCTTTTCTTGTTAGGCAAGATTGTACTTTTTTTCAGCGTGGTTTTTGGAGCGGTCGCGCCCATTATGATTTGGGTCGAGCGGCGAGTCGCTGGCCTTGTGCAAGACCGTTACGGACCTAATCGAGTCGGCCCCTTTGGACTTTTGCAATCATTGGCTGATGGTATCAAGCTTATCCTAAAGGAACCCCTTATTCCTCAGGGTGTGCGAAAGCCATACTATCTGTTGGCTCCTATTTTGGCTGTTGTACCCGCGGCGCTGTCTTTTGCCGTAATCCCTTTTGGTCCTCCCACGACACTCGGTGGAATGTTTGAGACGCCTCAAAGACTTCAAATCGCCAATCTCAATGTCGGCCTAATTTTTGTTATGACCGTTACGTCACTTAGCGTCTATGGCGTGGCCTTGGCTGGATGGGCGAGCAATAACAAATTTAGTGTGATGGGTGCGCTTCGCGCCTCCGCGCAAATGATCAGTTACGAGTTAGCCGCGGGCTTGGCGATTGTTTCCATTATTATGCTCAGTGGAAGTGTGGACCTTATGAGAATTGTAGAATCTCAAGCGGGTCTGTGGCATATTTTTCCTGGTTTTTTAGCCTTCTTGGTTTTTTTACCGGCGATTTATGCCGAAACGAATCGAACTCCTTTTGATTTACCAGAAGCCGAAGCAGAGTTAGTCGTTGGTTATCATACGGAGTATTCGGGTATTAAATTTGGGCTATTCTTTTTGTCGGAGTATTCTATTATGACTACCGTTTCCGCCATAGCAGTTCTGCTGTTTTTCGGGGGCTGGAATCTTCTGCCAGGTTTGAATTGGGCGGATATCGGTATTGATATTCAAAACAGCATGATTGGGACTTTGATAGCGGTAAGCTGGTTTGCGGCAAAGGTAGCTTTCTTTTTGTTTTTGTTTGTTTGGGTTCGTTGGACGCTTCCGCGGTTTCGCTATGATCAACTAATGGGCTTAGGTTGGAAAACGCTTTTGCCGATCGCGATTTTTAATATCCTAATCATCGCTGGATTTATGGTGTTTGCATGATGGAATTTGCTTTTTACCTTGTCGCCGGGTTGATGTTGCTGAGCGCTGGTTTAGTGGCTTTTCGACCCAAGCCTATCGAGAGTGCGTTGTGGTTGATTCTCCATTTCTTTCTGACCTCGACCCTTTACGTATTTATAGGGGCTGACTTTGTCGCCGTTGTTCAACTTTTGGTATATGCCGGAGCCATTGTCGTTCTGATCACGTTTGTCATTTTGCTTTTGAATCTGAATCCACAGGAGATTAGTGGAGGAGAATCGATTCGCTGGACAAGCACGGTACTGTTTTTATGTTCATTGGGTGCGGTGCTGTTTTGTCTTCATATCTCGACACCCAGCTTGCTAGAAAAAATGCCCGCTCCAGGATCATCGTTCGGAAGCATTGAAGCCTTTTCGAGGACGATGATTCAAAACTATTCATGGAGTTTTGAAGTCGCAGGCTTTCTTCTCTTATTGGCTTTGATCGGCGTTGGCTTGTTGGCCTATCGACGTCCATCTACCAGGGATCACAGCAATATAGAAAACAAAAGCGAGGCGGCCTAGTGATGGTGGATGTTTCAATCGCCCAGTTGTTGTTTGTTAGTTTTGCCATTTTTAGTATTGGAGCCGGGGGCTTTTTGATTCGAAAGAATGCGATATCCCTGCTGATTTGCTTGGAGCTTATGCTGAATGCCGTGAATATTGCTTTCGTTTCTTTCTCGCGACTTCATAACAATGAATCAGGAACCGTTTTGTATTTTTTTGTCATTACCGTGGCAGCTTGTGAAACAGCTGTGGGCTTGGCCATCGTATTGAATCTTTTTCGCTTGAAGAAGAATATTCGCATTCAAGAAGCGAATGCTCTTCGTGGTTAGGAGTGGGTTTTAATGGACGCGTCTTTGAAAATTTTATCGGGTGTTGCGGTCATTCTGCCTTTGCTTGGAAGCTGCATTTGGTTTTGGGCTAAGAATAAGATCGGAGAGAAGATTACCGGCCTTGCTGCAACGGGAACCCTGGTGATCAGTTTTATCTGCTGTCTAACTTTGTTTTGGCAAATTGAATCGTCAGCAAGAGTAGAGTTTTTTTCTTGGATTTGGATGGGATCCAGTGAACTCGTGAACTTTTCATTTTTATTAGACCCACTATCGTTAGCCCTGGGATTAATTGTAACTGGAGTGGGAAGTCTCATTCATCTTTATGCGACCGGCTATATGCATGGAGATGAAGGCTTCGGTAGATTTTTTTCGTACCTGAATCTTTTTATTTTTGCGATGTTGATGTTGATCTGGTCCGACTCGATGCCTGGAATTTTTATGGGGTGGGAAGGTGTTGGTCTATGCTCCTATCTATTGATTAGCTTTTGGTTTTCGGATGAAGCCAATGCGACGGCGGGGAAAAAAGCCTTCATTGTGAATCGAGTCGGAGATTTTGGATTTTTGGTGGCCATGTTTTGTATTTTTAAGGCTTTTGGGACTTTAAGTATTCCAGAGGTTTTGGCGATCGTTAATTCGGGAAACCTCGACATCGTTCAGGTAGGCTGGACACAGTGGGCCTGTCTCGGGCTTGTCTTGGGCGCCGCGGGAAAGAGCGCCCAAATTCCTCTTTATGTGTGGCTGCCCGATGCCATGGCGGGGCCGACACCTGTATCAGCATTGATTCACGCAGCGACAATGGTTACGGCCGGTGTCTATTTATGCTGTCGCTTGCAGCCATTGTTTTTCTTGAACCCAGGTGTAATGGAATTGATAGCGTACATCGGAGGTCTGACCGCCTTATTTGCTGCCAGCATTGCTATTTTTCAAAATGATATCAAAAAAGTTTTGGCATACTCGACGATCTCGCAGCTTGGTTATATGTTTTTGGCAGTCGGACTCGCAGCCCCGGTTGCGGCTTATTTTCATTTGATGACCCACGCCTTTTTTAAAGCCCTCCTATTCTTAGGAGCGGGATCGGTTATTCACGGCCTTCATCATGAGCAGGATATGCGCAAGATGGGCGGGCTTCGAAAGCAGATGCCGATTACTTTTTGGACCATGACTATTGGTGTTTTAGCGATTGCTGGAACTCCACCATTTGCAGGATTTTTCTCAAAAGATGAAATTTTACATATAGTCTCGGGTTCGCATCGTGGCCTGTTGTCGAACATTGCTTTCGTCACCGCGTTTATGACTGCTTTTTATATGGGACGCCTATGGATCATGACTTTTTTTGGTAAATCTCGTGGCCATCGTGAGGCTCATGAGTCGCCTTGGAGTATGACGGCGGTCCTGTGTGTTTTGGCTGCGCTGTCTGCCTTTGGCGGTCTGTTGAATTGGCCTGAATTATGGGGTGGCAATGCATGGCTAGAACACTACTTGGGTCAAGTGGTTACACAGATGGACGTGGGTCATGGTGCCGATGCTCTTGAGGACTCACTTAAACTTGCGGGCTTTTCAAGTTTGATGGGCCTTGGTGCTTTGGGACTGGCGTGGTGGAAGTATCGTGATTATCAAACCCAAGATTTTCGCTCTCCGGCCTTTAATCTGTTTAAAAATAAATATTATATCGATGAATTTTATGATGCTGTGATTGTTCGGAACTTAAAACGATCCGGCGAATTTCTTTGGAAAGTTGTGGATCAAGGTATTCTCGATGGCACGCTAAATGGATTGGCCTATCAAGCTAAAAAAACTTCAGAGCGCTTCCGTCGCCTACAAAACGGTCTGTTGCAGGGCTACGCACTATGGATTTGGCTAGGCGTCTTAATTCTTATGATTAGTGCTTGGTCGGTGAGGTAGGTTTCATGTTGACGTCTAATTATCTTTTGCTGCTTTTATTGATTCCCTTCGTTTCGGCTCTACTGATTCCTGTTTTAGGAACTAGAGTTGTGAATGCCGTCTCTATGGCTATTGCTGGATTGTATTTTCTAGTAGTTTTGATGGGATGGAATTCTTGGAACCTTAGCTTTTCGGCGGACTGGTATGAACCACTTGGATTAAAATACAGTCTTTATCTCGATTCTTATAGCTATTTGCTTATCTTACTATCTTCTTTTTTGACTATTCTGTGTTTGCTCTATTCGTGGAAAGTCGTTGAAGCCAAGCAGAAGGCCTATCATTCTTTGTTTCACCTTCTTCAGGCGACGGTCGTGGCCTGTTTGTTGTCGGAAGATTTGGTTTTCTTTTATGTCTTTTGGGAGGCCATGCTTATTCCGATGTATTTTATTATCGGCGTTTGGGGTGGGCCAAGGCGGCTGTACGCCACGATGAAATTTTTTCTTTTTACATTTAGCGGTTCGATTCTGATGTTGATCGGTCTGATTTGTCTCTATGTGTTCTTTTACCAGCAAACAGGAGTTTGGACGGCGTCGTTTGAAGTTTTACGAGAGCATTTTCAGTCTCATCCACTGCCGTTTTATATCGAACAATTAATATTTATGAGTTTTGTAGTGTCTTTTGCTATTAAGGTTCCTCTATTTCCTTTTCATACTTGGTTGCCAGATGCTCATGTGGAGGCGCCAACCGCGGGCAGCGTGATTTTGGCCGGCGTTTTGTTGAAAATGGGAACTTATGGATTGATGCGATTTGCAATCCCCATGTTTCCAGCCGCGGCGGCTTCATTTGCGACTCCTTTGAGCGTGCTCTCAGTCGTTGGAATTATCTTAGGCGCCGTCGTTGCTTGGAGACAAAGCGATATCAAGAAACTCATTGCGTATAGCTCGGTTAGTCATTTGGGCTTTGTAACCTTAGGAATCTTTGCTCTTACCGAGACAAGCTGGAACGGCGCTTTTTTGCAAATGATCAATCATGGAATTACGACTGGCGCACTCTTTCTCCTTATCGGTTTTATATATGACCAAAAACACAGTCGAGATATTGAGAGGTTCGGGGGCTTGGCCAAACAACTTCCCCGATTCAGTCTTATTTTCATCATCATGTCCTTAAGCAGCGTCGGGTTGCCTGGAACGAACGGTTTTATCGGTGAGTTTATGATCTTGCTTGGAAGTTTTCAATCAGAGGTCGTTTCGAAGCTGTGGGTTGTTCTGGCAAGTACGGGCGTCATTTTGAGTGCGATATATACTTTGCATCTTGTTCAGAAGCTCTGTTTTGGGAAGCCCGCGGAGGACAATAGTTTTATGAAGGATATTGGTTGGAAAGAGTATCTATTGTACACACCACTTGTTGTCTTGGTGTTTGTAATTGGTCTCTATCCAAAATGGATCATAGCGCCGATACATGAAACGACCTCGGCTATTTTCAATTTGATGCCGAATGGGATGAGGTAATCAAAAATGATGGCAACTCTTATTAGTGATTTACAATTGTCCGTTTCGATCTGGGCCTGGCCGCTTGTCGCCCTGGCTGTCGTAATAGCACAGATAGTGTTTCAAAATTCTAGACTTAGTTTTTTGATAAGCATACTTGGTTTGGGCGCTAACCTTATCTATTCGTTGTGGTGTTTTGACTTGGCGCCTGTGCAGGCCTTGTTCTTTGGGGCTGTGATTTTTGATTCATTGACTCAATTTTTAAATGTGTTGGCTCTTTTCATCGCTCTTGGTTGTCTGTTCATTTCGAGCCCTGGAATGTTTTCTCAGGATAATTTTTTTAGAGTTCACTATGAACAATATTCTGAGTTTTTAGTTTGCTTGATACTAAGCGGCTTCGGTGCAGTTGTAGCATTTTCGGCAAACGATCTGACGTGTTTCTTTTTGGGCGTCGAGACCTTGGCGATCGGTACGTATTGCTTGTGCGGTTTTTTTAGAACGGAAATCCGCTCATCCGAGAGTGCCTTGAAATATCTTTTTATTGGAGGATTTTCAACAGTAGTTCTCCTGTACGGAATTGCCTTTATTTATGGATCAACAGGTTTCACTCGGTTTGACGAAATTTCGCGAGTGATCGCAGCAGGCGACAAACCCCTTGTTTTGATGGCCGTACTTTTTACGATGGCCGGCCTTGCGTTTAAGCTGGCACTCGTTCCCTTTCATATTTACACACCGGATGTTTACGAAGGCGCTCCAACCGCCGTTACCGCTTATTTGGCAACCATGGTCAAGCTTGCAGCGGTTGGGATTTCGCTCCGAATTTTTTGGTCTTGCTTCGGAGCCGTATCAGAAGTTTGGATTCCTTTTTGGACGAGCCTCTGTGTGGCATCGATTATCTTTGGAAATATTGCCGCGCTTCAACAGAAGAGCCTTAAGAAATTATTGGCATTTTCAAGTGTGAGCCATGCTGGTTTTTTGGGCTTGGGACTGTTGCTTGCGGATCCTTCTAGGGGTATCGGATTTGCTTTGTTCTCTTATTTGGCGATCTATTCGGGGATGAGCCTGGGTGTGTTTGCGATCGTTGCCTTGTTAGAAGACCGATCTAAGGTTTTTATGTTGGAGGATTTGAAGGGGCTAGGCCTAGCTAAACCTTTGTACGGAATTGCCTTGGCAATACTGGTCTTGGGTCTAGCTGGAATTCCACCACTTGCAGGTTTTATGATCAAATTTTGGATCTTTCAACAGCTCGTTGAACAATCCTATTTTGCTGTCGCGATTTTAGCGGCGCTGGGCTCCATCGTGGGAGTCGCTTACTATTTGAAAATTTTAATGTATCTATTTATGTCCGGGGACAGTGATTGGGGCTTAGCGACGAGATGGTCTGTTTTGAGGGACCAAATCTTTAGTGTTCGTAGCCTTATTCTTGCTGCGGTGCTTCTAAGCCTTATAGGGGGGCTTAAACCTGATTTTTACGCGCATTGGATTTTGACTACTTTCGCGTTAAAATAAGAGTGCTTTGAATGGGGGAGACAATAAATCAGGTGGGGATGCTGACGATCTGCTTTCGCGTTTGCTTGATTTAGAGGATGAGCCGCAGGACACGACTCCGCCATCAGAAGAGTCGGAGGGGTTTTTCCAGAAAACTTTAATTCCTGATTCGGATAAGACTGAATTACTTGTTAAGAACGATCGGACAGAACTCCTAAGCAAGTCTCAAGTTTCTAAACTTAGTTCACCAGTGGATGATTTTTTGAATTTGGATTCAGAGGCCGATGCAACGTCCGACGATTTGAATGAACTTGCTTCAGCGGCTGATTTTCTAGATCATGCAAAAGTTGAGAACGACGACAAGAAATCTAGTTCCCTAGATTCTATTTTTGATGGACCTGAAGATGCTACAATCATGGATTCCAATCAGAATTCTGAGAACTTCGGAGACGCGGTAAAGGGTGACACTCTTGTATTGGATGAACCATTGGAAGCCGCGCCAGCGGCCTCAACGCCGCAAGTTTCAGAAGATGCCGATCCTATTGACGCTGCACTCGCCGAATATGCTGCGAGCAGTAACGATACAGGTGGGCTGAATGTCGACGGGTCAGGCACGGAAGTAAAATCAGATTTGTCTCAACTTATCGAGGAATCTTCACAGACAGAGGAGCAATCTGTTCATCAAGCTGGCAAAAGTTTTGGTGGTAAAAAGGAACTGTCGGCTGAAGACTTTGCGGATGTCTTCCAAAGTGGGCCTATTCAGGTTCCTCAAGAGAGTTATGCGAAGCCCAGAGCTTTGAGAGGAAATTCAAAGCGAATCGTGGCTTGGTTCGGTGCCGTCGCGGGAGTGCTTGCTATTTTGGGGGGGGGAATCTGGAGATTCCAAAGTGAAGAAGGAATATTTGGCTATCGGATGGAATCTTGGAATTTAGAGACGGTCTATCGTGCACCTGATGAGGCGACTCGAGAAGAATTTGCGAAGACTTTTGGCGAAGTAAGGGAGGCTTTTGATTTTGATGATCCGTCTAAAATTAAAGCATTGTTGGTTTCGCTGCCTGGAATATTGAAGCGGGATGAGAGAAATTTTGAAGCTGCCTCGCTTTTGCTCGAGAGCTTGGGTCGCCTGATTGCTTGGGAAGGGGTGAAGGTCGAATACACGAGCAAGTATGATGAGACCTATCAGCAGACCAAGAGCATGGCGAATCGTATTAAGACACCGCTCAATTGGGATGCTACTTACCGAGCGGACGCCTGGAAGTTTATGGCGACGGGTGAACTATCGAACTCGATGTCTCAGCTAGAAAGTCGAGTAACCAAGCCATCGGACGCTGACAACCTGGCATTATTAGGAGAGCTGGCATATCGAACGGACAATATTGAAAAGGCTACAAGCTTTTTAAACAAGCTCGGGAAATCTAAAAATAGAAGAGGGATTTTCTATTTAGCTTTACTCAAAAATGACCTTTCTACGATACAAAGCTTAGCAAAAGATAAATATCTTCCTGCTGAGATTGAGGTTGAGCTGAGAGAGATTTCATCGGACAACTCTCGAGAGGCTTTATCCAAAATGAACAAAGTCTACGAGCGATCCAAGGACTATCCATGGCTTGCGATTAAGATCCAGTCTAGACGCGGAGATCTTTATTCTAGCCTTGGTGACGAGGCCAAAGCTCGAGAAGAGTGGCAGGGAATATTGGATCGGAATCCGAATGATGCAGACGCATGGTTCAAAATTGCGATGTCGAATGAGCGAGACAGTCTTTGGGATCCCGCTGTGGAGGCCTATCGATCCTCTCTGAAGTCGGGTGGCATGCGGAAGGCGGTGGCACTTCGATTAATTGCGCTCTTGCGTGTGCGTATGAAAGTTGTTGAAGCTTTAGATACGATTGAACAGGCAATTCAGGCGTATCCCAAGTCTCCAGAGTTGTATTTTGAGCGTGGCGAAACGCAACTAACGATTTATCAAGAAGACGCCGCTCGGCAATCGTTTGCAAAATCTTTAGAGCTTGATCCGAATTTTGAACCGGCCACTTTAAGTTTGGCTGGGCTCAACCTTCGTCAACAGGAATGGAAGCAAGCTGAAGAAATATATAAGAAGATTCCAGCCTCAAGTCCAAATTATGCTTTAGCCTTAAAGGGCTTGGGCGAGCTATCGCTTCGCCAGCATAGACTAAATCAAGCTCAAAAGTTTTTTGCTCTTTCTTTGAAAGAAGATCTTCGGCATGAGTCAACTTATGCACACTTAACATCTTTACTTCTTCGATCGGAAGAGGATCAAAAAGCCCTTGCACTAGTGGAATCAGGATTAGCGCTAATGCCAAAATCTGTGAATCTCCACATTACGCGTGCTCGAATATTGTCTTTTATGGGTAAGGATCAAGAAGCTTTGGATGAAATTGAGCCTTATTTTGAGTCTCATAATCATTTGGAAGAACTTTCGATTGCGAGAGCCGAAATTTTAATTGCAGCCGGCAAATCTAAAGAGGCTCGAGAGATTTTGAAATCTTTGGAGTTACGTGAGGTTCGTGATACTCGCGTTAATTATTTGATGGGGCGCGCTTATTTTATCGATGAAGATGATAAGACAAATATTTTAGGAGCCAAAGAATCAGCTTGGCGCTTAGCCCAGCAGGCGCTCAAGGCTGAGCCTGAGAATGAGAGTTATCTCGTTTTTGCGGCCCAGGTCGCGCTGGCCATGGATGAGCGGGCGCTCGCGCAAGAGATTATTGAGAGGACCTTGAAGGTATACCCTGACAATTTTAAGGTTCTTGTGTTCAGAGGCGATCTTAAATTCCGAACAGGCTTTAACGATGAGGCCATAGCCAATTTCCGAAGGGCTTTGTCTCGAACGAGATTTAAAGGAGATATTTACCGAAAATTGGCAGTTGTCTATACGGCCAAAGGAGATACTTTGCGGGCGATTCAAAACTTCTCTTTGGTGACAGAATGGTTTCCCGGAGATGCCAGAAGTCACCTCGAGCTAGGCAAACTCTATAACGATCAAGGCTTGTTTGATAGAGCCAAACGTTCGTTACGTAAGGCGGTCCAAATCGACCCGCAGCTGGCAGATGCCTACTACTTCCTTGCCTTTATTCAAAAGGACTCTGGCGAAAAAGCTCAAGCCGTGCGGAATTTTGAGAAGTACCTTGAGCTGGACCCAAATGGCGTGGAAGCCGCAACCGTAAAAGACGAGGTCTACTTTCTTAAGAATGGTTCGATTGAAAATTGATTCCATCGAGTTTCCCTTTTAAGTTAAGGTCAACAAATGTTCGATTTAAAGAATCTTGAAACGGATTTTGATCGTTATGCCAAGGGCTGGCAAAGAAGGCAGCAGGTGGACCTCCTCTCTGCTATTGATGGACTCAAAAATGATCTGATTCGTCGAAAGCAGCTCATTCAGGAAAAAGAGGAGCTTTTGGCGAAGCGTAATCGAGGGGCCGAAGAGGTCGCTAAGAGAAAGAAGGCCGGAGAAGATATTTCTGGGCTTATTGACGAGCAAAAGGCAATCGGCCCAAGATTGAAAGCTGTCGAGGCGGAATGGAACGAGTTCGAGGGGCAGCTATCCGATAAGCTTAGCCGGCTACCCAACATCCCAAATGCTGAAGTGCCATTTGGTAAGTCGGAGGAAGATAACCAAGAGGTAGCTAGAGTTGGGGACATCAGAAAATTTGATTTTGATATTTTATCGCATGATGATTTAGGGACGAGGAGACAGTGGATTGATTTCGATCGCGCAACTCATTTATCAGGATCCCGCTTTTCAGTTTTGAGGGCCGAGGCCGCTCGTATGGAGCGCGCGCTAATACAGTTCATGCTGGACTTGCATACTCAAGAACATGGCTATGAAGAGATTCAGCCCCCGCTCTTGGTGAACGAAAAGACTCTCTATGGGACCGGAAATCTTCCTAAGTTTCATGATGATTTGTTTAAGGTCGAGCGCTTTGATCTTTTTTTAATACCCACCGCGGAAGTTCCACTAAGCAACCTCTACGCGGACACTATTTTGGATGAAAAAGATCTTCCAAAATATCTTACGGCTTATACCCCATGCTTTCGATCTGAGGCGGGCAGTTATGGGAAGGATTTGAAGGGACTAATTCGGCAGCATCAGTTTAATAAAGTGGAGCTTGTCAAAATTTGCCATCCTGAGAAATCAAACGAAGAGCATGATAAGATGAGGCAGAATGCTGAAAAAATCTTAGAACTATTGGAATTGCCCTATAGAACGGTAGTCTTGTGTACGGGAGATATGGGGTTTGCTTCGGCGAAGACATTTGATATCGAAGTTTGGTTGCCATCTCAGAATCGTTATCGTGAAATATCTTCTGTAAGTAATTGTGGGGAATTTCAAGCTCGCCGAATGAAAACGCGATTTCGCGATAGTCAGGGAAAGATTCATCATGTCCATACGTTAAATGGTAGCGGCCTTGCGGTAGGTCGTACGCTCATCGCCATCCTTGAAAACTATCAACAAAAAGACGGAAGCGTTGAGATTCCAAGAGTGCTGCGTCCCTATATGGCGGGAAAAGAGAAGATCTAGTTTGTCTGAAAATATTCAAAGAGATCAGTTTCGGTTTGTTGGTCCAAAATCATGGGATTTGAACGGACGAATTTGGTGGAATAAATCCGGCGCTCGAGGGAGTTTTGTTGGAAGTCATGGCTATTCAGAACATAGCGGCTGCTATGATCATTTTGCCAAGTTTTGGATCGACAAGGGCTTCCATATGGCGATGCTCGATTTACCGGGCCATGGCTTGAGTGGTGGCCGGCGAGGGAATATTGATGATTTCGACGATTATGTGAGAAGCGTTGAGAGTTTCTTTCGGAAATTGAAGGAGCTAAATTTTCCGGGCCCTTATTATTTATTCGCCCACAGCTTAGGTGGGTTGGTGGGCGTAAGATTTTTACAGACATCTGAGTTGGCGCGTGAATTCGAACTCTGCATACTTTCTAGCCCGCTGTTTGGCTTGGCGGACCAAGCCTTTCATCACGTTGGAACATTGGTGCAGTCAGACTGGGGCCTTCGAATTTTGGAGATCGCGACAAGCTTGGTTCCAAATATGAACTTTTCCAACGACGGGGGGATGTCAGAAAGCTTGTTGACGCATGACGATTCGATGATTCGAAAGCGAATGCAGGATACGCTTATTCAGCCCGTGGTAACCGTCAACTGGGCGAGAGAGTTTTTGAAAGCCCGGCGCTTGGCGTTTGAAGATATTAAAGAAATTCAAATCCCAGTCGGCATTTTTCAGTCAGGAGATGATCGTATTGTCAGCGCTTACCAAACTGAAAAGTTTTTTGAAGCGCTTCAATGTTCAGGAAAAAAGTTCACACTTTACCCCTCCCTTTTTCATGAGATTCTAAACGAAGTAGGTCGCGAACAAGTAATGGAAGATATGTATCAGTGGGTGGAAGGTGCTTTGTCTGCTTCCGTCAGATCTGTACGGGGTTCAACTTGAAAAGTCGTATGTCCGATACCGTACTGAACTCGAATAAATTGATTGAGTGAGTCGATCAGTTTACTTGTTTCTTCTAGGTCCCTTACCTCTGCTTCGATGTGAGCCGTCATCGCAAAGAGATTGGAAGTAATTTCCCAGACATGAAAATCGTGAATATCTTTTATGGACGGAAAGTTCTGAAAGATATTTTTTTGGATATCATCTGGATCCATATGCTTGGGAGTACCCTCCAGTAGAATATTGATCGATTCACGAATGAGTCGAATCGCCATAATGATTATCATCGTTGAAACGAAGAAACTGGCGACGACATCTGGCCAATTGAGGTTGGTTAAAAGTATGAATGCAGCCCCGACTATGACGGCAAAGGAAGAAAGCGTATCTCCTATGATATGAAGAAAAGCGCCTTTGACATTGATATTGTGCTTGTGAGACGGGGCGACAATAAAAAGCATGGCAATATTGCCGATCAAACCGATAATTCCCACGGCCATCATTGATTTTGGCTCGACTTGATGTTCGGAGAAAATTCTGTCGAAAGCTTCGAAGGCAATCGTAATAGCCATTAGACTCAAAAGGACACCATTGGCTAAAGCGGCCAGAACCTCGAGTCGATAATAACCATAAGAGCGCTTAGGCGAGGCGAGTCTTCCAGCCATCCAAGCCGCAATTAGTGTGATTCCGAGGGCTGAGGCATCAGCCAGGAGATGAGTGGCGTCCGCTAAAAGAGCCAAGCTGTTGGAGTAGTAGGCTCCGATAATTTCGACAACCAGCATGAAAAGGCCAATAAAGAAGGCTATTTTGAGGCGTTTGATAGCCACATCTCGAGTGGGTCCATGGGGATGCTCAGGATGGTCGTGAGGGCTAGGTTTGTGGTTAATTAAGCAGTTATTCTCCATGAGTTATCTTTGATATTCTGTATAAATTGTGTCACTGGAAGGAGCAGGAGTCTAGAATGCGATCGATGCGATTTGTGACCCGTCAAATTCAGGTGGGGTCGCTAAAACTTGGGGGCTCAGAGCCTATTTTGGTTCAGTCGATGACGACTACCGACACGATGGATGTTGAGGCGACAACTAAGCAGGTTATGGCCTTGGCAAATGCGGGTTGTGATATCGCCAGAATTACCGCTCCAACAATCAATGATGCCGAGGCGCTTGGTGTTATTCGAGCGCGATTGACGGAGTTGGGCTGTGACCTGCCATTAGTAGCCGATATTCATTTTTTACCCAAGGCCGCCATGATTGCGGCTGACTTTGTAGACAAGGTTAGAATCAACCCCGGGAATTTTGCTGATCGAAAGATGGGCAAAATACAAGAGTACTCGGATTTGGAGTACGGAGAAGAGCTTCAGAGAATTGAAGACAAATTTATTCCACTGGTTGAGAAATTAAAGGCCAAGGGGCGAGCGCTGCGTATCGGTACGAATCATGGATCATTGAGTGATCGGATTATGAATCGCTTTGGCGATACGCCTGAGGGAATGGTTGAAAGCGCTTTTGAATACGCTTCGATTTGTAGAAAATTGGATTTTCATAATTTCTGTTTCTCGATGAAAGCAAGCAATGTTCGGGTAATGATTGAGACCTATCGACTTCTTGTTGATCGTCAACAACAACTGGGTTGGGATTATCCTATACACCTTGGTGTAACCGAAGCAGGCGATGGCGAAGATGGGCGCATCAAATCCTTTATTGGCATCGGCACGCTGCTAGCGGAAGGAATCGGGGATACGATTCGAGTATCGCTAACGGAATCGCCCTTGCATGAAGTGCCAGTTGGGCGTCTCTTGGCGAATCGCTTTCCAAGGGGCTTGGAGCCGATGCCACGAGAATACAGATTGCCTGATCGCGTCGAGTTGAATTCATCTCTACTGCCCGAAGTTTGGCTAGATTTTGGCGACCTTCAAGACGAGGGAGCTGAGCTTCGGAGAAATAAACTGCTCCCGGATGTGCTGTACGTCAGTGATATTTCTTTGCTGACTGAATCAATCGAAAAATTCAAATCTCGTTGGAAGTTTTTGTTGCGACATATGGACTTGAAGATTGCGATCAATTGTTCGGAAAGACAGAAATTGGAATTCGAGGATCGTAAGTCTGTCGATTATTGGGTCGGTGAATTCGCCCATAATGGGATGGGTGAGGATCGAGTATTGTTTAATTCTGTTGAGTCATTGAAATTGGCAAAAAATTTGGATCCGAATCGGGCCGTTGTGTTTGCTGAACTCGATCCAGCCAATTCAGAAATTCAAAATGTTCTTGATGCGAGTCTCAAATTGGGTACCGCCTTTGTGGATCTCCCGCTAGCTGGCAGTATGATTAAAGGCTTGGCTCCTGCGGATTCGCTTCGACTAAACTTTGGTATTCTTCAGGCGACTCGCCGGAGGATGTCGAAGACTGAATACATTGCATGTCCCTCGTGTGGACGAACCTTATTCAATCTCGAAGAAACCACCGCCAGGATTCGAAAGTTAACCTCTCATTTGAAGGGTGTGAAACTTGCGATTATGGGGTGTATTGTAAATGGGCCGGGCGAAATGGCGGATGCAGATTTTGGCTACGTGGGCGGGGCTCCAGGTCGGGTTAATCTTTATGTCCAAAAAGACTGTGTTGAAAGAAACATTCCTGCCGAAGAGGCGCCGGCGAAGCTCATCGAGCTTATTAAATCAAATGGTCGCTGGGTCGAACCGGAAATTGATGATTTGGATACCGGAGACTCTATGGAAGTGAGTGCATAAGCTTTTCTAGAGCTTCTTTGTCTATCCAGCCTAGTTCATATGCCGTAGTTGGGCCAACGGACACATCTTTTAAAGAGTCGATAGGCTTTTCGCTTATCAAGCTAGTGGGTATGTCGCCTGCCATGAGTTCCGCCAGTTTCTGTGGATAGAGGGGCGTCTGGCTTGGATCTGCCATTCCCGTGGGTACTGTCGCAAGTCCCGTTAGAGGATCTTCTTTATCAGTCGCCTGGTAAATTTTGCTGATAAGCTGGGCGAGACTCAAGCTGAGAGTCTTAGCTTGGGTTACCCTAAGAATAAGAAAACCAAGATTTGGCTGGCTAGAATCGTGGAGGCTGAGAATGGTGGGTGGATCCTTACTGTCTTCGGATAAGAGATATATAAAGATGCTTGCGTCCGCGGCTGGCTTTCTAGAAACACCAAGACTTTCAAAAAATTGCACTAGAAGAGCGGGCGATTTTAGAATCTGTTTAACATTGTCCTCTAAGCTCATGGCTCTCGAGACAATCAATGGTTCATGAACTAAAATGTTCAGAAGTTTATCGTTTTTTCCTGTATATTTTTTGTATTCCGTTTCCAAAAGTGTTTCTACGCCAGAGACGCCATCAGAATTTTTAGGATCAGAAAAGGATTTAAAAAACTCTCGTTGGCTCCTTAGATCGGCTTCTCCAAGAACAATTAAGCTGATTTGTTTTGTTGGAAGTAGGGCTAGTCTCAATCTCTTCTGTTCAGTTAGATATTGATTAATGGCTTGGGCACAAACTAAAACCGCAATAATGGCGCCGAGCAGTCCAAGCACACGATGGAAAATTTTTCTCCGACTGGCCTGGGCGCTGGCTTTTTGGAGATATTGCTTCTTTGGTTCGGAGGTGCTCGGTCTAGCTTGAGAAAGTGGTTGAATCGATTCAACGGGAGATTCGATTTTTTTCATTGCTTCCATGGCTATTTCTCTATCGTGTGGCCGAGTTTCACCTTCATAATCGAGATCAGCCCCATTTGGTTTTCTTCCAGAAAACATACTGCTTTCGAAGGCGTCCAGGTCAGAATTTGATAGAATCTCCATGGCCGGAAGGTTTTGTTTTAGGGTTTCTTTATCGTCTCGTCCGAGAGAGGAGAAATCCAATTTGTTTATGGCGGTAATGGGCTTAAAATTGGAGTCTTCAATATTTAAATCGTATTCAGGAATGGTTTTGAGTTCAAAATCGCTCGTTCGATCTTCATCTTCAAGTAGACTCAGCGCTTCTCTGGCCGGGAGACCAGATAGAATTTTACTTCGTTCTGTTTCTGTCAAAGGATAGTGGCGAGTAGCTTCATCGGTATGGTCCGGTTCAAATATTGTTTTATCATCCATATCAAGAGCGGGTCCCAAGATTTGTTCGACTGAGATCTCTTGAGGTCTGGTCGATTTTAAATCTTCCTCAGTGGATTTTTCCGAAAACGCCCTCTGAATCAACTCGAGTTCCGAAATTATTTCGGCAGCGAATACTTTTCGAAGATACTCAGCCATTTTCTTCTTGTAGTAAGTTCGAATCGATTTGGAGTTGAAGTCGACATTTTCTTTCTTTATGAAGTAAGTATTTATAGCTTCGAAGAATTCGGCGGCCGATCGATATCGCTTTCGAGAACTTCGATCGATGGCCTTTGCAATAATTCGACTCAGCTCTTGATCGACTTGAGGTGCAATGATTCGGATATCAGTAATCTTCCCTTCAATTACTTTCTTCATAAGCTCACTGGCAGTCTCGAACTGAAATGGAAGTTGCCCGCTTAAAAGTTGAAAATAAACAATTCCCAAACTGTAAATATCACTGGCTTTTACAACAGGGTCATTCACGGCCTGCTCGGGGGACATATAAATCAATTTGCCAAGCGCGGATTGAGTGAAGCCCGGCTGGAGACGGCTTTCGGCCGTGGCAATTCCAAAATCCGTGAGTTTGATTTGTCCCTTATACTCCAGCAGAATATTTCCAGGGCTGATGTCTCGATGGATAATATTGAGTTCACGGCCCTTAACGTCTCGGAGCTCATGGGCAAAAGCCAGCGCTCGCAGAATCTCGGTGACAAGATAGGTGGCCAGTTCCTTAGGCATCCTTGGGGCTGACTTGTCTTCAATCTTTTCCAGCACTCGATCAAGGCTTTTGCCGTGGACATATTCCATGGCGATGAAAAACTCAGATTGATAACTCCCAAGATCATAGACCTGGGCAATACTCGGGTGGGTCAATAGAACACTGACTTTGGCTTCATGGATCAGGAGATTTACAAAGGCTTGATTCGCGTTAAGGGGCTCATGAAGCTTCTTAATGGCTAGGAATTGGCCCTGAAATTCCTTTTTAACCGAATTAGCGACATACACCTTGGCCATACCGCCTTGAGCGACCTTAGCAAGGAGGCGATAGGATCCAAATCGAATTGGGTTGTCATAAATTTCTTCCATAGGTTTAAGCCTGATCTAATATTATGCAGCTCAACTCGGGGGAAGACGATGAAAAATAACGGTGACAAAAGTTCAAGAATTGGGAAGATTGGGGCCTGTTTTTTGGCTCCGACGCAGCGCGGAACAAGCCAAATTGACTCCCGAATTTCGGGTCATAGCTGCCCAGGTAGCTCAGTTGGTAGAGCAGAGGACTGAAAATCCTCGTGTCGGTGGTTCAATTCCGCCCCTGGGCATTTTCTATTTGCTTGAAATTTCTGAAGAAATTCGGGCTCTACACCATGGCTCTACACCATTAACGGGGGCAAGCCCGATTGATTCGACTGTTGTCTAAGACTCCATATTCCATCCCAGCCACATAAAGCAATTACTCTTCGGCGATAGTTATTGAAGTTTCTAAAACCGAAAGCTCGTCGAGAGATCATTTCCATGACGGTATGGAAGCCTTCGGTGACAGCGTTGGTTCGAGTAAATTTCCACATGCGAAGGATTTCTTCTTTCCAAGAGTTTAGGGATTTAGCGAGGGTTTCGAGTTGAATAAAGCCAGAGTATTTGAGTTGCTGAATCGTTTCTAAGAACTCTGCAATCAACGGTTTCATCTGAGGGGCAGAGAGTTTTTTTAATCGCACGAGAGTGAGAGTTTTTTGCTGAACGTCATCAACCGCTTTTAAGCCAGGGACTTCGTTTAAATAGCGTTCTAGTTTATCTTTCGATTCAACCTTCATTCGTCCACGATGTTGGCGCATGAGATTAAGCCACTCGGTCTCCAGTTTTTCGCCCGCACTCCACTTTGTCGTACCGGCTTCCTTCAGATTCCACCATCACGATGGACACCCTTGCCGTCAACTAATGGTTCCCCTGATCGGGCCCATAGAGAGACTTTTCACTCTCCGAGTGAGTGCGCCCTGCCGGGCGCACAAGAGGAGCGACTGGTGTTAACCAGTCGCTCCCAGAGCAGCTTCTTTTTGTCTAGCCGTCCCCGTTCCATAACTCATATATTTGTGTTAGTTTAGTTCTGCGCTATGAAAAGATGTAAATCATTTAACGAAGAGCTGAGTAAGAGGCTCAAAAGCCCAAAATTTTTTCGAGGTTACATCGAAAGCTTGATCGAGGCTGAAGATTACGACCTCAGCTATGAAGACGCAATCAAAGTCTAGATTCAGAAATGCTAGAGAACGTGGAAATCAACCCTAATGAAGTTACGTGCGGCTTCAAATAGATACGAACGTCGAGATCATTTGCGGGAAGTAAGTTTTCTCTCAACCGTTTCACTTTGTAGTTATAATATTGAGCTGCGAGCCGAGCAAATTGACCAGCAATAATCTGGACAAACATTGTGACGGTCGTCAGCAGAACAACAAACAGGGTTTTCTTTTCATTTCGACGAATGAGTTCATCACTCAAAAGGTAGTTGTGGTCATGTCTATGATTATTATGTGCCATTTAAGTTTGTTTATCATGGAAGGAACAATTGATCATGTGAAAGCGCGTCATTTGGCGCACGCTTGGCCAAAATGCGGCCCCGGTCATCTTTTTCATAAAAATCTTGCTCACTAATCATACAGAAATTTCCGCATAACTATCGTCGTTTTTCGACATTTCCTTTTTTGCTTTCTTCGCTTGGCAACGGCTGCACAACCCATAAAAAACAGCAGAGAGGTTCGATTTTTCAAAATCATGAATGTCTCTAAGAGCCTTTTCAATCCTTTGGAATAAGATTACGTCCCCCTTGTTTATCTTTTCACAGGATTTACAAATATAAAAATGTCTTACAGGGCGCCCCCAAATGAACTGGTAAACTTTTCCGAGATTGGGAAGGTAGAGTTCTTGGATGAGTTCTAACTCTCGAAATTTCTCAATATTTCGATAAAGAGTGCTTCGATTGTCCTGTCCGCGCTCGTTCGACCTACTTTGAGGGGTGAAATAAGTTATGTATTTGGGGTGGCGTAGGGCCACTTAAAAGGCGTTTTGGCTCCTGTTTCCGCAAAGGAAACGAAGAAATGGTAGAAA
>Ga0210019_1000199_pt1 | contig 80476 bp, 71 predicted proteins | sample CryGeyCG2114_020_2_FD_183969 | JGI IMG/M metagenome (GOLD analysis project Ga0210019, IMG submission 183969) | Groundwater microbial communities from aquifer - Crystal Geyser CG11_big_fil_rev_8/21/14_0.20 (SPAdes) (version 2) | ecosystem: Environmental > Aquatic > Deep subsurface > Groundwater ...
AAGCGACCTGTTTATAACGATTTAAAAACTCCAACCAGCCCGTCGTCATCTGAAAAGCTTCAAAATCTTCCCAGGTCGCCTTGCGATGTTCTTTTTTAAAGGACTGATACAGAATTGCCTTTCGGTCTGATGGGCGAAGAGAGTCATTCTTTAGCTCAACGACTTTGCAGGGTGTAATTTAGTTATTTGCTTGATATCCGATTGAGGATTCCCAGAGCATGGCTCTGGAATTGGTCCTGTGGAGCCTAAATCTCGACTGCTGGAAAAAAATGCGGAGAAACAGAGCACGATCGTGAATGCTTCTCCGCAAATCTAGAGATTCTTAGTAACGGCCTCGACCGCCACCTTGAGAATAGCCGCCTTCACGTTTTTCGCGTGGTTTAGCAGCGTTAACTTTGATGGAGCGTCCGCTTCTTTCGGTTCCGTCCCATTTGCTGATAGCAGCTTTTGCCTCTTCATCTGTGGACATTTCCACAAAGCCGAAGCCTTTGCTTTTGCCGGTATCTTGATCCATGATTATTTTTACGGATTCTACAGATCCGCAATCTCCAAACATTTCACTGAGTGATTGTTCTGATTCTGAATAAGATAGATTTCCGACATATAGTTTTGTCATATAGTGTTTCCTTTAAGTAAGTTTCAGTTATGTAAGAGGAAGTAAATCGTCTGGAAGAGTGGATTAGAAAACTAAAGACAAATCTGACAAAGTAGTTCGACTAACCGTTTCAATATATACCCATTGCAAAAATTAGAAAGTGCCGTTCAGGATATCCCATGGGCGGGTCGTAAACTGGCTCAAACAGCTGGTTTGCTGCGCTGCAAGTTTACAAAACGTCTCCCGGTACCTGTAGATTATGAGAAAGAAAGGCCGGCAGAGGGAGGAGGTCCTCTACCGGCTAAGACTTATGGCTCACAAGATCGTGGTGCATGTGGCGTGGTGCGTTTGGCAAGGCTTGGATGTGGTGGTGTAACCTTGCGAACCTTAAGTCGGTTGGATGGCAGCCCGTATCCTAGTGGGGCGTGCACGTCCCTCCTCAAACTTTCAAAGAACTTTTCTTTGGAAGGCTCGAGAGACCACGAGAGAGCAGTTCGCTTGGAACGCGCTTCTCGATCACTCTTGATTTTCCTACGGGAGTTTTTCTCGGTTACCCTTAAAACCCCTTATCCCTCCAAAAATTCTGCATAGCTAAATGAGCAAGTCTCATGCCATGCAGAATTTGCATAATCTCTAAGGATTTTGGCCGAATTAGCCATTTGTCTGGGGAAGAGCTGCCTCGCGGAGCGGGGAATGGATTTCCTTCTCGGATTAAATTTGTCTCGGCGTTTGAATTGTTCATCGCGGAAACTCTAAAGAAACGTCGATCGCGAGCGACGCCATCGAGATCGGCAAAGAGGCACACCAGATGGACTTCATTAAGATCCTAAAACTTATAGCCGACGAGAAGGTTCCCAGTCGGGTATGGAAAGGTAGTCGTGAGATCGAAATACTCATCGCCATTATCGCCGTCATCAAAGTGGCCGACGCCGGCGCCGATCCCTAGATTGGTAAAGAATCCTGAGGCCCATTCGTGTTCATAGCCACCGATGATTTGGGCGCCGATCCAATAACTGTTGCCGGACGAAGCTCGGAGACCTACCACTCCAGGTTCGACGTACCATCCTTGTCGTCAAAAAATACAGAACCCGAAATCGTTCCACCAAAGACTGAGCCGGGGAAGGGATCGCTGCCCCAGGCCCATGTCATCAATTGAGGCGTAACATTGAGTCGAAACTGAGGCGTCAACGCAAAACCAATTTGAAGTTCAATCCATGGGAAAAGCAAAGTTACAGGATTAATTGCCAAGCTGAACTTTGATCGAGGCTTCTCACGTAAGGGCTGTACATAAACAGGAGAAGCTTTGGTGACTTCAGTTTCAACCGACGAACTTCCACTGTTGGAACTCTCATTTATGTCCAGACACTCGCTCCAGCCTTTAAGCCTATTTCCAAAGCGTTCGGCTTCGATCAAACACCAGTCGCCTGATTTCTGGAGAATATTTACCGAAGTTCCCGCGGGCAGGTTAACAATGGATTCGCCCTGAACCTCAGGGAAGGCCCTGAGATTCGTGGAACTTTTTGTGCTCGACGCAAAGGTAAAGCTCGGGATCAAACTCGCAACGATGGCTAAAAACATAAGACCGTTTTTCATTAAGCTACCTCATTGCAAAGCCGGAGGAAGGTCAATCCAAAAGCTACAGCACGAGATTTGTAAAAATCATGGTGGGTACGCGAATGATCGTCATTAATATTCCAGTATGAAGAATAATGTCGGCTAGAATGACACCCATCAACACCATAGACCCATAGCGCGCATTCCAGATTTCATACTGGAGAGCCTGACGGAGAGGCATAAATTTTACAATAATGCTTCGACCATCCAGCGGTCCGATAGGGATAAGATTAAAAAAGCAAAGGGCAAAGTTCAAAAAAATTGAAATTTGAAAAATTTGTTCAAGTATAGGGGCGGTTTCAGCTCCCAACCAATTGGCAGCCCCTAGATGAACTAAGGTGGCAAAACAAAGCGCGAGGACCACATTCATCATCGGACCAGCCGAAGCTACCCAAAACTCGGCCCACTTACTCTTGAAATTGCGTGGATCAATGGGAACGGGCTTGGCCCAGCCAAAGCCGATGATCAAAATAGCGATGGTTCCCATAATGTCGAGGTGCGCCAACGGGTTCAACGTTAGACGACCCTGTCTCTCCGCCGTATCATCGCCAAAATGCTTCGCCATCATGGCGTGTCCCCATTCATGAAAGGTCAGCGCCGGCAAAAGAGCGGCAATTAAAAAAGGGATGGTCTGGAGGGCGCCTTCTCGAAAAATCATAATCTAAAAAATACCTCGGGCTTTCATAGAAGCCGAATTCGTTTCGCGTTACAATAACAAAAGCCCATGTCTGCATCAGCTACATCTAAATTGGCACTTGAAGGAGGCGATCCAGTTCGGTCTACGATTTTGCCATATGGTCGCCAGACGATCGATGCAGATGACCAAGCGGCTGTTTTGGAAGTCTTACGGTCTTCCTATATTACGCGTGGGCCAAGGGTTCAGGCCTTTGAGCAGGCCTTGGCGGACTATTGTGGCGTGCCTTATGCCGTTGCATTCACTTCGGCGACAGCTGGTTTACATGCTTCGATGGTCTTAGTTGGAATCAAAGCTTTGAAGCGAGTTCTTGTTCCAGCCATTACCTTCACGGCTACGGCCAACGCTGTTCGATATGTTGAAGGCGAGGTAGTTTTTGGGGATCTTCGAAGCGATACTTTGAACCTCAACGAAAAACTTTTGGATACTTACGGTCATTTGGACGCGATTGTTTGTGTGGACTACGCCGGTCAAGCTTGTGCCTATGATGAATTCAAGTCTTATTGTCAGAGCAAAAAAATTCCTCTGATCGCGGATGCGGCCCATAGCTTAGGTGGGAGCTATAAGAACAAAAAAGTTGGCAGCTTGGCAGATATCAATGTTTTGAGTTTTCATCCCGTTAAATCAATTACTTCTGGCGAGGGTGGGGCGGTTTTGGTTTGGAATGAAAGAGATGCGAAGTTTTTAAGGCAATTTAGAAATCATGGAAACACGCCAGAGATTCGCCCCGGTTATTATGAGCAAGAGTTTTTGGGATTTAATTATCACTTTACCGAGATGCAGGCGGCTTTAGGGGGGTCTCAGCTTAAGAAGCTTGATAGCTTTGTTGCGCGACGCGAGGAAATCGCAAAAAGCTATAATGAGAGGCTTTCTCGTTTTGACTGGTTAGAACGTCCAAAAGTTTTGGCTGAAAACAAATCCGCTTATCATTTGTATCCGATTCGTTTGAATCTAAATCGCTTAAGCGTGGATCGGGATAAGTTTTTAGAAGCGCTGCGGGCAGAGAATGTTTATGCCCAAGTGCATTATATTCCCGTTTACTGGCAACCCTACTATCAACAACTTGGCTACTCTCGAGGGCTTTGCCCCGTTGCTGAAGCTGAATATGCTAGCGAGCTGTCTCTACCGATTTTCCCTTCGATGAATGAAATGGATATTGAGGATGTCGTGCGGGCTCTAGATAAATTGGGCTCACATTTTCTTAAAAAATAGGACTTTTCGGACGAAGGCTTGCCAAAGTCCAAATAAGACCTATCTTTATAAAAGGAGTGATTTTGATGAATTTACAAGAACCTAGCTTTGAACAATGTGCGCCGACTCAGGGAATGGCTTGCGTTGCCTTGTGGCAGGATCGAAATCTCCTGAGCGAAGCCGATGTTTGGGGTCAGGGTTTTTATGATTTTTCAAAGCCGATTTATGTGCTCAATTCTGGTTGGCCGCAGCTCTTGGAAGGTCATTATGATGAGGGCTTTTTTAAATTGAGAGAAAAATCCCGCTAATTTGTCTCAGCCTCTATTCAAATTAAAAGTTTTCAAGTAAATCAGATGACACTGTGGGAGATAAATCTGTTGGAAAATCCGCCCAAAAAAGACGATATGCGGTAGTGGCCGGGATTTTCATTAGGCATGGTCAAGTTTTGATGGGAAGGCGAGCGTCTTCCGAAAACCGTTTTGCTAACTTCTGGGAATTTCCGGGAGGAAAGATTGAAGCAGGGGAGACCGATGAAATTGCCTTGAAGCGAGAGATTCTTGAAGAGCTCGGTCGAGATATGCTGAGAGCCAAACATTTTTTGAATCTCGAGTGGGAATATCCGGATCGTGTTGTCGATCTGAGATTTTATTTTATGGAGCTGGATACTCATGATTTAAGCAAGATGACCTTGGCGGCTCATTCTGAACTGAACTGGTATCCTTTGGAGGAGACGAAAAGTCTTGAAGCTCTTCCGGCGAATCATCATATTATCGACTCACTTCTTTCGGTTAAAGATCCTTGGTCCTAATAGCTTCGAGACAAGCTAATGATAGCCCAGGTTTCTTGCGGAAGGGGAAAGCCTTCCACTTCTTGTCGTCGCCAAGCCAAGAGATTGTTGATTTTTAAACTCACTTGCCATTTTCCGCTTTCAATCTCCCAAGCGCTAGAAAGCTCCCATTGTTTAGAAAGCCTTCGTTGGAAGCCTCTCATCGAAGAGCGTGCATACAGAGGTAACCGCCAGATCCAATTGTCAGTGATTCGATAGCTTGGAACAACAAATAGTTTGTGTCGAGCTTGGTAAAGTAAATCACCATTTCCTTGTGTTGCCTGAGTGTAAGTATAGCTCGAGCTGAGCTGGAAAGATTTAAAAGCGCGTAAGGAGATTTCGTTTTCAAGTCCGTAGGCCAAAGCTTTGCCTGTATTTCGTGTTTGGTTGGCACTGAAGTCGTAACGAATGAGATCACTTGTCCGATTAAAGAATGCGGCCTGCGAAATTCGAAGGGATCGATTAGAAACAAAACCTTCATAACCTAAATCCCCTTGAAAACTTTTTTGTCGTTTCAGGTCAGGGTTGGCTTGTATCGTTTGGGTTTGAAAAAATCTATCGGTAAGCGTTGGAGCCTTTGAAATGAAATTAATATTCCATAAAATATTGAAGTCTTGATTTAACTCATGGCGACCGCCAATTCCTGGATGGAGACTAAACGAATCTTTAAGATCGGACAAATATTCAGTGCGCAGTCGTGGGTGAATGAGTTGGCCCGGTAGAGGAAGCCAAAATAATCCTAGAGCATAACTTAAACTCCATCGAGTCTCGCTCGAATACGAGCTATTTTCGAGATGGTCTTGCGAGAATTCTAACTGGTTTTGACTGCTCCAATCCTTCCTCCAGCTTTCTTTGTGTTTCAGCCGCTGCCCCGAGCCCCAAACGCGATTCGTAATCGTGGAAGTTGCTTGAGTATTTTCTTGGTTCTGAAAACTAGTCCATAAATCCCACGACCAGCTATCCGTCCGTCCTTGGTAGGCCATAATGGGGCGAATAGTTTCGAGATTACTTTCAGAAATATCGAACTCGTAATCGTAGGGTATTTCTTGTTGGGAGTGAATGAACATACTCCAAATTTGATAGTCCTTTTGTTTTGTCCACACCTCGAGGTTAATATTTTGGCGGTGGTTGTGAGTACGGCGCGTGAAACTCTGCCCATTATCAAATAGATAATCATCCTCGGCAGACTGAAAAGAAAAATTGGCATTCGGCGCGCGTTGAAAAGCTCCGTAGTGATTGTAAGAACCATAATCTAAGCCCGTTCGAAATTCTTTGTCACTGGGAAGGAAGAGTTGAAGTTGAGACGATGGATTTGTCCCAGACGGTGAGTAACCACCACGAATGAAATTGATTTTATCGATTCCATTCCATGAAAGATCACCCAAGTTGAAATAACCATCACTCGCAAGGTTGAGAGGAATGCCTTCCAGACTAATTTGCGACTCTTGGCTGGGCGAGCCGCGAGAGCTTAGAGTCTGAAGTTTGCCATCAAGGCCCGTCGAATTAAGTTGAACGCTTGGTAAGCCTCTCAAGCTATCGCCACTATCCGAGGGGATGGGGGTTTGAAAATTGGTTGGCGCCGACGGAGCAAGGCCCGAGACTTCCGTGGCCCACACGCTGAGCATTGCGCTGGCGAATTCATAAACAATCAATAATATCCAGGCCGTCCTGCGCATGTGTTCTCCATTGCTAACGAAGGACATTCTCTTTGTCGAGTTCCTGGACTCTGACATCTGCCGTCAAGAAAGCGGACTCGCTTAAAGTGGGGATGGGGGTATCAAGGCATGGGATTGGAAATTATTTTTGTTCTGGGGGTCATTGCGAGTGTTGAAGCGCCGCGGAATTGGGAAGATGTTAAAGTGGGGGATTGTTTGTCGATTGCGGAGCTTCAAGAGCTTTCGGGAGTTGTGGATGCTGATTTATATTTTGGCGAAAGCTGCGGGCAAGTCCATCCGACGGAAGGAGTCTTTGACGAGACGAACACTTGTGGAGCCTACCATGCAGGAACTTGGACACGTTCGATGCTTGAACATGATGAAGCGGGCTTTTGGTGGCCAAATCCAGTTCCTTGTACGAGCTCCGTTAAAGAGCTTTCAGCTTCGCATACTTTCTTTGAAGACCCTGAAGATCTTAATATATGTGCGGATACATCATCCTTGCGCATCCTGAGTCAGCAAACCGAAAGCATGCATACAAAGGAGTTTGGAGCGGGGCAGGGCTCTCTCCATCTTCCCGATCCTATTTTGGTCGAACGTATTTCCTATGCATACCTTGTCGATGAGATTCTCGCGACCTGCCATAGCGCAGAAGCAAGAATGCGCTATGATGGTTGGGGGAAATTGTCAGGCGAAGTGAAGCGTTGGGATTGTTTTAGCGGACTAGAAAACTTTTGTAAGTCCATGAAAATGCAAGCCTCTTCCAAGCCGGATGGACAATCTTGTGTTCTAATTAAAAAACTAACGGACTGTTAGAAGTAAGACTTCAGCTGAATCCCCGTTGTTTGAGCTTGTGAATTATTTTCACCGGCGAAGGGCCATTGATAAAACACAAGGACTTCAAGTGGTAGGCTGGCTTCCTTGGCCTTGACCAGCGGGATGTTTGTATAGCCAATTGTAAAAATCGCCTGATGAAGTTGGCTGTCCGTATTCTCTGCGAGCGCCGAAGTTGAGATTCCATTACCGCCGGAGAACTTATCTTCAAACTTTTGTCGGAACTGGTATCGAACTGCAGCTTTGATGGTTCGGAATGGATCGTAATTGGCTTCTACCCCCGTCTCTACGATGTCGCCCGGCTTGTGATCCAGTTGCGCCGTGACAGGAGTAATGCTTACCCCTTGAATCACCGGCACTCGATAACTTGAGGTATGAGGAAGTTGAACGGTATAACCTGCCTCCCAAGAGAAATACAAATTTCCGAGTAGGTGATAGTCAGCATAGTTATAAAATCCGAGATCGTATTGCCCATCACCAAAGGCGACATCAAAAAGATTGTTCGGATCATCGGTTCGTCCTGTCGGCAGACGAACCCCCGCCTTGAAGCTAAGTTGAAAGGGGTGAGTTTTTAAGTAATTGTACTTCGCCCCAAGTTCAAGATCGCCAAGCCCAGTGCCAGACCAGGATTCTAGTCCCGAATCATATCCCAAATCTTGTCGAAGACTTTGATTCATTGCTTCGACGCTCGTAGCTTGCGCCATAGCCATAAGAGCTGGCTTAATCGCGTCGGGTGCCGCCGCCAAAGCTGTTTGAAAATCGGCGGTACTTTGTGAGTTGGCCGTAACTTGTGTTGTGGCCGTTGCGACAGGAAGAATGGCGCCGACACTCAATCGATCGGTAATTCCATATTCGACGACAAAGCGATTCGAAATAATATTGGTCTCAATCTCCATATTAATTTCGGCAATATTAAGATTGTCTCCGAGGCCGGGCTGAACGGCGTTTAAGTTTTTAACCAATTCCTTCACCTGAGGTTTCAGTGCCGATAGAAAACTTGTACCAATCGTCAAAGAATAATCGTCGCCAAGCGAAGAGGAAGTTCCGCTGCTGTCAAAGCGATCAGTGACATAGGTGAAGGCTCCTGCCCAACGCACTCTCCACAATCCTTTTGGAAGAGTGGCGGCATCATCAGCTCGAAGTTCAAGCCCTGTCGTCGTTAGCATTAGTGAACACAAAATCAGTTTTGCAAAATTATTATTAGTCATTTTCCCCCCACACAAATTTTGATCCCTCGCGTTAAGGATATCGCGAAGCCCACGCTTTCGCAGAGAACTTTTTGGTGCAGGGCGAAATATTTTCGTGTTCGGGGAATTGGAGTCCGTCCCGATGGCCGCCGAGCTGTCCCACTGGAGTCTCATATGAGGCTTCCCAGTCTCGAGTATTATCAGTAAGTATTTGATTTTATTTATATATTTGAGGCACGGCTCTTGCTCATATTTAGTAGATGGAGGGGAATATTGAAGCTTAGAGCCTTCATCCTAATCTTGATCACGATGAGTCTCGGAATCGAGCTGAAGGCTCAGAGTTCAGCCTTGGACTTAAGCTGCCAAGACTTCGAGAAGGTTTTTGAGTTCGTTCGTAAAGAGCATCTTCGATTTCGGGTCATGGCCGAGCAAGAATATCTGGAGCTTTTTAAGAAAGCTTTTCGGGCTATTCCCGACACGATGAGAAATCGCGGCTATTTGATGATGGCGGCACAATTTGAAAATGAAAAAGAGGATTTGTTAAAAAAGGCCATGGCTCAATCAAGCCTGCAAGGTTTTTGTCGTTCATTGGGAAGCAGCCTAACCCAGGCGATGTTTTTAAAGGCCTTTGTCAGCGAGCTTGATCCTTATAGTGAATTTTATTTGTCCGATGAATCGCAGCGCAAGTCTTCAGTCGTGGATGGACATTTTGTTGGCGTTGGTATCGCGACTAAAAATGCCGATCCATTTTTGGAAATTACAGAAGTTGTTGATGGGGGGCCTTCCGAAGGGAAACTAAAAGTTGGCGATCGAATCACCCATATCGATGGTTACCCCGTCCGAGGTTTAAGGGGCGAAGAATTGAAAATTAGAATTAGAGGCGCACTACATACGGATGTTAAATTTAGCGTTCTTAGAAGTTCGGAGCCTATCTCGCTCGATGTTGTCGTCAATCGGGATCATGTCTACCAACAATCCGTAAGTTATCGTTGGATGGAGAAGGGTGTTTTGCAAATTCGGATTCATCGTTTCTTTGTTCAAACCGCAGGACAAATTCGAGATATTTTGATGAAAGAGAAATCCAAAATGAAAGCCTTGGTTCTTGATCTTCGTGATAATCCTGGAGGACTACTTCAATCAGCGCGGGATGTTGTCGATCTTTTTGTGGGCAGCGGCGTTGTCGTTTATCTTCGAGGCGAATATGACGATCAGCTTTGGGCCCTCCATGGCGGAGCGGTTCTCGGTACGCCCATGCTTGTTCTAATCAATGAACGCACGGCGAGCGCCGCTGAGATTGTTGCGGGAGCTTTACAGGATTATGGGCGAGCCCTTCTGGTGGGACGCCAAACCTTTGGAAAATCTTGCGTCCAAAATATCTACGAAACTCAATCTGCCATCGGTACGGCTTATCCGGGAGGATTGAAAATCACCACGCTGTGGTATTATTTGCCATCGGGTCGCAGTGCTAAAAGCATTATTCCGGATTTTGCAGTTCCTCTGGCTGCCGACGAAACAAACACCGAAAGAATTCATATGCCTTACGAAATGCCTTCTCAAATTGAAGTTTTTCCAATTTCCAAAACCAAACGAGCCGCTAAAATCAAAAGCTTGATGGGTGAAATTCGCCCTAAATTGCAGGCATCATCCGAAAGCGAAAAACTTAGTCTTGAGTTAATCAAATATCTTCTTGCAGAGCGGTAATTGTGTTGTGTTCCCAATGCAAATTGGAACATAACCTTGAATTCATTCTTTCAGACCGCTCTCTTAAGAATTCGAGATAATTAACGCGCTCTTGAAAGCTTAAGGGCATATCTCCATTCTGCTTGCGAATTCCTGTTTCATAGGTCTTTAATTTTTTGTACAGACATTCCAAAGTCACACTAAAATCAACAATCAATGCGGCTAGCTCAGGTGACATACTTTGAGGGCCGTGAGCTTTATCAAGAAGGTGTTTAGCCATCTTGTCACCTGACTGGGCCTTGATATAAACAGATCGTGCCAAGGCGGCTTTGCTGGATCCTTTGACTCCGTAGTCTCCCCGGTCAATCCAATCCATTAAAGTCGATGCGCCCACGTCGTATAGCTGAGTGTCCCAAATGCGACGAGGGTCGTACCATTCGGCAACTAGACTAAAATTGGGTTGAATTTCGATATCACCCGGGAAGAAAAGCTGCATATGATTTCTGCCAAAGCGATTCACAATTGAAGTATTATGCAATTCAATACGCGAAAAATATTCGCTCTGGAAACCTTGGTCAGGGGCAATTGTGTCGTAGGCATCCTTAATGAGAAGGCTGCAATTGGTTCGACCTTCAGATAGATCTTCTGCGAGAAGATCATATTCAATAACGATATTATTTTGTTCGTTCTCTTTTTGAAAATCATAAATGTGTTGGGCCGCGCGGGCTGCAACTTCGGAATCGTGGTGACGATAAACTGCCATCCTTACGTAGTCGCCTTCTAGAAATTCTTTAATCGGCATAATTTGGATATTATTTTTGCTCTTCGCATCAATCGAAAAGATCTCATTCGTTGCTTGATGGCGATAAATAATTCCCAAATGCGAAAAATCTGAATCCGAGGTTCCCACCGACGAAATCGTCGTGACAAACGGCCCAGCGCCTCGGCCCACTAAAATATCCCCCGATTTTAGATCCTCATAGGATTTAAAATTTTTATATTCTGAGTAAATCTTTTGTAGTGGACCCTCCAAGGCATGGTTCTTAACATCGCTGCGCTTGAACCACCTCCATTCGGCCTGGTGATTCAGGAGGTTCTCGTCGTATCTTGCCAGTCGAAAAAACTCCAAGGCCGCCGCCCCGCAGCCCCTTGAAAGAGTATGATTTTGATCAAATTCCTTTAATCGATTGGCCAGTGAAGATCGAGAAAGTCTGAGCGGAGCGATAAGCTGACTATGCCAAATCCGCTCTTGATAGCCGATGAGCTGAGTAAGGTTCATTTTTTGAAGAGAAAATCCTCTGAGTAAATAATTGGCGTGTTCCAAATCGGCGACGCATGAATTTGCCGTAAATCGCTCAGACTGAATTTCACGCCAAATATCGAGTAAGGTGTCGCGCGGTCTTTCGTATAGATCATCGAGGTTGAAATCTGAAATTTCGGCAGACAGGCCCGGTGACCCAATCACCATGCCGCAGACGACGAATGTCGAAAAATTTCTCGTAAATTTCCCCACCTAATTTGAATAATTAACATGGAGGGGCTCATCTGAAAAGCTAAGCCTTCATGAAGTGATTCAGGTTCGATTGATTAAAGTTTAACGCGCTCTTCTTTATGGGGGACACCATCTCGGCTCTGACTTACTTCGGCTGGCTTCTTATCAGGATGAGCCACAGCGGCTTCGACATTGCTTTTGACACTGTCCTTTGCAGCGGGTGCTTGCTCTGCGGGTTTTGGTGCCGCGGCTTTGTTGCTTAGCTTGCGAGAAAATTCTCGCGCAAGACCGTTAGCGATTGTATCTCGGGAACTTACTTGTGGTTTAGTGGCAGGCTCCGGATTGTTGGTCACGGCTGCCACTTGTTGCTTGGCGCTGGCTTGTCGGACGTGAGCCATACCTTCAGCGCTTTTTGCAGAGGATTTGATGGAATCCACTCGAGCCTTAGATCCTTTAACAGAAGCTTCAGGTCGACTGGCTGCCTTAATATTGTTTCCGGCTCCTGAGATCTCCATGATCTTCCCACTTTCCCCTGTATCCACAGGATTGAGATTGAGTGAGGATCCCCTATGGGAGGGACCCTCTCACAACTCATTTTAGCGCTTTATTTAAGCGCCGTGTCATTTCACAAGAGTCCTTTCGACAGCTGCGTCAAAAAACTTTAGTAAAAAATGACGCACTATAAATAAGCGTTTAACTTCAAGCAGTTAGATGATGCCGCTCCGCGATACTTTATTCGCTCATAACGCGCCTATGCAGGGATTTCAGGCCTAGCCATTAAAGGTCGATTAAACGCATTTATAAGGACCATTTGTTGGCGGAATTTTTGCAAGTTATGGGTCGTGATGGACTTATTCTTAAAAATACCAAGATTAGTATTGGGCCTGTGGATGGCTCTGTTAACCATGAATTTATCGACTCCGTTGCGAGCGGAATCCGAGTCTCTAGAATTTAAGCTTTCGCGATTAGCTAAAGCGGAGGTTGGAGTCGTCGCGCGGCTGGCGTCATTAAGAGAAGCTGCCGAAAAACTTCCCGATGCATGGACCGGACAGTCCAATGGTAACCGGTCCGAGATTCTGACCAAGCCAAAAGTTATCGAAAAAATATCAGGACTCGAAATTGAAACTGCCGATCGATGGAATACGCTCTTGAATAACTTGGCTTTTATGAAGACTTCGCGTGAGCAATTGGATGAGCGAGTCATGCTTTGGCGCCAGGATTTAGAAAAGTTAGATGGCAAGCAGCGAGAAGTGAATGGCGAGCTCGATCGGCTGCACGGAAGTTTAAAGGATGGAATTCTTTTAAACCTGGCTCGAAAAATTCAGCTTAGCGATAGTACAAATTAATTTCAGATTTCCTATGCTAGCCGTCTCCTTCGACGAATAGGAAAAACAACGGCAGGGCTCTGTCTTAAGGGGCAGAGCCCTGTTTATTTCAATCGAAACAGTTTCTTTTTTCCAACCTTTAAAAGCTGACCGACTTTCAGATCCGAAGTTGAAGCATCCTCTTTTAGCGTTACGATCTCCTCGCCATGAATCAGTTTGCAGCCGCCTTGTTGCAAAAGTCTCTTAGCCTCACTCGCCGACGAACAAAGCTTCCACTCCACAAGTGCCTTCGATAGGGGGCGATCCGTTCCCGCAAAAAGCTCTTCTGCCTCAGCTTGATCAAAATTCCGTTTGGAGAACTGGTTAACAAAATTTTTTTCTTCTTTTATCCCGGACTCTTCACTATGGAAAAGCGTCACGATTTCTTTGGCCAACATAATCTTGGCGTCCCTAGGAGAGGAGGCAATCAATTTTTTATAAGTCATACTTGGAACGCGCGTCAGGTATTCAAAATACTTTTCCATCAGCGTATCGGGAATACTCATGATTTTCCCGAACATATCCTTTGGGTTTTCCGTAATTCCAATGGCATTACCCAAGGACTTACTCATTTTATCTTTACCATCAAGGCCTTCAAGTAAGGGCAGCAAAACAAGAACCTGCTGGAGCATTCCCGCGTTTTTTTGCAAGTCTCGTCCAACTAAAAGGTTGAAGCGCTGGTCCTGTCCGCCAATTTCAACATCTGCCTTCATCGCCACGGAATCATATCCTTGAATTAATGGATATAAAAACTCATGGATTGAGATGCTTTGGCCGGAAGTGTAGCGGTTTTTAAAATCTTCGCGTTCTAACATTCGCGCCACATTCATTTGTCCAGCAAGTTTAATCATATCCACGCCACTTAACTGGCTACACCATTCGGAATTAAACCGAATTTTTGTTTTTGATCGATCCAAAATCTTAAAAACTTGTTCTGCATAGGTCTTAGCATTGTCTTGGATTTCTTTCTCCGTAAGAGGCGGGCGTGTTTTGGTTTTACCAGTTGGGTCCCCAATTCGAGATGTAAAATCTCCAATTAAAAAATGTACCTCATGTCCGAGATCTTGAAAGTCGCGCAGTTTTCGTAAAACTACACTATGGCCCAAATGTAAGTCTGGGGCTGTCGGGTCGGCACCCAATTTGACGATGAGAGGTTTGCCGGACTTTTGAGATTTCTCAAGTTTATTGAGAAGCTCCGCCTCGTTAATAACCTCAATGCTTCCACGTTTGATAATTTCTAATTGTTGTTCAAGATTGGGCATCGCTTTTTTGAATCCGACGAATAGATTCACATTTGCCGGAATTAGAATCAATGCGAAAACAAACCCCCTGCAAAATAGCGGGGCCGTCGGCAACTTCGATGCGAATCGGCCGTTTTTCAAGAAATCTTTGCAAGATCATTTCCTTTTTCATTCCGATTACTGAATCCAGGGGGCCGGTCATCCCGGCATCTGTAAGATAACCGGTACCCTTTGGAAATATTCGCTCATCAGCTGTTTGAACGTGTGTATGAGTTCCCACCATGGCAGAGATTCGCCCATCGACGTGGTAAGCCATGGCTATTTTTTCGCTGGTTGCTTCTGCATGGAAATCCAAAAATAGGATATTCGATTGTTCTCGGAGCTTTTCGTAATGGCGATCGAAGCATCGAAAGGGGCAATCCAAAGGGTCCATAAAAACTCGGCCCATTAAATTGATGATACCAACATGATGGTCGTTGGCCGTCCGAATCATCGCAAAGCCTTTGCCTGGGTTATCGTCAGGGTAGTTGGCCGGTCTTATGATTTTGTTTTCGAATTCTCGAAAAGTGTCGACCACTTCTTTTTTGTCCCAGGTGTGATTGCCACCCGTAATAAAGTCCACTCCGGCATCAAAAATCTCTCGAGCCGTCTGCGTCGTTAGTCCAAAACCGTGAGCGGCATTTTCGCCGTTGGCAATAACAAGATCGGCCTCCATTTCGCGGCGAATATCGGGAAGGTAGCGCCGAACAGCCATACGTCCCGAAGAACCGACGATATCGCCCAGAAAGATGATATTAATAGAGGCCACAGTGCCTACTATCAGATGATGGGATGTTGTAAAAGCCCCCGGCCACCCCAAATGCTGGAAGGGGTAAGTGTATAATCCATCTGCTGGTCATGGGGCTCCGGTGCCCAACTCGAAATGCAGATCTGAAAATCATAAGCAATTCCAAGGCGAATCAGATTGGGGAAGTCCAAAAAGAAATTGTCATAGTAGCCCTTTCCGAAACCTAAGCGGTGTCCATCCATCGAAAAAGCCAGCCCTGGCACAAGGACAATGGCGTTTGTCAGTTTATCAAGTCGTCGACTCCCGGTAGGTTCCTTTGTCCATTTTCCAGGAACGAGATGATCAGCACTCGTAAGTTGAAAGAAGTCCATTTTGTCGCTTCCGAGTCGTGGATAGTAAATCTCCCGATTCATTTTGATGGCCCAATCCCGAACATCTTGAAGATCAACCTCGTTTTGGATGCTTGAATAGAGGCACAGAGGATGCTGAGTCGGAAGCTTTTGAAGATGCTTGAGAATTCGGAGACCAGCTTGTCGACACTGGGTGGGGCTTAGGGCTGATCGCTGAGTTTTATACAGCTCTCGAATTTTTGATTTATGGGTTGAGTTTGTCATGAATCAATGAAAAAGGGCCGTTCCCACCTGTACCGCGCGAAGGCTCTATTCTGAACCCAGCTATGCTAGGTGGGGAAGGTGTTAAAAGCATCAGGCCATATCCGAAAATTAGGCACACCACTTTCAGGGACCGACCCCGTTCAGACTAATATCGGTTCAAGAATATCCAGCCTTCAAACCGTATACCGTAGGAACGGCTCGATGTTTATCATCGTGGAATCAGCATAACACTGAGTTTTTAGCTTGGGAAGAGAAGGCTGATAATCCTGCATGACAGCATGCCTTAAAATTGGGGATCATAGCGGCTGTGGCTATTAAATTTGCGTCTAACTTTAGTAAAAAATTCGCTTCGAAAGAGATTTTTTTGTTTGATCTTGACGGAACCCTCTACTTGGGGCGGAAAGTCCTGCCGGGTGCAAAGAGTCTGGTGAATAAACTTCACCGTCTAAATAAAAAAGTTTTTTATTTCACAAATAATTCCTCTCGATCAGATGCTCAGTATGTAAGAAAATTGCGCAAAATGGGATTCCCCTGCGAGGCGTCGCAAATTGTGATGTCAACGCATACGCTTATTCGGGGACTAAAATCAAAAGGATTGAAGCGAGTTTATTGCTTGGGCACACCAGCGATGAAGTCCATGCTTAAGCGGTCTCGGATTATTCATACTTCCGTTAAACCTCAGGCTGTCGTTGTTGGTTTTGACAAGACACTTACTTATTCTAAATTATTATTTGCCAGTCGCTTAATTGATAAGGGGGTGCCTTACTTTGTTGCCCATCCCGACTTTTTTTGTCCGACTGACCGGGGGCCGGAGCCCGATTGCGGATCGATAGCTTTGCTTTTAGAAAAGACTTGTCGCAAAAAACCCATCGCGGTTTATGGTAAACCGCATCCCTGGATGATTGACGAAGTAATCCGACGACAAAAATGTTCGCGATCAAAGATGATTCTGATTGGCGACCGCTTGCAGACGGATATTTTGATGGCCAAGGCGTCCCGAATTCAAAGTCTCTTGGTCTTGTCTGGAGAAACTAAGAGGAAAGATTTAAAGGCTTCCAAGCTACGTCCAGATTTTGTCCTTCGTTCCGTCGCCGAAATCTTGCTCTAAATTGAATTTTCACTTTTCTTTCTAATATCTCTTGGTCACTATCGGACTCTGAGATGCGGAGGGGAGCTTTTTATTTGCTATGGCTGGGGTTTTTTCTCCTCCCCGGTTTTTGTTTTTCCAATAATATTTGTCAGTTAAATCTTCAAGAGTTAATAGCCCGAGAGCAGCCATTTTTTGGCCAATACACACAAGCTCGCATTCGCGTTGCTGGTATCGTTGTTGCGATGAAAGCTAACAAAGTTCTTTTAGCGCGTAGAGTGGGAGCCTCCGCCAATGAACGTGGAACCTGGGGCTTGCTTGGTGGACGTATGGAGGAGAGGGATCGCGATCTTGTCGTGGCGACTTCCCGAGAGTTTAAGGAGGAAGCTTCTCTTGAGATTCATGGCTCACGCTTTGAGTATTTAGGTCGAATTAGTTACCACGGGGGTGATGGCTATTTTTATGCAACTTATGTCTTTCTGCTAAGACTCTCCGAGGCTGAGAAGCCCCAGCTTTCGGATAGCGAAAAGCAAAAATTGGATCGGCTCGAGTTTTTCGAACCTGAAAATTTACCGCCCCATTTATTTTCAACTAACGAAGAAGTCCTTGGCTTTCTTGCCAAACATGGCTGGCAAAAGCCTGCAGACGAACTTTTGGGCAAAAAGCCTTTATAATCTAAAGATCTTTGCTCAACTTTCCTTGCTTCGAATGTTATGACTACCTGTATGTTTAAGGTTCCTATTTCTTGGATTGTGTTGGCGGTCGCCCTGACGGCCTGTGGTTCCTCCAAAAATCTTCCCAAACTTCGTCCTGGCCCTGGGGGCTCAACGGGAAACCTTGCCAGAGATGCGGCTGAAGCTGCGAAAGACCCCGCACGCTTGCGGGAGCGGTCTGAGACCATGGGTCGTCGTGGAGGATTGTATTTTGCCAGAATTCAAATTGTTGATGAAAGTTCGGCGACCGATAATTGTGAGGCGAGCTTTCAGCGTGTCGAGAGTTCAAGCCATGAAGCTATTGTTGAGTTAAATTCGCAAAATATTTTGAACTGGAAAGCCGACACTCGAGCCCGACAGTCGGTACTTGAAATTCAGTGGCGATCTTTGGGATTTGATCATGGGCGGTATGAATTTAGTTTGGTGGATGGAAAGCCAAATTTGGAATTGCCATTTGTCATTAGCTCCAATGTTCGGCCAAACAACGAAGTTGAGTTGCGAGTGTTTGATTCCGAGATTATTCGACTTCGTCTGGATCAAACGCCCATTTATAGTTTTGCTGTCGAAGAGAAGCGGGCTAACTGTTCCATTCATCACAATATTAATATTTTTTCGGATGCGGCGGGCCGCTATTTATCAGCGAATTAAAAAAACCTGGGCGATTTCTCGCCCAGGCTTGTCGAAGGATATAATAATTAAAGCGGGTGTACTAAATCTCTAGAGATTATTTTTTCTTCTCTTGGCCCAACAAAGAAAAGATTCGACAAAATCTTCCAGGCCTCCATCCATTACCGCGTCTACATTCGAAGACTCGCAGTCCGTTCGGTGGTCTTTGACCATTCGATAAGGATGCATAACATAAGAACGGATTTGGGAGCCCCAGCTAATTTCTCGCTTTTCGGAATTCCGGGAATCTACAGCATCTTGGCGCTTTTGCATCTCTTGCTCGTATAGTCTGCTTCGCAGCATTTTCATCGCGGTATCTCGGTTTTGATGTTGGGATCGCTGCGACTGGCAGGCAACAATTGTTCCTGTCGGGACGTGGGTGATTCGAATGGCTGATTCCGTTTTGTTCACATGTTGTCCACCCGCGCCGCCGGATCGATAGGTATCGACTTTGAGATCGTCAGGGCGAATTTCAATTTCAATCGAATCATCAATTTCGGGAACAATATCGACCGCCGCAAAAGAAGTGTGGCGACGTTTATTTGCATCAAATGGGGAAATGCGCACCAAGCGATGGACACCGCGTTCGGATTTAAAATAGCCATAAGCATTGTCGCCTGTACAAATAAATGAACAGGATTTAATGCCAGCTGTTTCGCCGGCTTGCTCGTCTACAAGCTCCACTTGAAAACCCTTCTTTTGGGCATAACGAAGTAGCATTCGTTGCAACATTTGAGCCCAGTCTTGGGCCTCGGTTCCGCCTGATCCAGCATTGACGCTAACGATAGCTGGCATTCGATCTTCTTCAGCGGACAACATTTGGCGAAGTTCGAGTTGGCGAATGCTCGATTCATTGGAGGCCAAACTCTGAGCTACCTCATCGAGCAAGGAATCTCCCGACGCTGTGATGTCGATGATTTCTAATAATTCATTGAGGCTAATCTCGACCTGGTCAAAAGGATTGAGAATTCTGTTGATGGCTTCAATGCGTGAGTTTGTTTCTCGGGCCTTGTTAGGATCGTTCCAAAATTCTGGCGCGGCCGCTTGCTCTTCAAGCGAAGCTTTCTCGTCTCTCAAGCGAGAAACGTCAAAGCAACCTCCTGAGATTTTCAAGCCTCTCGATGGTCTCTTTTACTCGGGAAAGAAGATCCTTTTTCTCGGTACTTTTGATTTCCATAAAAACGCTATAGCAAAAATGATCCACCAGATCCACTGCATCAAGGGATAAGTCATGACAAAAAAGGTTTTTGTCGGATTAGTTGGAATGCTGAGGGTCGATGTCAGGATTTCTTGTTTGTTAATTTCGAGCTCTTTTTCTTCGCTAAAATCCAGAGTCAAACTTAAACCTGTATTGGTGGCACGTATGAGAGGCAGAGCGGTTTGATAGGCTTGGAGTTTCGATAGGGCCGCATGTTGGGCAAGAGCCGACGAGGCTCCATACCACGCATCATTGGTAAGGTTGACAAGGAGTTGAGCTCCTTCTCGCGCATGATGAACGCTATGCGAGCTAAATATGTCCTCATAGCAAATAAGGGGTCCGATATTGAGATCCTTGACCATGATGTCCCCTTGGTTCATTGAGCCAGCCAAAAATCTTCCGACATTTGCCACCAGCTTCTCAAGAGGCAAATAATCTTCGAAAGGTACATATTCGCCAAAAGGTACGAGATGAACCTTGTCATATCGAGATATCATCTGGTCATTTTGAAGCAAAATGGCTGAATTTCGATTCATTCTAGCCTCGGACAAAACCGCGCCGAATAATAGCGGGATACTTGATTCAAAGGGCATCTGACGTTGATTGTTGGCCAGCAAAAATGGATAGGCAGTTTCGGGCCAAACAATTAAGTCAGGTTGGTTTTGGCTGGCGCTGCGGGTGAGTTCGATTAGATTTTCTAAATGCTTACCCGCCATTTGAGCATTCCATTTAATTCCTTGATCAATATTCGGTTGAATAACAGATACCCTGAAATTTTTGGAATCCGATTGAGCTCGATCAAAATAAAGGTAATGACTAGTCACGGCAACAATTACAATGAAGATGGCCAGAGAACTGAGACCAACGCGCGCCTTCTTGGATTGCCACCATTCATCTAAATGCAGAACAATTGAGACAGTAACGATCCACCAAAAACTCAATCCATGAACGCCCCAAAGGCTGGCTGTTTTAGCAATACTTGGCCAAGCTGCAAAATGTTGCCCGATCTCAGCCCAAGGAAAACCTGTCAGCAAATATTCGCGCAGGCTTTCAAGTCCAGCCCAGAGGCTGGCCCATATTATGATGCGATGAAAAATGCTAAGATCTCTGACTCGAGTCAGGCCACATAGCCAGGACCAGACACCCAGATAGAGCGCGCAATATAGCGAAAGTGCTGCCGCACTGAACAGCGCGACAATGGCATGAAGTTCCCCATAAACTTTCAAAGCAAAGACAATCCAATAGAGGCTTACAAAATAAAAAACCCATCCGCCCCAGAGGCCCAGAAGAAATCTTGTGCGTCCTTTGGATCGAAGACTGCTGACCTTCATGAAGACCGCGATTCCAACCGAGGCCGAAATAAAGTTTAGAATTCCTGGGTCAATTTCGATCTCATTCCATCGAAATGGATGAGCTAAGCTCATAAGAAGACCCGCGCAAAACTGTAAAGCTATCCATCCCAACATTGGTTCACATTTAGTTAGGATATCTTAGACAGGTTTTGGCTTAGAAAGAAATCCTGATATCGCGCCATTAGATCAAAATCAGGCGCCGTTTCGTGATCAAAGCCCAATAGATGAAGAAGGCCGTGGAGGTAGAGCTCAAGGATTTCTTGGCTTAGACTATGGCCAAACCGCTTGGATTGGACTTCAGCCACATCGAGATCGATAACGATGCATCCTATTAAGTCGGAGGTATCAAGCTTAAAACTCAATACGTCCGTTGTTTTATTTTTGAATCGAAATTGAGAATTGAGTTCCTTCATTTGTCTAGAGTGCACAAATTGAAGCTCAAGATTCTTCGGAGACAGCTCAAAGTACTTGAAGACTATCTGAGAAAGTTTATGAAGACAGGAGGTTTTTAATCCTTTGGGAACATCAAGTGCGATCAATCTAAACTTATTTTTTTTAAGGACGTTTCGTGCTGGCACGTTTCACCACAGACCCAATGGTCGAATGTTCATCGTCATCATCATTATCGCCAGTTGGACCTTTTTGGAGATGGGGGTAGTCAATTCGTTGATGATATATTCCTTGCAAAACATTTACAAAAGCGTTCCCAATGGCATTTAGGTCTTTGAGTGTTAGTTCACATTCATCCAATTGACCATCCAAGAAGAATCTTCTTATGGTTTGATTCACTCTCTGTTTGAGTTGATCCATGCTGGCGTGGCTCATACTTTTGGCTGTCGCCTCAACAGCGTCAGCGAGCATAATGATGGCAGCTTCTTTCGTCTGAGGCTTTGGGCCTGGATATCGAAAGTCTCTTTCATCGACCTCTTCGCCTTCGGCAATATTTTGTTTGGCCTTGTCATAAAAATAGGAAATCAAAGCCGTACCATGATGTTGCGGGATGCAATCAACGATAGCGCGTGGCAGTTTGTGGGACTCGGCAAGATCAATCCCTTCTTTCACATGGTTGGAAATGATAAGGGCGCTCATTGAAGGGACGAGCTTGTCATGGCGATTCTCACCTTGGATGTTTTCAATAAAGTATTGTGGCTTCTTAAGCTTACCGACATCGTGATAGAGGCTGGCTACTCGTGCAAACAAAGGATTGGCATTAATTGCCTCTGCGGCTTTTTCGGAAAGTTGACTTACCGCAAAGCTGTGAAAGTAAGTACCCGGCGCGTTCATAATTAACTCTCGAAGTAGGGGATGATTGGTATTCGATAACTCCATAAGTCGGAGATCTGTCGTATAACCCAGAAATTCGATTAGAGGTTGGGTGAACATACACAAGCCAGCCGCCAAGATTCCCGAAGCAACCGACAGCCCGAATGTTGCTGCGAGATCCATCCACTGCGACTCAAGCCCTATGGATTCCGTCAGCCCCATGATGACGCCCAAGCAAACAAGGATGCTTTGTACGATACCTGCGATAAAGCCTGCCAGGAGAACATCCATTCGTTGGGTGATGTGACGCATAGCTGCAGCGCCAGTAATCGAAACAATCAAGGCGGTTCGAGCCATATAGGGATCTTTAAGGAGCCACGCAACACAGGTGGCAAACAAAATGCTAAAGAAAAAAACAATTTCAATACTCGTAAACAATCTTAGGCTCATTCCCACAAAGGCAAAGGGGAGGAGCATATGGACAGGATGTCCACTCAACGCGCGAGACAGAGCAGCTTCAAAAGTTGTATTTAAGCCTGCGACAAGTGCAATCGAAATAATAGAAAAGCCTCCTAGAACAAGATGATCCTTGGCGCTTAGCCGAAAGCGCTTAAAGTTTCTGGCGCCGATGCCGTATAGAACAAAAATCAAAACAAATAGAAGGAGAACAAATCCAATATAACTTGTTAAATCCGCTCTAGTTTCCTGAAGGTTTTTTAGAGCATCCAAAAGTAAAAGATGTTTGCGTTCGACGCGCTCGCCTTCTCGAATGATCATTTCACCCTTAGCGATTTCAACAATAGCGGGCTCGATTCTCTTTTTTGCTTCTTCCCGGCGGGCACTGGACTCAATTTGATTGTAAGAAAGATTCGATGAGAGGAGGTCTTGAGCCAGTTTGAGGATCGAGTTCTTCAGGTCCGCCGGAATAAGGCGAACAAGCTTCTTTTCGACAATCGGATCTTTGGCAATCTTATCGCGCACCTGGTCAAGGCTAAGCACTTGGGATTCAAAATCCTTACCACTCAAGATCACTTCGTTTTCCGTAAAAAGATCTCGAACTGAAAAGCTCTTCGATTCATCTTGTGGTTCGATTGCTTTGTCTGTGATCCAATGATTGAAGGCAGCCCCTAAATAGATCTCCAACGCTTTTTGAACCCTCCGCGCAAAGCCAGAGTTATAAATTTTTTGAGCATGATCTTGTGAAATGTTTATGCCGAGTAGCTCTTTGAAGCTGGCAATAGTTCCCGCCTCGGACTTCTTATTTAGCTCCTGTCTTGCACTTTCAAAAGCTCTTGTGACTCGCGCTGAAAGTTGTTGGGCGAGTTGTGAATCGTAATCATAGACGTCATTGATAATTTCGGCCGCACGAGCTTGTCGCTTGCGCGTCAAATCTTCGTCGACGACAAGCATTTTCGCCGGCGCTTTGATGTCCGATCGAGCAATTTCACCGGGGTGATAGACAGAAAAAGCCCTTTGAAAAGGGCTTTGAACGATGAGACCTGCAAATAGGGCTATCCCCAATGGAACCGCAGCTTGAGTCCAATGACGGCGGGACCAATCAAATGCGTCGTCCGCTCGATCTCTTAACCAAGAAAACATCTTTTTATTTTATCACTTATCTTTTCCTAATGCTCACGATTTGAGCCTTGGATTAACTTATAACTCTTAAAATTGAGAAATTCGTAGTCAAATTGAGTCTTTCGAGGAAGCTCCATAATCCCGGAGTTTTCCAAATCCTTTAGCGAAACGGGGTAAGTAGCATAGGCGGCTCGGTACTTGTCGAGTGCTTGCCGTAGGCTGATCTCAGTTCCGTCCGAGTGTGGAAGGCTCTGCGTAAAATAGGACAAGCCAAAGAAAGTCATAGAGAGGCTTGCCAGAATAAAAGAAAGTTTGAAATCCTTTCGAGATTGTTCTTTTGGCTTAGCTTCTTTCGACACCGTTGAGGCTTCACCATCTTTGGGAAGGATGAGTCCGCGATCCCACATCTCTAGTACTCGACGTAGCGTCAAAAACTCTTCATCAATAGACTGACGAATAAGATCTTGCAAACTGTTTCGCCCATTGCAGAGATGTAGGATTTGCATTTCTTCTGCAGCATAGGGCCCGATCTCTCGAGTGGACGAAAATCCAGATTCAAGCTGCTCCATTTCGAGGATGGCTCGTTCAATGGCATCAGATTTTGACAGACTGGTTGTTCCCGTATCTTTTAGAGGAATATTACTAATAAAGATTCTTTTGCTTGAGCCAACACGAGCCTGAATTTTCGGCCATTCCTGCATCCTGGTTTTGGCTTCCTTAAGTAGGCTGCCAATGTCTTTTGGTTTATAGAAGCTAAGCTCGGGATAATCTTTCTCTTGAGCTTCAAAGGGGCGAGGGAATAGCTCGACGTTCGTCCAAAAGAAAATTCTAAAAAACAACTCAAAGCGATCAGATTTAAGGTGCTGGGTGAGAATGTCCGCGTTTTCGGAATTCAGTTGCAACAAAAGCTTTATAAAGTTCCCCCAAGTTTTCGTATTCTGGATAACGGAAGCTGGTGGGATTTGAAAAAGGCCAGAGTTTTCCAACTTTTCAGCGGCGCGATCGAGTGGGCGGTAAGCATAGACAAATTTACCATGATTCAAAAGGAGGAACGCGTGCCCCTCGCTAGAAGTCACTTGGACTTCTCCAGACCATCCCTCGCTTTCTAATTTACCTAAGTACTCAAAGAGTTCTTTCATGCGTCACCTTTCTTGCGCTGTTGCCAGATGTTCAAGGCGACTAGAATCACAGCTAAGACTTGAAGTGCTACGAAGTTCGTGTTGCTAGATGGACTGATGTCAGAGTCAAATCCAGCAAAATATATAATCTTATCCTGAAGCGCGATCGATAAAGATAAAAAACTTAGGATACCCAAGCCAAAGGTTTTAGTTATGGCCAATCCCAAATGGGACTGTTGAATGTCATAAGCTCCCGGACAAAACCAAGTCCATGACTTTACTAGACTTGCCTTTTTGAGTTCGTAGGCGTGTCGAAATTTAATAAACTTTTGTCGGAGACTGGGATCGAGGGATTCTGATTTTTGTATAACCTGGAGAGCCAATTGGGAACGCGTATCTTCTTGAGAGGGCGTTGGAAAACCAGTTTCCATACAAAGACCACTAGATCGCTTTCTAAGAATTAGCATGATCAAAAGCAAGAGCCAGGGAAGCAAGGCATGGACCATGAATTTCCACGATGACCGGTAAAGCTTCAAACTTTCTATCACTGAATCTCCTACGAATTTACCAAAGTAATGTTGGGGATAAGGCATTAGCAGCTTTCGGTCAGATCTCAAGGCCCTACCAATGAGCTCAGTATGAGTTGCAGGGGGAATCTCGGATCGAATCTCGTCTGCCGTAACAAGATCCTGCAGTTGCGTGTTCATTTGAGCAAGATTGAAAAGAATGAGAGGATTACGGGGAAATTTTTTGTTCAAGTCTTGATAAAGCGATCGAGTCCGAAGAGGTTCGGTAATGCGATAGTCAAGATTAGCCTTAATAACCTCTGACTCAGCGGTTGGGTCAGCGGCTTGTATCCAAAATTCCGCTTCCACTGTATCACCGTTCCAATACGACCAAAGTGATTTCTGCCAAGCATTTAGTTTGTCCGTGGAAACTGAGGCATAATCAATTTTATTACGTCCAACATCGAGGGCTTCAATTGCCGAATGCTGTAAGGCTTTTTGCTTTAGTACATAGATTGCGGGGGCCACGCTATTACAGACCAAGAAAAAAAGAGCAAAACCTAAATAGAACTTTGGACGATAAGAATAAACGAAACAAATCAAACATAAACCGATGCAAAGAAGGAGCCATTCTTTGGTAATAATCGCCAGAAGTACGGATAGGCCTAGGCCAAAGTTTACTGAAAATTTCGATGACGAACCAAAGCGATTTAACAAATCTTTTCGAACAGAAGAACTCCAGAATTGAATCTGGAACAGACAAACGATTAGGCAGCTGATTATAAGAATGAGGAGCAAAAAACTGAGTTGCTCAATCATAAAATAAATCGACTCGATCGGTCTCTCGATTGCAAGTATAAACAGCGAACCCAAATTGGCGAGTACAAGATCGGGCCGCCAGAATCTTTCTCGAAAATTTAGAATCAATTCACGAAAGCTGGACTTCCAATCACTCGCATCAACATTGGACTCAGAATGGCTGATGTCTATCAACTTTAATTCTGCGGGCGGACGAGTAAAAAAATGAGCTTTCTCAAAATCTAGAATTCGATGGGGATCTTGAAGACTCTGGTGGAATCGATCTCGGAGCTCAAGCTCTCCAAGGTCAATATGGCCAGTGGGACTCGACTGTCCGTAAGAAGTCCGAAAGGGGATGCTGAAGACCCATATAAAAACTACATAAAGAAAAAAGCTTCGCATTTTTAATAGTTTACGTGTGTTTAGTCTCCTAATCCAAGGCGCTTTTCGCTTGGCACAAAGCTTGCATGATTAGATGCGTCAATCGCCTAAGCGCCCGGATCTACGGCTGTTTTTCCGGGCAGAGGACAATTGGTGTGTGAAATGAAATCCAGCAAAAAACATTCTATCGGACAAGCAGGTTTAAGTTTCGCGATTGTTTGCATTCTAACGCTTCTGCTCTCATTGGTTTTCTCGGATTCTGTATTGGCAACGTCGATTTGCGTTCATGATATGGCGGAACTTGCTCAGGCCGATCAAGCTGACGGAGCCCCTGGCACGCCAGATTCTCCAGACTCGGTTGTCGAAGTTAAGGAAAACCTGCCAACAAGTCTTCTCAGTCGACTTGTTGAGAGGGCTATGGCGCCATTCGCCAAGTTTAGGCCGATGAGTTTTGGCCCAAAATCCGATAAACCTTTTACAATTGTTCGATTTTTGCCGAACAGCTTGAAGGCTTTGCGAGAGTCGCACTTTGATTTTGAAACTTCGAATAATTTGCTGTCGAGAGCGAAAGCTATAACGCTCTCCGTTCTCAAGGAACGAGGCCTGATTTCAGATAAGAATCTTCGTGCACTTGGCTTCAATTTTTTATTTTTTCAAAAAGAATCATGGCCCCATCAAAGAGATGATCTCAATGCAGCACTTGCCATAGTCAATCGGCAGCTGGATGAGGAGTTGCGAAACTCTTTAGAGTCTTCTGATCAAAGGGCTCATAGGTTTTTGCTTTCCAGGACCTTTTGGATAGATGGTGAAATAAAGCGAGTACGTTTTGTAGATTCTGGGGGCGGGCGGCTGGAATTGGAAGCAACGCTGGCTTCTCGCTCGAGAGCCAGTACTTCTGAGGTCAGCACGGAAGCAATCGGCCACGAGGAATTTTTTGCGTCCTTTGGTGATCCTGTGACTCAGAGGCTGACTTCACTAAATTCGAAGAGAGTGCGTCAGCTTCCAGACCTCATTGTAAAAGATATTCAAGATTTAATGGCTCAATTGTCGAGTCGGAACGTTGAAGCGATTGCGGCTCTTGTACAAGAGGGTGAGCTTTCCTTGGAGTTTTTTAAGCTTATTCGTGGCATAGATTCGGAAGATGACGTTCGAGTTGAGCTATTAAGCCGAATTTCAAATGAAACAACGAATGCAACAGTAAATGCGATAAATACGATTGTAGATCGCATGGCTTCCAGATCACGTCAACTTCATGCGGCCGTCAAATTTTTTGTACCCGCTGCAAAGGGTGGCGAAGCGAGCGTCCAGCGCATTGAACAAGCCGAGCATATCAATACGGTTAGTGTTCCGGAAAATGCTCGCTACTTCTTAAGGGCGGATGGACGATCTGTTGGAGCGAAGGGAATGCTAGAAATTTTTCAAAAGCTAAGAGCGCAAGGTACCAATGAGTCTCCAGATTTGACCACTTTGAGCCTTTCAGATACGGCTGCGCGTCTTGAGAGTGATCAGCAAGGCCTACTTGCTCGTTTAAAAGAAACATACGGAGCCAGTTTCTTGGGGTATTTGATCACTGGGGATGAGGTGTTGGTGTGGCTTGCAAAGCGTCCAGAACTGACGCCCCTTTGGGTAGGGTTTGGTACCTCATTACGATTTTCAGCTGGCTCGTTGATGGATGCACCTTACGAACCTCATTTGGATCCGGAGTTGCAGAGAGAACCTCAGCAGCTATCCATTCGTGATCAAGGGCTTCTTAGCGATATTGCGGAAAAGGCCTTAAAAATATTCGAGGCTGGATTAAGTGATGACGAATTGAATCATAATAGCTGGCAGCTTGTTTCCATATTTAGGCACAATGGAAAAATTCGACTCGAAGTACTTTATGCTTATCGCGGAATTGGCGAAGTACCGTCGGAGGAGATGAAGGCCCGTTTGGAAGACTTTGTTGAGAGGCGGTTGATTCCAAGATTGGTTCAAGAGTTTCCGGATGTGCCCGAGATTGCTCACGCCGAAGTGAATATCAGGATTTCGGTTTGGTGGAAGAATTTTCAGGAGTAATCTGAGTCTTAATTTTTCTCAAAAGAGGCTCGATGGCCGGAATCTTGAGATAGTGAATTCCAGCTCCATAGGTAAGCACGCCTAAGCCAATCAGTCCTCCCAAACTCAGCAGTTTCAAAATACTTATACCCTTATTGATCCAAATATATTCGGGTATAAGGTTTGATCCCCCATACAATAGGAGACCCATAAATGATCCGGCCAACCCGATCTTTCCGATTAACTTGAGGACTTCAAGCCATGGAAAAAACTTGTATCGATAAATGGCGATCACACAAAGCAAAGAAAATTGCGTGAAGGAAGACAATGCTGTCGAAAGCGCGATACCAGGTGAACCCATAATTCTTGAGAGTTGCCAAGCTCCGAAAAAGTTTACGCCCAAGGCCACAAATCCGATAATGGCTGGCGTTTTGGTATCCTTGTCTGCAAAAAACAAGGGCAATAAGCTTCGAAGCAAACAATAGAATGGAATTCCTAAAGCGTAGTAACAAAGTGCCTCGGCTGAAACCTGGGAGTCTCCAAGGGAAAACTCTCCCGTAAAAAATATACTCGAAATAATTGGAAAACTCAGAACCAAAATTCCTATCATCGAAGGAATGGCTAAGCCTGCATTCAGACAGCTTGAGAATTTAAATGTTTGGCCCAGTTCATGGTGCTTTTTTTCAACCAATAGGCGTGTAAAACTTGGCATGGCCGCAACGGACATGGACGTGGCGATTAAAGAAACGGGAAGTTCGATAATCAGATCGGAATAGTAAAGATGAGAGACCGCTCCAGGAATTCGACTGGCAAAAACCCGATTCACGATAATATTGAGTTGATAAATGCCCATGCTAAATACGGCGGGAAGAAGTAATTGTCCAAGTTCTATGACTCGAGGATCAAGCCAGGGACCACTAAGTTTGGGAAGTGCGCCGAGTCTTCTTAGGGTTGGGAGTTGGACAATGAGTTGAATGCTTACACCAATCAAAATGCAAAGACTAAACACGAAGATTCCTTGCGCTTCCGGAATCCATCCCGACCAGAGTGCAAGTGGAGCCAAACAGACAATAGTAAAGTTCATAATGGCCGGCCCAAGAGCGGGCAGGGCAAATTTTTTGAAACTATTAAGAATGCCCATAAAGAAGGCCGCCCAGCAAATCAAAAGAACAAAGGGAAAAAGGAACCGAGTGAGTTGAACCGTCATTTCAAATTTTCCTGGTGTTTGGCTGAACTCGGGTACGTAAACCCAAACCAATAAGGGCGCGAAGATCATTCCCAGTAGCGAAAGCACAACGAGGCAGAGTGTGAGCCAAAGGAAGCTACTCGAAACAAAATTTCGCCAGTTGCTTTTGGGGTCATAAAGACTTCGGGTAAAAATCGAGACAAAAGCAGGGGTTAGGCCACCTTCGCCAAACAGGCGTCTTAAGGCATTGGGAATAGTAAAAGCTGCAATAAAGGCATCCGCCGCTAGTCCCGCCCCAAAGAAATGGCTCAAAATTTGATTTCTTAAAAGCCCTAAAACCCTAGATAAAAGCGTACTAAGAGCCAAAATTCCACTGGCGCGGCCAATTTCCTTAGACTCTGAATTGACGCCCTTTTTAGGTATTGCTGGGGGCTGTGATTCCATCATCCTTAACCCTATTAATAAGACAGATGAGGACCCCTACTGGCCTCATTGACAGAATTAGTGTCGAACGTTAAATGCTTAAAAGCAATGGCAAATCATAAATCCGCAGAAAAACGGGCACGACAATCAATTAAGAGAACAACACGCAATCGAGTGACTCGATCAGCGGTGAAGACAGCAACCAAAACGGCACTTAATGCTTCGGGGGCTGAAAAAGAACAAGCTCTTAGAAATGCTTTTAGTACGATCCAAAAGGCGAAGTCGGTTCTTCACCGAAATACGATCAAAAGAAAGATGGCGCGACTTGCCAAAGCTTTGTCTCAAACAAAGAGCTAGTATAGTGAGGCTTGGGTCTAGAAGCCTGCCATCGCTCCTTATCCTTTTTTGACTTTCGCAATTCGATAAGATCAAAGCTTAGTTTTCTAAGGCACCATATATCGCCGCCTGATTTCAATTCAAATTCGGCTTTAAAAAGTCGATCAAAGACTTCTGCCCAAGCGCGTCGGCTAAGATTCCCCTGGCGTTTCCATTTTTGAATTACAAATATTGGCAACTTAAGGCATTTAGCAATTTCTTGCTCGCTAAGTCTTTTTTCCAATGCGTGTTGAATGAGGCGTCCCATACGGTAATGTCTCGTGATTAATTGAATGAGTACTAAGGGATGGACATCCTGTACGGAACTTCTTTCGAGTTCCTGAAGAGCCAAATGAAGATTGCCGACTTGTACGGCATCAATCCACCGGAAGACTGTGCGGTCATCTGTTCGATTGTGTTCTTCGGTTTGTAGGCTCCATGATCGAAAGGGCCAATTTGTCGGGGGAGCCTCCGAAGATTGTAAGATAATAGGATAAGGCCCTTTGCTCAGTTTTTTAAACAATTCCGGATCTTGATCCTTCGCTTTCTTGAATAGTCGTTCGCAACCCAAGACCAAAATCACTTTGTGTTTACTGAAAAGATTGATTGATCGAAGAGCGTCCTCAACCTGTGCCCAATTTGTTTCCTCAGAATAGAATCTCTCAACCAATGAACTTTCGGCTAAGGAATGTTCTTTTGAGAACTCTGGCCACCATTGCGTCCAAGATACTTGCGAATCAATATGAGCCCAAAAAAGAAAATGCTCTTTGCTCAAGGTTTTGAGCCTCCGTTGTCATTGTCGTCTTCCGCTTCAAGCTCTTCATCAATCGTCGATAAATCGAAGATCGGCAATTCTTCGGTCATTTCAATAGGACCATCCAAGGCTTCTTCCAGTTCGGGGCTCAGCTTGATGTTTTCTTCTGTTTTGTTGGATGTCTCGATCATATCGGGTTCTGAAATATTTCCACCAGATTCGGCCGCCTCTGGCAATGAGTCTAATTCTGCCTTCTGAGGACTTTGCGCTTGATTTTCGTCATGGACTTGAGGTTCGGCGATCACTTCAGTTGGGACATTGAATCCTTCGGTCGCCACTTGAACGCTTGCCTCTGGAGCTTCTTCGACGACCTCTTCGGCGGGTGTTTCGGGTGTCGGCGTTTTAACTGTAGATGGCGTGTCTAGCGTACTGTCGATATCAGCCGACAAATTCATTCCGGCGAGGTTGGAGGCGAGGGATTTGGCCGCTTCAAATGGATCCTCCAGTGGAGCTTCTTCTACAACTTCTTCTACAATTTCCTCGACAACCTCCTCTGCAACTTCCTCAACGACTTCCTCGACAACCTCCTCCACAACCTCCTCCACAACCTCTTCCACAACCTCTTCGGTCTTTATTGCAGGTGCGGGCTGCTCAGCAAATTCGGTAGCTTCGTCTTCTGGGGCTGTTGAATTGGCAATTACTTCCGTTGGTTCATCAACAGCGCTGTCTTTGCCCTCTTCTGGAGGTGGCGGAGGGCTGTCTTGCGGTGGTGGAGGACTTAGTTCGTCCAATTTGCTCGCCTGTGGAGATTCCGTCTCCCCTCTCTCTGGAGCAGTTTCTACCGAAGCTTGTGCGGCAGCTTCGGCATTGGAGGCTTGAATTTTTGCAAAAGCTTCCGCCTTTAATTTTTCTCTTTCCAGGCGCCGCTCTTGATTTATTGCATTTTTTCGATCTCTCCAGGCTTTAATTCTTGGAGCCCAAAGACTCAGCAAGAAAAACAAAAAGGCCGCAATATTGAGAGCTACGAGAAACCAAATCGAACCACGCCAAAAGTTTTGAAAGACATGAGGATCAAGGACCTGGGGCGCCTCCTTCATTGGAGGCTCCACATTTGCGATCAGCCATAACTCAAGTATTCGAGAATACACGCAATTCTATGATATTTGAGAATGTTTTAAAGAGGCAATAGGAAGCCCAGGATTCCTCACTTTTAGGCTCACTCTTCTCAAAAACTTGTCGTAAAGTGTGCGAAATCAATGAGGAGTTAGCATGAGCACCGACAAAATTCCGTTATCTCTCACTTTTGACGACGTTTTGCTCTTGCCCCTGGAGAGTCAGGTGAGCCCGGGACAAGTGAATCTTGAGACTCGGGTTTGTAAAAGTTTTAGCCTCAAGATTCCCTTAATCTCCGCGGCTATGGATACAGTGACGGAATCTCGGATGGCCATTCGTTGCGCCCAAGAGGGAGGTCTTGGAGTTATCCATCGAAATTTGAGACCGGATGAACAAGCGGCTGAGGTTAAGCGAGTCAAAAAATACGAAAGTGGGATGGTTGTTAATCCCATAACCATGGGTCCCCGAGACACCATGGCTCAAGCTCGCAAGTTAATGGACGATCATAATATTTCGGGCTTGCCAGTGGTAGATGGCGAAAAATGTGTCGGTATCATCACTAATCGAGACTTGAGGTTTGTTCAGGATCTTAAATTTCCCGTGAGCGATCGAATGACTAAGGAGCTAGTGACAATTCGTGAAGGCGCTAGTGCCGATGAGTCCAAAGAGTTATTGCGAAAACATCGAATCGAAAAACTATTGGTGGTGGATGCCGAATTTCGATTGCGCGGATTAATTACGATCAAAGACATCGAAAAAACGGCTCGCTACCCCTTTGCCTGTAAAGACGATCGAGGCAGCCTCCGTGTAGGAGCAGCTTTGGGTGTTGGGGCTGATACCGATGAAAGAGCGGGCAAAGTTGTCGAGGCGGGAGTTGACATGGTGTTTGTAGACACCGCGCACGGTCATGCTCAATCGGTTATTGATACGGTCGCGAGATTGCGTAAGCGCTTTTCGGATTTGGCTATATGCGCGGGTAATGTAGCAACTGGAGATGCGTGTCGGGCCCTAATCCGAGCTGGGGTGGACGCCATCAAAGTTGGTGTTGGGCCGGGAAGTATTTGTACGACGAGAGTCGTGAGCGGCGTTGGCGTTCCTCAGCTATCGGCCATTATGGATTGCGCAATTGTAGCTCAGAAAGAAAATATTCCTTTGATTGCTGATGGTGGGATCAAATATTCGGGCGACATTGTGAAGGCATTAGCTGCTGGTTCAGCAGCCGTCATGGTAGGCTCTCTTTTGGCGGGAACGGATGAGAGCCCCGGTGATATTATTCTCTACCAAGGTCGTTCCTATAAAGAGCATCGTGGAATGGGAAGTCTTGAGGCGATGAAAGAAGGCTCGCGCGATCGCTATTTTCAAGCTGAACGAGAGACGGATAAATTAGTTCCGGAAGGGATTGTTGGGCGCGTTCCTCACCGTGGCAGTGTTTCAAGTGTCATTTATCAATTGATGGGAGGCGTTCGATCTGGAATGGGCTATGTCGGCGCGGCGAACCTGTCAGATCTTCAAAAACGGGCTCGATTTGTAAGGCTGACTTCAGCAGGTCTTAAAGAATCTCATGTTCACGATGTTATTATTACCAAAGAAGCTCCTAACTATCAGTTGTCTTAGGGCATGCAGGAAGAACTTTGTCTCATTGTAGATTTCGGGGGCCAATATACGCAGTTGATTGCGCGGCGCCTTCGCGAAATTGGTGTCTTGTCTGAAGTTTGCCGTCCCGATGCGGATGCCAATAAATATAGAGATTCGCGAGTGAAGGCGATTATTTTGTCAGGAGGTCCTGCAAGTGTGGATTCCGAAAATTATCCGCGCCTCGTTCATTCGCTTGTAGACCTTCAAAAGCCCGTGCTTGGTATTTGTTATGGAATGCAACTGATGGCGAAAGAATTTGGTGGGGAGCTGGCAAGTTCTAAACAGCGCGAATATGGGGTCGAAACGGTTAAGCTTGAAAAGAGTCGGCTTTATAAACAGGCTGGTGAAAGAGAAGTTTTGTTTAGTCATGGAGATCATGTCGTAAAGTTACCTCCAGATTTTTTGGTAACTGGGACCAGCCGCAATGGTGTTATGGCCTCCATTGAACACAGGAGTCGACCTCTGTTTGGGGTCCAGTTCCATCCCGAAGTTCATCATACGCCTGAGGGTAAAGCTTGGCTGACTGAATTTCTGAAAATTGCCGGGTTTGGATTCGAATGGAAACCGGATCATATTTTTGAATCTCTTCAAACTGATCTTCACCAATCTTATGAGGGTGGTGGCGTCCTTTGCGCCTTGAGTGGTGGCGTGGATTCGACGGTGCTGGCGGTAATGTTGAATCGAATTTTTGAAAAGCAGGTTCATTGTTTCTGTGTGGACACAGGACTTCTTCGAAAGTCGGAGATTCAACAGCTTCAAGATCTATTTGACACCCATTTTCATTTCCCGATTGAGATTATTGATGCCAAGGAAAAATTTTTAAAGGCCTTGGCGGGCGTGCTTGATCCCGAAGAAAAGCGAAAGACCATTGGAAGAGTTTTCATTGAAGTATTTCAAGACGCCGCCAAGCGACATTCCGATTTTAAATATTTAGCCCAAGGCACTCTTTATCCTGATGTGATCGAGAGCACGAGTGCGCATGGTGGACCGTCAGCCAAAATTAAGAGCCATCATAATGTCGGAGGTCTTCCGAAGGAATTACCGTTCAAGCTGATGGAGCCGTTTCGATTTTTGTTTAAGGACGAAGTGCGCCGGCTTGGTGAATTTTTAGGAATCCCTAGAGACTTTGTTTGGCGGCATCCGTTTCCGGGCCCGGGCCTTGCCGTTCGTATTGTCGGTGAAGTGACGGAGCAGCGACTTGATCGGCTGCGAGAGGCGGATTGGAGACTTCAGGAAGTGCTCCGCCAAGAGGGAATCTATCAAAAGCTTTGGCAAAGTTTCTGCGTTTATCTTCCCATTCAGTCAGTGGGAGTGATGGGGGATGGTCGCACTTACGAAGAGACAATTGCTGTTCGCTGTGTACATTCCGAGGATGGGATGACGGCACATATCGCCGATCTCCCCGTGAACGTCTTGGAACGCATATCTGCTAAGATCATTAATGAAGTTTCCGGCATTAACCGGGTAGTCTACGATATTTCGTCCAAACCGCCCGCCACCATCGAATGGGAATAAAATTGATCGCCTGAGAAGGCCTTAAACCCAGACTTTCGGCCGAAATGTAAAAATTACATTTTTTCTTCTCTTGAATGTAATTTTTACATTGACGCGGGGCGCGGAATTATTCATAAATAGCTTAAAGGGTTATTGAAATAGGGTTTGTTTTAGGGTCAAGCAGTTGGAAGCGATGGGGAGCAAAGCCGAATAAGGGGAGAATAGAGTCAGAAGTGGGCCCCGGTGGGGGCCCATTTTTTGATGGATTTAGCTAACAAAAGCCATAAGCCGCCGTTAGATTTTCTTACAGGGGTGAAAGAAAATCAGACGGCGGCTTTCCTTTTTGTTTCATCCGCTATTTTGTGTCAGGCTAAAGCATATGAATTTTCTATTTAGGCTAGTGGTCTTAGGTGTTTTGACAATCAATCTTTCCGCATGCGCTTCGAAATCAAATTGCGGTTACCACAAAGCCCACTCTAAAAAAGAGTGTGCGAGCTGCCACAATAAAAGCAAGACAGATTGCGGCTGCGACGCTGCCCCGAGCAAAAAGTAGAAGCTTACTTCACTTCGGCTGAGGTTACGTTTGGCTGAACAATAAAGCCAAGTTCGTGAAGCTTTTCAGGAACGCCCTGTACGTCCGGGCCGACAACGACATAGCTCATATCTCGAAAATATTTTTTCATCACTTCTTGGATTTGATCAGAATTTACTTTTTCAAGGCGCTTGATAAAGCTGTTGGAGTTTTCCCACCCGATACCAAGAATTTCGTATAATGAAAGTATAATGGCTTGAGATGCGCGAGTCTCACGATTCAAAAACCATGAAGATAAAAATTTATTTACTTGCATATCAATAGTCTCTTGAGTGACGCGACCAATTTGCATTTTTTTGACTTCTTCGAAAATAACTCCCACGGCTTCAGGAAGTTTTGTTGAACTTACATAAAGACTTCCTGAGTTAATCAAAGAGTTTCCAAGTGAGGAACTAACCGAATAGGTAAGAGCTCGCTTTGTACGAACCTCATCAAACAATCGGTTGTCAAGAATCTGTGTTGCTATGGAAAGTGCGGGATAATCATCGCTTTCAAGTGAAGGTGCTTTGAACTTCGCCATAAAGTAAGTTGTCGGCGATTTCATGGGATAATCATAAACTTTAGAGCTATCATTTTTAGGCTGTTCGCGAATCTCGATCGTTCGATTACCAGCTGGGAGGTTTCCAAAATAACGTTCTAGCTCAGCCTTTGTTTCCGCCTCTGTCATGCTGCCGATCAAGACAAACAAGACATTATTTCGATTAAATGTTTTAAATAGAAGCGACGCCAGGTCGTCTCGAGTTATTTGATTGATGGTGTCCAAATAGCCAGATGGTCGATCGAAGTAGGGATGATTTTTAAAATACAATTGATGCATCCTCAGCCCCAATACTGAATCAGGAGTATCCATTTCTGATCGCAAATCCGACTCCTGTTGTTTCAGAACCAGGCTGAGCTCCGAGGGGTCAAATTTGGGTACTCGAATCATTTCGGAAATAACGGGTAAAACCTCCGGCAAAAATCTCTTTAGGCACTTTATAGTTACGCTGATGGACTCAAAGGATCCTGATGCCGAAACGCTGGCGCCGGTGCGTGTAAAGATCTCGTCAATCTTCTCTTTGCTATAACTGTAGGTTCTGCGACTTAGCATTTTTGTAAAAATATCGAGTGCACCAGCTTTTTTAGTTAAATTCACACCACCAAAAGCATTGATTCGAAGTGCGACGATTTCATCTGAGACATCATGGATTGGTCCCGTGTTGTTGAGTATCACAGGCATTTCCTTAACGCTAAAACTTACAACGCCACGGGTTAGATCAAACTCCTGTTCAGACATGCAGACTCCTTTTGAAGATAAAACGCAGTAGAAGGCAAAAAAGCTAAATAGTTTTTTCATTCTATCTATTTTCCTTCCTCGATTTGGTTTGGCGCTAAGTTTTTTTGAGCAAGCAGAAAGTCAATCGGGGCTTGTCCTTCTGGCACGAGAGCTCCACCAACGTAGGCTTGGTCCTTCAAATATTTTCTAAGACTATTCTTAAACTCATCAAGAGTGATCGACTTCATGAGGCTGACGTAATTGGTGTAATAATCTAGAGCACCCGTGCTCGACCAGACATCAGCAAGGCCGAGAGCATAGTGTTGGCCTGATTCTCGATCGTACGCCGATCGAACCTCGGTTGAGATCTTAGCCGTTTCGAAGTCCTTTTCATTAATATCCTGACCATTGGCGAGGCGTTCAATAAGTTCCTTCATTTTTGCATAAGCAACCTGGGCTTTGTCGGATGAAGCCTCCAGATTGAAAAACAATGGGCTGGTATAGCGCTGAGACCAAGAAAAAAATCCGGCGTTGGACGCCAATCCTGAGTGAACAAGCTCTTTTTGAAAGGCCGAGTCTTCAAGTCCCAGCATAATGCTGAGAAGATCAAATGAAATGCTCTCTTTGTTGTCAATACCCTGCTTAGGCCCTTGATAGGCCTGAACAACATTCGCATTTTGCACTTCAGCATTTTTCGTAAATGTCTGAGTCTCATTTATCGCGGGGTGTTCAGGAATGGGATTTTGAACAAAGGGATCCTGACCGGCCTCCCAGGTTCCAAAGTTTCGCTCGATTGACGGCCATAGAGTTGCTTCATCGTAAGCCCCAACAATAAAAAGCGCCGCATTATTAGGAATGTAGAATCGGTGCTGAATCGAATGCATTTGTTCGGGCGTGGCCGCTAGAATAACTTCTCGAGAACCTATCGTGTTTTTGCGAGTGAAATAGGTGCTAAACATTTTTTCCATTACATCTTTTTGATAGAAAACCTGAGTGGGAGATGCTTCGTAACGATCAAATTCACCGATAACCACTTTTCTTTCATTCTCAAGTTCATCTTGTAAAAATTTTGGCGCCTTTACCGCATCCGCCAGGAATTCGATTCCCCGGTCGAGATAGCGCGACTGAAGCGTATAGAAATATCGAACCGATTCCGTCGATGTGTAAGCATTCATATTAGGCCCTAATTCTACCCCCATTTCATCAAGAATTTTGATGAACTCGGCCTGTGATGGTACCTGTTCGTTCGCTTTAAAAAACATATGTTCGTAGAGATGGGCCAGACCATCGATATCAGGGGTCTCCACAAAGGCTCCATTTTTTACGGCTATGAGAATCGTGACCATCGGGATATCTGGCTTTTCGACCGTATAAACTTGAAGACCGTTGGAAAGCGTCTTTAGATTATAATTATGATTTTCAAAGCTGCTTGGGTTCGTGTTCATGCTCTCGGTCTCCTGCATTTCATTGGGTAATTTGCCCACAAGGCCTTGGCCCTCTAGGTTCGCTTCAGGCTCTGTTATCAGCTGACTTTTTTCCTTGGCAGCGCAAGCACACAGCAATAGACAGATCCCTAGACTAGAAATTTTTTTCATGAGGTTATCTCCAGAATGCCAAGTTTAACTCAAATTGATAAGGTTAGCTCACAACAAGTTCCTTATATTTCATTTGCCGCTCGAGGCACAATATTACATGAGAACCCTAGCTTTGAGAAATCATGCTTTTCATATTTGCGTAATCGAGGGATCGAGGTCTCCGAATCCGAGGTGAAGCGTAGCCTTATTCGAGACCTCTCTAAGCTCAATGAAATGCCGGCTGAAGAAGTTCAGGCCTGCGGCATCGACTACTTTTATCGATCGCTGATTCGTTCCTATCTACCTGAGGTCGAGAACATCGATGAGGAGCTCGAGCGCTGGGAAAATTTTCACCGGGGCTCCATGAAGCTAGTTATTCCTCAATTGACTGTGGATGTGTGTGAAAGTTTGCGCGAGCGGGGCTATCGTTTGTGCATCAACACAAATGAAGACTCGCGCTTAATTGAAGTACTAAAAATGCTAAATCTTTTGGAGTTGTTTGATGCCGTTCTATTGGGTCAGGAAGTCGGCGCGTTGAAGCCTGATCCGGCGAGCTTCCAGAGTCTGTTGGAAGATTTAGGCATTAGCGTAGAGCAGATCATTCATGTTGGGGATCGCTATTGCACCGATGTTCGAGGGGCGCAGGCGGTGGGGATGGCAAGCATACTCTATGATCCATTGCAGTACGAAGTCATGGCGCTCAATCGACTAGAAGATTTTTCTGCTGAAAAAGTAGTTTCGATTGAGGACTTACGAAAAAATCGGCTGATTTCTGGTGTTAAAGTGATTAGCCGCTTCGAGGAACTTTTGGATTTCTTTGCATGAAAATTTCGATTGTTTTGGTTTCTCCGAAAGGCGCCGCCAATGTCGGTGGGGTGGCTAGGCTGATGGCTAATTTTGGTTATCAGGACTTGCGAATTGTGGAGCCCCGCTGTGATTTGAATGGTGATGAAGCGCGGATGATGAGCCTGCGTGCGTATTCAATTATTGAGTCTGCCAAAATATTTACGGAACTCTCCACGGCGATTGAAGACAAAAATTTTGTGCTTGGATTCTCGGCCATTGAAGTAGGGGCTCAACGCCCAGTTATTTCGCTAAGTGACTTGGCGGGAGAGGCTGACTTAAAGAATGTTGAGCAAACATCGCTGGCCCTCGTATTCGGACGAGAGGATCATGGGCTTCATAAAGAAGAATTGCGCCTATGTGATCGTCATGTCGTTATACCGACGGCGGAAGCCTATGAATCTTTAAATTTGTGCTCGGCCGTTGGCATTGTTCTCTACCAAATATTTGGACTTTTGAACTCCGATCAAGCACGGAGCTTCATTCGTTCCGAAGGCGATCCTCTGCCGCGAAAGCTAGACGAAGAGATATTTTTTGAAGGACTTCAGGCCCTTTTGGAACATATCGGATTCTTAAATCTCAAGACTTCTAAACATCTCCTTTTAGATCTACGAGATATGTATCACCGCTCCAACATTCGATCGCGCGAACTTCGCATTCTATTCGGGATCATTGCTGATTTAGAGCACCAACTAAATAAAAAATTTTTTCGATCCTAAGTCGCAAGGATAGTGACAACTTGTGTTTACAGTGGTCCCGAGTTGTAGAGGATTGCAGATCTTTTTGAGCGTCGAAATTTTGTCACCATCCAGCTGGAAAAAATTACAAGCTTTTCCGCGCCGCCGCAAAATCTGGTCATATTGCGCACTGTGCTGATGCGATGCTATCATCAAATATAGGCCTGATTTCATTGGGTCTTGATTGGGGGGAGGACATGCTAGAGCACGTAAAAGGCCGTTTCGTGGCCACGGCAGGTTTGGCCATTTTATTCTTGAGTCAATCTCTTAGCGTCTCCTTAGAGGGAACTAGTATTTATCGGTCGAACCTCTCGGAGATGAGCCGAACCGCTCAATCTATATATCGAGTTCGGACGGTTTCGATGGATGTCATCGAGGCGCATAAATTTGTTTGGACCGCTTTGAAGGTTCAGGTGATTGATACACTCAAGGGCGAAACACCCGAGAGTGATTTCATCACGGTACATCTTCCTGGCGGGGCTATAAAAAATGGACCGGTTGTTCGAGTTTATAAGGCGCCCCAATTTGATTTGCAGAGAGAGTATGTTATTTTTGTCGATCGAAATTTTAGGGGAGATCAATTCAATATTCTAACAAGTTGGGCCTCCTATCTAGTATCGAGGGACGAACAAACAGGTGAAATCTATGTTATGGAATCTGCTCCCGATTCGCATTCGGTTCGATCATCAAGTTATCGAGCTCTGTCAAACTCTGTTGTCGGTACGCGCAGCTATGGCTCGTTTGTAACGGAGATTGTTCAAAGCCTGGACTAAGGTGAGCAAGAGTTAAGGGGGAGAATGATTTTGATGGGTAAGGGAGAAGGGCAAAGAAGCTTCGGAGGAAAACGCCTCTTTATGATTGGCTTCTTTGCCCTTATTTTTCATACAAATGTCGAAGCCTTTACCTTGATCACCAATGCGGGAAAGCCGGCCTATTGGACCGATTCTCAACATATTTCATATGAGCTTTACAACGTGCCTTCGGCTTTTGTGAGTTCTTTGGAAGAGTCCTTTAATGTTTGGGCTGAGATTGGTGGAGTTAATCTTGGCTTTGATAAAGCTAATTCATCGGTTGAGCCCCAAAGTCGCGATGGTCGCAATTCCATCGCATGGGTTGATACGGGATGGAGGGAATTAGCCTTTTCGCCTCCACCTAACGCCTTGGCGGTCACCCTTTCGTCATTTAGTTCGTCCAGTGGACAAGTTGTAGATGCCGACATTTATTTCAATTCCGAATTCTTCGATTGGGGCGTTGTGGAATCCGAGGACGACTATGATTTAGTGGATGTGCAAAACATCGCCACGCATGAGATTGGGCATCTTTTGGGACTTGATCACTCTTCGGAAGATTTTTTTGAATCCGAATTTAATTTATACGAGGCCACAATGTATTACGCCTCGGGCTCAGGCGAAACCTTTCGTCGGGTACCCAAAATTGACGATGAATATGGTGCTCTTAATCTCTACGCTATTTCGTCACAACCGGTGCCTAGCTTGAACAGCGCCGAATTGGTGGAAGAAGACGGCTATCAACAAGTTTATAGAGTTTTAGGCGACAATTTTAGTGAAGGAACGAGTTTCCTTCTAACCTATGGAAGTAATGCCGTGTCTGATGCGGTGGCTCGCTATCGAACTGTGATTTCGCCAACTGAAGCTGAGCTTATATTTGATATGAGATACTTCCCATCTGGTGATGTAAGTCTCGTTGCCTTCAACGATCCCAGTCATCTGGCGAGCTATTTAATGACGGTCACGACCCAATCGGATTCTAGTTTTTCTGGCGCTGAATCGGGTGGAGGTGGGGGATGCAGCTTGCAAATGGCCGCTTCGTCTTCAAATTTCATTCCTTTCGGACTTTTATTAATCGGTCTTTTAGGCATGTCTCTACGCTCGCGGTCGAGACAGACTTCTTGAAACATTAAGCAATCCTTGCATTTAAGGAAATTCCATCGATACAATTGAGCATATGTTTGGTCAGTCAAATTGGAAAACGGATGTTACGCAACGAATGGATCAAATGGAGCAGCAAATTCTTGATTTGCAGCGAGCCCTGGCAGACTCAAAAGCACAGACGATGCGATTGTCGCAGATGTTCAAAAATGTGAGCAAAAAGATATTGCTGAGGCTTCCAGTTTCTATTGAGTCGCTAGAAAAGCATTTGATTTATGACCTTATTTTTGCAGAAGAAATTGAAACATGGTTACAGATGGCTCGAGAGGGGGCGATTCTTGATCTGCGCTCCTCGGATGAGTTTTCAAAGTCTCATATACCAGGTGCCTTTAATCTTCCTTTGGAACAGCTAACGAATCGTTTAGATAAAATCGCGCGCGGGGCGCCGGTTTTGCTCGTTTGCGAAAATGGCGTAAAGAGTGTGACGGCTTCTGAGCACCTTGCGGCCAAAGGTTTTCCATTTATTTATGTATTGAAGGGTGGCATGAGTCACTATCAAGGCGCGACAAAGGCTTTAGAAGAGATCGCGCAATCCGTCGAAGTTTAGCTCGAATGCATTTTTTCTCGAAGCCTGGCGCCAATGACTTCAATCGGATGATCAGCTTGTCTTTTTGCGAGGCTCTTATATTGGTCGCTTTGTGATTCTTTCAAAAACTCTTGCGCAAATTTTCCATTCTCCACTTCTGCCAAAACTTGCTTCATTCTTTCTTTAAGATCTTGATCAAAGATTCGATCGCCGCGAGTGATATCTCCGTATCGTGCGGTCGGACTGATTCGCGCACGCATGCCAGTGATGCCTTCCTTCCAAATCAAATCAACGATCAATTTCAGTTCAAAAAGTGTTTCAAAATACGCGGTCTCTGGATTGTAGCCAGCTTCCGTCAGCACTTCGTATGTTCGGCGAAGCAGGCTCGACACACCTCCGCAGAGCAAGGCCTGTTCAGAAAATAAATCACAAATCGTCTCGTCCTTGAACCTTGCCCAAAACAAAGCCTTGGGATTGGCACCAATGGCTAAGGCCAAATCTTCGACCCAGGATTTTTCTTGAGGCCCTATGCTGGCTTGCTTCGCGGACTCAAAAGCCAGAACGGCAGGTAAGGCATTTTCCGTTCCATAAAAACTTATTAACCCAGAAGCCGCGCCTTTGGGTGCAATCAAAATATGTTCTGGCCCTGTATTTTCAACCGGAATTAATTTGAAATGTGTATTAAAACCATGGGCAAAAACTAAATATTCTACAGCTGAGCCCTGAATAAAATTTCGATAAACCTCGGCCTGCGTTTGATCGGGGAGATTCATCATTAAAACCTGAGACGATTCGATCACCTTCTTAAAGTTTTCAGGTTCGAAGCCTTCACTTTGTGCTTTTTTCCATGACTCACCATCTTTACGAAGACCGAGTCGAAATTTTATTCCCGAGCGTTTCAAATTTAAGGCTTCAGCTCGACCTTGAGCTCCATAGCCAAGTATTCCAATCTCCATGTCCTTTAGGGCCATACCGATGAAACATAAAGGGAGAGATTGGGAATGTGTAGAGTTTTATAAGGGAGTTGAAACGGATTCGGCCAAGCTGAAATGAGGGGAGTGTATCATTGATACACTAATGTTTTGATTGCTCGCTCAAATCTGAGCGTTTGCTTGAGCTTCGAAAATTCAGTCTCCGGCCTCGGAAAACTAGCTTTTTATCTATCCCATGGCGACAAGCATTCGTCGTCGAGAAGTTCGACAGGATATAGTTGATCATCTCCAAAATCATTTCCTTTGAAACCTTCGATCGCGAGTCAAAACCTATCTATCATACCAACGTGATGATGAGCCTTGGCGAACATTTGGCGATTGTTTGTTTGGAGGCGATCACCGACAAGGCTTCGCGCGAACGAGTGAAGAAGGAACTACAGCGTCGAGACTATCGGTGGGGGCAGTCTACGCTGTATGCTGGCCGAGGTTTTTCGGCCCTAGAGTCGCTAAAAGTGGCTTATACGACAGAGCCGGGCCCTTGAACTTAAAACTCCATTCAATTGGGGAGAATATCTTGAAAAAGCGAGACTGTGGCTCTAAAAGCGATTTTACGATGTCACGCCAAGGTTCCTTAAGATTTGCATTTTCTTTGATTCCCGAGGATGGCTTTGATTTCGATTTTGAGGAGAGATTCCAGCAGCTAAAACCCAAATCCGCGACGGAAGCGCAGGTTCTCGCAGAGTTTTTTCCTTATCCGATCAGTGGAAATTTGCAGGTCTTTAAAGTCGGTTCCAAGGTTGATGTGCGAGGTCAATATCAGACAACAGTTCAAGTTCCCTGCGACCGCTGCGGCCGAGCCATTGAGTTTAGTTTGGGAGGAGATCTCTGCACATTTTTGATGCCCATCAACCAGTTTTCGAAGCACGATAAGCCTGGCGGTCGAGTGATTCACGGCAAAATAGACGCCGAGACCGGCCTTCGGCATCGATCCCGAACCAAAGCTCCGCCGACGCAATTGAAGGAGGCTGAGGGGGAGCATGAAGATCTCCGATTTGGAGCATTTGATGGAGTCTTTATTGATTTGAGGCCGCTGCTTTGGGAGGAGTTGGTTTTGCAGCTTCCTATGAAGAACATCTGTGGTCAGAAAGATTGTGAAATGCGTCCACTTCCAGGGGAAGAAGCGGGGTTTACAGACTCGGTATTGGCGGAGAAGCTTTCTCGGCGCCTTAGAGAGACTGATTAATCGCTTGCGAAAGCCCTAAATTTGGGCAAAACATAGCTCTTAATACAAAATTTTGGGTGGAATGAATCATGGCAGTACCGAAGAAGAAAACATCTAAATCACGCGGCAAAATGCGTCGGTCTCATTGGAAAGTGAGTGCTCCCGGCCTTTCTGTTGACAAGAAAAGCGGCCTTTTCGTCATGCCCCATCGGGTTTGCCCGACGACCGGAATGTATAAAGGCAAGCGCGTCGTTAACGTAGAAGAAATCTAAGAATTATCTGATGGATATCAAAGTCGCCTTGGATGCGATGGGTGGTGATTTTAGGGCCATCCCTAATTTGCAGGGCGCCTATTTGGCTGCGTCTCGTGGGGTTGGCGAGGGCATTCGTCTCAAGGTTTTTTTGTGTGGTCGAAAAGATGAAATTCTTCAGGCGATTCCTAAGGCCGCGCAAGATGAATCGACCAAGCCTGAATACCGAGTGGACGTTGAAGCTTTTGAAGGCTTTTTAGCCGATGGTAGATTTGAGATCGTTGATTGCCCCGAGGTTGTTGGAATGGATGAAAGCCCATCCGTAGCCGTACGAGCAAAAAAAGCATCGTCAATGGCCAAATGCTTTCATTTGGTCAGAGACGGTATGGCTGATGCCGCCATCTCCGCTGGAAACTCAGGCGCGATGATGGCTTACGGTGTCTCAATTTTAAAGCGTCTTCCCAGCATTAAGCGCCCAGCTATTATGTGCCACTTTCCATCACGAGAGGGTGTGACCGCACTTTTGGATGCTGGAGCCAATGTCGATTGTACGGTTCAACATCTGGAACAATTTGCACAGATGGGCAAAATTTATATGCAGACGGTATTTAGCAAAGAGAAGGTTCGCGTGGCGTTGCTAAATATTGGAGAAGAAGAGGGCAAGGGCAACGAGATCGTAAAAGAAACCCATGCGATTTTAAAGCAAAGTTTGGGCGAACATTATGTTGGTTTTGTTGAGGGAAGAGATATCTTAATGGGAAAAGTTGATGTGATTGTTTGCGATGGTTTTGTGGGAAATGTTGCCCTCAAAACGGCTGAGGGTGTGGCTAAAGTGATTCAAAGTATTTTGAAAGAAGAGTTTTCAAGAAGCCCGATTTGGGGATTGGGCGCCTGGTTAGCCAAGGGTGGATTTATGGCTATGAAAACTAAGTTAGATTATCGCGAGTATGGTGCGGCCCCATTGATTGGACTTCAGGGTTTAGGCTTGGTGGCTCACGGCTCTTCCGATGCCAAAGCTATCAATAGCGCTCTCCGCATTGCGGCTCACTATACTAAGCAAGGTTTAATGACCAAACTGAATGCTGCTTTTGGTAGCATCGAAAACGAAATGGCGAGGCAAGAGTCATGAGTGCTGGTTTTTGTTCGTTGGACGGCAAAGTGGCTCTGGTCACGGGAGCAAGTCGCGGTATCGGAGCGTCTGTTGCTCTCGGCTTGGCTCGAGCGGGTGCGACACTTGTGATCAATTATCAGTCCAACAAAGAAAAGGCGCAAAAAGTTTTGGAGCAGGTGAAAGAATTTTCGCGGGAATCTTTTTTGTGTGCCTTTGATGTGGGCAATGCTGAAGAAGTAGAAAAGTCAGTTCAAGAGATTGTTGGAAAGAAAGAGCGAATCGATATCTTAGTTTGCAATGCAGGTATTGCGAGAGATTCCTTGATTCCGCGTTCAAGTCCAGAGCACTTTGAAGAAGTGTTTCGAACCAATCTTATGGGTACGATCAATCCTGTACGATCAGTATCACGGTCCATGATGAAGAATCGCTATGGCCGGATTCTTTGTATGAGTTCTGTGGTGGGAGAAATGGGTAACAAGGGGCAGTCGGCTTATGCGGCTTCGAAGTCTGCGCTTTTTGGATTTTGTAAGTCTGTAGCTCGAGAGCTTGCTTCTCGGAATGTCACTTGCAATGTCATTGCCCCTGGTTTTATCGAAACAGAGATGACGGGAGAGCTTCCTGAGGAGGCCAAAAAGGCCTATTTAGAAGGTATTCCCCTGCAGAGGTTTGGGAGTGGACAAGAAATTGCGTCAGCCGTTCAGTTCTTGGTATCTGAAGAGGCTGGATATATAACGGGGGCAACACTTGACGTTAATGGTGGTTTGCTGATGCGCTAGTATCTCTGATTTTGGTGCCATAAAGTTTTTGAACAAAGGAGAATGAGAATTATGGAAGAAAAAAAAGTCATCGATTTGATTAGTAAGAGCCTCAAAATTGAGGCCGACAAAGTAAAACCCGAAAGTTCTTTCGTGGGCGATTTGGGCGCGGACTCTTTAGACATTGTCGAGCTTGTTATGGCGCTAGAAGATGAGTTCCAAATTGATATTCCAGATAAGGATGCTGAGAGCATTAAAACGGTTCAGGATGCTATCAACTATATCAAGGAGCATAAGGGAGCCTAAGGTGACTCGAAGACGCGTCGCTGTTACGGCTTGCTCGACCATTAGCTCCCTGGGCGTCGGTCTAGACGTCAATTGGAAAGCACTATTGGCTGGCCAATCGGGGGCAGCTCCTATCACGCGTTTTCCTACTGAGAGTTTTCGTACAAGCTTTGCCTGCGAGGTTAAGAATTTTAATCCTGAAGATCATATTGATCCCAAAGATCTTCGGGCGATGGACTTGTTTATTCAGTATGCGGTGGCCGCTGCAAAAGAAGCCTTTATTCGGTCGGGCCTTGTAAACAAGCCAGAGAGAATTTCTGGAGAGTTGGCCGAGAGGGCGGCGGCGATTATCGGATGTGGTCTAGGTGGACTGCCCGATATCGAATCAACAAAAGCAGACTTCATTGAAAAAGGTCCCAGGCGTGTAAGTCCTTTTTTTATTCCTCAAGTGATCTCAAATATGCCTGCCGGTCAGGTTGCCATTCGATATGGTCTGCAGGGACCGAACTTTGCGACCACTTCCGCATGCTCGTCTGGCGCTCATGCAATCGGAGAAGCCTTTCGAATGATTAGAGACAATTATATCGATATGGCCATAAGCGGTGGAACCGAAGCAACGATTTCTCCGCTTTGTATTGCTGGCTTTGGCTCCATGCGAGCCCTTTCGACACGAAACGATGCGCCCCAAAAAGCGTCTCGACCATTTGACAAAGATCGTGATGGTTTTGTTGTTGGCGAAGGTGCCGGACTTTTGATTTTGGAAGAATGGGAAATGGCCAAAAAGCGTGGTGCGGACATTCTTGCAGAAGTGGTTGGTTATGGAGCCAACTGCGATGCATATCATATGACAGCCCCAACTGAGGATGGTAGTGGAGCGGCGCGGGTGATGAAAATTGCACTTAAGGATGCTGGACTTAATCCGGATCAAATTTTGGCAATCAATGCCCACGGGACTTCGACTGGATTGGGAGATGTCGCCGAAACCAAAGCTCTTAAGCTTGCTTTTGGCGATCATGCAAAAAAACTGAAAATTACTTCTACTAAATCCATGACCGGCCATACTTTGGGCGCGGCTGGAGGAATCGAAGCTATATTTGCCGGTTTAGCGCTTAAGCATCAGATTGTGCCGCCCACCATTAATCTTGATCAGCCGGATCCTGAATGTGATTTAGATTATGTGCCTAATCATGCACAAGATTGGAAGCATGAGTACGCTCTGTCCAACAGCTTTGGATTTGGCGGAACAAATGCCTGTCTAATTCTTAGGAGAGTTTAAATGGCCGCCCCTAAGATTTTGTTTTGGGGAGCGGACCATGCTGGATTCGAACTCAAGCAAAAGCTCATTGAGCACTTTAAGAAGAAAATTATTTGTGAAGATCTAGGTACGAATTCGTCGGAATCCTGCGATTATCCTGACTTTGCGGAGTCTGTTGCTAAGAAGGTATTGGATAATTCCGGCAGTTTGGGCGTATTGATTTGTGGCACCGGGCTCGGGATGTCTATGGCGGCCAACAAAGTTCATGGGATACGCGCTGGCGCGGTTTCGGAAACCTTTTCTGCCGAAATGGCGCGTCGTCATAATGATGCTCAAATTTTATGTGTGGGGAGTCGGGTTCTGTCATTCGACAAAGCTCGTGAGTGTATCGAAGCATTTTTGGCGACAGAACTTGATATTGAAAATCCGAGGCATTTAAGAAGAATCCACAAAATTCAAAGGATCGAAGAAAACGGAGCGACAAGTGATTAAGGCTAGCGAAGATATTTTTAAGCTTATTTTGAAAGAGGAAGAGCGTGAACTTACCCAGCTCGAACTGATAGCCTCTGAAAATTTTGTTTCGGAACACGTTCGAGCTGCGATGGGCTCTGTCCTTACTAATAAGTATGCCGAAGGTTACCCCGGTAAGCGATATTATGGAGGCTGCGAAGTTGTTGATGAAATCGAAAGCTTAGCGCGAGAACGATTGAAGAAACTATTTGGAGCGGAAGAAGTCAATGTTCAGCCTCACTCGGGTTCGCAAGCCAATATGGCGGTTTACTTTTCTTTTTTAGAACCAGGCGATTGCATTCTGAGTATGGATCTTTCGCAGGGCGGACATTTGACACACGGCGCCTCGGTAAATTTTTCTGGAAAGCTCTACCGAGTGGTTCACTACGGTGTGGATTCGAAAGGCTATCTTGATTTCAATCAAGTGCGAGAATTGGCGCTTAAAGAAAAACCTAAGTTGATTGTTTGCGGAGCGTCGTCTTACAGTCGCCAAATTCCCTTTGAGGAGTTTCGGAAGATTGCTGATGAAGTCGGAGCGCGTGTTTTGGCCGATATGGCACACCCTGCTGGCTTGGTGGCGACAGGCTGTCATCCTTCCCCTGTTCCCTATTGCGAGTATGTCACGTCTACAACGCATAAGACACTTCGAGGCCCACGTGGGGGGGTGATTTTAATGAAAGAAGATGTGGCCAAATCTGTTAACTCGCGAATTTTTCCAGGGATTCAGGGAGGGCCTTTGATGCATGTCATTGCCGCCAAGGCGATTGCTTTTGGCGAGGCTTTGGAACCAGGTTTCAAAACTTATTGCGAGCAAGTCATTAAGAACGCCAAAACTTTAGCGAAGACATTGCAGGATGCGGGATTGGAAATTATTAGTGGTGGAACAGACAATCATTTGATGATGGTCGATTTGCGAGCCTATAGCGTGACTGGGCTTGATGCCGAAAATGCGCTCGGTCAGGCCGGAATGACAGTGAATAAGAATATGATTCCAGGCGACCCTCAGGCAGCTCGAATAACCTCTGGTATTCGACTTGGTAGTCCAGCTTTGACGACTCGTGGCTTTAAAGAGGAACATATGAAGCAAGTAGGTTCTTGGATAGTTGGTATTTTGAAAAATATTGGTGACGAGAGCCTTAAAGTTCGAACTCGGGCCGAAATTCGCGAATTTGTTAAGAGCTTTCCGCTTTTTCAATCCTAGGCTCTAGGCTTTGACAAACTAGGGGTCCGGGTCTAGCAATTTGGACTCCATCATGGGTTATCGACGTCGTGTAAGAGAATATGCCATGGGCTATCTGTATCAAGAAGATACAGGGCTCGAGACTTTGACGAGCAATCCTCGAAAATTTGTAAGCCACTTTGGGTTGACTGAATCCGAATGGGTTTTCTTTCAGCAGATTGTCGAAGGTGTTCTTGCCGAGAAAGTTGCGATAGATGTGGATATTCAAGAGGTTGCCGAGCATTGGAAGCTTTCTCGGATGGCGCGGGTAGATCGGGTGGTTCTCCGATTGGCATGTTGGGAGCTCAAATGTTGCCCGGATACGCCTTTGAGGGTGATTATAGATGAAGCTGTCGAAATCGCCAGGCGTTATAGTACCACCGATAGTGCCTCTTTTGTGAATGGCATACTGGACCGTTTGGCACAGAAATATCGTCCTGAAGAGAAAAAAACCGTTCAAAGTGAGAGCGGGGCTTGACCTTAATTTTTATCGCCTCCTAAGCTGTCTGGGACGATGTTGGTTTTTAAGAAAATTCCCGAAGAACTGGATGCTTTTGAGGCTGAAATCGTTATCGCCGTTGTAGGACGTGATGAAAAGCCTTTACGATCCACAAACGCTTGGTTGGATTGGCGTTTATACGGCACTTTGACCGAAGTCATTGTGCGGGGTGTATTTCACGCTGAGCTCGGTGAAAAGTGCATGATTCCCACCTATGGGCGATTTGGTTTTGATCGAATTATCATGCTGGGGGCTGACAACCTTTTCGACGAAGAAGGTGTGCCCAATACCGAAGAAGGTCGGGAGCGTTGGCAAAAAGTTCTGAGGAGTCTCGATGAGACCATTCGTTCTCTTAAGGTTTCGAAAGTTGGTCTTAGTCTTCCTCGTTACGAGGCTGCCGAACAAGAGCGCTTGCTTTTAAAAATTGTCCGTGAGGCTCAATTGCCCGAAAAAACCAGTCTATTCTTGTCTCGTGCGAGTTCTTTTGCAACGCCCTTGGGCGTCTGAGACTTTTTAGCGCGTGATAAACTGAATCTTCGAAAATATCCTAAATTGATCACCAATCCACTTCCCAATCAGGAGTTCCGGAGTTTCGCGAGCACTTAAGTATCGGAAGGCGTGAAAGCCGTCGCCTAGGGAAAGACTTTGTACTTCAATGTTTTCAAGAGAGGGAGGAACTTTGTTTGGGCTGCTTTGCCATTCTCTGGATTCCAGCCAAGACTGCCACTCGGGACTTTCCACGATGCTTTTCGTCCGTTGACCCGGACGTTTGACTAACTGATCAATCATTGATTGAGGAGCTATAGGCGTCGCCACCACCGGATGAGCCGTCATGCTTTCGCGATAGAGTCCGGTTAGCTCTGCTCTAAATTGATTGAGTTTTTCAAAGTTAAACTTAAGAGCTTCCAATTGAGACATACTCAGTTGCAGGGAGTCCCTATCCGCCAGAGATTTTTCCATAATGCGGCCAAGGCGAATCAATCGGTCAGAGCTTCTAAAAAAATCACTCCATTCTTTGTCTAAAAATTTTGAGATTTCCGCCTCGAGATTAACTTGTCGTAAGGGGCGCGGGAGCTGATCTGTGGCTCGAAGGTTGACCTGCTTCAGGGCTTGAGATTGCAGTCTAATTTGATCAAGCCAGGATTGAAGGCTCAACATAGACTCTTCAAAGAATTTCGAAGAAATATCTAGGTGTCGAAAATTTTGAGTCGAGGCTTCCGGAAATTCGCCCGATGTACTTTCCCATTTCTCCCAAGCTTTCGCTGCTTTAGTAAGATTTCTATCCAGAGACAATCGAGCCTCATAAATTTGCTGGGGATCCATGCTTCGACTGCCGCGCCTATGAAAGCTTAAGTCTGCAGGTTGACTCGTTTTGGACAAGAAGTTGGCGCGAGAGTCGGCAATTTTAGTTTCGATTTGCGCGATCTGATATTCGATTTGAGAGTAGCCCGGCAAAGCCCTTCGGCCAGCGTACCAGCGTTCCAGTCGACTCCTGACGGATCGATGCTCGAGTCGAATGCGTCGAGGTTTTTCATTGATCCATAGAAAATAGGAACCAATTCGTTTTACAAGTTCAAAACTTCCCCCAAAAACTTTTCGAATCAAGTTGGGATGATAAGATTTTAGGCCAGTCTGTAATCGCATGAGGCGTTGCTCTAGCCATAGTTTTTCGTCAAGGAACCTTGCTAGATTCTCGTCTACATTTTTTTCAACACTCTTTCGTAGGTTGGAAAGTTTTAATTCTATATCTTGAATCTGAGCTTCGTGGCGCTCCAAGCTTTTATAAGACCGTCTCAACTGCGCTTCAAAGCGATTTTGCTCGCGGAGGTAGGCAGGGGCACGGAGGCTCAAAAGCTTGGCGCTTGTCGTGGCACCGGCACTAAACCAAACAACATCTGAGGAGAGCATTCCCAATTCCCAAACGGCTTCAAGTCGGTCCTCTTCTTTGACAGGATGAAGTAGTCCCTGAAGCACTTTGCCAACTTGCTGAATGGAAGCCGCGCCTGCCTCGCCAATGCCTAAGTCGTAGGGCAGGGAAACACCTTGATCGAGGGGAACTCGATACCACTCACTATCGGTTTCGTCATAGTAAATGGCAGTTCCAAGTTTGAGTCCGGTATCGCCAAGGATAAAGCCCAGAACCCATCGCTTTCCAAGCACGCGAAGCGCAACAATAAAAGCCGCGCCCGCCAGAATTTTTTGTGGAATGGTTTCTGGATTTTGCCAAAATCCATCCCAATAGCCAGCCAAATAAACCGCGGGTGAGCTTAAATCTGTTAGAGGTCTTTCTTGCGAATCAAAAAGTAGTTCAAGTTGTTGAGCGTCGGGGAGTTCAGAGCGAAGTATTCTTCTTCGATCTAGCTCATTAACAAATCGATAGATTTCATCTTCTAAGTAGTTAGGGTAGGGAAAAAGATTGATCATCAGAAAGTCCACGAGAGATTTTGGAAGCCAGCCATAGTCAATGGAATCCGATGCGTGCTCTATGGACTCTTCCATCGCCGCTCTCGCCCAAGCCGCACGAGGAAGAGTCTTTCCGTAAAGCAATTCTGATTCTTTGCTAGCATTTTCCAGATTGGCAGCAATATTCGTTTTTGGATCTCGCTGTACCTGATAAATGCTCAGTAGATTCATGCTGAGATCAACGCGAGTTTGAAGCTTATTAATTTCTCGGAGACGTAAGCTTTTTAAAAATTGTGAGCGGCTCGGATCATCCAAAAAAACTTTGCTTACCAAGCTAACAAAATCGCTATCCGTCATTTCATTGAGCCGCGCTTCAAGAAGAAGTCTAGACTCTCGTATGTTCAAATCAGGAAAGAGTCTGGCTGCCAACAAGTTCCGCATTCTTTCATTTAGTTTGGAATAGTACGATGATTTTGATTCCAGCCAAGTTTTTGCAAGAATCTCACGTAGGGCTAAGCGATAAGATTCTCGCTCCGATTCCGTAAACAAAAGACTAACCGATACCATTTTATCAACGCTTTCGGAAAAGACTCCTAGTGATTCCGAATCGTCCCCGTTCATCATTCTCTGAAGTTCTTGGTCATCGTTAAACTCAGGCCAATCTCTTCCAAAATTTTGTTCGACCCAAAGCGCACCCGAAAGCCTAGTGATCTCTTCGTCAGTCCAATTGCTAGCTTCTAAAAACTTCGGAATGTTTTTAGATGAAGTATGTATTTCGTCCAAAAGAGGCCAATAGAAATCAATAAATTTTATGAACTGTTCATTTCCTTCGGCCGCTTCCCTGGCCAATTGGAAATGTGCCAAAAGTCCCTCTCGAGTATTCAGAGTCTCTGGCAAGAAACTCCCAAGACTTAGGTAATAAAAGTAATTCAATTTTAAATTTTGTTCGGGAAGATTTCGTTGGATCCACCATGCCTCAAAGTCTTCATAACTTAGGACCTCAAAGTTTTGAATTCTTTGAATCAGGTTGGCGCTCGCAGCCTGCGCTAGAAATTGAATTAAATCGTCGGGATTAATGTTTTGAGCTGCCGGCAAGAGTTGATAGGTCGAGAAAATCGGGTTTTGAAGTCGGTAGATTTTTTGGTCGATTTCCATTCTGGCAATTTTTCTAAAATCTGCGAATGAAGCTCGGCGCTCTGGCGGTAGCATTTCACAGATTCCTTGATAGTGCGCCAAAATTCTCGCTGGTTCATCCTCAAGATTTCGTTCGTATAGATAATTCCAATCGATGGCCGTTTGACGAAGGTCAAAGACTGATTGAATGGATTCCAAAAACTCCGGAGAGTTTTTTCCAAATGCTTCATACCTCTTGCGCGCAATCTCAAGACGTCGATTTTGCTCGCCCAAGAGTCCCGTCCATTCGCCCTGGTCGGAATCAAATGATCCCAGCTGGAAAAGATAGCGAAGAATTTCTTGTACCTCAGCTTTTTGCGACAGGCTTAGTTCTGAATAGGGAGTTTGAGCATATGGGTCATGAAAGCAGATCAAAACAAAAAGCGTCGAACTGAATAATATTAAACGCGTCTTTAAACCCACCCCACGGTCTTAGTTAAGGAGTCCCGATGAAGTCTAAAGCTTTCTCGATCGGTTTAAAAGAAACTCGGAACTTTAGTGATTCTATAAAGATTTCGAAGGCTTACAGCTATTTCATACGAGCGCCAATTCTGCCAAAACCACTTCCGAATTTGGATAATCGATATCTTTTCTTCCAAGAGGGCATAGCAAAGAGCTTCACCTAAAAAAAAGCCTTCTCGATGGCCAAACTGCCAAATTTTCGTGGGCGTGAGTTTTCGTCCCGTATAGGGAGTGCGAGATGTTGGTCGTCGATAGCTTCCAAAAAACATACCATGAATAAAGCGCGCGTAAGCTTCGTGCAAAATCGTGTTTCCTAACTCCTCTTCGTCATGAACAAAATCCGAGTAGCCTTCTTGTTTATAAATCAAAGCAAATAGATGTGCGGATTCTTCTACGCCTTGTTCAACTTTACTGACATAGGCCATAGGGCGTCGGCGAAGGCAAGCTCCTCCGCCACGCGCTTGTTGGTCATGGACAAACTCAATTTCCTCTTTAGATCGTCCCTTAAGGCTGTCCCTGGATTCAGGGCTTAAGAATAGATAAACCTTCGGTCGTTTGAGTTGTTTCTTTGGAGGCGCGATCAAGGCTTGTTGAAGCTCCCAGCTCAAATCCGCCAGCAATTCCAAATTGTTTTGTGTTTCTTGAAGCTTCAAGTTTAAGCGTCAAAGATTTTGTTCAATAAACTTGGCCAACAGGCGAATGGGAACTCCCGAAGGACCTCGTGCTCCAACAAAACCTCGCGGCGCATCATACCAACCACATCCGGCAATATCCAAATGTGCCCAAGGAATATCATTTTTTACGAAAGCTCGTAGAAAAATTCCTGCCGTTGTTGCGCCAGCTTCTCGCGACTTTCCGATATTTCGAAGGTCGGCAACATCGCTATTCATCTGATCGCCATAAAACTCTTCAAAATCGGGGAGTCTCCAAATGTGCTCGCCAGATTCTGCTGAAGCTTTCTCAAGCCCTTTTTTTAGTTTTTCATCTGTCCCATAGAGCCCTGCTGCAGCTTCTCCGACAGCGAGGGCGCATGCTCCCGTGAGAGTCGCTACGTCAATTACGGCCTTAGGTTTAAACTGAGTCGTTGCATGAAATAAGGCATCAGCCAAAATCAATCGACCTTCTGCATCTGTATTCAAAACTTCAACGGTTTTGCCGCTGGCCATCGTGATGACATCGCCGGGCTTCTGCGCAGCTCCCGATGGCATATTCTCAACGCTGGGAACAACGCAAACTAGATTCGTTTTTAATTGCAAATCTACGGTGATTTTGAAAGCTGACAATACGCTGGCTGCACCGGCCATATCGTATTTCATTGTCTCTTGGGCCTGAGGAGGTTTCAGGGAAAGCCCGCCCGAATCAAAAGTCACGCCCTTCCCCACAAGAGCCATGGGCTTGGATGACTTTCCGCCATTTGAATATTGCAAGACGATAAATTGAGCTTCGTTTTCCGAACCTTGGTTGACGGCCAGCACTCCACCGTAGGCATGCTTCTTAAGTTCGGTTTCGCCCCATACCGTCATTTTAATTTTTGACTTTGACGGGGAGGCCTTGACCATCTTCTCAACTTCCTTGGTCAATTGAACGGGGTAGAGTTGGCGGGGGCTCATGGCAACTAAGCGGCGTCCCCAGTTAACGCCTTCGGCGGTCGCTTTCGCTTTCGATTCTGCAGCGCCAGCTTGTTTTAAATCTTTGGCCTCAACTATAAACTGCAGTTCAATGGGTTTCGAGGGCGGATTCTTTTTCAAGCTCTCGGCTGATTTTAGTTCTGTAAATTGAAATTGATAAACGCTTGCACCTGTTTGGAGAGCTTCAACTATTTCAGCCGTTTTAAATTTGCCAACTTTTGGAACCAAAACGCTCGCGTGACTTTTAACATTCTTGTTTTTCAAAGCGCCCGCCAAGCTCGCGCCCAAATTGCGAAAGTTTTGAAGACTGATGTCAGATTTTTTACCAAGACCCAAAACTAAAACACGCTTAGTTGTTGGATGGGAATGCGTGTAAACGAGGAGCGGTTCCCTAAACTTGGCTCTAAAATCGTTTTCCAGTGGGACCTTGAGATAGTCCTTAAGTACAGAATCATTCCAACTTCCTTGAATTTTTTTGGCCTCGTCGGCAAAAACAACAAGTACTTCCTGGTTCTTCAAATCACGAAATGTGGACACTGACATAGATTAAGCCTTTCTCTAAATGCGGCCTCTGCGGGCCAAAGACTTGTTATAAACAGATTTGTGCCCGGGCACAAATCTTCAAACAATTTTTGGGAGTTTTAGACGGGCCAGTAGACATAATTTTACTGAATGTTCTCGGCCCCAGGGACTTGAGCGTCTTCCAAAAGATCTTCAGGGCGCGAGGCATTGAGCATGACAACATCAACACGGCGGTTTTGAGCGCGACCTTTTTCGGTATCATTGGAAGCGACAGGTTTGAATTCGGCGTAACCTGAAGCCGTAATCAATTTGGCATTCAAACCGAATTCTTCAATTATTAATTTCGCCATAGCCGTCGCACGCAAGGCTGACAGATCCCAGTTATCAAAAAACTTTGTTCCGGCTACCGGGAGATTGTCCGTATGACCTTCAACCAACACAAACTTACCTGTATCTTTGATGATATCGGTAATGACTTGAATAATTGGATAGAGTTCAGCAGGAATCTCAGTAGAGTTTTGAGCGAAAAGATAGCCTGCCGAAATACTAATCACTACGCCTCGCTCATCAATCTTCATCTGAATAGGTGAAGCTTCTTCTTGGTAGATCACATCAAATCCCTCGACCTCTAAACTCTCTCTAATATCATCGATAATCTCTTCATTGGTGAGATTTTTTTTCATCACAAAACGTCTTGAAGTGGGTGGGCTGCCGCGTACGCCCAAAATGTCGATCTGCTTCGACTTGTCGCCACCCTTTTTGTGACCAATAAAAGCATCTGATACAGATTCGCTGACGATCTTGACCTTTTCGACGTCAGCCTGGCTCATGGCATAAAGAACCACGAAAAATGCGAACAGTAGCGTAACCATATCCGCATAAGGGATGATCCAACGCTCATGATTTTCATGTTCTTCGTGCTTTTTTCGACCCATGAACCCTCTTTCATCATTCTAACAAAGATTTGGCATTAGGACTGTGGGGGCGGCGCATCAATTGAAGGCTTTCGTTGATTAGAGTCCATTTGCTTGAGAAAATGGCTATCTAAGGGAATGGGGATACTTTCAAAAAAAATAGCGATTGATCTAGGAACCGCTTATTCGATCGTAGCCTTTGATGACTCAAGGCCGGATTGGCGAACGGCATCTTTTGTGGCTGTGGAGCGAAAAACGGGTCGAGCTGTTTCTTATGGGGATCAGGCTAAAGAAATGCAAGGCAAATCGCACCAGGCTTACGATATTGTTCGACCGCTTAAGGACGGAGTTGTTGCGGACTATGAAGCGACTCGACAATACCTCAACTACCTTTTGGACTCCGCGATAGGTTCGGGTTTTTCGATGAGTTATAAGATTTTTTTGTGTGTCCCGTGGGGTGCCACTTCGGTGGAGCTAAAGGGTTACGAATACAGTCTTCAGCGTAGGCGCACTAAATTGTTTTTGGTGCGCGAACCCTTTGCCGCAGCCTTGGGTTCGGATTTGGAGATCTTGGGTGATGAGCCCAAAACGATCGTGGATATGGGTGGTGGCACGACCGAGATTGCAACCATTGCGTCGGGCTTTATGCTTCAAGCCTCAAGCTTGCGAGCCGCAGGAAATTTTTGTGATGAATTAATCATTCGGCAACTTAGACGAGTATTGAATTACGAGGTCGGTTTGACAACCGCGGAGCGACTTAAGCAAGAGCACGCTAGTGTTTGGCCAGTCATCGATGACTATAAAATTGAATTTAAGGGTTCCCGTCGAGATACTCAGCTACCAGATTCTGGTGAAATTGGTTCCCATGAACTACGCTCCATTTTGGAAATTTATGCGATTCAAGTAGAAAAGTTAATTAACTCTCACTTGCAGAGACTTCCGGCTGAGGCACAGCTCGCAGCTCGAAACAAAGGGATTTGCCTTACCGGGGGGACAAGCCTCATCAAAGGATGGCAGGAGCGGCTAGAGAAGAGATTGGGAATACCGGTTCGAATAGCGGATCGGCCCACCCATTCTGTGATTATGGGGATGAAGAAGATTATTCAAAGTCCGTCTAATTACAGGAATATTTTGAAGATATCCCAAAAAATTTATTCTTCGTAAGTGACAAGCAAAAGATCGCGGTGTTAGCTCAACAAGATTATGGCAAGACGAAATTTTCCCAAAAACTATCGACGTCGCGGCCGCTCTCGACGGCCCTATTCGCGGCGACCAGGACAAGCTCCGGCACCCCTAAGTTTTTGGGCCAAAATCTCAGCATACTTTTCGAAGCCTCGTCCACGACAGCAGTTGAAAACACCTCAAAGAGTTCTAGAGGTTGGAGTTGGTTCGGCTGAAGTAGCCGGGTCCTCAGACAGCGCTCTAGAATTTGCGCCTTCGTTGTTTTTTAAGTTTCCCGAATTGGCCGAGAAAATTCCTTGGCTTAGCTTAAGGGGGAGCTTGGAAGTTTCACCTCCCTCCAAGTCAATGCATATTCAACACCTCTTTGGCGATAATCATATTTTTTTGAAACGGGAAAAGCTCGACGCTGATCATATCGTTGAGAATCAAGCCAAAAAAATGGAATTTAGTTTGGCGGCAGCTCTTAAGGCGAAAAAGCGTTTGGTTGGATTTGGCTATACGGGGTCCGCCTATATTTGGTCCCTGGCTCAGATCGCCAGGATGTTTGGGGCCAAGTTGGAGCTATGTTTATTAAATAGGCCTATGGGGGAGCTTGAGAAGGATAGACAGAAGGATATCCAAAAATGGGTGAGCGCGGTCCGAATTTGTAGCAGCGAAAGTAGCTATGAACTTCGACGGAAATGGATGAGTTATAAATCGGCTTGGACCAAAGCTCAATTTCTGGATTTCGAAGGTATCAATTCTGAAGCCGTATTAGGTTACATCAGCAGTATGGGAGAGCTAAGAGATCAGGTTGATCGGGGATTAATTCCCAGTCCAGATTTGATTGTGATTCCGGTTGAGTCTGGAGTGAGCTTGGCGGGATTGGAAATTGGCCGTAGGATCTATGAGTTTCAGAAGATTGATATACTCGGAATTCGTACCAGAAAATTTTATCATATGGATCGGGATCGTTTGGCCAACCTAGCCAATGGGGCTATTGAGATTCTGAATCGGCATTTGAATCAAAATCTTAAGTTCAGCTTCAAGCCTGAGAGTTTCAATATTTTGGAAGACTATAGCCAGGATGCTGGCCAATTAGACCAGCTTAAAGTGGATCGCTGGAGGCATCGTTTGATGGACTTGGACGCTTTGGAATTTGATCCGATGAATAATGCTCGCGCCTTTTTGGCGCTTAGCGAATATGTAAATTCTAAGCCAATTAGTCAGAAGAAAATTCTTTATTGGAATACCAGCTCAGCCTTAGGCAGTCTTTCCGTAGAGTTGAAGCCGAAGAAGACTTTGATAAGAAGACGGGCGTAGAGCTATCGAATCGTTTTAGTCGAGATCAATGATTGTCTCGGGTGCCAAGAGATTAGGAATCGGACGGCCCAACAAAAAGCCTTGGGCGTAATCAATCTTGAACTCTCTGACGATATCCAGTTCATCTTTCGTTTCGATACCTTCTACAAGAATCTTGGCATTAATCTTACGTCCGATGTCGGCGACGGCCTTCAGAAGTTCTTGCTTAACAGGATTCTTGTGGATATCGCGAATAATGCATAAGTCGACTTTTACAAACTCGGGTCGAAGATGAGCAATCGCTTCGAGGCTACCGTATCCTGAGCCAATATCATCAACAGCCAAGCCAAAGCCAAGGTTGTTAAAATACGAGTGTTGTTTTTCGAAGAGTTCGTAGTTTTCGATGGCTACGCGCTCCGTAACTTCGAAAACAATATTGCTGCCTTTAAGGCCAGTCGTTCTGAGCAATTGATTTAGAGACTCACCTTTAAACTCAGGATCGTGCATAGTTGCCGGAAAAGTATTAACAAAAATCTTTTGATCGTCCGCTAAGCCCTTTAAATTTGTAAGTGCCTTTCGTCTGCAAAGTCGATCCAACTCGAACGAAAGATTCGTTTTGTCCGCTACGCCAAAAAGCATCAACGGACTTTCCATAGGCGAACCTTGAGGCCCGCGAGTGAGTGCTTCATAGGCGAAGATCGATCCATCTCTCAAATCCACAATAGGTTGGTAGTGAGTTCGAATATTTTCTTCGATGATAATCTCTTTCAGATTTTCATGAACACGAATCATGAATCGATCGCCATTAAAACGCGCCACGGCTCGCGCCTGTTCGATCAAACGATAAACTGTTCGTTCGGGAGAAAGCAGGGGGTTAAAAACTGTATACGAGTATCCAATGTCCGTTTTAAGAATTTTTCTGGTGTAAGGATAGGTCAGTTGAAAAATTTTTGCGTTTAATGACTGAGCAAATCGCTCAATGATTTGCTGCAGATTGTCCAATCTCAAAAAGTTTGAATACTCCTCGCGTTGCGCCGATAGGAAGAGCATAAAGTTTTCGTCTTTAGGGTGCCGAATAGTCAAAATGTCATCTTTGCGAATGAGATTACCTTTTAACTCTTGAATTGTATGAACGGTAGCGTTGAGAATTTCGGAATATAACTCCTGGCCATAGTCGTATTCAATTTTCCCCAAATCGCTCGCATCGATATAGATCATTCCAAGGGCACGTTGTCTGGCTAAAGTTTCGGAAAGTTGTGGGATGAAATGCAAAAAAGTATAAAGGCCATTCGAAGCGTCATAATGCTGCGAGGCGATCTCGGTTCTTTCAATGTCTGAACCGGCTGCAGTTTTTTTATCCGATGATGATGGAAAGCGAATCACCCTATAGGCCCCTCAATAATCCAATATTTCCCCACGGCCTGCCCACTAGAATCAAAGCGAGGCCATCCCAATTTCTTATTGTAGCGTATGCCGTAGAATTTTGGCAGCACCCCAAAGTTCTAAGGAAAGTTTATGTAATTGATGTTTATGGGTCAAACACGATAGCTTAAAGTAGTTGAGATGTCGCAAGCTTATGCTGCATTACGTTTAAGAACTTTGGAATGAAATATGGGACAAATTTGGGCATGAACCTTGGAAAACTTTACAGGCCACTAATTGCTGCGGTGTGTTTGAGCCTTGAGTTGAGTGCGGTTGAGTTACACAGCTTACCTGAAATGCTGGAGTTGGCGGAAAAGAACCCGGCGTTAACGAGAGACATGGAAGGCCTTCGTAAATCGGCAGAAGCTAAGATTCGCCAGGTTCAAATGGAAAAGTGGCTAAGCACTTTAGAGCTGACGGCCTATACGGGAGTCGTTCCCGACGTCAATGCCGATGCAGCGGTAAGAAATCAAAGCGCTAATCAACTCTTATTCAATACGGATTCCAATGATTTTGAAAATGGCTTTTCGTTTTCGAGGTTGGGCCCCTTTGGGAAGTTGGAGCTGAGGGCCGTCCAGCCACTTTTGACTTTCGGAAAGATTGGTGGCTACGAAGATATGGCGGCTTCCAATATGAGAATGATTGAGGCCGAGAGACAAAAGGAGATTCAGCAAGTCCGCTACCTTGTGAAACGCGCTTACTATATTTACCAACTTTCCCAAGAAGGTTTGGTTATTTTGAAAGATGTTCGAGAAAAACTCAAACAAGCCGAAGAAAAAGTGGAAGAATTGCTTATCAAGAATTCTGAGAATGTCGAAGAGACTGATCGTTTAAAGATTAAAGTGTTTCTTTCCGATGTTGAAAATCGATCGCTAGATGCGGAAAAGGGATTGCGATTGGCACGCTCAGGATTGATGGAGTTGACGGGTATTGTGGGTGACTTGCAAGTTGATCAAGTGATGTTGAAGGCCGAAGTCGTTCAGGACATCGAAAAAGAGGCGATCATCAGTAAGACGCTTCGCTATCAGCCCGAGCTCGTGAGGCTCGATCAGTATATTGATATCAAAAAAGCGGAACGAGCGACAATAAAGTCGGCTTTATTCCCGACCGTTTTTTTGGCGGGAGAGTTGAATTACTCAGTGGCTCCAGGGCGCACGGATATTAAGAGCCCGTTTATTCAAGATGAATTCAATGCCTTCAACTTGGGTGTAGCCCTTGGATTGAAGCAGGATTTGGGCTTTCACCGAACACTCAATAAAATGGAAGAGATTAATGCTGACATTCTGAGATTGGGCGCTCAACGGGAACGCCTAGGAAGCTTGGCGAGAATTAAGGCAGAGGAGGCCTTCGAAAAGGCGATTGCCGCTCACCAGGGGATAGAGATCAACGAGCGCGGTTTTAGAGCGGCTAGAAGTTGGCTAACTTCAGCTGGTTTAGCTTTTAACCTCGGGACAGCGCCTACGAAGGACGTGTTGGAGTCGTATGCGGCCTACTTCAAATCACGAGTGGACCTAATAAGGAGCACTTTTGAGCTGAATATGGCCCTTTCCGAGCTCTCTTTGGCTACCGGCGAGGAGCTCGTCTCTCGGCTCAAATAAGTTCGGCTTGCACCAAAATGTTATTCTGGCTTGAGGACTTGCAATTCGGGAGTCGGCCATTGTAGAAAAGCCCAGTCTATGGAGCCAACCAAGAAGATTAAATTAGCTATTGTGGGTGTTGGAAACTGTGCAAGTTCTCTCTTGCAGGGTATTCATTATTATAAAAACGCGAATGATCAAGTCCGAACGAAGCATGTTGGACTGATGCACTATGATTTGGCGGGTTACCGGCCCGAATCGATTGAAGTGGTCGCCGCTTTTGACATTGATAAGCGAAAGGTTGGCCAGACACTTGAAAAGGCTATTTATGCCAAGCCTAACTGTACAAAAGAGATCGTGCCTGAGATTAGTCCGACGGGAATCACGGTTCAGATGGGCGAGATCTACGATGGCGTATCGGCGCATATGGCGGATTATGTCGAGGATCGCGCATTCAGAATTTCGGATGCTAAGCCTGTTGACGTCGTCAAAGTATTAAAAGAATCAGGTGCCGAAGTTTTGATTTGTTATTTACCGGTAGGCAGCGAAGAAGCTGTTCGGTTTTATGCGAATTGTTGCTTAGAGGCAAAGGTGGCCATGGTTAACTGCATGCCAGTTTTCATCGCCTCCAATCCAGAGTGGGCCCAAAAATTCAAAGACGCGGGGATTCCTATTGTTGGTGACGATATCAAGAGCCAAGTCGGTGCGACGATTGTTCACCGAGTTTTGACTCGCTTGTTCTCAGATCGTGGAGTCAAATTGGATAGAACTTATCAGCTCAATACTGGCGGCAATACAGACTTTCTCAATATGCTTAATTTCAGTCGGTTAAAGTCGAAGAAGATTTCTAAAACCGAGGCCGTCCAGAGTCAACTTGATGAGCCCTTGGACGAAGACAATATCCATATTGGGCCATCGGACTACGTTCCCTGGCAAAATGACAATAAAGTTTGTTTCTTGAGAATGGAAGGACAGGGATTTGCTGGCGTTCCACTTCATTTAGAAATGAGGTTGTCGGTTGAGGATTCTCCAAATTCGGCTGGCGTTGCCATTGAAGCGATTCGATGCGCTAAGCTCGCTCTTGATCGAAAAATTTCTGGAGTGTTGAAATCGATTTCCTCCTACACCATGAAACATCCGATCGAACAAGTTCCAGATGCAAAGGCTTATCAAAATGTCGAGGACTTCATCTCCGGCCGACTTGAGTATTGATAATGAAGCTCAGGATGGAACTCCTTCTGTGCGGGCATCCGAAAGTGCTAAGCGAATTAATGCGGATGGCTTAAAACATTCTGTCCTTTTAACTTCGGGAATCAAAACTTGGTGGGTTCAAGATCTTTGGTCCCCGGTCGAATCTTTTTTTGTCCGGCGTCGTGTATCTCCCAACGCTATAACCTGCATCGGATTAGCGCTTACTTTTGTTGCTGGATTTTTGATTGCGACGAATCACTTGATTTCTGGTGGATGGATGGTTTTCATTGCGGCCTCGTTTGATTTTTTGGATGGGCGGGTAGCTCGGGCAACGGGAAAACAAAGTACGGCAGGAGCTTTCTTCGATTCGTGCATGGATCGCTATATGGACGCAGCTGTTTTAATGGGGATGGCCTTTTTATTTAGAGATTCATGGGTTTTAATTTTTGTGCTTGCGGCTTTTATGGGTTCGGCAACGACGCCCTATATACGTGCGAAAGCCGAGAGTTTGGGAATTAAGTGCTCAGGTGGCGCTATGCAAAGGCCGGAACGAGTTCTCTATCTGGGAACAGGGACGATAATTTCAGGATACTACGAATGTCTACGATATCCCTTTGAGGTGGCCGATTGGAATTCAGCAAAAATTCCTTTGATTTTGGCGATCGGCTTTGTGGCATTTGTTTCAAATAAGGTGGCTATTGAGCGATTTCTGGAGACTTTTAAGGAGCTGCAATCGAAGTAGCTAGAAAGGCTACCTTTTCGGATTTAGCTTCGATAAGATGTCAATGTGATGATTAGAATTCTGAGTTATCTCGCCCTTGTTTTGGGGCTCTGGGGTTCTGGAATATTTGCTTATGGATTGGACTCTGTTTTGGCTGGTCAGCCGTCTACGCCTACTGAACCTAGTCTAAATTCGGGTTCGCGGAGCATGTCGACCGGAGGTTTGAGAGAAAAAAAGACGGAAGCCGTTGAAGGTTCAAATGTCTTGCTGACGGCCTATTCGATTTCTCCATCATCGGCTTCCGAATTTTTGGTCAATAATATTCGTCAGCTTGAAAAGCTTGTCTCTAACTATGAATCTTTAGGCCAAGCGGAACAAAAATTAAAAGATAAAGAAATTCGCAAAGTAGTCTCATCTGTACTGGACCTGGATCATTTGGGGGAGCGTTCGTTGATCTCGTATTGGGATGAATTGGGCAAGAATCCCGAAGGTCGCAAAAAGCGCGAGCAGTATCTAAATTTATTCAAGAATTTAGTTGAAGAAAATTATCTGGAAAAAGCTCGAACTTATATGAGCGGAAAATATCAGATTCCGCTCTTGGAAGAAACCGCGGCAAATGGCAATGGGTTTTCAGTAATAGGAAGAATACGAAAACCTGATGTCGATTTGATGGTCGAATTTAGAATTCTGAAGGATCAAGATCGATATAAAGTTGTAGATGTGAGGCTGGACGAGACCTCGCTCGAGTCAACCTATCGAGGAAGTTTTAATCGGATTATTCGTAAAAAGGGTGGTCTTGAGCAGGGCTTTCCGGAGCTGATTCGCGTTATGCAAAAGCGTCTTGAAGAGCTCAAGACTGGTAATGCGACTCGTCTGTAGTGTCCTCATCTGTAGTGTTCTCGTCTATGATCTGGGATTGACCCCAGACGGATCTAAGTAATAGGAGTGATGAGTGAATATAGCCTTGAAATATCTACTGGCCTTTGGCGGTTTGATTTTTGCTTTTGGAATAAGCTTTGGTTCGATCAGAGCCACCGAAGATTTTTTAAACGAGTTTCCAAAGGAATCCTATCATGTATTGGAATCCGGCAAGCAAAATGTTGGAAAAACTTCTTTCAATTGGAAGAACGAAGCTGGCCAGTATGTTTTCGAAGAGGTTTCAATTTTAAAAATTAATCTTTTCCAAAAACAACAGAGCTTAGAAACCAAGCTTATGTTGAAGACAAATAAGCAGCTCCAGGTTCAAAGCTTTGACTATTACATGATTAGTAGTGATTCGACCCTCCAAGTTGTGGGGACCAGGGTTGGTGATAATCTTAGGCTTGAAAAAATTCAAGCCGGAAGCAAGCAATTGAAAAATATTTTGATTCAAGAGCCCATGATTTTAAGCTCGATTTTGAGACCTTATTTATTGGCCAAGGGGCTTCTAAAAAAATCTGTGGGGGAGCAGTCATTTAATGCTGTTTTGATTGAGCCCTCGGCCCTGGCAAGTGTGCCGATGACGATTAAAATCAAGCCAAAGGGAAATAACTTTTTTGTTGAGACGACGTATCTGTCGCATAGTCTACAAAGCGAAGTGACAGTCAATGGATCTCTGTTAATGGAGAGTGCGGATTTGGCTGGGATGCCCCTCATCGCAAAACCCGTTTCAAAAAAAGATTTCATGAAGTTAAAGCTTGAGGGAACGTCAGAGGATTTAGTTGAAAAATCTAAGGTTGCCTTTGGAAAATTGGACGACGCTCGATCAAGGAAGTCTCTAAGCGTTCGTATGGATGGAATTCCAGTGCATCGATTTCAGTTGAACCGACATCGCCAAACTTTGGATGGCAATATTTTAACCATTAAGACGGAAAGCCTTCCTGAAAAAACCTTACCCCTGCAAGGAATCGTGGGCCGAAAGGATTTGGAATCCTATTTGGCGGGGGACATATCAATTCCTGTTTTTGATCAACGAATTCAGCAGAAAGCTCGAGAAATCGTTGGGGAGGAATCGGATTTATGGAAACGAGCCCTAAAGATTCATTCCTTTGTTTATAATCACTTAGAGAAAGATGCTTACGTATCCTTGCCCGATGCCTTGGAGGCTTTGCAGACGGGGAAAGGAGATTGCAATGAGCATTCGGTGCTTTATACGGCCTTGGCTAGAGCCGCTGGAATTCCTACTCGAATGGTCGTTGGTTTGGTGTATAGCGATCATTTTTATAATGGTGGTAGCCCTGGTTTTTATTATCACGCCTGGGTTGAAGTCTTTACGGGTTATAACTGGGTTTCTATTGATCCGACATGGAATCAGATTCCTTCCGATGCGACGCATATTGCTTTCGTGGAAGGCTCTGCGGATCAACAGATTCAGATTGCGGCCTTAATGGGAAAGATCAAATTAAGTTTAGTGAATATGAAGCCGAATCAGCCCATTTAGGAAGATCAGGAGATGGCTAAGCTCAAAACACAAACAGCCTTTGCTTGCGAATCCTGCGGCACCGCTTATTCCAAGTGGCAAGGTCAGTGTGAGTCTTGTGGGAGCTGGAACACGGTCGTGTCACGGCAAGAAAAGATTGAAAAATTAGGGAATTCACGGCTACTTCGATTGAGCGAAGTCGAAGTTTCAGACGATTATCATCGTCAATCAACGGGGTTAGACTTTTTGGATCGTATTTTAGGGGGAGGACTTCCTCGAGGTGCCACAATTTTGTTGGCAGGACAACCGGGTACAGGAAAAAGCACTTTGCTCTTTCAATTATTTGGTACCTCAAAGCAAAAATGCCTCTATGTTTCGGCGGAAGAGTCAGCTCAACAGGTAGCAAGTCGCTTTAGGAAACAAACTAAAAATCCTGCTTCGGATTTCTTTTTGCATACCGAGAATCAGCTGAGTGAAATTTTGAGAACGATCGATAAGCTCAAACCTGATTTGGTCGCCATTGACTCCATTCAGATGATTGTTGGAGAATCTTTAGATCGGATGAAGGGCGGCAGTGCGAGCATCCGTGAAGTATCTGAAGCCTTGGTTGCCAAAGCGAAGGCGATGAATTTTACACTTTGGATTGTGGGTCATGTTACTAAGGATGGGGAGATTGCAGGTCCAAAAACTCTGGAGCATCTCGTTGATTCGGTGATTTTATTTTCAGAAGGCGAAGAGTCTCAAGTAAGAATTTTACAGACGCAGAAGCATCGGTTCGGGATTTCGGGGGAGTTGGCGATTTTGGAAATGAGTTCCCAGGGACTTTCGGAGCGACCCGGCGCAGAATCATACTGGATGCAAGATCATGCTGTTGACTTGCCAGGCTGTGCTTTCGGCGCGGCCTTGTTTGGGAGCCGAGTTTATTGCGTGGAAATTCAGGCCTTGTGCAGTGATACTCATTTTCCAAGCCCACGGCGCAGTGCCAATGGGTTTGATATCAATCGCCTCTACCTTTTGTTGGCAGTTTTAGAAAAACGATTGAAATTTGCATTTTCGCATCAGGATGTTTACCTGAATGTCGTGGGAGGTTTAAAGCTTACGGATCCTGCTGTGGATTTGGCCGTCGCAGCGGCCCTGGTCTCGGCTCAGACTGAAAAGCCGACTGATCGACGCAGCGTTTTTGTTGGGGAGCTCGGCTTAACAGGCGAAATTCGAATGGTTCCGAGTCTAGCGCAGCGCCTGAGAGCCTGCGAACAAGTTGGACGCGCCAGGTTTATCTGCCCGGTGTCAAAGAAGCTTGAGGCCCCTGATTCTGTAGAACTATTACAATATCGCGAACTTAAAGAGGCACTTAAAGATTTGCTTCCTTAGATAGAGGCCCTGGTCCTGGGGCGGAATGTCGAGTAAAATTAAGATATTGTGCGTCGGACGGTTGTGGCAAATTGCCTCAGGGGATTTTTATACTTTGTGCTCTTATTAAGTGGGGGCTTTCTTGGTGCTGCCCTAGCCCTAAAGGCTGAGCCGGATCGGCTTCCCTATCCTAGAGCTCTTTATCATAAAGTCGAGTTTTGGAAGTCGATTTACACTCAGTATGGCACGAGCCAAGGGATTCTTCATGATTCGGAAGATCTGAGTATCGTTTATGAAGATGTTCAGCTTCCTCCAAATGGCAACCAGGCAATCGTTAGTGAAAAGCGCGCGAAGATTCGCCAGGCTCTCTTTAATATTTTAAGCAAGCGGGGGCAGAACTTAACGACCTTTGAACGTAAAGTGCTTTCGAAATTTCCCAAATACGCCTCTCGCTCTCGTCTTCTGCAGGCCGCGGAAAATATTCGATTTCAATTGGGTCAAGCGGATCGATTCAAGCAGGGCTTGATTCGTTCGGGGCGATACTTACCCACCATTGAAAAAATTCTAAAAGATGAAGGGGCACCTGATTTTTTAAAATATCTTCCGCATGTGGAGTCGTCATTTCAAGAGAAAGCCATGTCCAAATATGGAGCTGCGGGCCTCTGGCAGTTAATGCCCAAGACTGGCAAGCAGTTTATTCGCGTCGATTATGCGGTTGATGAGCGGCTTGATCCATGGTTGGCCTCTCGTGCGGCGGCCAAATATTTACTTTCAAACTATAAACGCCTAGGTGAATGGCCCTTGGCGATCACCGCGTATAACCATGGAGCGGGTGGTGTTCAGCGAGCGGTGTCGACGCTAGGAACAACGGATATTGCAGAGATTGCCTTTCAATATTCCACGCCATCATTTGGCTTTGCATCAAGAAATTTTTACACACAGTTTTTGGCAGCGGTTCAGGTGGCTCAAGATTACAAAAAGTACTTTGGCGAGCTGCCCATTGAAAAGACTCCGGAGTTTGACGAGATTCGGCTCGATCGCGCTATGTACTTTCGGGACCTTGCGGCTAAATATCGTTTTTCGTTGGAAGACTTTCAAAATCTTAATCTTGGGATTCGAAAACCCGTTTATCAAAACTTGCGACCCCTGCCGAAATCCCAGCTTGTAAGATTGCCAAAAGGCGCGAAGAAGGCGGTGGTACTTGTCGCATCCCTCGATAAGAAGGCCATCGTGAAAGACGAGGCAGGACCCAAACAAGCTGAACTTCTGGCAGTAGATTCAGCGACACCCAAGGTTTCGAAGCTCAGCACGCCAATTGAAAAAAAATCAACTAAGATCAGAGAGGTCGGTAAATCTGAGCCCATAGAGCCTAAGACACCTGAGCTGGACGAAGATTTAATGAATAACAAATATGACGTCCGAGATTTTGCGGCCGGCAAAGCGTGGGTTGAGGTTGAGATAAATGAGACGATTTCTCAAATGGCGGAATGGCTGGGCGTGAACACAGATGAACTACGCCAATGGAATGGAATGGAGTCCAGAAGTCAGGTTAGGCTTGGCCAACGACTATTGTTGAAGTTCGAAAAGCATTCACCCCAGAATTTTGTGCGGGAACGAACAGACTTTCATAAGCAGATTCGTGAGGATTTTTTCTCGCAATTTCAGATTGAGAGTTTTATCGATTATAGCGTCCAATCGGGAGAGAATTTGTGGTCCCTATGCTTTCAGAAATTTGATTTACCACCATGGCTTCTGGAGCAATTCAATCCTAGCATAAACTTATCTGAGTTGAAGCCCGGCACAAAACTCAAGATACCCGTTTTAAAAGAGACACTTTCCGTAGCCTCTGATTCGACGAGCAATTAATTTTATTGTATCCAAATCAAGCTTGAATGGACCCAGGCTTTACCGCCAGCAGCGTCCTGGACATGGTACCAAGGGTCTTTGCTGCCAATAACTTTAAAAGCATAGTATTTTTGAGCGGGGCCCCAAGGAGCTTGTTTGTATTTGAGGCCTGGGCCCGTTCGGAGATTGGCTTTTTCGGCTTTGACGACTGCGCATTTGTAGGAGCTTGTGACAAGACCTTTGAAAATCCAATGAATATCGCCATCAACATCTTTGACGCGATACCAATCCTTTTGCTTTTTGAGGCTCTGAAAAGGCATAAATTTATACACCTCCCAGGTCTTTTGATGTTTTGTGCTCGGACCATATCTTAAGAAGGCTTTGTCGGCCTGGACGCAAAGGGCCCAGCATGAGGGCACTGAAAGAGAGCACGTCACAATTCCAAACAGAATGGCCTTAAAATTATTTGATTTCATTATCTTAGAATAAAAATGATTGGCCGAAGGATCAACCTAAAGACGGCTGACAATTTATATTTACCGATTTTTCTGAAACTGCGTCACAATTGTTTTGTCCGTCGGCCTCTTCGAGAGCTCTGACAAAGAGAGGGAGCCATTTAAGCCAAATCTTAAAATAAACTTTGTGTTTAAGCAGGAAATCTCGCTTCAATTCATAGTTGCTCGTGTAATTAGGGGCCATTTCATTGAGGCCTCTTTCGAAGGCAATATGAGCAGGAATAAAAACTGAAATTGCAAATTTATAAAAAACTTTGTCCTCATTCACCGCCTCAACCTTGACTTTAAGAACCTCATTCAAGGCTTGGTTCAAGTAATCCAGATCGACGGGACTGCCAGATTTTTCAGCTGTAATAATTTCATTTTCCCAATTTTCTAGTTTCGCATCAAGTTGTTCAGCCGCCTTGAACCACTTGTTCATCGACTCTATGGCCTCTCGAAGCCGATTAAGTATGTTTTTTTCCCGAGCTTCCATGATTTCAGGACCTATCATTGGTTCTCGGGCTTTGATGGCTTCAAAAATGTCGAAGTCCTGAAGATAATGGGTCTGGATAGCCTCTTCGAAGCTTAAATAGCTCGTGCCTCGTATTTTGGAACCCTTTGCTGAAGTATTAATCCAAGTTGTTTCGGGTGAACGACCTATCATGACTTCAATCTGATTTTTGAACTGTTGCCACCATATTGTTGACGGCACAACATCCTTCCCATCTTGTGTCGGCACTCGTGGGCTGCTGAGCAGTTCTTGATCTTCAAGAGGCGTTTCCTGGTGTGCGTGTCCCGTACCACTAATATGAGAGGTTTTACTCTCGAAACCATAGGCTAAGTCATGACCAACAAGGATCACTGTTTTGGCTCCCATAAGGCTGGCCAGGGAAACATTTAAATTTCCGGAAGAAGGGCCGGGATAAAAGGGACGCAAGAAAGCAAGGCCAAGCCCCTGAGCTTGTTGCTGCGTGGAACAGTAAAGATATCGGCGACCTTTAAAAGCTTCGATTGCAGATTTCATCAAAAGATTGGGGCCGACCAGAGTCGTTCGGTCAGGAATCGCGACGCCTTTGAAGTAATCGCCGACGATGTCCACTCGTTCGACGGCCGTTACAAAATCAGGCTCAATCCCTTTGCTCAAGGCTTTTTTTAATGAGCTGTCGCATACAATGATAGGAATCTTCCCTTGGTAAGGTCGGATGGCATCCCATAACTTGTCCGTCGAGGGGCCTGAGGCGACAGAGATGACGACTTGACCTTTGGCGATGTCGGTTAGGTGGTTGATTCCAGGGTTGGCAATACTAAGTTTAATGTTCGACGCAATATTTTTAAATCCGATAAATGAGTCGTCAATAGAATTGCCCACGTTCATTGTGGACATATCTCTGACGGAAAGACAGAGGCGGCCAACTTCGTGATAATAATCATTGTCCATGGCAAGTGAAGAGGGGGTGCCAAGTGCTTTAATCACGCGGCTAACGGTGTTATATTGAGCATAAATGGAATCGAACATTTCTTGTATACCGTTTGCATTTCGATTTATCGCCAAGAAAAGTCCTTCTGCTTGAAACAAATCTGTCCAGTCTTCAACACATAGGGCTCTCAAGAATATTTGGGGATTCTTTTCCACGATAAACATCACCGCATTTTGTTGAGGGCGGTGCTTAAAGAATATTTGTGGATAGTAACCAAGGCCAACGCCAAAAAAGAGCACGATCTGCGGATGGTCCAGCTTAGCACGTTCAAAGATCTTTTGAGCCTCGGCCATGATGTTTTTGTCATGGAGAAGCCCAGAGTATGAAGGGGACTTTCTCGTATAAATTAAATTTGGAAGTCCATTTTTCGAGTGGACCCATTTGAACTCTTCCCCATCATTCCCGTTTGGATGCCCGCGGAATTTTTTGATATCTTCCTCAAGACTCTCGTAGACTCTCAATTGATATTGCTTGAGAGCTTCAAGATTTTTTTCAAACATTTTATTCATTAGCAGCTTTCTTTGACCATCGCTAAGAGCCGATCCCCAGTCAGCCAATCCTCGTTTCGATCTGATGAGTAAATAAAATCTTTGGGCACAATTTTTCCGAGTTGATGAAATTCTGACGACCACCATGAAAACTCGGGGTTGATGACAAAGCGGTCTTCAAGCTCAATCGTATGTCTTGATTCATCTTCTGTAATCATCATCTCGTGTAGTTTTTCGCCTGGACGAATGCCGATCATTTTTATTTTGGCTTTGGGGTATAGCGCTTTAGTGAGCTCCGTAATGCGCATGCTGGGAAGTTTAGGCACGAAGATTTCTCCGCCTTGCATCATGGCTAGCGAAGTCTCCACAAAGCGAATGGCTTGTGGAATCGTAATCCAAAATCGTGTCATTCGGTCGTCTGTGATTTGTAATTCTCCATTTTCAATCTGTTTTTGAAATAGTTGAACCACAGAGCCGCGAGAGCCGACCACATTTCCGTATCGGACGCAGCTCAATCTTGTTTTTCTCGGCCCAACATAGCTATTGCTCTGAACCACAATTTTTTCCTGGCAGAGTTTTGTGGCGCCGTAAAGATTGACGGGATTAGCCGCTTTGTCAGTCGATAGACTGATCAATCGTTCCACGCCACAGTCGATCGCTTTATCGATGACATTCTGAGTTCCGATGATGTTGGTTTTGACGGCTTCAAAGGGATTGTACTCACAAACCTCAATTCTCTTCATAGCCGCAGCATGGATGACGATGTCGACGCCGCGTAAAGCTCGTTCAACTCGATCCGCATCACGCACGTCACCCACAAAGAATCTTAGACATGGATGATCCCCAAATTCCTGACGCATTTCCGCTTGTTTCAACTCATCGCGACTAAAAATTCGGATTACATTCGGTTTGAGGTTTTCAAGCGCATAGCGCGTAAAAGCTTTTCCGAACGAGCCTGTTCCGCCTGTAATTAGGATTTTCTTGGAGCTCATATCCATAGGCTTAGTCTAGCAAACTTTCCTCTATATGAGATTGTGTTAAAGCAAAATTGATCATGAAATGACGTTAGGAATCAGGAAGTTTTGCTTGGTAGACTTAGATTGTGCAAACAGTTCCTATTATTTTCCGTTGCGATGCGTCGAGTGAAATTGGTTGGGGTCATTTTAGAAGGTGCTACGCTTTGGCTGAAGTGGCTCAGCAAAGCAGTCGTTTTCGAGTTTACTTTTTAAGCCGAGATTTGCCCAAACCGCTCAAGAAGAAGCTTTCCGAAGTGCACGCTACCTGGCAAGTTTTGAAGTCCGAGGCGACGGTCGAGGAAGATCTGGCGACCTTGCACTCCATGTTTGATATGATGACGCGCAAGCAAATTGTTTTATGTGTCGATCAGGAGGACTGGAGTTCAGAGTGTTTTACGGAGCTCAAGAAAGACAACCGAATTATTTTGCTTTCATTCGATGATGGATTGAAGCGGCACTACGATGTTGATTTCCTAATCAATCCAAATTTGGAGGCTGAAGAGATTGCCTATTCAACGTCGAAGTCCGCCGAACGTCTCTTAGGGCCGAAGTATGTGATGATTCGGGAAGAGGTTCACACGCTAAGGCAGCATCCGACGGAACGAATGGCTGAGAATTTTCAGTTTTTTGTATGTTTAAGTCCTCAGGATCGATGGGGCTATACCTTGAGGGCTATCGAGGCCGTTCGGAAGGCGACGGTTAAGTTTGAGACTCACATTGTTGTCAATTCGGATTGGCCCCATCTTGAAACGGCCAAACGATTAATTGGAAATCATCCCCGAATTCATCTTTACGAGGATCCATCGTTCTTTCCCCAGCTTCTGGCGCGGGCTGACTTAGCCTTGGTTGGTGCTGGTATCCTGACCTATGAGTTGGCTTACTTAGGAATTCCCATGCTCAGTGTTGCACTGAATTCACGCCAAAACCAAATTGGCCAATTCTGGAGTAAGCTCGGAATCAGCGAGCATCTTGGCAGCGCTGAGTCTTTGAGTCCCGAGCTCATAAACGATCGCTTAGCCTATTGGATGGATCGGGATCAAGAGTTGGAGAATCGAGGGATTTCGGCGCAGAAGGTTGTCGATGGTCGTGGAAAATTTAGAGTTCTCGAGCGAGTTTCTAAACTACTGACTGGTATTAAGTGAGTTTCTCAAATATTTCTCAATTGCCTTTTTATGTTCGCTATAGCTCCGGCTAAAATGATGGCTTCCGTCACGTCGCGAAACAAAAAATAGGAAATCTGTTTCCTGCGGGAAAAGGCTGGCCTGAACGGCTAGAATTCCAGGGTTGGCTATTGGCGTTAAGGGCAATTTCGCGGTTTGGTAAGTATTAAAAGGAGTTTTTCTAAACAGTTGCTCTCTTTTGACTGGGCCTCCATAGGGTTCGCTATCGTAGATAGCCGTCGGATCGCTCTGAAGTCTCATCCCCTTGGCCAAGCGATTGTAGAAAACACTACTAATGAGACTCATTTCTGCGGCGAGCCCAGTTTCTTTTTCTATGACAGAAGCCATAATGATTGCTTCATGAAGGCTAATGGGGGTTCGTTGAGCCTGTTCTAGAAATCCATCGGGGATGCGGCTCCAAAACATATCCACAAACATTCGAATGATCTTTCGGGAAGAGGTGCCTTTAGGAATGTAATAAGTTTCGGGAAAAAGATAACCCTCTACCGTAAAGGATGGGATGTTAAGGTCTTCAACGAAGTTAGGATCCCAACAGGCCTCTAGGAACTGGACTTCATCCACCAAACCCCGTTCTCGCAGCAATTTGGCAATCTGAAACATATTCATGCCTTCCTTGATGGTGATCTTGTAGAGCTTTACGCGAGCTCCAGTGATGATCTTGAGAATATCCCAAGCAGACATTTTGTCATTTAGCTCGTATTCGCCTGCTTTGAGTTTGGCTGATCGGCCGGTTACGCGGGCCAAATAATAGAAGTATGAGTCAGATGAAATAAGCTCCTCTTTGAAGAGTCGTGTCGAGACGGAGCGGAAGCTCTCGCCAGCTTCGACTTCAAACACGACGAATCGACCGGGAGGCGCATCACTTTCATGAAAGAATAAATAAATCGCGGGCAGAACGAGCAAGCCAATAAGCAGAAATTTAAGAAGCCATCGGCTAAGATTGTTCACGTATAAATTCCTCCAGGAAGATGGCCGCCGCGACGCTATCTAGCTTAGTTTTTTTCGAACGAGTTTTCGTGGCTTTCAAAAGCTTCTCCGCCTCCTTACTGCTTAAACTTTCATCTTGAGTATAAACGGGAAGCGCAAATTCGGACTCCAATTTTTCGATCCAAAAGCGGGCATTCTCAGTGCTTGGGGTTTCATGGCCACCAAGACTAATGGGTAAGCCGACCAAAAAAGCCTCAATTTCATTTTGACCAATAAGTTCCCCAATAAAATTTAAGTCGTTTTTAAGGCCCTTTCTCGTCCAGACGGGCAGGGCTCGACTCAGTTGAGCTGCGGGATTCCATACGGCGAAGCCAAGCCGAACGCTTCCAGGGTCAATGGCGAGGAGCTTGAGCTGTCGTGGCGACTTTGTCATGATTTATGCTTCGTTCGATTAATGTTTTAGGCTAACTTATTCTTCATGTTTTCGCTTGAAAATTCCAAAGTCGCTTTTGTTTTATTTTTATTAATTTGCTTGGCAGGCCTCCAGGCTTGTGGACCCAGGGCCTTCACGAAGGGTCAGTATGATGATCCGAATAAGGTCATTCTTCTTGATGATAAATTTAACGAGAATGATATGCAGTTGATGTCAAATGCCTTGGTGGAGAGCTTGGGACAATATGAGAAATTTCAAAATCGGTCGGATAAGCCGACGGTTATGATTGGGCAGGTGCGAAATCGAACGAGTGAGCATATCGATATCAAAATGTTAATGGACAAAATTCGGACAGCTCTTATTAAGAGTGGGAAGTTTCGGTTTGTTGATAAAGATGCGAGGGCTGAGCTGGCTGAAGAGTATCAGTATCAATCGGGTGAGTATGTTGATCAAGCGACGGCCTTGAAAAAGGGGCATCAAAAGGGCGTCCAATATATCATTAATGGCGATCTGGGAAGCAATGTCCAACAGGTTGGTCGCGATAAGGTTGTGTATTACAAAGTCACGATGAACCTAATCGATGCGACCGCCAATACAATCGATTGGGCTGATGAACGTGAGGTTCGAAAGATCTATAAGAAGCGAAGCATTAGTGAATAAGAGATTTTTTTGAGGAGCTAGAATGCTTCCTTCTAAATTCATTTTTTTAAGGCTGACCGCGGTCAGCCTTTTTCTTTCGGCCTGTTCCACGGCTTACGAGGGAACGGCTATTCAATCCTGGGACAAAATGGCGTCTGGGAATGTCGATGTGGCACTCGATGATTATCAGGACAAAGTGAAGTCAGATAAGGACCGCTTGCTGCTCCTTATGGATAAGGGAATTTTGCTGCGAGTCGCAAAGCGATACGAAGAAAGCAATATTCAGTTTTTAGAAGCAGCACGAATCATTGATATGGCTGGCTATACGGATATTGGCGAAGAGGCGGCGACACTTTTGGTGAATGAGAAGCAAAAGGTTTATCAGGGAGAAGATTTTGAGAAGACTCTCATCCACGCTTTTTTGGCCCTTAATTTTATTCAGTTAAAAAATTGGGACGAAGCTCTTGTGGAAGTCCGCCGCGTAAATGAAATTCTATTTCAAATGATGAGCGAGGGAAAGCGGCCCTATACCTTAAACGCTTTTGCGAGTTATTTGGGGGGATTGCTTTACGAAAAAGATGCTCAAATTAATGATGCCCTGATTTCCTACAAAGATACTCTTAAGATTGATCCTAATTTGGAGAAAATTTTTCCGGTACTCAAAATTGATTTGATGCGCACGAATTTACTGATGGGTTTTCAAGATAACTTCAAAGAACTTGAAGCGAAGTTTGGAAAGGAATTGGCTCAAGAGGCGACGGAAATCACAAAAAACAAATCGGCCCAGGTGGTTTTGATATATGAGTCTGGGAAGAGCCCACAAAAGTATTCGTCTCGAGAGCAACATAGTCGCCGAGCCAAAGGTGGAAGCCTCGTGGAAATGACATTTCCCGTGGCGTACTATAGGAGTCGCCCAAGTCTTATTAAGAAGGTTAGATTAAATACCGAATCTAAATCCGTCATGAGCAGCGTTCTTAATGATATCGATGCCACGGCAAAGAAGCATTTAGAAGATCGTATGGGTCGGGCGATTGCCAAGGCTCTGGCTCAGGCAGCCTTGAAGGCAGGAATGGCGACGGGTATTGGAATGGCGACGAATAGCAAGGAATTGGGATTGCTGGCGGGGATAGCTCTTATCGCTATGTCTGAGGCGGATACGAGAAGCTGGCTTTTGTTGCCAGAGAACCTTCAGGTTGCCAAACTTTATTTAAAGCCCGGTCGGCATAAGCTGAGTTTTGATTTTGTTGATCGATATGGAGGCCTATCGGGGCATGAAGATCTTGGCGTTGTGGATCTAAAGCCTAATGAACTTCGCTTTTTTCAGGTGAGAAGTTTTAATTGAAGTAACTCGCGTCCAAGAGCTCTGTTAGTGAATCGGAAAGTTAAATACAATTCTGGCGCCAATCAAATGCAAATCGTTCGCATCGATTAGGCTATTCCATATATATTCCAATCCGAGACCGAGTCTCTCCGTAAACATAAAGTCAATGCCCGCTCCTGTTGCTAGGTTGAATTTAGTCTTGAGGTCGCCATTTTGGCTTACAAAGGCGACGCCCGGGCCAAACAACACATAAGGTTCAGCGTTGTAGAAACGAGAATGTATATGAGGAGTCAAATTGATCAGCGATGAGCGAGGGGAGTTGAGGCCCTGGAAGTAGGCGAGGCGAAGGCCGAAAAGTTCATCGGGTCGATAGTCGATGTCGCCACCTAGGCTAAAACTGGCATCTCTGTCCGTATCGGAGTTGAGGAGTGTGCCAAAATGAAAGCCAGCTTGAATGCCTCCATCCATTAAATAGTCAAATTTGCCGTATTCCGCTCCCGAAGGCCCGTCTGTGCGGGGCCCCGCCCATACGGAGCTTGTCAACATAAGGACGAATAAGAGGGGCAGGCCTGGTCGATAAACAAAAGAAAGTCTCATCCCGTCATAAAAGCATTGACCAAGTTTATGACGCAACATTTAATTGCGCTGTGTCAGGGGCTCTTATGAGAAAAGCAGGGGTTTGTGTCGGAATTTGTGTTTCGTTGTCGCTCTTGGCAGCGAAAGTCATAGCTCAAGGCCCGGTAGAGAAATCCTCCCCCGAGGAATTTATCGAAAATTCTCCGCCGGGCCTTGGCTTGTTAACGCCGGGAAGTTGGGCGACCTATCAAAGCGCTTTGGATTCTGGACCTTTCACTCAGGCCTTGAAAAAGGATCCCGAGTTGGAAGCCTTGTTTCGGGCGAACCCTATGACGGTTAGTGGTGTGCTGCCGTATCGACCGGACCCCATCTCAACCTTTATTGGTGCCGCGATTATTCTAGCGATTCAATCCATGCAGGAAAAAGGCAGCGTGAATGTCGATGCGATCTATGAACTTTTAAATAGTACTGAGCTTTATGCAGGCTTGCTTGGATCGGGTACTTTGGCGTGGACGCGATGGCGTTCTGGTCAGGCCATTACTTGGGCCGGACAAAAAATTGCGCCTGATATGATCAAGAGCATTAGTAAGTACCAACTAACAAGGATTCTTAACAATATTGTGGGTGCCATTACTTATGCTGTCGCCGTGAGCGGTGGCTATGAATACTTCACAGGCTTCTGGAAGCTCTCGACCCAAGGCGTAGAGAATGTCTCGACGATGACGGATTTGTTTGCTGAGTTCAAAAATGGAAATTACAAGAACAGCGTTTATCCTGTTCTTGAGAATCTAAAAATTTATCTATTGGATCCGAATACGCGTAGTCGTGTGGCGAGCTCAATTTATAATCACCGCATTTTGACTTATGAGTTTATCGCCATGAATATTG
>Ga0210019_1000205_pt1 | contig 78279 bp, 69 predicted proteins | sample CryGeyCG2114_020_2_FD_183969 | JGI IMG/M metagenome (GOLD analysis project Ga0210019, IMG submission 183969) | Groundwater microbial communities from aquifer - Crystal Geyser CG11_big_fil_rev_8/21/14_0.20 (SPAdes) (version 2) | ecosystem: Environmental > Aquatic > Deep subsurface > Groundwater ...
TGAATAAGATAAATCCCAAGCTCGCCATTCCGATGCATTTTGGAAAGATAGTGGGAAGCGAAGAAGATGCCGAAAAGTTCAAGAAACTCGCCATGTGCGAAGTGCAGATCCTAAAGCCTGAGTGAACCGCCAGTCACGGAGCAAATAGGTCAAAACCCTACCTAGATCAATAAGTTGAAAATCTGCCGTAAAATTTATCTTCAATTCCTGTCATATTTGCTCCGTGACTGGTGGTCCAAATGTCGCGGAATGGACATTATGTGAAGTTGCGTGGACGTGGATGAAGCCGGGGTTACTCGGTGATCAGCATCAGGAACATAAGGCCTACGCCCAGGCCTATCATCACCATCTGCATGAGCGACTTTTTGATATCGTGCTCCTTGTGAAGTTCCGGTATCAGATCGCTTCCCGCAAGATAGATGAATCCTCCGGCGGTGAGTGGAAGAAGGAACTGGGTAAGTCCCGCAACGTGCTTATATGCGATGAGGGTCACAATGCCTCCGACTATCGCCGTTAATGCGGAAAGAAAGTTGAACCAAAGCGCCTTCTTTTTCGTGAATCCGGCGTAGATGAGAATGGAGTAGTGACCCATTTCTGTCGGTATCTCGTGCAAAACCACGGCCAGTGTGGTTGCCAGCCCGAGCTTTACGTCGGCAAGATAGCTTCCGGCTATTATCATTCCGTCTATGAAGTTGTGCATGCCGTCGCCGAAGAGGTTCGTGTAGGCGACCGGGTGAGGATGTTCTTCGCATGTGTCGGCATGGCAGTGTTGCCAGTAGATGAATTTCTCGAGTGCGAAAAAAATGAATATTCCGGCGAGCACGGAGACCGAGGTCGTGATGCCAAATCCGGACGTTCTTGCTATTTCCGGAAAGATGTGGATGAAGACATCGCCAAAGAGGGAGCCTGTTGAAAAGCTGACCAGATAAAGGAGTATCTTTCGGAAGGAGTCGTCCTTAACGCTCAAAAAGAATGCTCCTATCAGAGATAGGAGACTCACAACGACCACGCTTAAAAGCGTGTACAACCAGATAGTTACCATAATTAGGCTTTACTCCTAACACGTAATCCTATAAATAACAAGTTACATTGTCATTGCCTCCGCCGAAGGCGAAGCATCGCGTTCATTCAATTGAGTTATCGGGATCCTTTGCCGATGCTCAGGATGACACAATATCGTATGAACGAGTTCGAACTTATAAAAATGGTCACGCACGGGGCCCCTGTTTCGCTTGACGGACTCGTCTGCGGGGTGGGTGATGACTGTTCGGTCGTTACGGGCCACGGGGGAAGGGATTATCTCATCACCACCGACGCCCTTTTTGAGGGGGTTCATTTTCGCCCCGATTGGATAAGTCCTAAAACCTTAGGCCGCAAGGCGTTGGCCGTTAATATCAGCGATATCGCTGCGATGGGAGGCAGGCCCTTATATTATCTCGTGACGATAGGTGTGCCCGACAAGTTTCCCGTTAAGGATATCGAGGCGCTCTTCGACGGAATGAAGGCGACTGCATCTGCTCATAGAATGCACATTATAGGTGGAGATACCTGTGGTAGCAAGAAGGGGCTACTTATCTCGATCACTGCGATAGGAGAGGTAGAACACGCAAAGTGTCTGTACAGAAAAGGCGCCACGCCGGGCGATGTCGTTTATGTTACGGGAACCTTTGGCGGATCGGCCTTGGGACTTTCTTGTCTTGAAAAAGGGCTACGCGGAATTGAAATGAGGGAATATATAAGGCGACACGATGAACCGACCCCGAGGGTCTCTACAGGCCTCTGGCTTGCGTCGTCTTCCTGCGTCTCTTCTATGATAGATGTCAGCGATGGTCTCGCAGGTGATCTGGGGCATATAGCCGAGATGTCCGGCGTAGGAATAAAGGTACACGCCGACGCCATACCGCTTCCGGAAGGTTTTATTCGGGCGGCGGCGTCCTGCCAGAAAGATCCGCGCGCCCTTGCCCTTACGGGAGGCGAGGATTACGAGCTTGCCTTTACGGTCTCAAAGAACAAAGAGGCCCTCTTTGAAAAGATGCTAAAGGTAGTTCTCCCGACGTTCAATCATAAGATAGCGAAGATAGGAGATGTTATAGAGGGTAAAGGTGTTGGGGTGATCGATATGCACGGCGCCCATCTGCCTCTGGTGTCAAAGGGTTTCGAACACAGATTTTAATTTATCCTTCGACAGGCTCAGGATGAGCGGTACAATTATATGCCGATAGACCTAATTATCATAATCTTGCTTCTTTTCATGTCGGGATTCTTTTCGTGTTCCGAAACATCTCTGTTCTCTCTTTCAAGGAGCGATGTGGCAAAGTTCAAGAGCTCCCAGAACCCGTTCGCAAAGAGCGTTATAATCGCGCTTTCTAAACCAAGGCAGCTTCTGGTATCGATACTCCTAGGAAATGAACTTGTTAACGTTGCGATAGCAGTTCTGGTCGCCGGTTTTCTCTACGGCATCCTTGGCGATATAGCGTGGCAGGCAAAGGTGATCATCTCCATTGCGGTTGCTACTCCGCTTATCGTCGTGATAGGCGAGGTCATTCCCAAGAATATCGGTATCCGATACGCGCCCTCCATGGCATATGTCTGCGTCATATTCATCAATATATTCTCGCGGATCTTCGCGCCTCTCAGATGGCTGCTCCTCAAGCTTGCCGAACAGTTCATTTCGTGGTGCGGAGGCCAGCCAAAAGAGGTCCGCTCCATGATAATGGAAGAGGAGCTGAGGGCGATGGTAGAGATAGGCGCCGAAGAAGGTTATTTAGATGAAGCCGAGAGCGAACTCATTCATAACGTTTTTGATCTTTCCGACAAGACGGTCGAGAGCATAATGACGCCCAAAGAGGCGATATTTTCCGTCTCTTTGAACGATAACATAAGCGAGATCATGCCGCAGGTAAGACACACCAAGTTCTCGCGAATACCGGTTTGCGATGCCGATCCCGACGATATCGTGGGGATACTTCACATAAGGGACCTTTTCTCGATCATGAGAAGGAGGTCCGTGACCAAGATAAGGGATGTAGAGAACATAATAAGACCGGTCTATTTTGCGCCGCTCTCGACCACGCTGGAACAGATGCTAACCGATTTTCAAAAGATGAAGGTGCATATGGCCGTTGTGGTCGACAGTAAAAGAATTCCGGTCGGAGTGGTCACCATGGAAGATATGTTCAAGGCGCTTTTTGAAGGCGAATAAATGGATCTGACATTTACTATAATTGCTATAGCTTTTTTCCTGCTACTGGAGGTCTTTTTCTCGGGGAGCGAGATAGCCCTTGTTGTGACCGACAAGGTTCGTTTAAAGACCCGCGCGGGAGAGCGGCACACAGGCGCTGCCACGGCGATGTGGTTCGTTAGGCATCCGGCGCATTTCTTCAGCACCGTGATACTTGGCACCAATATCTCGGTCATTGCCGCATCGACCATTGCAACGTTCTATTTGATATCCAATTACGGTGAGGATGCCGAGATCTGGGCTCTTCTCTTGTCCCCTATCGTTCTTATATTCGGAGAGGTCCTGCCCAAGAGCCTTTTTCAACACTATGCAAACAAGCTTGTTGAGAGAATAAGTCCGCCCCTGATCGTTTCGATGTATGTCATGTATCCGCTGGTGTGGGTCCTTTCCGGCTTCACTCACATGCTTATGGGAGGTGTAAAGAGCCACATCGGTAAAGAGCCGCGCATAACCCGTGAAGAGCTTTCGCTCTTGATCCAGGCCTCCGATTCGCCGGACGTGAAGCCGGCGGAGAAGAAGATGATATCGAAGGTGCTGGAGCTTGCGAGCCAGCGTGTTGAGAACGTCATGGTGCCGCTTGCCCTTGTAGAAAGTCTTCCGGTCAATGCCCCGCGCGAAACCGCGCTTTCAATATTTGATCTTAAAGGTTTTTCAAAATTGCCGTTGTTCGAACATCGTGCCTACAACATTGTGGGCGTTCTCGATTGCCTTGACTGTCTTTTTTCACCGGAGACCGCGAACGTTTCGGACCTTATTGAAAAGGTCATATATGTCCCAAAAGGAATGAAACTTCATGAGCTGTATCACCTGATGAAGGACAAGGAAGAGGAGATAGCCATAGTTGTAGATGAATACGGCGCGGCGGTGGGACTTGTTACCATGGAAGATGTCCTTGAAGAGATAGTCGGCGACATCAAAGATGAATACGAGCTCGCACGTCAGCACTGGAAGGTTCTTGGCGACGGGCATTTTCTTGTAATAGGGCAGGCTGAAGTAGAAGAGGTGAACGAAAAACTGGGCCTTGATATCCCCAAGAAGAACTACGAGACAGTTGCCGGATACCTGCTCGACAGGTTCGGTTATATCCCTACGGTAGGCGAGGGGATAGCTGCAGGAAAATGGTTCTACAAAGTGGTCAAGGCAAACGACAGGGCCATTATTGAGGTAGAGGTGACGTCCAATTAGGTCGTCATCCCGAAGCCGTAGCGAAGGATCCATTTCATATGATAGCATATTTCGACTGTTATTCGGGTGTCGCCGGCGACATGATAATCGGTGCGATGCTCGATGCAGGGCTTCCCATTAATTATTTAAAGAAACAATTGAACCGCCTCTCCTTGCATGGTTATGACCTTTCAAGGAAGATCGAGCGGCGAGGAATGATAGGCGGCGTTAATTTTCAGGTAAGGCTTTCCGGGCAGCATCATCGCCACACGGGTTTTAAAGATATAAAGAGGATGATATCTTCCTCAAGGCTCTCTTCGCCGGCCAAAGATATATCGACCGCAATATTTGAAACGCTTGGCCTGGCCGAGGCCCATGTTCATAGAACATCGATCGATAAGGTCCACTTTCATGAAGTGGGGGCGATAGATTCGATAGTCGATATCGTAGGCGCCGCTATAGGAATAGAATATTTCGGCTTCGATTCCATTTATGCATCGGAGATACCCATGAGCCGCGGATGGGTCAAGTGTGGGCACGGAAGGATGCCGGTGCCGGCCCCCGCGACGCTTGAGATATTAAAGGGCGTTCCGGTTATCAGCTCTTCTGTAAAAGACGAGATAGTAACACCCACAGGGGCCGCGATCTTAAGAACGATAGTTGCCGAGTTCGGGATAAATCCAGTTTCAAAGATAAAAAAGGTCGGCTACGGTCTTGGCGATAAGGTCTTTAAAGAGATACCCAACTCTTTAAGGCTTCTTATAGGTGAGGGCGAGCCGCTTGTTGTGATCGAAGCCAATATCGACGACATGAACCCGCAGATCTACGAATATCTGATAGAGCGGCTTCTTGAAAAAGGTGCGGTAGATGTCACCATAAGCCCTGCGCTCATGAAGAAAAGACGCCCCGCATCTATCCTCTCGGTTCTTTGCCGCGATCACGACAGAGACGGACTTGTGAGAACGATACTTGAAGAGACGACATCGCTCGGTGTCAGGCATTACAGGGTAGAAAGAAAGATACTTGAGCGTGAGTTCAAGGTTGTCAGAACAAAGTTCGGTAACGTGACCGTTAAGATAGCCAAGGACGGCAAGAACGTTCTGAACGTAAGCCCAGAATACGAAGATTGCAAGAAGATCGCCCGTATCAGGAAGGTTCCGCTTAAAAATGTGATGTTGGAAGCCTTGAATGCATGGAAAAGGTCAGACTAAAGATTGAAAAACTCATTTATGGAGGGAGCGGCACAGGTTTTCTGGAAGGCCTTCCCGTTTTTGTGCCGATGACCGTTCCGGGTGATGAGATAGAGTGCGGCATCGTTAAACGGCATAGGGGATATGCCGAAGGGGTGATGCTAAAAATGCTTGGCCCTTCGCCCAACAGGGCGCTTCCAAAGTGTGAGCATTTCGGCCGCTGCGGAGGATGCCAGTGGCAGCACATGGACTACGCATCTCAACTTCTCTGGAAACAGCTGATCGTAGAAGAACAGCTTAAAAGGATAGGGAAGTTCGAAGCACCCAACGTCCTTCCGTCCATTCCGTCCCCAAAGATATGGGGCTACAGAAGCAGGATCAAGCTTCATAAGGATGGCCAGGGACGTGCAGGTTTTTACGCCGGGGGGACACATGACCTGATCGAGGTAAAAGAGTGTCTAATTGCTGACGTAGAGGCGATAAAAAGAACGCCTTCCTTTTTCACACAGATAAATCAGGAGCAGAACGAGGTTCTGCGGACAGAGGTCGCGGCCGCAGTTAAAGGCCTAGGTGCCGAGACCGTCTTAGAGCTTTACTGCGGCAATGGAAATCTGACCTTTCCTCTGGCAAAGGTGGTAAAAAACATGACAGCCGCCGATTCAAGCAGGAGCGCCATTGATAACGCGGTGAAAGAAGCCAGAAAAAATCGTGTGAAAAATATCAACTTCATCTGCCAGCCCTCAAAGGCGGTCATGAATCATCTTGCCCGTTTTCACAATAAGTTCGATCTTCTGGTCGTTGACCCCCCTCGCAACGGGTGTAAAGAGATAATAGAAGGTATCAAGAGGCTAAGACCCGAGGCCATTGTCTATATTTCCTGCAACCCTTCAACTCTTGCCCGCGACCTGAAGGATATGGGCGCCTTTGGTTATGTCCTTGAGAGCTCGCAACCGATAGACATGTTCCCTCAAACATTCCACATAGAGACGATCACCAAGATGATATTGAAACAATGAGACTGTTGAAAAAGTCATTGCGAGGGGCACTGTCTACGAAGCGATCCCGCGAAACCAGCTCAACTGCTTGCACTGGATTGTTTCGCCCTCTGGGCTCGCAGTGACACTTGAATTGTACTTTTTCAACGGTCTTGAAATAAAGGAGATGAATTGTGGGCACATCTATAAACCCATTGTTATGTCATTGCGAGGAGCGTCCAGCGACGAAGCAATCTCCATAAATCAAGTGTTTATGGGGGATTGCCGCGCCCCTTCGGGGCTCGCAATGACAGAGTGAGTAGTTTATAGAGGTGCCCTTGTATGATCTACCGGTTCATTGAAGGCGTTTGAATAGGCTCGCCATATTTTCCCCTTGGGGGCGGAGGGGTGTAGGTCCCTTCGAGTTCCTTTATATTATCACCTTTCACGGTCAGGACGAACATCCTTCTTATCACTTCCCTGTTTTGGTCGAATCCTGTGGAGCCTGTTGAACCTTCAATATCCGGAATGGCGGCAAGCGAGTCCCTGACATCTTTACCGTGCGCTCCGCCGGTGGCCTGAAGGGCCTTTGAGGCGAGCATTGTGGCGTCATATCCTTGCGATTCTAGGATGGTCGGTTTTAGTTTGTAGACCTGGTCGAATACGCTTATGAAATTCTGGACCGCTGCCGAATGGCTTGCGCCGGAGAACCCGTCCACGAATACGGCGCCCTGCACCGCCTCTCCGCCGCGTTCGGCGATATCTGCGCTGTTCCACCTATTGTTGCCAAGGAGCTGAACCCCTTCTATTCCTTCAAGCATCATGGCCGACGACAAATATCCGACCGCTCTGTATGAATCGGGGATGAAGAGGGCGTCGAACTTTACGCCCTTGCCGAATATTCCGGAAAAATCGAGGTTCGTCTCGCCATATCCTTCAGAAAGGACCACTCTACCGCCGGCTTTTTTAACTGCCTCGTTGAACAATCTTTTAGAGGCCTCGCCGTAGGTGGATAGGGGATATATGACCGCAAAGGTCTTCATCTTCTTTTTGTTGACCGCCCAATCTACTATCATCTCTATCTGGGACCTTGCGGTCATCGCTACGCTAAAGATGTATTCGCCCATCTGGGTCACGCCCTCTTTTTGCGAAAGTGATATGAGAGGAACTCCCAGTTCCTGGGCCTTTGCCGCGGCGGCTTCTACAGATGCGCTCGAAAGAGGGCCGATGATCACGCCAACTTTTTCCTTGTCAACAAGCTCTTCGACCGCCATGGCGGCTATGTCTGGCATCCCTTTATCGTCCTTTATAACAAGCGTTGCCTTTATTATGCCGTTGCACGGCGAATAGACCCCTGCGGCGCATTCGATCCCGTGAAGCGCCGATTCGCCGTAGATCTTATATTTTCCCGAAAGCGGAAGGATGACGCCGATCTTGTAGTTGTCGCCGCTCTTTGATTCAAGTTTGGTGATGGATGCGGGGGTAGATGTGCTCGTCCTGCCGCAGGAGATGAGGCATGAGGCAAGAAGCAGGAAGCAGGAAAGGACCACGGAAGACCTTACGGTAATGTTTTTCATATTCCCCCCCTAGCTTCCAGCTTCTAGCCTCCATCCTCCGGCCTCCGGCTTTTTATTCCTTCCCCTTCGAAACGCTAACGGTCGCCGGACGTATGACCCTGTCGTGAAGCTTCCATCCCTTTCGGTGGACCATAGCCAGCGTCCCTTCGGGTTGTTCGGAACCGATATTGGCCACCGCATCGTGAAAGTTGGGGTCGAACGTTTGGCCCGGCTCTGAGTCTAGAGTCACAAGCCCGTGTTTTGAGAGCGCTACAATAAAGTGGTTCTGGATGATCTTCACTCCGTCGGCTATCCCGGCGATTTCCGGAGACGGATCTTTTGGAATGTGTTCCAGTACCCGGTCAAAGTCGTCCATTACGGGCAGAAGGTCGTGAAGGAGCGACTGGTTAGCGTATTTCGCCTGTTCCATTTTTTCGCGCTCTATCCGCTTCTTGAAATTCTCGAACTCGGCCATCACCCGCAAGAGCTTGTCGTGATGTTCTTTCGCCTCATCCTCCGCGGCCTTTATCTGGTTTGACAGCTCATCGGTGTTCGCAAGAGGTTCGGCATTATCTGGATCTTGTTTTTCACCAGACCCTATACCTTGGACCCCGGACCCTTTTTCCTCCGCCTCTTTTTTCTTCTTCATCATCTCTTTTAATTGTTCCACCTTGTTCTTCATGTATTCTTCCCTCGTCCTTCTTCTACCCTACTTTCCCAATATATCACTAACAAGCCTTGCTGTAAAATCAACAGTTGGTATCACCCTTGAATAGTTCATCCGCGTAGGGCCTATAACTCCCAACGTTCCTACCACCTTTCCTTCTTTTTTGTAAGGAGTAGTTACGATACTGCAGTCCGAGACCGCTTCGACCCCGGTTTCGGCGCCTATAAAGACGCAGACCTCTTCGCTCTCCATCGAACGGTTCAAAAGATGCATTATATTCTTCTTTTCTTCAAGCTCTTCCATGACATGTTTCAATTTTTCCACATCGGCGAATTCAGGTTCGTTGAGAAATAAAGATTCACCCTGCACCAAGAGCTCGCTCTCTGAGGCCTCCACAAGGAGCTCTTTGGACCACAAAAGGGCCTTGGCGAGCAGTTTATCGTAGTTTGTCCTCTCTTTTTCGAATTCTTCCGAGACTTTTTTGAGCGCGTCTTCGAGCGAACACCCATAAAAGGATCTGTTGCAATAATTGGATATCTTCTCGAGCTCGGGGTATGAATATTCATCGCCTATGTCTATCACCCGGTTATGAACAAGGCCTTCGCGGGAAATAAATATGCCAAGGAGTTTTCCGGTAGAAAGGGGAATGAACTCCATATGTTTAAAGGTCATCCCTTGCGGTTTTGGCATTACGACAAGTCCGGTGTAACTGGAAACCAGCGATAATATCTTGGTGGTCCGTTTAAGGATATTTTCGACGCTCGAATGGGAGTTGGTGAACTGTCTTTCAATTGCCGATCGTTCGTCTTGGGTAAGCGCACGCCTGTTGATTATCGTGTTAACGTAGAATCTAAGCCCCGCAGGGGTCGGAAGCCTGCCGGCCGAGGTGTGGGGATGCATTAAAAGTCCCAGATCTTCGAGTTTTGCAAGGACGTTCCGAACCGTAGCACTGGAAAGGCCGAGGTTGAACCTGCCAGCGAGGTTAACGCTTCCGACAGGTGTTGCCGTTGCGACATATTCCGAAACAAGCAGGCTTAAAATGTCTATGTCTCTGGAGTTTAGCTTTATCATTTGTGTACTGTAGCGAGATATCAGGGCAAAACGCTCTTTGTCAAGGAACGCTAAGTTATTGACACTAAAAATTTAGATAGACGGATAAAAATATATCTAGACGCCATTAAGGCGTATAAACTTTAAATTTAATAAAATCAATAAGTTATTCACTTTTTATTTAAAATACTATGGGCGCGGCCTCGTGTTTAAAAAAGATACGTTGCTCTTCGGGGTGGATTGGACTAAACTGGGCTGAGATGGCAGAATTGGTAGATGTCAAATGTGTTTGGACGTATCCATGTGGGGTGTTATTTGATGATAAAATTCGGAGCCATAGTTTGCGTAATCTTATTAGACCTCCTTTTGGTCCTTGGGGTATCCTGCACCAAGACGGAAACATTGCCAACATCCGATAATGCGGCCGAGCAGACGACGGGCAACGTCAAAGATCCTCCCCAGAGCGCTACTGCTGACGGCGGAGGGGGCGTTGGAGGTGAAACGGCTCCCGGCAGCACCACAAGTTCGGCCCTTAACCAGGATGCCGATTATGACGGCGTGGTCAATGAAAAGGATGACTGTCCAGTAACTTTCAATCCCGACCAAAAGGATGCTGACAAGGACGGGATGGGAGATGTCTGTGACGAAGACGATGATAATGACGGCATTCCCGACCTGAAGGATAATTGCATTTTTATATCGAATCCGAATCAGGCGAACGGAGACGACGATCTATTCGGCGATGTGTGTGACACGGACATGGACAATGATGGAGTGCAAGATCCGGTCGATAATTGCCTGCAGATAGCCAATCCGTTTCAGGGAGATGCCGATAAGGACGGATTTGGGGACGAATGCGATCCTGATGCGGACAATGACGGAGTGTTGAACGAAAAAGACAATTGTCCGCTGGTGTCAAATCTGGACCAGGCAGATATGAGCGGTGATGGTGTAGGAGATGTGTGTACCAATGATTATGACGGCGACGGTATAATTAATGAAGCGGACAATTGTCCTTATAACGCCAATCTCAATCAGAGCGATTTCGATGACGACGACATCGGGGACAGGTGTGATACAAGCACTATATTTGAGGATGGCGAGATAGTTCCGCAGGACGAGATATACGAGCCCTTCTATAGCGCAACTTTCACTTCTAAAATATTCGACGTTTACGAACCTGCAACATGGGGTTCTATCTCGTGGGTCCCTGATGCCCCGTACTATAAGGAACTGCCTAACAACGGAAAAACAGAGACGGTATATTCAAAGGGGAACATTAACATGGACGATAATGTTCTACTTTTGCATATGAACGAAATAGAGGGTGGAAAATGCACGGGTTCGGGGGATGTTTGCGATTCGTCGTCTAAGCTCAAGCACGGCACGAACTATGGGGCTTCCTATGGGGCGAGCGGTAAATTTAACGGGGCCTTGTTGTTTGACGGAGTGGCGGACCATGTCGTTGTACCCGGAGGAGTGGATATGGGCGACAGAAGCGCGATAACGATTGCCGGATGGGTCAACAGGGCAGGGCCATCGTTACCGTATAACGTGTTATTGGTGCAGGGACAGCTCAGTGCCGAGTTGGATGTTTCCACTTACGGTATATTACTTGCGGGAATAAAAAATGAAAATAATCAAAGGGTCGTATTTCTCTCAGGTACAGGTTTAAATGTCGGTGAGTGGCATCATGTGGCCATGACATATGATGGTAGCGAAATAAAGGTGTACATAGACGGAAAGTTGGTGGGCACAAAGCCTCAAACAGGTCTAATAAAATCGGGCGGCGACGCCGTAATAGGCTATTATTCGAATGGTAGTTATTTTAACGGCTTGATAGATGATCTGGCGGTCTTTAAAAAGGCGCTCTCCGAAACAGAAGTGAAAGATCTGTATCAAAGAGGCGCCGGAAGGATAAAGTTTCAGGTTCGCACGTGCGCAAAATCCGATTGTGGCGGCATCATTTTTGTGGGGCCGGATGGAACGGCGGGCACATATTATTCCGAGAGCCTTGTCAATACGAACGGTCTTCCTTCTATACCGTTTGGTCAGGGCGCTCCCAAGAATCGGTATTTACAATACAAGGCCTATTTAGAGGCCGATGCCCCGGAGCTTGTCCCCCAGTTGGAGTCTGTAGAAATAGGTCCACTAGATTATAACGCTAAATAGGGTGTCTGATATAAGCCAGCCATCCGGGGTTAAGCGCAGAAATGTGGAAGCGCCGGAGTGGTTAAGCTGGGCAAGACCTTTTGATATCCATTTTTCTGTCAGGCCCGGATGTCTTGCATTGAAGCTTTCGAATTCTATCCCGTCGGACGTTCGAAGTCCCATAAAACAATATTCTTTAAAGGCCGTTCCGTCGTCGATCTCTTCGATGGTATATTCGAGGTCGCTAATAAGATACTTTTTAATATCATCTTTGACGGTAAAGCGCCTGTTCCCTGTCTGACCTGTGGCAGAAGGGCCGAGGCCAAGCCATTCTCCGTAATGCCAGTAGTTGAGATTGTGACGGCAACGGAATGGGGAAGCGCGTAAGTGCGTAAGTGCGTGAGCTTGTGAGTTGGAGGACGTCATTTTGGCGAAATTGGATATTTCGTAGTGCCCAAATCCGGCCGAAGTTAATTTGTTGTGTGCTAGTAACCACATCTCGCGAGACAGCTCCTCGGATGGAAGATCGGAGAATCTATCGGTCGTGAGCTGATACGCCGAGATATGCTGCGGCCCCAGCGCTATGGCCCGATCGAGGTCATCTTGAAGTTCATCAACTGTTTGACCAGGTAATCCCCACATGAGGTCTATGCTTATATTTTTACATCCGGCCTCTTGAAGGGAGAGTATCGCTTTCTCTGCGGTCTTTGAATCGTGAACGCGGCCGAGCTTTTTAAGCTGGATGTCGCTGAAGGTCTGTATGCCGACGGAAACGCGGTTGAATAAGTGCGCGAGCATGTAAGTGAGTGAGCATGTCCCGAGAGCAGTCGAGGGGCGCGTAAGTGTTTCCGGATTGGCTTCTATCGACAGCTCGATTTCAGGAGATAATTTAAAAGTAGTTGAAAGGTGGTTTAAAAGTTGTTCCAGAGATTTCGGCGAGAGCATCGTAGGCGTTCCGCCGCCAAGATATATCGACCCGATCTCCCTTTCTTCAAGGCCGTATTTTTTGGACTGGATATCCGCTTCCCGACATAAAGCGGCAACGAATTCCTTTTGCGGAACATCTTCCGGTTTTGAGGCTACCGAATGAAAGTCGCAGTAAGAACATTTTTTAAGACAGAAGGGGACGTGAACATAAATAGAGAACATGAGGGCACCTCTATAAACCCATTGTTATGTCATTGCGAGGAGCGTCCAGCGACGAAGCAATCTCCATAAATCAAGTGTTTATGGGGGATTGCCGCGCCCCTTCGGGGCTCGCAATGACAGCGTGAGTAGTTTATAGAGGCGCCCATGATTTAAAATGGCCAATGTCCAAGCTCTAATGACAAATGAAATCACAAATTTCAATGACCAATTGGAACTTGAGTCATTGTACATTCGTTCGACATTTGGATTTGGGCATTGGTCATTTAAGGTAGATGATCCCCTTCTCCAGGATTCCATTTAGCACGGCGTGCGCGTATCTTCCGCCCGAAACGGTCGGCACATGGATGATGGAGATCGTCTTTGAGAATTCCCTGTCATGTAAATTAGCTATCAGCTCATTGAACGAGTTATGCCTCTTGAATAACTCGGTATTGTAAATAGCGCCCTCTTCTTCTGGAAAGACCGGGACATAAAGTATGCCGTCCTCGATCAGGTCCTGAAAGAAATGCGTGCCGTAAGAGACCTCCGGCGCGTATCTTCCGGCGGCAAGTTCTATCAACATGGTGGCATTGCATATTTCGGAATATGTGGCGGGAACGCCAAGCTCCACCTTGCTCGATCCCCACCTGCCGGGGCCGACAAGTATGAAACGCTTGCCGAAAAGGACCTTGTTGACCCCGCCAACCACCCTTGCGACTGTGTGGCGTTCGTCGAGCGCGCACGCGAAATATCTTTCGGGGGATACGTGTACGATATATTCGATATTGTGGACAGAGCCTGTAGGAACATCTCTGCTGGACTTGAAAATGATATCCTCGCTTTTGACCTCCGGAAGCTCTTCAGGATTGTGTTCTTCCCGTTGTGTCAACGGCCTCGCCTGAAGGATGTTCAGCCTGAACTGGCCATCTTCAAGTTCTCCTGCAAATTCCATATCGACAGGACAGCCAAGTCCCTCTTCAAGTGTCTGCATAACGTCGCGCATCAATCGCGGGAAGTGAACGCCAGCCCACGGTTGTTGCAATATCCCGTCAAACGTGAGAACCGGCTTGTGGTTCGGCACCCAGAGCTTTGTTGCGGGCACGTACATCGTTTGTCCGTCGCGAAGTGAGAATAGTTTTTCTGCACCGGGGTAGCAGTCGAAGCCGTCGTGGACCACCTCATTGAAACCCATCGCTTTGAGAGAGTTGTTCTTGAGGTCCAGAACGTCCATTGTGGCTTGGGAATATTTTTCTATTTGCGGAGCTTCGTGTCCTTCGGGGCGCGAAGTGGGATGGCCCGGCGAGAAAAGTCTCGCGTAGCCCCTTCCTACAGCGCGGGTACCAAGGCCAAAGACGACGCGAACCAATCCGTCCTCTTTTACGACCTCTGAATGCCAGCAGTATCCGTTCTGTGAGAAACCCACTCCCGCAAGCAGTGGAAAGAAATACCCTTTATATTCCTGACCCACCGCGCGCTGTATCATCACCGCCATCTTTTCAATCTGTTCAAGATAGCCGTGCTTTCTTCTGTATTCGATGGCATTGGGGTGGCCTATGCTTGCATAGACGATCTTTATAGCGGTTGAAAGCTGCCGCCAGCGTTCTTCGCGTGAGCCCGTGTTCGCTATGAAAACGGTCGTGTACTTTCCGGCAAAGGACGTGCCGGTCCGGTCTTCCAGAACGCTGGATGATCTCACCGCCAGCGGATAGGTCATTCCCTCCCAGATGTCAGAGAACTTTTCATCTATCGTGTCAGGAAACTTCCCGAGCAGGACCGCCTCTTCGAACCTCTTGTAATCTTCGAATGAGCCTGAGTTGCATGCTTCAAGAGAGGACTTGAGATAATTTACGGCGATGAACTCGTCAAAGAGGTCGGTGGCGATGCATATCGTTCTTGGGAAATAGATGACCTTTTCAAAGGAAGGGTGTTTTTTTAGCACCTCTTCGGAGAGTATGTATGAGCGGGCCTTCCAGAAGCCGGTCGCCTTGCCTCCTATCGCCCCGCTGCCTATGACCCTTATCGCATCTTGCATAAAAAGTTGTTCAAAAGTGGTTTAAAGGCAGTTCAAAAGTTGTATGTGGATAGTAGCAAAAAGGGCGGGTGAAAGTCAATTTCCTTTCGCCCGCCCCCTAACTTAAGCACTTATGTACTTACGCACTTCTTCACACCCATCCGCGCAGTTTCATCGCCTCGGCCACTCTCTGCACAGAAACAAGGTATGCCGCGCTTCTCATGTGGACCTTGTGTTTCTTGTGCATATCGTAAACATCGTGAAAGGCCTTTGTCATCTTTGCGTCAAGTTTCTTGTAGACCTCGTCAACTTCCCAGTAGTGATTGTAGGCGTTTTGCACCATTTCAAAATAAGAGACCGTGACCCCTCCCGCGTTGCAGAGAAAGTCGGGTATCACAAAACATCCCTTTTTATAGAGTATCTCATCTGCCTCAGGCGTTGTCGGGCCGTTCGCAAGTTCTGCCGAGATCTTAGCCTTGATCTTATCGGCGTTCTTTGTGGTGATAACGTTCTCAAGCGCCGACGGGAAGAGGATATCAACGTTAAGTTCTAAAAGCTCTTCGTTCGTTATGGGCTTGCTTCCGGGGAATCCTTCTACCTTACCCGTTTCCAGTTTGTACTTAACAAGTTGATGTGGGTCCATCCCCTGTTCGCAGTAGACGCCGCCTTTAGAGTCGCTGGCCGCGATGCACCGGCTGCTTCCGAGCACTTCCTTCATTAACGTTGCAGCGTACTGACCGGCGTTACCGAAGCCCTGGATCGCATATGTTGCCTTTGAAGGCTCGATTCCCAGTCCCTTTGCGGCTTCACGAACCGTATATATTCCGCCCCTTGCGGTTGCATCGTTCCTTCCGAGCGATCCGCCTACCGGAATTGGCTTCCCGGTTATCATCCCCGGTTCATGACGCTGATAGATGGTCTCGAACTCATCCACCATCCATGCCATGATCTGAGGTGTGGTGTAGACATCAGGTGCCGGGCAGTCCTTATCTATGCCGACTATCCTTGACACCTGTCTCATATATCCGCGCGAAAGCTTTTCAAGTTCGTTCGCCGACATCTCTTTTGGATTGCAGATTATGCCGCCCTTGCCTCCGCCGAGGGGGATGTTCACCACGGCCGTTTTCCATGTCATCCATGCCGAGAGGGCGCGGACCGTATCGATAGTTTCTTCCGGATGGAAGCGGATGCCGCCCTTGCAGGGGCCGCGGGCATCATTGTATTGCACTCGGAAACCTTTGAAGACCTTCACCTGTCCGTTATCCATTCTTACGGGAATGGAGACGTGAAGCTCTCTCATCGGTTCGCGCAACATTGCGTGAGTGCCGGAGTCAAGGCCCAAAAGTTTGGCGGCTTCGTCCAACTGTGCCTGCGCGATCTTGAACGGGTTTAACTGTTCTGTCATATGGTATCCTCCCAGATAGGTTTTTTTGGTGGCCAATCCCCCATTATAACGATTTCACTGTCCCTAGCACTTTAACTTTTCAAGTCAAGCCAATCGTTTTTTTGAGGTCCCTTGAAAATATCTTTGACTCTTTTGTTTCGTCAGACTATAGGAAAGTTCCAAGATGCCGATGAAAACAAAGTTCATTTTCGTTACCGGCGGGGTCGTCAGTTCGTTGGGCAAAGGCATAGCATCCGCTTCTATAGCGGCTTTGCTTGAGAACCGCGGCCTCAAGGTAACAATCCAGAAACTAGATCCATACATCAACGTGGATCCGGGGACGATGAGCCCATTCCAGCACGGTGAGGTCTTTGTCACGGATGATGGCGCCGAGACCGATCTTGATCTAGGTCATTACGAAAGGTTCACATCGATCAGGACCGCCAAGGTGAACAATTTCACCACAGGCAAGATCTACGAATCGGTCATTCAAAAAGAGAGAAGAGGGGATTATTTAGGAAGGACCGTTCAGGTCATCCCTCATATAACCGACGAGATCAAGGCTTCCATAATGAAGGCCGCGGGTAACGTGGACGTCTTGATGGTAGAGATAGGCGGAACGGTTGGCGATATTGAAAGCCTTCCCTTCTTGGAGGCCATTCGCCAGTTCAAGGCCGATGTAGGCAAAGATAACGTCATTTATATCCATTTAACCCTCATCCCGCATATTGCTGCTGCGGGAGAGCTAAAGACAAAACCCACACAGCACAGCGTACAAAAATTGCGCGAGATAGGCATTCAGCCCGATATACTTCTTTGCAGGTGCGACCGCGAGGTTGCAAAGGAGCTCAAGGCAAAGATAGCCCTTTTCTGCAATATAGACCAGGACGCTGTTTTTACCGCTCAGGATGTAGCCTCCATATATGATGTCCCCTTAAAGTTCCACGAACAGGGGCTCGACGAAAAGATCGTTGAGATACTCAATATCTGGACCCGCACGCCCGATATGAAGATGTGGAAGGAGCAAAAAGAGAGGCGCGAAAAGATGACCTCCGTAACAAAGATAGCCGTCGTCGGGAAATATGTACATTTGATAGACTCATACAAGAGTCTGAACGAGTCATTAAAGCACGGTGGCTTTGCAAATGATACCAAAGTTGAGCTTACTTTCATAGATTCCGAGATGATCGAATCTGGGGACCCAGAAGAGATATTAAAAGATGTCGACGGAGTACTTGTGCCGGGAGGTTTTGGAGAAAGAGGGACAGAAGGGAAGATAAAGGCCATTAAGTTCGCACGTGAACACAAGGTCCCGTTCTTTGGGATATGTCTTGGAATGCAGATGGCGGTCGTTGAGTTTGCAAGGCATGTTGTCGGCCTAAAGGGGGCAAATTCCACAGAGTTCGACGAAAAGACCCCCCATCCCGTGATAGATCTCATGGAAGAGCAAAAGGCGGTCACGACCAAGGGCGCCACAATGAGGCTCGGAGCCTACCCCTGTTCGATAGAAAAGGGGACCAAGGCACATGTGGCCTATGGCGAAAAAGAGATATCTGAGCGACATCGCCACCGCTATGAATTCAACAATAACTACCTTGATGAATTGAAGTCCAAGGGTCTTATAATCTCCGGAGTTTACCTCCAAGCGAACCTTGTTGAGATAGTGGAGCTACAAGATCACCCATGGTTCCTTGGGTGTCAATTTCATCCCGAATTCAAGTCAAGACCGTTTGATGCCCATCCCCTCTTCGCTAGGTTCATAGAGGCTTCGGCGGCATGTGCAAAACGCGCCGAGTGGCAGGAACAGAAAGATAAGGTCGGGGTCAAAACAGAGGTAAATGCCGCTGAAATTGTCAAGGCCGAAAAAAAGGCATGAAATTTGCATGCTTGACTGTCTTTTCCTTCACTGCTATTATCAACCCATAAATTATGGCTATCGAGATCAAACAGGGATTCAAGCTTTCACAACAACTTGTCGTTACCCCCCAGCTTCAGCAGGCCATTAAGCTTCTTCAGCTCTCAAGGCTGGAACTTACCACGATGATCCAGAAGGAGCTGACGGAAAATCCGGTCCTTGAAGAAGAGGATAATGACGAAGAGGCTACGCAGGAGCTAAAGGAGTCGTCAAAGGGGGAGCTTCACGAAAAGGCCAAGGACGAAGATAAGGGCCATGATCATGTATCGGAAGAGGTTGGCACGAAGGACGGTCAGTTAAAGGAACCCGCTGATTTTGACTGGGAAAACTACCTTGATAAATACAACGCCGCCGACTCAAGGGCGCTCCCCGCGATATCTGAATCACCCGAAGACCTCCCGACCTACGAAAACACGCTGACGAGGTCCGAATCTCTGGCTGAACACCTTTTATGGCAACTTCACCTTTCAAACTTTTCCGAAGGCGAGATTAGGGTTGGTGAAGAGATAATAGGCAATATAAATGACGATGGCTATCTTCAGTCGTCAATAGAAGAGCTTTCTTCAAAGACCGGTTTTTCATCCGAAATAGTCGAGCGCGTCCTCAAAAAGATACAGAAATTCGATCCCCCCGGCATTGCTTCAAGGGACATCAAAGAGTGCCTTACGAACCAGGCCCGTTATCTGGGAGATGATTCTATACGGATCATAAAGATGATAGAAGAGCACCTGCCGGACCTTGAAAAACATAATTATCAGGCGATAGCCAAGAAACAGGCGCTGACCGTTGATAAGATCAAAGAGCTGGCCCATGTAATTGCCAATATGGAGCCCAAGCCGGGGCGGTCATATAATCAGGAAAATCCTCAATATATAACGCCGGATGTTTATATCCATAAGCTTGGCGAGGAATATATCGTGGTGCTTAATGAAGACGGTCTTCCCAAACTTCAGATATCTAATTTTTATAGAAGAATGCTTTCGCGGGAAGATGGTGTTGCCGGCGCCACCAAGGAATATATCCAGAACAAGTTAAAATCCGCCATGTGGCTGATAAAGAGTATTCATCAGCGTCAGCGGACGCTTTACAAGGTCACAAAGAGCATTGTTAAACATCAGACCGATTTTTTGGACAAGGGAGTGGCGTTCCTAAAACCGATGGTGCTGAAAGACGTTGCCGGTGATATCAGCATGCACGAATCTACCATTTCCCGCGTTACGACCAACAAGTTCGTCCATACGCCAAAGGGTATATTTGAGCTGAAATATTTCTTCAACTCCAAGGTCGGAAGCATGACGGGCGAGGGTGATGTGGCCTCTGAAGCGGTAAAGGACAGGATCCAAAAGCTCATCACATCCGAGGACCCCAAGAAACCTCTCTCCGATCAGGACATAATGGACATTTTAAAGGAGCAGTTCAAGATAGATGTTGCAAGAAGAACGGTGGCAAAATACCGCGAGATGATGAGGATACCTACTTCGTCTCGCAGAAGGAGGAGAGATTAATGGAAACTTCATTCACATTCAGGGATATCGAGGCCACAGAGGGTCTTAAAGAGCACACCCTTTCAAAGTTCACAAAGTTCGACAAGTTTCTTATCAAGCCTATCTCGGCGCACATCATCCTATGTAAGGACGGCTTTCTGCACAAGGCCGAGATAACGATCAACGCCAATGGCAAACGCTATGTGAGCATGGAAGAGACGAACGATATGTATCTTTCTATCGATCAGGCTGTAGAAAAGCTGGTGCATCAGCTACACAAAGATAAGGAAAAGACAAAGGATCGCCACAAGCGTACTTAAAGCAGCTTCAATGACAGAGAAACTCATCATCCTAGGAAGTGGTCCGGCCGGCTACACCGCGGCGATCTACGCGGCTCGCTCGGGGCTTGAGCCCTTGCTCGTTGAAGGGGTTCAGCCAGGCGGCCAGCTCACGATCACAACGGATGTCGATAACTATCCGGGGTTCCCGAAGGGGATACAAGGCCCGGACCTGATGATCGCCATGAGGGAACAGGCAGAGCGTTTCGGCACGAGGATCTCTTCCGGAAATGTGATAAAGGTCGAATTGAAGAAAAGGCCGTTTAAACTCTCTACAGAAGATAAAAGCCACGAATGCGAAACTTTGATCGTTGCGACCGGAGCTACAGCCAGGTGGATAGGCCTGGAATCGGAACAAAAGCTTCGCGGTAAGGGTGTCTCGGCCTGTGCTACCTGCGACGGTTTCTTTTTCAAGAACCGGCGCGTGGTGGTCGTTGGCGGAGGGGATACGGCGCTGGAAGAGGCGCTCTACCTTGCCAATTTTGCTGGGAGCGTCGATATGGTTCACAGGCGGGACGAATTTCGCGCATCAAAGGCGATGCAGGAGCGCGTTAAGAATAACAAGAAGATAACCGTTATCTGGGATTCGGTGGTCGAAGATATAAATGACGTTTCAAAGAACAAGGTTACATCGGTCGTCCTTAAGAACGTGAAGGATAATAAGTTAAAAGAACATCCATGCGACGGCGTATTTGTGGCGATAGGGCATGAGCCGAACACCGTCCTCTTTGATGGGGTTCTTCAAAGGGATGAAAAAGGTTATCTGATCACGCGTCAGGGTTCAACATATACGAACATTGAAGGTGTCTTTGCCGCCGGAGATGTCGCGGATCCGGTCTATCGTCAGGCGGTAACGGCGGCCGGGAGCGGATGTGCGGCCGCGATAGACGCGGAGCGCTGGCTTCAATCAAAGAGTTTGTCACCCTGAGCCCCTCGACTCGTTTCACTTGCTCGGGATAAACTTAGCTAAGAATGACAAATAAGTTATATCTATTTTTTATCTGTTCTTCTGTTTTTCTTGCTTCCTGTTTCTTGCTTCCTGCTTCTTCCTTTGCATTTGAGTACACATCCAAAGGTCCTTTGACCCTTCGTAGCCAGAACCCGGTATATCTTGAATTTTTGAACCTTGAACCGACGACCGCAACGGTCATTCCCGAAGGGACGCTTTGGGCAAGGATAGACAACGCCTATTCCAATATATATGAAGAAGGGCACGGGGCGAACAACTCGGAGCTACTCGACATGGAGCTCTTGCGTACCGCCATTCATCTCAATTACGGCGTGTATGAGAACATGGAGGTGGGCATTGAGATACCGTTCATCAGGCACGATTCGGGATTTCTGGACGGCTTCATACAAAAATATCACAACTTCTTTGGATTTCCCAACGGCGGACGCGACCATGTGGGGAACAACGAGTTCCACTATTATTTTACACAAGGCGGAAGCAGGATGTATAATGTGAACCAACAGGCGTTCGGTATCGGCGACATAACTTTCAGTTTTAAACATAATTTCATTCATGAAGAAGAGAATGTCCCGGCTGTTGCCTGGCTCTTTTACTTCAAGTTTCCGACGGGAGATTGTGCAAATGGTATGGGGAGCGGAAATCCTGACATCGGTTTTGCCACGGCGCTTCAAAAGACGTTCGACAGATGGCACACGTTCCTTAACTTGGGCTATTTTGTGAACGGCGGACACGATTATCTGCAGAACTATCTCAACGATGTCTATTTTTCCTACGTTTTGGGAGGAGAGTATAGCGTCTCTCACCCCGTTTCTCTCGTTGCCCAGATAAACGGCGGAACGCCGCTACTTGCCGACGCAGGTTTCATCCAATGGGATTCTTTTCCAATGGACCTGCAACTTGGCGCCAAGGGGGAGCACATCGTCACATGGGGACCGGTATATGCCCTGACGTGGCAGGGGGCCTTTACGGAAGACCTGAACCCAAACGGCCCTTCGATAGACTTCACCGTATTTGGAAGTATCGGATTTAAATTCGACCTGTAAGAGATTCTGTCATCCATTCAAAAGCAGGGACCTCGAGCATGTAAATGAGTTCGCGGGGACGACCGGTCAAAACGGTATGTCACTGTCAGAATTCGGCAGTGCATCGTCGACAGGAAAACCGGGCGTCGATGTGTCGCCGAAGGATGGCGCCCCGACGCCTGATTCAAATTCTGCCGCACGGCCCTTGCCTGCGCCCGTTGGCGCGCCCAGGAACTGCATTCTTTGTGCCACGACCTCTGTCGTGTAGCGCTTGCCGCCTTCTTTATCTGTCCACTCGCGGGTTTGAAGCTTTCCTTCGATATATACCTGGCGGCCCTTTGAAAGATATTCTCTGCACAATTCGGCCTGTTTTCCCCAAACAACGACCCTATGCCATTCGGTCTTTTCGGCCTTTTGTCCGCTCTTGTCCATCCAGCGTTCGTTGGTTGCCATGCGCAGAGTTGCAACCGTCTGACCGCTCCCTGTGGAACGCACCTCGGGGTCTGCTCCCAGGTTTCCGATGAGTATTACTTTGTTCACACTTGCCATATTAAGCCTCCTTACCCCGTTCTACGGGGCTTATTGGTTTACAGGCTCATTTCGCGAGCCCGTGTTATTTGATCTTGCCGGAAAGCTCTTTATTCATCTTTTTCCACATTGAATAATCGCGGTGGTTCTTCCACTGTGGCGTCAGGTTTCGCGCCACCAGAAGCTCAGATGCTGCCTCTTTGTTCTTTCCAGCCTCAAGATATGCCTCGGACAGGTAGATATGATTCTCGGGATAATTATGGTCTATCTGGACCGCCATTTGTAGATAGCTTATGGCCTTATCGAGATCGCGTCTTATGCCGTTCTTTGAGACTATAGTTTCCGGCATGTCGGTGTAGATCTTGCCCATCATTCTGTAGGCGCCGCCATGGTCGAGTTTTTCGTTCAAAGAGATGACCTTTTCGCAGTCCTTTATCATGCCCTTAATGCCTGTTTGATATCCAATAACATGCGCCGAATAGTAGATGCCGGTATTGATGCCCCGGTAGTAATAGCACTCTGCCTCTTCCGGGTTCTTCATTACGCATTCGTCCGCATATGCAATACCCTCTTGGGCAAATTTTGCCTTAAGCTGCTTGTCGCCTGTGTTCTCGGCGCTAAATGAGGCGTCGCGCGAATCCTGCCAGAGCGACTCGTTAAGAGTTTGTGGACGGTTATTTGCAGTTGACGGTTGTTTTGAATTTGTGGCGCATGAAACTACCGACGCAACAAGCACTAATATCGGGAGGACCTTATAGAATCGCATAACGCGAGAGTTCCTATCATCGAAGGGGAATGGCCGCAAGCGTTATTTCTTCTCCTAATGTTCGATCATGCGACCTTGGATCCCCATATTCTTAGCATTTTTCTTGAAGATTTTCATAAAAAGATTTGTCTTAGGCGACCTAAGAACTAACCGTGGTTCTTGCTAAATTTTAACTTTACAATAACGGGGCTCTCTTCTACTATCCCGCCTCATATATGCATCCAATATTATTTAAGATACCGCTTTTTGATGGGCTTACCATATTTACATACGGGGCCCTTGTTGCGTTCGGCTTTTTCATGGGAATTCTCTACATCTCCTACGAATCCAAAAGGGTTGGCGAGGATCCGGCCAAGGCATTAGATCTTGTCTTTTGGATAATTGTGGCCGCCCTGATCGGTTCGCGGGCATATTATGTGCTTGTCACCGAACCGGGGATTTTGCTTGGCGATCCGCTGGCGCTCGTCAAGATATGGAAGGGCGGGCTTGTATTTCAGGGCGGTGTTCTAGGTGCCTTTATAGTCGGCATATGGTGGATACGTCGCCACAAGCTTCCGCTCTTTAAATATTTGGACATATTTGCCCCGGCTATTCCTTTAGGGCATTTCTTTGGCCGCCTAGGTTGTTTTATGTCGGGATGTTGTCATGGGCGCACGGCGCCGGCAGGTTCGTGGCTTGCCGTTATATTTCCGGCCGACCCGAGTTCATTTGCCCCTTCGGGAGGGCCACTTTATGCAACACAGCTAATGGAGGCGGCTGGAGAGCTGGCAATATTCTTGGCGCTCTTTTTTTTCAGGAAGCATAAGAGGTTTGACGGCCAGCTAATGGTCTTGTATATGGCGGCCTACGCCATTTTAAGGTTTGTCGTAGAATTCTATCGCGGCGTCGAAACCCGCAACCTTATATTTGGCACCTTCTCGGTGGCACAGCTTGTAAGTGTTATCATGGTTATATTTGCCGTATGGATCTGGGTCAGACAGAGCAGGAAGGCGGAGGGATTATGAGCAGAAAAATAAGATATGAAGCGGGAAGCAGGAGGCCGGAGGCAGGATTAATTCATTTGACATTCCTGTTTCTTGCTTCGTGCGTCTTGCTTCACTCTTCCTGCGCCGATCCCTCCATCCATGCAAGCGAGAGAGAGGTGGCGACAGTTTCAAGGATCTTTAATGCGACCCCGAACGATGCCTACTACGCGGTAAGGTGGGCATTAAAGACAGACGGATACAATATCAACAAAGAGGACCTTGATAACGGGATGGTGGTGAGCGGCTGGCTCCCTTCTAAGGTCGATTCGTTCTATATCGATCCCTTCGGGCCGGAGCATAAGGATTACGGTACCAACGGCGCATATTACAGGCTAAGCATTAAGATAACTCCCGAGGACGGCAAGACAAAGGTAGAGGTCACCTCCCTCGTAAAGAGCATCGTGCCTCACCTGAGATCGAGCGAGATACAGGAGAAGAAGGTGCTAAGAAAGATGGCAGATTATTTGCGTAAGGCCGATATCGACGTGACGAACGTGGGAATAGAAGAGTAGTGCGTAAGTTCGAAGCGCACAAGCATGCCCCGAGCGTAGTCGAGTGGTTGGGGGAGATGAGGAGAAACGAAAGATGGACTATAAAAGCACGTTGAATTTACCCAAGACCGATTTTCCGATGAAGGCCGACCTGGCCAACAAAGAACCGGTGATGGTGAAAAAATGGGACGATGAGAAGCTGTATCACAAGCTTTTGGACCTTCATAAAAAGGATAAAAAGTTCATACTTCACGATGGGCCTCCATATGCCAACGGTCATGTCCATTTGGGGACCGCGCTCAATAAGATAATAAAGGATTTCGTGGTCAAGTCGCGCGCGATGATGGGGAACTATACACCTTATGTGCCCGGATGGGATTGTCACGGAATGCCCATCGAGCATCAGGTGATGAAGAATCTTGGACCAAAGGCAAAGGAGACCAGCCTTACCGATATCCGCCACAAATGCCGAGAGTATGCCAATAAGTTCTTTGCCATACAGCGCGACGAGTTCAAGCGCCTGGGATGCCTGGGCGAATGGGAAAACCCCTACATGACGATGTCTTTCCAGTATGAGTCGTCCATTTTGGGGGCCTTGGCCGATCTGGTGAAGGACGGTTATGTTACAAGAGGCCTTCGTCCCATTCACTGGTGCGCAACATGTAAGACCGCGCTGGCTGAGGCAGAGGTAGAGTACGGCGACCATTCGTCCCCCTCGATATACGTCAAATTTAAGCTGGAGGGGGCTAAGCCCTTCGGCGATCGGGCCTTCTTTGTGATATGGACGACGACCCCGTGGACCATCCCCGCGAACCTTGCAATTGCGGTCCATCCGGACCTTGAATATGTAGGATTAAAAGTGGCCGGCGAGACACTCATAGTTGCCGAGCCCCTGGTGGAGGCGGTCAAGACCTCGTGGGGCATTTCCGAAGCGGAGGTCGTCAAGAAGATCAGCGGTAAGAAGCTGGAAGGCCTTGAGACAAAGCATCCCCTGATAAATAGATCGTCCGTAATAATACTTGCCGACTTTGTGACAACGGATACCGGCACGGGGTGCGTTCACATCGCCCCGGGTCACGGAGCAGAGGATTTCCAGATAGGAATGAAGTATGGCATTCCCGTTCTTAACCCTGTCGATGCGGCGGGGAATTATACAAAAGAGGTGGCGATAACTTCTCTCGAGGGGATGAATATCTTCAAGGCTAACCCCGTAGTCGTGGACCTTTTAAGCAAGGAGGGGGCCCTCATCAAGAGCGAAGCGGTCTCTCACAGTTATCCCCATTGCTGGAGATGCAAACAGCCGCTTATCTTCCGGGCGACCGAACAGTGGTTCCTAAGTATCGACCATAACGGTCTTCGCAAGAGGGCTCTTTCCGAGATAGACGGCATCAAGTGGATACCGACGTGGGGTCACGACCGAATATATAACATGGTGGAGACACGTCCCGACTGGTGTCTGTCGCGCCAGCGCTACTGGGGCGTTCCTATCCCTGCGGTCGATTGCAAAAAATGCGGGGAAACGACCCTTGATCAAAAAATAATAGCAAAACTTCGCGACGAATCGCTCAAACATGGATGCGACATCTGGTTCGAATGGGACATAGAAAAATTCCTGCCGGAAGGTTTTAAGTGTCCTTGCGGCTCAAAAGAGTTCGTTAAGCACACCGACATCTTGGATGTCTGGTTCGATTCTTCGGTGAGTCAGCGCGCCGTTCTTGAAGAAGGTCACAAGTTAGGATGGCCATGCGACCTTTATTTTGAAGGCGTGGACCAGCATCGCGGGTGGTTTCAGGTATCTCTTTTGACATCAGTTGCGAACAGAGGCGCCGCGCCCTACAAGGCGGTCCTGACCCACGGGCTCATTTTGGATGAGCAACAAAAGAAGATGAGCAAATCCTTAGGGAACGTTGTGGCCACGGAAGAGGTGATCTCAAAATTCGGCGCCGACGTGCTAAGACTTCTCTTTGCATCCGTCGATTACACCAGCGATATAAGCTTCTCCAAAAAGATGCTCGAGCTCACCGGCGAGGCCTACAGAAAGATAAGGAACACTACCAAATATCTTTTGAGCAACGTGAGCGATTTTGATCCCGACAAGGACGCTGTGAAGGACGAACATCTGACAGAAATAGACAGGTGGGCGCTTCACAGACTGCAGATGCTGACGCAAAAGATTCGTTCGTGCTATGAGACATACGAGTTCCACATGGTCTATCATGCGCTGAACGAGTTCTGCACAGTTGCCATGAGCGCGTTCTATCTCGATATCTTAAAGGACAGGCTCTATTGCGAAAAGAAGGACGGCGTTTTAAGGCGTTCCGCTCAAACGGTCGTCTGGAAGATCCTAGATTCTATACTGAGGCTTACGGCTCCGGTACTGAGTTTTACCTCTGAAGAGGCTTGGGGATACGCCCCTAACTATAAGGGTAAGGCGGAGACTGCTGTTCTATCGACGCTCCCAAAGGTTGAAGAGAGATATCTGAATGAAGAACTTGCCGCAAGGTGGGAGGCGTTCATCAATATAAGGGGCGAGGCAACAAAGATCTTAGAGCGCGCAAGAAAAGATAAGATAATAGGCAATTCGCTCGAGGCCGCGCTTGTTTTCGAGTGTACAGACGACCTCAAAAAGTTCATAGAAAGTTTTGGTTCCGACCTCCCCGACCTTTTCATAGTTTCACAGGTGAAGTTCGGTAAGGTTTCGGGCGATTACACGCTGGCAAGCGAAGACATCGAAGGCCTCAAGGTGGGCGTTGTTAAATCGGGAGGCACTAAATGCTCAAGGTGCTGGAAATATGCCACCGATGTAGGCGCGGAGCCGGCCCATCCTGAGGCGTGTGGAAGATGTGCGGGGGTTGTGAGCGCTTAAGTGCGTAAGTTGATAGTTTGGGGGAATATGCAATTTAAATATAGATGTCTGGCAGTTATTGCGCCCCTGGTCTTCATTTTGGATCAGATCACGAAATATTTTGTCGTCGAAAAGATGCCTTTGGGCTCGTCCACCCCTGTGGTGAACGGTTATTTTGATATCGTTCATTATACAAATGCGGGGGCGGCCTTCGGATTCTTATCCAGCCTTTCCGCATCTTTGAGAACGCCGTTCTTTTATGCGGTCTCGGTCATAGCCCTTATTGTTATCATTATATATATGGTCAAATTGCCGGCGGCGGACAGGATCATGCCGGTAGCCCTTTCTCTGGTAGTGGGCGGAATATTTGGCAACGGTATCGACCGCGTCCGTTGCGGGCACGTAACAGACTTTTTATCGGTCCATATCGGTAGCAAGGCCCTTTGGGGCATTAACCTTGAATGGCCGGCATTCAATGTGGCCGATTCCGCGATAACCGTTGCAATGGCGCTTTTAATAATAAGTGCGTTTAGAAAACAGTGAGATTGTCATTCTGAGCGAAGCGAAGAATCTAGTGAATGCAATTATTTATATGCATTGGATCCTTCGCTGACGCTCACGATGACATTTGATTCGTATGAGGCCATTTCTCTTTCACATAGGCTCGGCCGGCGTTCCGGCATTCTTTTTCATGATAATGATAGCGGCTCTGGCCGCTACATGGGCGGCCCTGAAGTTCGCGAGGCGCGAGAAACTTTCCGAGATCGCTGTCTTAGACCTTGCCATTATAGCGATAATCGCCTCAATGATAGGCGCCAGACTTTTTCATGTTTTCATGGAGGCGCCCGACTACTACTGGGAAAAGCCGATACGTGTCCTCTTTTTCTGGCAGGGAGGATTTGTTTCTCTCGGCGCATTTATTGCCACCATATTTTCATGGTGGGCATATTTTAAGATCAAACGCCTGAACGCCCCTCAATATTTCGATCTGGCGGCAAATGTTGCCCCCATCATCATATTCTTTGTGAGGCTCGGTTGTTTTCTTAACGGTTGCTGTTACGGAAAACCTGCGACGCACTGGCCCTATGTCATATTCTCGAACCCCGCTTCCACCGCATTTGCCATGAATCACGGTAATATCCCATTATTTCCGACGCAGAACTATTTCATGCTCAATGCGATCGTTATGTTCTTCTTTCTCCTTCTGGTGAGGAAATACAGAAAATTCTATGGAGAGGTGGGCGCGGCCTTCCTCATGTATGAAGGGATTAGCCGTTTCTTCATTGAATTCATGCGCGGTGATGACGACAGGGGTATGTGGTTCGGCGGCATCCTTTCCACCGGCCAGATAGTCATGGCGCTCTTTTTCGGCGCCGGGATGTTAATGTGGCTCATGTGTAGAAAATTTAAGGTTAAGAACTAGAGATGCAGAGCGGCATTTCAAGATCAAAGATCATTTTTGAGGTCGGACTCACAACGGTCCTTCTTATTGTCTTCGCCCGCTTTCTCTACAGTTCCCAGAACGTCCCCTTTGTAGGTAAATATTATGCCACCATCTTTGCGGTATCATTCCTTTATGTGCCGGTCATGGTCCTTTGGCTCCGAAAAAGGCCCATAGATTTTCTGGATAACTCGTTCGGGATGTTCCTTAAGGGTGTCGTTTATTTTATCGTCACAGCTCTTATAGTATATCCGCCATATCTTCTATGCGCACATTTCTGGATGACGTGGGTATATGGCCACCAGAACTTTGTCATTGCCCCATTCCCCGATATCTGGAAAATAGCGGTCTTTCAGGTCCTTCTTGTGGCGCTTCCCGAAGAGTTCTTCTTCCGGGGATATATGCAGACGACGCTTGACAGGGTATTTCCCAAAAAATGGCGCATTCTTGGCGCTAACTTAGGATGGGCGTGGATCATCACCTGCGCGGTATTTGCATTCTCGCACTCATTCGTTCACTATGCATGGTGGCATTTTTCGATATTCTTTCCGGCCCTTCTATTTGGCTGGCTCCGCGAAAAGACCGGTTCCATTACGGCGCCGGTGCTTTTTCACGCCCTTGCGAACGTCGCAAGCGACTGGATAAATAGAAGCTATTTTTAAATATTGACCTTAAGATTCTATCGGATAATGTGCGAAAAAACAACAAGGGGGTAATGTATGGTGCAAAAAGCGAGTACAAAGTTGATAGAGATGATGAACCAGGCCGTTGCCAGGGAGATCCAGGTATCGGTCCAGTATATGTGGCAGCACGTAATGGCCACGGGCCTTCATGCAGCGGCCATCTCGGACGTCTTCGAGGACATCGCCAAGGACGAGATGAAGCATGCGGAGAGAATCGCTGAAAGGATATTTTATTTCAACGAGATTCCTACAACGAAGCCGTCACCCATCGAAGTAGGAAAGGGTATTAAACAGATGCTTCAGCTGGATGCCAAGGCCGAAGAAGAGGCGATAACTCTTTATAAGGACATCATCAAGGTTGCCGACAGCGAGGGCGACTCTACGACAAGGCTTCTTTTCGAAGAGATCCTCTCCGACGAAGAAAACCATCACGACAAATTCACAACGCTTTTGGAAGAATAGTAAGTGTTCTTACAGCGCAGAAAAATAATCCTGGCGTCCCGCTCACCGGCGAGGCGCCAGATCTTGATTGAGGCCGGGCTTAAGCTCGATGTCAAATTTCCGGATATCGACGAGTCGAGGCTTTTGCGCGAACCAGTTTCACGATACGCCGTTCGTGTTGCACACGAAAAGGCCAGAAAGATAGCAGAAGAATATTCATGTCATCCCCGCCGCGAATGCGGGGATCCGGCTAGCCCGCTAGATTCCCGCTTACGTGGGAATGACTTTCCTGTTGTTATCGGCGTCGATACGATAATAGCGCTTGGCAACAAGATATTCGGAAAGCCTTCGAACAGGGAAGAGGCCAAGAAATTCTTAAGAGCCCTCTCCGGAAGATGGCACAAGGTCTATAGCGGAACCGTCGTGATAGATACCATCCGCAACAAGACGATCAAAAAACTTGTTGTCTCCAAGGTAAGGTTCACAAAACTTTCGGAAGATATGATCGACTGGTATGTTTCGACCGGCGAACCGCTGCGGGTTGCAGGCGCCTACGCCATCCAGTGGAAGGGGATGGCGCTTATCGAGGCGGTCAACGGCTGTTTCACGAACGTAATAGGCATTTCAATTCCAGTTCTTATGGGCATGCTCAAAAAGCTCAAGGCTGTTTAGGGCCTTGGTTATAGTGGTCGCGGCATTCAGCTCCGAAAGCAGTTCCTTGTACCCGCGCATACCTTTTAGATATTTAGACAGGAACTTGCGCATCATGGCTATTGTATGGCGCTCTTCCTCCTTGAACCGAATGCTTAGCTCGATATGTCTTTTGATGAGCGCGAACTTTTCCTCTAAGGTCGGCGCCGGTCCGCCTTGTATCTCTCTGAATATCCATGGGTTGGCTATCGCGGCTCGGCCTATCATTATGCCGTCACAGCCTGTCTCTTTGAACATCTGCTCCGCGGTTTCACGGCTGACGATGTCGCCGTTGCCGATGACAGGTATTTTAACGGCATCTTTGACCGCGGCTGTCATCTTCCAATCGGAATGTCCTTTAAAGACCTGCTCTCTTGTACGCGGGTGAACAATCACGGCGTCGGCGCCTGCGCCTTCGGCTATTTTTGCGATTTCAACCGCGTTCTTCGAATTATCGTCCCAGCCGGAACGAAATTTTACGGTCAGAGGGCCGCTATAGACCGCGCGAACCGCCTTTATTATGGCCTCGGCGACCGTCGGTGTCTTCATCAGGGCCGAACCTTCGCCGCGTTTAACGACCTTCCGTACGGGACAGCCCATATTTATATCGATGAGGTCGAATGGGAGCTTTTGTAATATGGGAATAGCTGCCGCAAAACTTTCGGGCTTGGAGCCGAAGAGCTGGACCCCGAAAGGTGTTGCGCGCGGGTCGTTAACGACAAGTTTGAGTGTCTTTTTCTGTGCGCGTCTGACCGCCTCGGAGGCGACCATTTCCGAGAAAACAAGTCCTGCGCCAAGTTTGGCCACGATTATCCTCCATGGGAGGTCGGAGTATCCAGCTAGCGGTGCCGCTATTACGTTATTCTTTAGTTTTAAGCTGCCAATTTTCATAACAACGGAAGTCTGAAGTCAGAGGTCTGATGTCAGACCCTTTATTTCCGATTTCTGACCTCAGACCTCCGACATCTTAGTCTTTCAAAAAAGTTGCTCAAGAGCTTGCCGCATTCGTCGGCCATAACTCCGCTTGTGATCTCGATCTGATGATTCAATCTTTCATCGCAGGAAAGATCGAAAAGCGAACCGCATGCGCCCGCCTTAGGATCCTTGCAACCATATACTATCCTCTTCACCCTTGCCTGCAGGCAAGCCCCCATGCACATGATGCACGGTTCGCAGGTGACATAGATGGTCACCTCGTCAAACCTCCACGACGGAAGCGGCCTCGCCTTAACGATTTTTTCCAAAACCAGAATCTCGGCGTGACCGAGCGGATCGCTCGTCGTCTCACGAATGTTATGCGCGCGTCCGATCACAGAATCGCCTAAGACCGCAACCGCACCGATAGGGACCTCGTCTATTTCTAAGGCAAGTTTTGCCTCGGCAATAGCTTCTGTCATGAATATTTGGTCGTTAGTCGTCATATAAATGAGGTGGTGTTTTGCGGCAACACGCTTCGCACATATAGTCAAGTGAAAAAATTAGCAAGTGCCTTCGCATAATGAAAAAAATCTTGCGCTAAGGCGGATAATTTGCTACCTGTACATCCACCATGATACTACAATATATACAGATCAGTGAGATCAACGGCAGTGACGACAGTTTTCGCGTCACCTTTGCTCCGGTGCTCGACGAGCTCAAAGAATCGATCAAGAGCGTGGGCGTGATCAACCCTATTACCCTCCGCCACACCCAAGAGGGGACATATCAGGTGGTCACAGGGTATAAAAGGTTCCTTGCCTGTCAGGAGCTCAACCGCCAGACCATTCCGGCGCTTATTTATGAGCCGCACGATCTGTCGCCCATGCAGGCCTTCCTTTACAATATACACGATAATAACTTTTCGCGTGAGTTGAATATTATTGAAAAGTTCAATGTCTGCACAAAGCTCATAAAGGTCTTTTCGGTAAGCGAAGAAGAGGTCGTAAAGAACTATCTTTCGCTTTTGAGAGAAGAACCAAGCTACAAGATACTTCACCAGTATCTCTCTCTGGGCCAGTTAATAGAGCCAATGAAGGCGCATATCGTTCGGCACGGCGCCGCCCTTTCGAGCGGGAACAGGATAGCAGAGTTCACCCCTTCTACCCAGACGTCGCTTTTGAACGTCCTTACGCACATTAACCCCAGCACCAACAAGCTGAACGAACTTTTAACGCTTATCAGAGAGATCTCCGCACGCGACGGCACCTCGGTCGAAGAGATACTTCAGCGTTACCAGCTCTTAACGATAGTCGCCGATCCGAGCGTTGCGGCCCCGGAAAAGGTCGCGGCCCTTCGCCAGACGCTTCGCAGTGTAAGGTTGCCGCATCTGACCGAACGCCAGAAACAGCTGACCTCTCTCATCGAGAACCTTCAGCTGCCTCAAACGGCTCGCCTTGTTGCCGATCCTTATTTTGAGGATCCTAAGCTCAAGCTTGAATACCAATTCAGCGCCCCCGAAGAGCTTAGCAAGCTTATATCTTCGTTGCAGGTAGCCTTCGAAAAACAACAGTGGCACTCGATATTCGAATGGTACCGCGCCTAAGCGTAGTGTTGTTTACATCATGAGCGCAAAAGCTAAACAGTTCGACCAGATCTGGATAGGTAAAGAGGCGCTCCTTTATCCCTCTACCCACATGATTTGCGAAAGACTTCCAAACGTCCCATTTGACATCGTCGATGACGTTCATATCTTGAAACATCCGTCCGATATTAATCTATCCAAGCGTCAATTGGTCCTTACCGTCAACAAGGGGGCCTCATTCAAACCGTGCCAGGGAATGAGCGAAGGGGTTGTCTGTTGCGGATATCATACGATAGATCTTGCTTCTGGGTGCAATTGCGACTGCAGCTACTGCATCCTTCAGCACTATCTTGCCAATAATCCGATGACGGCCATCTATGTCAACATCGAGGAGATACTGGGTAACGTCAAAAAACATTTGGAATCGCACAAGGATATTCATTTCAGGATAGGAACGGGCGAACTTTCCGACAGTCTCGCCTATGATCACATAACCGGCTATTCAAAGACCGTCGTCAGATTTTTTGCCACTCAAAGTAACGCCACCTTCGAGTTCAAGACGAAGACGGTCAATATAGACAACCTCCTTTCTATCAAACACGGCGGCAGGACAGTGGTATCGTGGTCGGTGAATCCCCAAGGCATAATAGATTCGGAGGAGAAGAACTCGGCCTCGCTTAAAGAGAGGGTCGAAGCCGCCAAAGCTTGTGTTGGCGCTGGCTACAGAGTGGGTTTCCATTTTGACCCGATGATAAATTATCCCGGCTGGGAGAACGATTACAAAGAGGTCATCGACGAGATATTTAGCTACGTTCAACCGATGTCCGTTGCTTGGATAAGTCTCGGCTCGTTACGTTTTCCGCATACGCTCAAAGCGATAGCCGAGAAGAGATTCCCTTTGTCTCGGATCTTTTGCGGAGAATTTATTCCTGCCAACGGCAAGATGCGCTATTTCAGGCCCATAAGAGAGGAGATGTACAAGAAGATGCGCTCATGGATAACGGAAAAGGCGCCGCTGGTAGTTCCCTACCTTTGCATGGAAACCAAGACAGTCTGCGATCGCTACGACTCCTACTAAAGTATAGCGTTCATTTTTGATTAAAATATGTAGCCGAAGGTGAAGTGGAAGCGGCCGAAGGGTTCGCCGGCTCTCCTGTCAAGCGCAACACCGTAGTCGACGCGCATTGGACCGACCGGGGTTGTATAACGGAGGCCTCCGCCGGCCGCGCGCCGAGTGTTGTACCAGCCTGTCTGATTGAACTCGTCGAAAAGGGCGCCCATGTCATAGAAGCCCGCCAGCCTGAAGTTGCCGTAGATCTTTGTTGAAAGCTCGGTGTTATATATCCACCTACTCCTTCCACCGGTGGGGTTTCCGGCCGTGTTCACAGGGCCTAATGATGCGAACGAATAGCCCCTGATCGTATTATCGCCGCCCATCAGGAAGAGTTGGTTAGAAGGGACGGAGATATTGTGGCCTAGCGTTTCGATGCGCCCGACCCTGAAGTTGTTCGAGAGAATGAAATATTTCAGGAATCCGTAATATTGTGCAAGCGCCCATGTTAGTTTGGTGAAGTTAGCCCCGACACCTTCGATCTCGTTATAAAAACCCACACCGGCCATCGTATATATGCCTCTTGTAGGTTCTGCAAAGTTGTTCCTTGTGTCCCAGCTAACGGAGAGAGAAACGTTCGATACCGTGTTGTTACGGAGAGAATCGGCATCTGCCGCCGTCGAAGACCCCTTTATAAAATAGTTCCTCTGCAACTCCCATTTGGCTAGGACGCCGGTCCTGTGATATCTTCTGAAGAATCCGAACCCGCCTCCGCCCTGAAGGTAGGTATAGACAAGGTTATCCTGATACTGAAGCCATGTTGATGTGGTGAGTTCAAAGTCGCTTCCCAAAAATCTTGGGTCTGTCCACGACATCTCGCCTCTGGAGAGCCTTTTACCACCCGTGAGCGCTAGGTTGCTCCTCTTTGCGTAGCCGAAGGTGTTGAGGTTCGTAAATATCAGCGAACCTGTGAAGAGTTGATCGGTCGAGTATCCTAGCTCCACGTTCATTATGAAAGGTTTCTGCTCTTCTACGCTCACCTTAAGATGGACTATATCCGCCATTTCGCTAAGACCGACAGGCTCGATGTTGACGCTGTTAAAGGCGCCCATGCGCCTTAGTCCCAACTTTGAGTCGACTATCTTCTTATAACTGTAGGGTTCGCCTTCGTGTATCGACATCGACTTTTTGATGGATGCTGTTGCTGTAAGAGAGTTGCCCACCGCCAGCACCTCGCCTATCTTTACCAGCGGACCTTCGTTGATGTCATAATTGATAACGGCCGAAAGTCCGTCAAGATCGGCCGACTGTGTTATCGTGGCATAAGGATAACCCGTGTCGGCGTAGAACTCCAGGAGCGATTTCTTATCGTTCTCCATTTCAAGAGGGTTGAAAGGTTTGTTTTTTCTATTCTTGAGTCTTTTCAAAAGAACTCTCTTCTTGTGGACGTTGTTGCCGTAGAAGTTCGTATGCTTAACTATCGTCCTTCCGTCCTCATCTATGGGGATGGTTATATCCACCCCTTCTTTTACCTCTGTTATCCGGGGCTTTCCTATCACGGTGTTCACGTAGCCCTCTTTATCATAGTAGAGCTTCATTCGTTCAAGGTCGTCTGCCATCACCATTTCGTTGTATATCCCTTTATTCGTAAGAGAAAGCTCGCGCGACTTCATCTCGTGTTTCAACTTGCCGGTCGAGATATTGTTGTTCCCTTCGAATTTAAGCCCGACTATCTTGATTTTGGGCCCCTCAACAATATTGAAGGTTATTATTATCGTGCCGTCCTTTTCCGTTCTTCTTGAGGATCCTGCCGTTGCGTCATCAAACCCATTCCTGTGATAATAATTCATGATGGATTTTTTGCTTGCATCTATCTCAAATTCGTCAAAGCTCCCCTCTTCGAATATCGTCACTGCCTTTCTTAATTTTCCCGAAGAGATCTTTTTATTGCCTGTGAAATTAACGCAGACCTTCGGGCCTTCGGTTACCTCTATGTCCACATCGATCCTTCCGGCATCGAGGTCTATTGCACGTTTTGCGATCTTTATATTGGCCCTTGGATAACCGTGTTTGTGATAATATCCTTCGGTCTTTCTTATCGCCTCATTGAAATCGCGGGCGTTGTATCTAAACAATGGATTTATAACAGAGACAAGCCGTCCTTTTGGAAATGCGCGCATGCCGTTGATGTTTATCTCCCTGTATCTTAAAATAGAGCCGCGTTTGATCTTGTAGATCACGTCGACGTCCTTGCTGTATTCGTTCCAGCCCTCATCGGCCGTTATCTTTGTATTGTAAAAACCCTCACGATCGTAGAACGCCGCGAGCTTTGGAACCTGTCCCTCGATCCGGTCGTTCGTGTACATATCGCCGGGGCGGATCGTCAGATACTTCTTTACCCTCTTCTCAATGAATGGATAGTTCCCCTGGATGTCAATATCACCGATAAGGATAGCCTCCTTAAGGAAGAGGTTTATCTCCATGCCGCCGTCAGCCGCAGTCATCGTGTCGACGTTTATCGTTTCAAATACTCCCCATTTGCGCAGGTAGTCGATCGATTCGTCCAGTTTTTGAGGAGAGAACTCATCGCCAATATTTATAGGAAGCATGTTCCTTATCTGTGCCTCTGTTGTCTTTCCTGCCGAACTATCGGTTATGTTTATATTGATGGCCTTGATGGGCGCAGCCTGCAACGAAGCGCTTACGAACATCATTGCTATGATAGCGCGAATTCTCATCTTTCGTTGAACCTCAATGAAAGGCTGAACTTGTATTGCTGCCCTGTGGAAGATTCGCCGTTGAGCATCAGATAGTCGGTCAATAGATAGTTCGCCCTCACGTTTTGTTGCGAGTCCTGAGCGTTTATGTTGGTGTAGAACTCAAAGAGCATCCTGTCGCTTAACTGTTTTCCAAGATAGAGCTTGGATATCTGAAGATTGCCGGATGACGAGGAGCCCTGTTTACCGGGCGTGTCGCCAGCTTCCAGCCTGAACGTATCGAGTTTTGTGAACTTTGTCACGGGGCTTTCCAGCATGTGTGAGATCTGGCTTGCGGCCATCGATTGTCCAAATCCGGAAGACGTCTGTGAATCGCGTATCTCCTGTTCTGTCACACCGAACAGGAGAAGTGATACAATGTCTCTCTGGTCCATCGCCTTCGTTGCCGAGAGGTCGAGCGCCAGATTATCGACCCTTCCGTGGATCGTGATAGTTATGACAAGGTCGGGAATGCTTGGAACTTCATGTTCGGCGGTTATCTCGATATATGGGTTTGTATAGGGGTCGCGGAACTCAACAAAACCCTTTGTGATCGTGAAGTCCTTGCCTAGATAATGGACCTTCCCTTCGGGGGTCTCAATTATCCCGGTTATTATCGGTTTTTCAACCGTCCCCTTTGCATCGATATCCACCTTTAGCCATATGTCGCCGATGTTGTTCTTTATCCTCACGTCGCCAGAGTTCTTTATCTTAAGGTCTAGGCGGACCGTTTTACCCAGAGGTGTCCCTTTTTTCTTCTCCGGTATCGATGATTTTTTCAATCCCTCTAATATCACGAAATTCTTAGTGTACCGCGTATCGATTATGTTCACATCGCCTGAAATGATGGAACTGCTCTTCGTGCCGGCCCACTTGGCGTCGGAGGCGAATTCTACTTTTAAGGTCCGTTCGGGATTTACATATCTTAGGCTCTCACAATCACATGAGACGTCGAACTTTGATGGGGCGAGGTTCTCGTGCGAAACGTAGCCACTAACGGCGAATTCTCCGTCGTCAACGAGCCCTTTAAGGTCGTCGGTTCGCAGTGTATGGCCTTCGAACTTCACGCTCCCCTTTACGTGTTCAAGGCGCCTTTGAAGAATTCGCGAATAGATGTAGGTGTCGCCGAAGGTGAGCCTTCCGTTAATAGAAGGATTTGAAGTTGGCCCTGATATTTTAAGAGAGCCTTCTATCGGCCCTTCGGCTTCGCGCAGGTACTCCCTGAACACAGAGAGCTTCTGGGCATCTATCGATCCCGAAAGAGTGATATCGCTATTCCCCTTTGGAACGTAAGTGCCGGCTATTTTCGCCGCGCCATAGTTGATGTTCTTTATCTGCCAGCTTAGGTTGCGGCTCTTGTAGTTTATATCGAAAGAGAGGTCAGGGAGAGGCTTTCCGTAGGCCCGAAATCCGCCGGTCTCAAAATCCATGTTTACAGGCGATGAGAATAGCACCGGTTCCATGTTCGGTATGAGTATCTCGGCATCCGTTATCTTTATCTTTTTAAATCCCATGTTGGAGGCGGCCGTAAGTTTTTGAAAACTGACACCCGCCACCGAGCCGTCGCTCGCCTCTATATCAAGTTTGCCCTTATATGTCCTCTGGGGTCCGTCCAGCACAAGATGTCCGCTTCCCATGCCATGAATGCCATATTCCCTGAAGCTTTTTGAGAGGTCATTATCATACGCCTTGGCGTCAATGTGAAGGTTCTTGGGACGCGGTTCGTTCCCTACCTTGGCCCCATATTTTATTTTGAGCGTGATATCGCCGGTCCTTTTGCCGCTCTGCTCGAGCTCTCCTATGAGCGTCAGCTCGTGGTAAGAGGCCTCTATCTTTGCGTGCGCGCGATCTGTCTCTATCTTGTAGTATCCGCTTACACCTGTTGTATAGGCATCGCCGACCACCTTAAAGTTCTTTGCCCAGCCGTTTATGGTGGCGTTGGCGTTGGCTGTGCCAAATATAGGATGAAATTTCTCATCGCCGAACCTGCCGAACACGGCTGCCAGGGGGGCTTCCTTCGCTTCGCAGGTTATATCGATCTTCTTACCGGGGATGTTCACGCCCCCCTTAACCGCGATCTCTCCTTCCTTTATCTTTACGAGCGTGTTTTCAAGATTTGCAACACCGTTCTTCCACGTTATTTCAGACCTGATATTGACGGGGTCTAATGGTTCTTTGATGTGCGTAAGATCTATCTTTGCCGAGCCGGTTGTCTTTGCTATGTCGAGGCCGACCCCATTGGCGGTCACCTCTCCTTGAATATGCCCCGAGGTATCAATTAAGGGATTATAGGTTCCAAGTCTTGGGAACGGCATGGGCTCGGGTATCTTAAGCTCGGCCTTATATTTTTCGGTTGCGAGGTTAAACTCAAAAGCGCCCTTGAGCGTTTTGCCGCCGCTCTTTATCTGAAAGTCCGAGAGCTTAAAATTCTTATCTTTAACTTCAAGGTTGGCAGAGAGGTTGTTTATTGTGGCGTTGGTGAGAACAAGGTCGGCGATATTAAGCCGGCCGCGTATAGAATTGACATAAGGAGGCGCGTTGGTCCAGTCGCCCAGAGATGTCTTTCCGACAATAGAAACGTTCCCTGCCGAGTAGCTCCCGTCATCTTTTTTAAATTCGATGCCCTGGAGATTCACCGCTATACCGACATCGCCTGTCAGCCTTGGCCTGAACTCGAAATTAAGAGAGTCGGAAAGAAGGATGTTCCTGTCGGCAAAGTTAAGACGTGTGCCCGTTATCTCTCCGTTCTCAATTATCAGGTTCCGGAGGATAAAGAGTTTTTCGATGCTTATGTCGCCTGCCTTCTCTTTTTTACCTGATATCTCCGGGAAGAACGCATCAAGCCCGTCGACCGAAAGCTTATTGATAATGAGCTTTCCGCGTAGAAAATTAATGGGGCTGTACCTAAGTTCTATCCTGTCTGTGGAGACCCTTATCTTGCTCTTTTCGTTCTCGTAGGAGAATGCTCCCAGAACTACGCGGTTTCTAAGGACGTCGAACTTAAGGTTCGACACCTTTATCTGAAAATGACTCTTGTTGATGACGCCAAGGAGAGCGTTTTGAACGGCGGGCGAGTTTATAGTGTAGTAGATAGCGGAAAGAATGGCAAAAACGAACGTAAGTGCCACAAGCAGGGCTAGAAAACTGGCGTGTCTTTTCTTCATTTAAGCCTTTTCAGGATCTTTTCGTGTATATTATCGAAGCCGCCGTTGGACATCAAAAGCACAACGTCGCCGTTCCGGGCGGTCTTGGCCACAAATTCAATTATCTTATCGGTATTTTCAAAGGTGTAAGCGGTTCCGCCCTTGGCGTTGATCTCGGAGATGATCCCGTTAACATCAAGGCGCTCTTTTTCGGGTACTTTTTCGGGTTTAAAGAGCCCGGCGATCACAGACATGTCCGATTCTTTAAATGCCGCAGGAAATTCTTTCTGAAAGGTGTTTCGTTTGCTGGTGTTGGAGCGGGGTTCAAAAATAGATATAAGCCTTGATGACGGATATCGGAGTTTCATTGCGTGAATGGTCTCACGAATGGCGGTTGGATGGTGCGCGAAGTCGTCGATGACCGTAACTCCTCCGGCAACGCCTTTTATCTCCTGACGGCGCTTTATTCCTTCGAACAGTGGGAGGATATCTCCTAATTTTACCGGATCATCGCCAAGCTCCATGAGGAGTGCAAGAACTCCTACCGTGTTCTGCAAATTGTGGTCGCCGTACTGACTACTTTTGAACGACCTTTGACATGCTTTTGAACCACCCCTCGACTCCGCCCGGGGCACGCCTTTCCATAATATGAATTCGGTCCCTTCAGGCGACACCTTTACATCTGTTGGATAGTACCCGTCATTCTTCTTTGCTCCGTACATCACCACCTTGCATTTGGCCTTTTTTGAAAGTTTTACTGTGTTTTCGCTGTCCGCGCACGCTACAAGAAGTCCGTCGCCGGGTATTCTTTCGACCAATTTTTCAAAAGAGCTCATTACATGAGAAAGGTCCCTGTAGATATCCGCATGGTCAAACTCGACCGGCCCTAAGATAACGTTGCTTGCACGGTAATGTAAGAACTTGGGTCCCTTGTCAAAGAAAGCGGTGTCGTATTCATCTCCTTCGACCACGAAATATGGAGGCTTGCCTATCTTCGCGCTGGTCTTAAGATTGTTCCCGACCCCTCCTATCATGAAGCCGGGGCTGTACCCGAGCGCTTCAAGGAGCCATGCACAAAGAGTGGAGGTCGTGGTTTTCCCGTGCGTGCCGGCAACCACTATGGAGCGTCTCTCCATTATGAAGAATAGGGTAAGGGCCTCGGGCATCGAGAGATATCTGATGCCTTCATTTATCACCTCATCGGCCTCGGGATTCCCTTTTGAAATAACGTTGCCGATGACGACCATGTCGGGGGCGGCCTTTTTAATGTTCTCGGCGCTGTATCCTTTGAAAACCGGAATTTCGTTCTTCTCCAGCTCAACCGACATGGGAGGATAGATATCCTGATCCGAGCCGGTCACTTCAAACTTTGCCTTCTTTAGAAGCACGGCAAGCGAACCCATACCGGTTCCGCAAATGCCTATCATGTGTATCTTTTTAGTTGTCACGAAAAAACCTTTCTGTTAATAGCTAAATTGCCAAAATAAATCAATATTTACAATAACTTTCTGTCTAAATCAACTTGTGGAGGCAACAATGTTAATAAAACACGCAGGAAACGAGCCAAAAATGGAAAAAGAGGTCTTTATAGCCGGGAACGCGAGCGTAATAGGAAAAGTGGAGATGGGAGAAAGGAGCTCGGTCTGGTTCGGCGCCGTGATAAGGGGCGATGACAACTCTATAAAGATAGGGGGCAGAACGAACATCCAAGACCTCTCCGTGCTTCATGTGGACGAAAGGCACGATGTGCAGATAGGCGATGACTGCGTAGTAGGTCACCGCGTGATAATCCATGGGGCTCACATTGGGAGCAGATGTCTAATTGGAATGGGGTCAATAGTTATGAACGGCGCAAAAGTTGGGGACGATTGCATAATCGGTGCGGGTGCGCTTGTTACCGAGGATCAGGAGATTCCACCGCGCTCGCTTGTGATAGGATTTCCCGCCAAGATTAAGCGCCAGTTAACAACCGAAGAAGTAACAATGATACCAACCCTTGCAATGGGTTACACCAAAAGAGCCGCAAGCTACATTTAAACAATAAGCGATTCAAAGATCAAGTTGTGAAGGTAGGGCCTGAACGACTTGATCTTTTCGTTGGTGGTGGTTGGGTGAATGCGGTTTGAAAGCAGAACTACCCAGAAATCCTTTTCCAGATCTATCCACATGGAACAGCCGGTGTAACCCAAGTGTCCTATCGACCTTTTGGAGAAGTGGGAACCGGCCTGCGAATTCGTGTGCTGGGAGGGGGTGTCCCATCCAAGTAGCCACGTTGAATCGAAAAGCGTCTGGTGGAACGGCAGAAATCTCTGTACGACTTCCTGGGAGACGCACTTTTCGGAAAAAGCGCATGTCTCTTTGTAACTTTTAACAAGTGCCGGGATGAATTTGCCTATATCGGTCGTTGTAGAAAAGAGTCCGGCATGTCCTGCAACGCCTCCCATGGCGTAACAATTCTGGTCGTGAACCTCGCCTTTCATCACCTTGTGGCGCCATGGGCAGTCTTCGGTGGGGGCAAACTCTGTTATCTGTGATCGGTTATCGGTTATCGGTTTCAAAGGGACGAAGAACGTGTTTGCAAGGCCGAGAGGTTTGGCTATTTTTTCAAGGAATAGTTTGTCGAGCGTCTTCTTGCACAATTTCTCTATCATTTCGCCGAGCAGGATAAAGCCGATGTCTGAATATATACTCCCCGTTCCCGGGACGTACTCAAGCGGTTCTCTGCAACATTCATCTATTATTTGAAGCTTACCCGATGGTGTTCCTATGTTATCTGCAGGCACCGTCTGGTAATATGGTTCCCATGCGGGAAGGCCTGACGAGTGGGACAGAAGCTCTTTTATAGTTATCGGCCTCTTTGTATCGCACTGGCATTGCGGTAGAAAGGCCTGCACCCCTTCATCGAGTCTTATCTTGTCGTCCGTAACCATTTGCATGAGGAGCGTGGTTGTAGAGATCGGTTTCGTGAGAGAAGCGATATCGAAGATGGCCTCAAGTGTTGCGTTGCCGTAGGCCTCGTGAAGAAGAGTTCTTCCATTCTTTACGACAAGCAGCTGCGCGGACGGAAAGACCCCGCTGTCCACCGCCTCATTCATCGCATTTTGAACTTGTCGAGTCATGGTATTTCCTGTCATCCTGACCCCGAACCTGTCGAGGGGGAAGGATCCCGTTTATCCAGTGTGTTATCGGGATTCTTCGGTCACCCCAGGCTCGCTCAGAATGACAATGCAGATTCCACAATTTCGAGCTCCAGAGGCTCTGTCCTTAGCCGCGCTTTTACACCCAGCGGAAGCGTTACGAATAAACTCTTAAGATCAAGATGTCCTGTGGGAAAATTCGTGACTATAGGTCCTGGAAAATCGCCGAGCGTGGTGTCTAGCGTCTTTTTTAGCCACGCGGTCTTTTCGTTCTTATTGAGCTTTAGACCCAGCGTCCCGAACACTATTCCCTTTACATTACGCAATAGTCCCGCCGCCTTTAGATGTGTGAGCATCCGGTCATAAACATAAACCGGTTCTCCCACGTCTTCCAAAAATAATATCGCATCGTCGGTGGGGAGCTCGTAGGGCGTTCCAATAGATGTAGTGACAAGGCTTAAGCAACCGCCGATAAGTGTGCCTTCCGCCGTCCCCTTTTTGAACGCCTTGGCGCCGTTCACGGGGAGTCTGCCGGCAGGGGAGGCAGAACTAAGAAGCCCAAAAAGTATATCAATGGTCTTTTGCGGCGCATGTTTCAGATGTCTTGCAATGGTTGGGCCGTAAAACGAGCCGCCGATCCCATGATGATATAAATAGATGTGAAGGGCGGTTATGTCACTGTAGCCGAAGACTATCTTTGGATTTGCCTTGATGGTCTCGATGTCAAGGAGCGGCAATATTCTCTGAGTACCGTAGCCGCCTCTGGCAAAACATATTGCTTTGACGGCAGATTCGGCAAAGAAACTATTGATCTCATCTGCGCGGCGTTCGTCCGTTCCTGCAAGGTAGCGGTCCTTGGCGAAGATGTCTTTACGGAAAGTCACCTTAAAACCGAGCGCGCGGAGTTTTTTTACCGCGAATACGAACTCGGCTCTGGCGAACGGGCTTGCAGGAGCCGCGACGGCTATAAGGTCGTCTTTTTGCAATGTCCCTGGCTTAATCATATTGACACACCCACTTATATAGTATTAGTAAAAAAGTGACAATAGTAATGTCATTCTGATGCCGAAGCCCGAAGGGACTCGTTCGTTTGGCTGCGAAAGATTCTTCGCTGCGCCCAGGATGACGAGAGGGAGATATAACATGGATTTTTGGGCACTGGTGAAGAAGAGAAGATCGGTAAGAAAGTTCGATCCAAAGAGACCCGTTTCAGAGGAGCAGACGGATAAGATCTTAGAGGCCGCCATCTGGGCGCCATCTGCCGGCAACATGCAGTGCTGGCGTTTCTTTGTTGTGAGAAATCCTGAAGTTAAGGACCAGCTAGCTATTAGGGCAGGGCACCAGCCGTTCTTAAATGATGCGCCGGTCCTTATTGTTGTATGCGCCGATCTTGCGCAGATTGCCCATTCATACGGAAGCCGCGGTAGCGAGACCTTCGCAATTCAGGACACCGCCGCCGCGATAGAGAACATCCTCTTGGCGGTCACGGACCTTGGCCTTGCCGCCTGCTGGATAGGGGCCTTCGACGAAGGTCGCGTCTCCAATATCCTTAAATTGGAAGAAGGCATTCGTCCTCTAGCGATGCTTCCGATAGGATATGCCGCCGACGATCCCCGGCCTCCCAGAAGAAGACCGCTGAGCGAGGTTGTGAAAAGAATAGATTAAACGTTGAACTTGAAGTGGATTATATCGCCGTCTTTGATCACGTAGTCGCGTCCTTCGCTGCGGATCCTGCCGGCGGCGTGGATCGCGTGTTCGTCGCCCATTTTCGTCAGCTCGTCATACGAATATACCTCTCGAATGAAGCCTAAGAACTTATTTCCAAGACCTTCGCCTGAGTGGGCGTTCTTGACAAGTCCCGCGATATCGACGAATTCAACGGTCGTTGGCACCGTTCGCTCCGGTTTGAATTTGTCGGCTATATCATTCAGACGTTTGTCAGGAACCTGGACCATTCCTTCATTATGGTCCTTCGTGCAGAATGGATAATTTTCGGCAAGGACATGCGCCGCGGTCAGGGAATTGAATATCGTGGATTTTCCAACGTTCGGTAGTCCGACTATGCCGCAATTAAAGCCCATAAGCCGCGCCAAAACTATAATGCGACATTCTTATAGTCAAGCGATTACTGTTTTGGATGGGTTACGAAAGAAATCCTGTGGGTTTAATTACAGGTTTTTAGGCCTTTCCGCCGGTTCCGCTGCCGCTGTTGCTGCCGCTGCCCGAGCCAAGTGGAGAGCTCCCCGAGCTGGACTGCGATTGTACCGGATTTCCTATGGCATAGGAATTCTGGGTCGTTATCATCATCCTTCTTTTTGCCTTTATCAGCGCAAGCTGGCTCCTGCCGGCCATGAGCGCCGACTGTCTTATCTGCGAGTTGGCCGCCATTCTCTCGCGCTCTTTTTGATTGTTAAGCGAGAGCTCCTGCTTAGCCTGCTGTTTTTCGGTCCTCTCCTTTGTGTCGGTATATTGCCAAGCAGAGAATGTTAGGCTGGCTATGGCTACTACCATAAAGTATCTTATCCTCCGTTATTATTATCGGTGGCACTATACCCTAAAGTTGCTAAAATTAGAAATATTTTTTTCATCCCCCTAATTCTCTTGAAAACGGCCCTTTCAAGGGGTAAGAAAGGCCGTAGATGTTGCCACCTAAGGTATTAATAACGCTTGAGATATCAAAGCCGGAGTGGCCGGTTCCCGGGTCTCTCGTCGCAGGGCTCAAAAAAAGATTTCCCTCCATCGTTTTTTTGAAGGACCTCAAAAATATTAAAGACGCCGATATAATATTCGGCTGGACCATGGGCGCCCATTCGGTTGCTAAGGCGACAAGGCTCAAATGGTTCCATACCGCAGGGGTGCAATATGAAGATATCCTTCCAAAGGAGCTCTTCAAAAGGGCGGTCGTTACCAATTCCCGCGGCGTCTGGGGGAAATATATAGCAGCAGAGTTCTTCTCGCACCTTAAAGTGGTGAAAGGGAAGAGGGCCGGGATAATAGGTTTCGGCGGGATAGGGCAGGAACTGGCAAGGGAGGCGAAAAAGCGCGGGATGAAGGTGTTCATGGCGGGGCGTGTGGACGATCACAGGGAGGTCCTTAAGGGGTCGGATGTTGTATTTGTCGCCGTTCCCCTTACCAAAAAGACCGATGGGATGATCGGGGCGAAGGATTTCGGTCTTATGAAGAAGGGTGTCATTATAATGAGCTCTTCCAGGCCCGCGGTCATAAATAAACGGGCGCTTATTAATGCGGTCAGAGGCAAAAAAATGAAATTCGCGCTTTTAGACAGCCTGTGGCCACAAGATGTCACAAAGATCAAAGGCGTTAAAACATTTCCACACGCCTCGCCTTTATTGTATAATGCCTGGCCTCTCATGTTCGCTATCTTTGAAGAGAACCTGAAGAGATATATCGCAAAAAGGCCGCTTAAGAACATTCTATGACCATAAAAAAGGCCGCACTCATCACAGCGCTTGACCCGGAGAACCCCTACAGCCGGATAGCCGTGAACCTTGGCCTTTTGAACATCGCCGCAAGTGTCAAGACCAAGGTGGATGTCCATATAGTGGATAGTCTGGGATCTATATTCAGGCTAAGGCCCGATATCGTGGGCATCTCATCGGTGACCGAGAACTACGGGCGCGCCATAAATATGGCGAAAGAGATAAAGATGGAGCTCAACGTTCCTATCGTTATAGGAGGCACGCACATAAGCGCCCTGCCGGAGTCTTTGGACAGGGTCTTCAGCGCAGGGATAATAGGCGAGGGAGAAGAGACCTTTTCGGAGATATTAAGCCGGTATCCTGATTTGAGCAAAGTGGACGGCCTTGTCCGCTGGAGCGGCGATTCTCTCGCATTTACCCCTTCGCGCAGGATGATCAAATGCCTCGATTCGCTCCCGTTGCCCGACTGGAAGAGATGGGTGGAGCGGCCGGGACTTCCTTATGTAATGACCTCGCGGGGATGCCCATACAAATGTTCGTTCTGCTCGAGCCCCGTTCAATGGGGTTCGGTAAGGCTTCATTCGCCCGAAAGGGTGCTTCAGGAGATAAGGCTCATCCGGGAGCTCTACGGATCCAGACATATTAAGTTCTTCGACGATATTTTTATCCTGGATAAGAAACGCGTAAAAAAGATAGTGGAGATGATAGATTCGGAAGGGTTGAACAAAAGGATCACCTTCAGTTGTTTTTCAAGGGCCGATCTTATCGATAAGGAGACTGCGGCGCTTCTTCTTAAAGGGAACGTAAGGTTCGTTTCGCTAGGGATAGAATCGGGGTCATCTAAGGTGGCAAAGGCGCTCAAAGGGACCTGTTCAGCTCCTGCGCACAACCAGCGCGTAGTTGATATGCTTCATACTGAAGGATTTTACACGGGATGTCTCTTCATTATCGGGTCGCCCACCGAAACAGAGAAGGACCTTATAAAGACGCTCAAGTTCATAGAAAAGAACGAAAAGAAGATGTTCGAGATCGAGATAAATCCTTACATTGTCCGGCCCGGGACCCCGTTCTGGAAAAAGGCGGTCAAAAAGAAACTGGTCTACAACGAAATGAACTGGGAGCTTCTGAAGGATTATTCACTTCTCAATTTTTTCGATCCCGACAGGTACGTCTATGTCAATGAGCACATGCCTTACGAAAAATTCCTTGAATATGTGGAGCGTTTCAAGGAGATATTCAAGCGGGTAGTGATGGACCCAAAGAAGATGTCGATGTTTAGAGGTCTTATAGGGCCGGAAGACATACCCGTTAAATTGGCGGAAGAAGACCTATCCTCTTGAACACGTCGTTCTCGTCGTGTCCCAGTTTTGCGAGAATATCCCCCACCTGGTCCAGCGTGATGTCCCTGCCGGCGGGAAACTTTGCCAGCTGGTCGATTATGTCGTACATGGGGACCTTTATCTCCTTCGCTATTATCTCAAGCAGCGTGAACGGAAAGAAATCCCTTTCTTTGTAGGCAAGGTACGCCTCGCTTGCGGGTGCGTCGGGGAAATATTGAAGGAGCTTTAGATATATTTCGTCGGCGGCGTCAAGAAGGACCCTTTCGTTGAAAGGACATTTGTAACCAGCTTTTTTAAGGAGGAGGGCAAGGATCTCCAGAGGGACGTTGCCGCTTCCGCGCCCCACACCGTGAAGGCTTGCGTCCACAAAGTCGGCCCCGGATTCGATGGCGGCCAGGGTGTTAGCTACAGCAAGTCCTAAGTTGTTGTGCGCGTGAAAACCGACCGGTCTTTTAGACGCCTCTTTGGCGTAGCCGATATATTCCGGAACGAGGGAAGGCACCAGACAGCCCGCGGTGTCGACCACATATATAACGTCGGCGCCGTACTCCGCGAGCTTTTTTGCGGCAACGGAGACGCTTTTTGGAGCGATACTTGTCGAGCGCATTATCTGCGCAAAGACCTTGAGCCCCATTTTTTTGCATGCGGGGATCAGGTATTTGAGCGTTTCGGGAAATACCACGTTGCAGGCGAGCCTTACAAAATCGAGCTGCTTTGCCACCAGCTTCAGGTCCTCTAACCTGAATATGGGAGGACTTCCTATCACGCCGAGCTTCAGAGGTTTCTTGGCCCCTTTGAGGGCCGCCCTTGCCGCCTTGATCTGTTCTTCGTCCGAGGTCTCGCAGGGCATTCCCGCCTTGCCGGCGCCGAAGCCGACGCCGTGGCCTATTTCGACCCATTCAACGCCTATCTTTTGCAGCTTTTTTACAATGTCCTTGACGTTCCCTGCCGTGAACTTGAACGCCACGGCGTAGGAGCCGTCCCTTACCGTTACGTCTATTATGTTTATCTTTCTGCCTGCCATATTGGCTCCTTTTGTAGCACCAAAAAGACCCGATTCATAGAAAATTGTAACGTTCGTTCCTTATGATACCGTCCCAGTAGGGGACTATCTTTTTGTCCCTTGTTACCGTATCGAGATTGAGCCCTCTTATCTCTTCGTAGTCAATGTTGTGACTGTCCGGCCATGAAAAGAGGACGAGCGCAAAGACAGGCCGTCTTGGGTCCCGCGGGTCGAACGAGACAAGCCTTGAGGCGTTGGGCTTTCCGACATATTTGGAGAGGTATCTCTCCATCATGCAAGGCTCGCTCTTTAGTCCAAGCTTTTGCGATATGACGGGGTCCATAAGGAACCCAAAATATTCAATATTGAAATAGTAGGCGTTGGGAAAGGCGTTCTTTGAGAGCCAGTGATCAAGTATGATCTCGTAAGGTATCCTGGCCTCTGCCGCCAGCCGCTTGATGAAATCGGAGAGGAATATGTTCTTTTCGCCGATATTCCTTCCTATGCCGGTTGCAACGCGTGCCCTGACCTGAAAGATAAAGTCGTTATTGTTCAGGGCATAGTTCATGATCCTTCCGAACTGGTCCTCGTTTATCCCCTTGGCCATGGTGAAAGAGAGCTGTGTTCTGATGCCGTATTCTTTGACGTTGGCAAGTGCTTTTAGTTTTATTTTGAGAAGCCTTGCGTTCTCTATCTTCTTAAAGACCCTGTCGGTGAACCCGTTCATGGAAAAATTAAGGTAGGAAAGACCGGCGTTCTTAAGGGACCTGACATAAGAATGGTTAGAGAGTCGTACCCCGTTGGTCACGACAGCGGTCATCTTGTTTCTCAAGGCGGCGTAACTTATCATCTCGGGAAGCTTTTCGTGTAGAGTGGGTTCGCCTCCGGAGAATATTATGGTGTGTCCCGGATAGGTCCTTATGAGCTCCTTGACATCGTTCAACTTAAAGTTGAGCCTCTTGTCCCTTTCCGTAAGGTAGCAGAGGCGGCAGTTCAGGTTGCATTCGTGAGCGATATTTATCATCAGCATTCTTTGCGAGGGTGGATATGGCTCTTTTTTATATCTTCCCTTAATGACCCTCTTAAAGAAGTTAAGGTCCTTTTCAAGGATCCCTTCGGTTATTCCGTGCTTAGGGCACTTTTTTAGGATGACGGCCTTCCCGTTCTTTGCAACTACCTGCGCGCTCACTATCCTGTAACATTCGCTACAGAGGCCTTTGGTTTTTTTCTTGAGAAGGTCCATAAATGTTATCATCCTTCGACACGCTCAGGATGAACGGGCCTCGATTCTACCACTAACTAAGATGGACAACAAACTAAAATTATAGTAATGATAATAACATGCCTCTAAAGATCGCACTTGTTCAGGTGGCCGACTTTGAGAAGCTCTATCACGTCCTTTATAATACCATCGGAAATTTTGCGGACGGTCCCGCGCCCGAGGCGAAGGGATTTATAGAAACGATCAAGAGGAGCCGAAAGCCCATCTATTCGCCTTATCCGCTGGGGATTCTGGCGCTCGCCGCCTACGCAAGGGAGAAGTTCGGGAAAAAGGTCGAGATTTCTGTCATCGACATGCTTCAGCAGAGGATAACTTCCGAAGAGCTTCTGGAGCGTCTTGACGGGATATCGCCAGATGTCGTGGGTTTAAGCGGTTTCTCCTTCTATGCCGACGAGATCCACAAGGTGGCCGGGCTCATCAAGAAAAAGGACAAGAAGTGCGTAGTTGCCTTGGGCGGTCCTTACGCCTCGGCGTCCACAAAACGCGCGGCGGGAGACAAGAATATTGACATTGTGGCTTTTGGAGAGGGCGAACTTTCTTTCGAGGAGATAATAAAGAGGGCGCTTAAGAAAAAGGGATTTAAAGGGATAGACGGCACCGCCTGCAGGAGCGGGAAGGGCGTCATTGTAAACCCGCAGATGAAGTTAATAGAGAATATCGATTCGCTCCCTTTTCCGGCCGTCGATCTCATAGATGTTATGGGTTACTCCGGCCAGTCGCCGCCGGTCTTTCGCTACTTTGGCGTTCCATGGATGCTTACGTTCAATTCAAGAGGGTGCCCTTACAAATGCGCCTATTGCCACAACATCTTTGGCAAGAGGACGAGGTTCATGTCGGTCAAACGCACGTTCGACGAACTTTCATATTATTATAAGCGATACGGCATCAGGGAGTTTCATGTGTGGGACGACATTTTCAATCTGGACGTGAGGCGCGGGATCGAGCTTTCCAAAAGAATAAAGGCGCTCAAGGCGGATTTAAGGTTCTATTACATGGGCGGCCTCCGGGCGGACATAATGAAAAAAGAGCTTTTAGACGCCATGATAAAGGCGGGTGCCTGTTACGTTTTTTACGCGGTAGAGAGCGGCTCTCCAAGGATACAAAAACTTATCTCAAAGAACCTGGACCTTAAAAAGGCGGCCGAGGCGATAAACTTCACGGCCGATGCAGGGATACTGACCAACACCTATAACATGCTTGGGTTCCCGACCGAGACAAGGGAAGAGATGCAGATGACCGTTGATTACAACCTGAGGCTAAGGCACCATTCCATGCAGATGTTCAAGGTGATCCCCCAGGAGGGGACGCGGCTCTACGACATGGTAGAGGCCGGCAGAAGGTCCGCTACGGGGACGACCGACATGTATACGGAATATACCTCTACCGTGGGCGCCGGTGTGAAGCCGCAGGAGTTCGAGGCGATGGTCAGAAAGGGTTTTAGAGATTTCTATCTTGACCCCAAAAGGATAAGGCGCGTGCTCAAGATGACGTCACCGATCCTTTCAAAGGAAGAGATATGTGCTACCTACAACGTTTACCTTCGCACGTTAAAGGCCGGTGATATATCGTCTTCCTCGGATGAGGTGAGGAGGGAGCTTAAAAAGCTCAGGAAGTTCGAACCCTGACATAACCTGTTGAAGGCAGCTCTCCTTCCGCGGGAATAACCGAATATCTGTACATGACGGGACTTTTGGGCAGCCTTTGCAGGTCCTTTGCGCCTTTTCTTATGGCCTCGATCGTGATTTCCGGGTCGTATTGATATGTGACGGTGTAAGTATCGAATCCGCCCGTCTTTTTTATGGGAGAAATTTCTGTTTCATGTCTGTAGAGCTCCCGAACAGGCAGGGGGATGTCGGGTCCGTTAAAGAACGAGGCGAAGAAGGAATATATCTGTTTGACAAGGTTTTCACTTTCTGGGCGGCTTTTGACGGGCGTTGGCGCTTTGTGCCATTTCATGAAGAGATGGAGAGGGTCATTCTTTGCGAGCGATACATAAAGAGAGGACCAGTAGGCCATCATGAACCCGTCAAAGAGGAAATGATAGAGGTATTTCAGCATTTCCCTTTTTACATGTTTGGCCCTTATATAATAACAGCCAAGGAACATCTCTTTGTATCTAAGAAGCATTCTTTTGTCGAACGAGAGGTATATGCCGCCCGCCTGATCTGAATGAAAGCCGTCGTAGAGAAGGTCCTTCTTGTATGTTTCCGAAAGTTCGGTGTTGACGTCGCAGGAAAGTATGTGGAACCGGATGCTTTGCTTATCTGAGAACGCTTTTTTTATCTCATCCTGAAGTCGCAGGGTCATTTTGATCTCTTCGATGGTCTCTTCGGGGAAACCAATGATGAACGAGGCGGTTAGACCTATTTTTTCTGCCGCGGTGGCCTTTAGCGTTCTGGTCACGCATTTAAGGTCTATATCCTTCTTTATGCTCCTTTGTATCTTTGGGGAGCCCGATTCTATCCCGTAAAATATGCCGGTGCATCCGGCCTTTGACATTAGTTTGAGCAGTTCTTTGTTCACCGTGTTTATTCTGGTGCTGCAGCGCCATTTGATCTCGTTCTTTTCCTTTATGAGCTTATGGCAGAGTTCGATCACCTGCGCGCGGTTCGTTATAAATGTGTCGTCTACAAAGACTATGGTAGAGGTGTTGAAAATATTACTTAAGAACCTCATTTCAAGAAAGGCCCTTTCGACGCTCTTTCTCCTTGTCCTTTTCCCCCAATATCTTGCGGTGGCACAATATGTGCAGTGGAAAGGGCAGCCGCGGGTCATTTCTATCGGTACCTTTGTGTTTGGGTAGACGGGGTAGAGGTGGTAAGCCGGAAGGGGGAGGGTGTTGATGTCTTCGATGAGAGGGCGGCCGGGGTTCACTATTATATTTTTGCCATTACGGTAGGATATTCCCTGGATATTTGCGAGGGAAGAGCCGGTTTCCAGGGCGCCGGTCAGTTCCTTGAATGTCGTCTCCCCTTCGCCCCTTACGATTATATCCACCGGGAAATTTTTTAGTATATCGTTCGCACAGAACGTGGCCTGCGGACCGCCGAAGACGATTGTGGTTTCGGGTGAGATTTTTTTAAGCTCTGTTGCGATCTTAAGGGTGTGGTGAAAACATGCCGAAAATGTAGAGAAACCGACGAGGTCGCATTTTTTTGAATGGATGAGCCTGGCGGCGGTCTTTTCGAAGTCACGCCCGTATTTGATAGAACCGTTCCTTACAAGAAGGGTGAGGTCTATGACCTCTATTTTATGCTCCTGCGGCGAAAACATCCCGGCGATGGAGAGGAGGCCAAGCGGAACATATGGCAGGCTGTATCTTGGATATGCCGCGTTTATGGACACCTGCGGTATTAAACAGATCTTCATCGGTTTGCCAGGGTTAGCAAAATTCGCGACCCCATAATTTTTCTAAAAATATGTTCCATGGCAGAATAGTTACGCCGTCAACTTGCCTAGGCCTTTCTTCAAACGAAACAAGGATGAAATGTTTTAGAGAGCTCTCCTCTTTTAAAGCCATGAGCCCTTTGAGATCTCTCTTGGAGATGACGCTCTTTGCCTTGACTTCGATGGCGGCGATATCGTCAAGCACGAAATCGACCTCAAATCCTGAAATGGTGCGCCAGTAACTGATATCGCCCAGCTTATTGTAATCCACAAAGCTCTTCAGCTCATGGAACATGTAAGATTCGAATGCATCCCCATATTCAGGAGAACCCGATTGAAGCCCCTTGCGATGTTGCAGGTACCTTGCCACGCCGATATCAAAAAAATAGAATTTAGCGGTTGAAAAGGTCTTTCTGGTCCTGTTCTTCTTCCACACCTTCACTTCATCGGCTATTAATGTGTCCTTCAATATTTGGTAATACTCCTGAACGGTCGTTCTTGCCACTTGCGCATCGCTACCTATCTCTGTGAAGTTTATCATTTTACCGTTGCTTAAAGCTGCCACTTCCAAGAATCGGCTGAACGAGGGGATATTCCTCACAAGCCCTTCGGACGCTATTTCCTCTTTTAAATAATCACCCGTGTAACTTTCAAGGTCCTCGTGCGGGCTATTTGAAAAATAAATGGACGGTATGGTGCCCGTATCGAGGGCCTTTTTGAGGTTGAACCTCTCTTTAAGCTCTGCCCAAATGAAAGGATGCAGATGCCTTGACCTTGCCCTTCCGCCCAAAAGGTTCGCCCCGCCTCTTCTTAATTTTCTGGCGCTGGAACCTGTCAGCAGGAAATTAACGCCTTTCTCTTCTATTAATCTATGGACCTCGTTTAGAAGTGACGGCAGTTTTTGTATCTCATCTATAATAACGACCTTATTTTCGCCCAGCTCCTGTCCCAGCCTTTCGGGGGACCTGCTCAAAGAAAGAAGAGTGTGACTGTCTAAAAGGTTATATAAAGTGTATTTCGAAAGGGTCTCTTTTATTAAAGAGCTTTTACCCGTTTGCCTTGGGCCAAAGAGAAAATAAGATTTTTCTTTAATAATATCTGACAGTTGCAGTATTCTGGGTATATACATAACGCCTCACTTGTCGTCATATATCATAATATATGACGACTATGTTGTCAATTAAAAGTATTTGTCAATGTGGAGCAAGCATAAAATCTTTGGGAAAGCGTTCTAAATTTCGCTTTACCTGTTCATTAAGCCTTTTCGTGCTTACCCCATATATTTTTGCAAAAGGATCGGACCCCTAGGGGGGGGTATGTTTTTATAGTGTTGCGATGGATGAAGGGATGCTGTTTTATTCGCGTCGTGCAATGAAAGTGGTGTGAAAAAAGGGTCGGACCCTTTGAGGGTGGATGGTGAGGGGCCGAGGGGGAGGGGTTCAAATTAAAAAAAGGCCGCATCAAGGCGCCCTCACTGCCCCGCGCGGCCTTTGGCTTAACTTACTAGCTATGATTACGGCTGTTTAAACTCCTCCGCGCCAATGTCGATTTTTCCATCTGTAAGTCGTTGAGTGTTAAAAACGTCAAATGCGAGCTCATCTGCAACATCGGGCTGACAATATGGAGTGATTAGTTTAAAATTGAGGCCATGAAATCAAAAATAAAAGAGCAGTTTTTGACGGAGGCAAAGGGGCACAAAAGAGCGGTGGTTATTGACATAGACAGCTACAATGATCTTATGGAGGACGTTTTTGACCTAAGAACAGTTGCCGAGCGGAAAAATAATCCAAAGTGTCCATCAACTCATTTTATTCTTAAGCTGAAAAAATGGCATCTTATAAGCTTTTCTTTGATCATGATGTAGAAAAAGATCTAGCAAAAAACCCCAAAGTTGAAGTTCGTAAAGTAATGTTAAAGGTGATGAGACTGCATGAGAATCCTCATCCGCCGCAAAGTTTAAAACTTGAGAGCTCTGATAAAACATTCAGATTGCGTGTCGGAGATTATAGGACGATCTATCAAATCGATGAAGGCCCTAAAACTATAACGGTCTATCGCGTAAGACATCGAAAGGATGCGTACAGATCTAGATAAAACTAAGACACTCTTCCACCGTTGCGACCCCTATCGCCTCCATCCCCTTTGGCGGTTTTACTTTTGTGTTGGACCTAGGCATGAGCACGCGCTTGAATCCCATCTTGCTCGCCTCCGAGAGGCGCATTTCAATTCCCGATACCGCGCGTACCTCGCCCGTGAGGCCGACCTCGCCTAAGATCAGCGTGTGAGGGTCGATGGGCTTATTCTTGAAGCTCGACGTTATCGAGGTGATAATTCCAAGGTCGACCGCCGGCTCATTCACCTTAAGCCCTCCCGCAACGTTCAGAAAGATATCCTGATCGTTCAAATGAAGGCCCACGATCTTTTCGAGCACCGCCACCAAAAGCGCCACACGGCCCGAGTCCATGCCTATGGCCGTTCTTCTTGGTTGAGCAAATCCGGAAGAGGTGACAAGCGCCTGTATCTCAACAAGGACCGGCCGAGAACCTTCGAGCGAGGCCACAACCACAGAACCCGCGGCCCCTTCCGGCCTTTCGGCGAGAAAGAGGCTTGAAGGGTTTAAGACCTCTTTAAGACCCTTTCCCGTCATCTCAAAGACGCCTATCTCGTTAGTTGAGCCGAAGCGGTTCTTGACCGCGCGAAGGAGCCTGAACGGATGCCCGCGCTCCCCTTCGAAATAAAGGACCGTGTCTACCATGTGCTCCAGGACCTTTGGCCCGGCTATCGCGCCGTCCTTTGTAACGTGGCCCACGAGCATGGTAGATGTGCCGGAGGCCTTTGAATAATAAAGGAGCTGGCCGGCCGATTCGCGCACCTGGCTTACCGTTCCCGGTGCGCTCGTTATATTATTTGAATAGATGGTCTGAATGGAATCGACCGCGATGATAGAAGGCTTTAGTTTTTTTATCTCTTCTAAGAGTCGCTCAAGGCAGTTCTCGGTGAGGACGAATATCTCCTGCTGATCGACGCCAAGGCGCTCTGCCCTGAGTTTTATCTGCGGCGCCGATTCTTCGCCGGAGATGTATAGAACTTTCCTTCCTTGCTGGTTTGAAACCTTGCTGGCTGATGTTATGCTTCCCAGCGCCTGCATCACTATCGTAGATTTTCCTATTCCCGGGTCGCCGCCTATGAGAGTTACCGATCCGGGAACAAGTCCTCCGCCAAGGACGCGGTCGAGCTCTCCTATTCCTACCGGCCTGTGCGCGCTCTTGTCCGAGCTTATTTCCGGAAGGGGCGTTGGCGTGAAGTTGGCCGCCGGTGCCATTGAACTGCGGGCAGGTTTTATATCTTCGGATGCGGCCTCTTCGATATATGTGTTCCACTGGCCGCACTCGGGACAGCGCCCCATCCACTTTGGGGACTGGGCGCCGCAGTTCTGACACGAAAATACGGTCGATGATTTTGTCATGAATTGCCCATACTTCTAATAATTGTTCATGTCAACTGACGAAAACTGGACAGTTCTTTGAGATTCCGCCCATGTTTTTGTTGAAATCGTTGAGGAATTTTTCTGGCACCATTTTTGCTATATCAATTCTTGTCTTTTAAAGGGCTCGGTGCTAGGCGAAAAAGAATGAAAGGGGCACATATGACGGAAAAAAAGATGGGTCATATTTTAACCGAGGTCAAATTACTCAGGGACGATATGGTCACAGGATTCGGTAAGGTGGATAAGCGGTTCGATGAGGTGGATAAGCGATTCGATGAGGTGGATAAGCGGTTCGATGAGGTGGATAAAAGATTCAATAAAAATGAAAAGGACATGGCCGAAACCAACAGGCTTGCCCAAAGGGCGAATGTCCTGTTTGAAAAGCTCAACTCAGATGTTCAGCAAATTGCTGAGGGAGTGATCGAGGTCAGGATGATAGCCAGAAAGCTGGATAATCACGAAGATCGATTGGTTGACCTTGAATGGAAGAGCGAGATACATGAAAAGGCCCTTAAAAAGGTGAGTAATGGATAGAGTCATTAAGCTGTTCGCGACCGGCCTCGGCCTTGGGTATCTGCCAAAAGCGCCGGGCACTTTCGGCACCCTCCTTGGTGTACCGCTCTTTTGGGCCCTCGCGGGGTTGCCGCTGATACACTACATAACGTTTCTCATGGTCTTTATCGTTCTTTCATCGTGGATATCAGACAGGGCGCAAGCCCTTTTCGGCGTTGATGACCCAAAGACGGTCGTAATAGATGAGGTGGCCGGTTTTCTGGTGGCCGTTGCCGGGCACCCTTTCGGATGGAAAACGGTTCTCATCGCCTTTGCGCTTTTCAGGGTCTTCGATATCGTGAAACCGTTCCCCGTTAGAACGATAGATGATCGCATGCACAACGGTTTTGGCATCGTCTTGGATGATGTTCTGGCCGGAGTCTATGCGAATGTATGTTTGATTATATTGTCGTCATTGCGAGCCCTTTAGGGCGAAGCAATCCCCTTTGTGAAATCGCGCAATGGAGATTGCTTCGTCACTTACGTTCCTCGCAATGACATGTGTGTTATGAAGATAGCCATAGTAACAACAGGCGACGAGATAATGAGCGGTAACGTGGTAGACACGAATTCCGCGTGGCTCGCCGACAAATGCTGGATGCTGGGCCACGAGGTGGTGTGGCACGGCGGCGTTCCCGACCGCGAAGATGCGATAGGAGAGATGTGCAAACTTGCCGCAGAATATGCCGAAATAGTCTTTGTTAGCGGCGGGCTTGGCGCAACGCTCGACGATATAACGGTTGAGTCAGCCGCAAAGGCCTTCGGCAAAAAACTCATCCTTCACGAAGATATCTGGAACGGCATACAGGCCTTCTTTAAAAAAGTCGGCCGTGAATGCACAGATAACAATAAACGCCAGTCATATATCCCCGAAGGCGGAAAGCCTTTGACCAACAGGGTGGGGACGGCCCCCGGCGTTCAGGTAAAGTTAGGACCGGCCATATTTTTCTTTCTCCCCGGCGTTCCAAGGGAGCTTTATCAGATATTCAACGATTCTATCTTTCCCTGGCTGAAAGAGAAGGCCGGCGAACATATCTATTCGCAAAAGTTCCTGCGATGTTTCGGGATACCCGAGGCCAGTTTTGACGAGCGTCTGAAAGGTTTGGAGCTTGGCGACGTAAGGATGTCGTTTCGGGCCTCGTATCCAGAGGTGAAGATAAAGCTGGTGATCGGTAAAACAGAAGAAGAGCTAAAAAAAACAGAGATGCTGATCAGGAAACGGCTGGGCGATCATATATTCGGCGAGAACGATGATACACTTGAAGCGGTGGTCGGAAAGCTCCTGCAGAAAAAGAAGATGACCCTAGCCGTTGCCGAATCGTGTACGGGCGGGCGGATTGCTAACCTGTTAACCGATGTTCCGGGCGCATCGCAGTGGTTCGAACGCGGCATTATTTCATATTCCAATGTTTCAAAGACAGATATGCTGGGGGTCAAAGAGGAAACCATCAAAGAGCATGGCGCCGTGAGCGAAGAGTGCGCAAAAGAGATGGCCGAAGGCGTTCGTAAGGTTAGCGGCGCTTCTCTGGGCCTTTCTGTTACCGGCGTTGCGGGGCCGTCAGGCGGCACAAAAGAGAATCCTCTGGGCACGGTTCATATTGCCCTTGCAAGCGAAAGCAGAACAAGGCATATAAGTTACTGTCACCCTCGTGAGCGCGACCTGTTCAAGGCGTTGACCTCATATGAGGCGCTTGATCTTGTAAGAAGATATCTATTATGACGAAAATTCGTTCATTCCTCGCATTTGATATTCCGCCCGAGGTGAAACAGAAGCTTTCGCGCCTCATCTCGGACTTTTCCAAGAAAGAGAAGGGAGTGAAGTGGCTCAACGCTTCACTGCTTCACGTTACCATGAAGTTCTTCGGCGATGTTGAAGAAGAACTGCTCATGGGTGACATTGTAGATTCCATAGGATCCGTTACAAGTTCTTGTGCTCCGGTATCGCTTGATTGTCAGGGGCTTGGGGTCTTTCCTAACTGGAAATATCCAAATGTCATCTGGGCGGGATTTTTGGGCGATGTTGAGCTGGTCCTTTCGATGCAGGCAGAACTAGAAAAGGCGCTCGCAAAATATCCCATTAAAAAGGACGATCGGGCGTTCAGACTTCACCTGACCATCGGTCGCGCGAAAGAGTTGAAGAGCACGAGCCTTCTTATGAAGCAGATAAATGAGCTGGGTCCCATCAGCTTTGGCAAGGTGGTGATAGATCATCTTACATTATACAAAAGTGTGTTGACAAAAGAGGGAAGTGTTTATACGGCCCTGAAGAAATTCGATCTAAAGAAGGACGAAGCCAGAAACCGGAAGTCAGATGTCAGATCTCAGACCTCCGACACCTGACATCAAACTATAACAAAGGAGATATTATATGGAAACCGTAACCCAGGCAAACGCGGGGAGCCGCGAGAAGACGATCGGCGTTGCAATAGCAACGATCGAAAAGCAGTTCGGAAAGGGCGCCATTATGCGCCTCGGAAAGGACGACAAGGTAGCTAACGTTGCAACGGTGCCATCGGGCTCGTTGTCACTCGACGTCGCTTTAGGCGTCGGCGGATATCCGCGCGGACGCATCATTGAGATATACGGACCCGAATCAGGCGGCAAGACAACTCTTGCTCTTCAGGCGATAGCAGAGGCCCAGCAACTCGGCGGTGTTGCGGCCTTTATAGATGCAGAGCATGCGCTTGGCGTTGAATATGCGCGCAAACTCGGTGTTAAGATAGAGGACCTGCTTATTTCTCAGCCTGATACCGGTGAGCAGGCACTGGAAATAGCCGAGACCTTGGTTCGAAGCGGTGCCATGGACGTTATAGTGGTCGATTCGGTCGCCGCGCTCGTTCCAAAGAGTGAGCTTGAAGGTGAAATGGGCGACGCCACGATGGGCGCGCAGGCCCGCCTCATGAGCCAGGCGCTTCGCAAGCTTACGGCGGCGGTGGCAAAGTCAAAGACCATCCTCATATTCATCAACCAGATAAGGATGAAGATCGGCGTATTCTTCGGCAACCCCGAAACAACTACCGGCGGGAACGCCCTTAAGTTCTACGCGAGCGTTCGCCTTGATATCAGGCGCACGAGCGCCATCAAGAAGGGAGAAGAGGTCGTTGGAAGCCGCACGCGCGTGAAGGTGGTGAAGAACAAGGTGGCTCCTCCGTTCAAGCAGGCCGAGTTCGACCTTTACTACGGTGTGGGCATCGATAAGGCCGGCGACATTCTGGACCTCGCAAGCGAGCTCGGAATAGTGGAAAAGAGCGGCGCATGGTATTCCTACAAGGGTGAGAAGTTCGCTCAAGGCCGCGATTCGGCGGTCGAGTATTTAAAGGGAAACCCGAAGATGCTGAACACGCTCGAAACGGCCGTGAGGGCCAACTACGGTCTTACCAGGACCGATACTCCGGCAACAAAGGCCGCGGCGCCGGCGCCGGAAGTTAAAAAGACAAAGTAATCGAACATTCTATAGGTAATAAAAAACCCTCCCTGCATCGAAGCGGAGAGGGTTTTTGTTTTAAGATCAAGTAAAGACTACTTTGCCTGTGCGTTCATCTTGAAAGGGATGATTATCCTGTCGCTCGGGTTCACGTTCGTCTTGAATGCGTCGGCTCTTGCCACTCCGAAATATTTATATGTGAGACCGTTGCTGCCGTCCTTCGTGAAAAGTTCGGGGCATTTCACAGGAACCGTCTCGCAGCGGACATTTCCGGAGGAGATGGCCTTTCTTGTGGAGCTCATGGATACCTTCTCGTACCCTTTGTGTCCGAACTTTGCGCAGTAATCGATGGCCTTTTTATCTGCCATCGCCTCGGCCCTCTCTTTTGCCGAAAAATTCACGTTCGCAGGTGTCTGAGACGAATTAACAAGTGTGCGTGCACATGAAGAGATGAGGAACATCATTGCCATGGCGGTCATTTTTGCGTAGGAACTCTTCATTATATTGATATCGTCGGCAGAATTTGAAAATAGTTGCTAGAATAATTCATTTACCGCCCAAAATTCTTGCCTAAAAGGCTTTATTTGTGTAGGTCTTACCGCCATGAGATCATCAGAGCTGAGGGATAAATTCCTTAAATATTTCGAGGGGAACGCCCATAAACGCCTCCCTTCATCATCTTTGGTGCCGGCGAACGACCCGACGCTTTTCTTTACCAACGCCGGAATGGTCCAGTTCAAGGACGTCTTCTTGGGCCACGACAAGCGTGATTGTAAACGCGCCACCACATCACAAAAGTGTATGCGCGTTTCCGGTAAACATAACGATCTCGAACAGGTGGGTTTGACCCCAAGGCATCATACTTTCTTCGAAATGCTCGGCAATTTCTCTTTCGGAGATTATTTTAAGAAAGAGGCCATAGCTTACGGCTGGGAGTTCCTCACCAAGACCATTGGCATCCCCGCCGACCGTCTTTGCATCACCGTATATAATGATGATGACGAGGCAGAAAAACTTTGGCTCAAGCATGTTGAAAAGAACCGCATCTTCCGCCTTGGCGAGAAGGATAACTTCTGGGTGATGGGCGATACCGGCCCATGCGGGCCATGTTCCGAGCTCCATTTTGACCGCGTCCCCGGTTCAAAGGTGACTACAAAGGACCTGGAATCGGACCGATTCATGGAGATATGGAACCTTGTATTTATGCAGTTTGAAAGGGGTAGCGACGGCAAGATGAAGCCGCTTGCCAAACCCTCCATCGATACCGGCATGGGGCTTGAACGCCTTGCGGCCGTGGTCGAAGGCGTGGAAGGGAACTACGAGACCGATCTCTTCATGCCGGTCATCAGAAAAATAGAGAAGATAACCGGCAAAAAATATGAAAGGCAATATGGTGCAGTCACATCCGCCAGCTTAAGCACCGACGCACTAACGCACTTACGAACTGATTTTTCCATGCGCGTCATTGCGGACCATATTCGTGCATCCGCGTTTTTAGTGGGCGACGGCATTCAGCCATCCAACGAGGGAAGGGGCTACGTCCTCCGCCGCATCATAAGAAGAGCTCTTCGTCACGGAAGGCTCCTGGGGCAGAAGAAGGAGTTCTTTGCCCCCATCGCCCACGTGGTGATAGACGAAATGGGAGGGGCGTATCCGGAACTCATCCAGCACAGGGTCTTCATTGAAAAGGTGATCTCTCACGAAGAGGATCGTTTTTGCGAAACGCTCGATAAGGGTCTTTCAATGCTTGATGAAACTTTCGAGGCGCTAAAAAAGAAGAAGAGCGCCATTGTTCCCGGCGAGGTGGCGTTCAAGCTCTATGACACCTACGGATTTCCCAAGGATCTTACGGTCGACATCGCCTCCGAACACGGAATGACGATAGATGAAAAGGGCTTTGAGAACAAGATGAACGCCCAGCGCGAAAAAGCCCGTGCGGCATGGAAGGGTTCCGGCGAAGAAAAGGTAGAAGGCGTCTACAAAGAGCTAAAATCTAAAGGCATTGCCTCTAAATTCGTGGGTTATGAGAAGGAGTCGTGCGAGGCAAAGGTTTTGGCCGTCATCCCTTCCGGAAAGAATGTAAAGTTTGTGACTGATGTAACGCCTTTTTACGGCGAATCTGGCGGACAGGTGGGAGATGCGGGCGTTGCGGTGGCGGACGGAATAGGAATAACCGTTACGAACGCAACGAAGCCGCTTCCCGATATAATAGTGCATGAAGGCGTTATCGAGTCGGGCGAGTTGAAGGAAGGCGCAAAGATAACCCTTGCGGTGGACAGTGACAGGCGGGCCGATACGAAGAGAAATCACACCGCAACGCATCTGCTCCATAAGACCCTGCGCGAGACGCTTGGCGAACATGTTAAACAGGCGGGTTCTCTTGTGGGGCCATCGCGTCTTCGTTTTGACTTCAGCCATTTTCATGCGATGACCGATGAAGAGATCAGCAACGTGGAAGCAGATGTGAACGATGCCATCAGGAAGAACTTTAAGGTGAATGTCAACGAAATGCCGCATGAAGAAGCGATAAAGAAAGGGGCTCTTGCATTTTTCGGCGAGAAATATGGAGCGAGAGTAAGGCTGGTCGAGGTAGAAGGCTTCTCGATGGAACTTTGCGGAGGCACGCACGTTTCGCGCTCCGGCGATATCGGAATGTTCAAAATACTTTCCGAGTCGAGCGTGGCATCCGGTGTTCGCAGGATCGAGGCGGTGACCGGAGCGGGAGTTGAGGCTTATGTTAATGATATGGAGAAGGGCCTAAAGGATATCGCTTCCGAGCTCAAAATAGGAGTTCACGAGGTCCCAGCGCGTGTCAAGAGGCTGAACGAAAAGGTAAGACAGTTTGAAAAGCAGATCGAGAAGGGTTCATTGAACGCCAAGGCCGATATTAAGATAGAAGAGGTAGGCGGGGTCAAGCTGATCATGGCAAAGGTCGAATGTGGGAGCGTTCCTGCGCTTCGCGAGCTCGCCGACCACCACAAACAAAAGATAGGCAGCGGCGTCATCATACTCACTTCAATTATCAACGATAAGGTATCCCTGATAGTCACTGTCACCAAGGACCTGACAGGGGCGTTCAGCGCCGGCGATATCGTCAAAAAACTTTCGGCGGTCATAGGTGGTACAGGCGGCGGTCGTCCCGACATGGCCCAGGGTGGCGGCGGGGATGTTTCAAAAATAGACGACATGCTTCTAGATGCTCGAAAGATATTTTTGTAAGGTTTTGTAAGGAAAGAGGATGAACGGGTCGGCTAGATACGGCAGATCGTTATTTTCTGATAATAAGTGAACACCCGGCTCCGGGTGAAGTTTCATCGGCCGGGTTGTTATCGTTTCCTACGCCGCCCGTATCTGTGTCTGCATCTGGTGTAACGCCGGTTTCAGCATCTACGCTGCCATCGGGTGGTATTCCTGGATCTGCATCGGCCGGGTTGTTATCGTTTCCTACGCCGCCCGTATCGCCGGGTGGGGGCTCTTCTGTGCGGCAGGTTGCATCGCACCCATCGTCGTTCGCCAAGTTACCGTTGTCACATTCTTCGCCCGTTTCAACGACTCCGTTTCCGCAGGCTATTTCGTATGCACCGATATCGCAACGCGCCGCTCCGTCATTGTTCCCATCGGCCGGACGCATGAACCCCCTCTGATCACCGATAAGAAAGGTATCCGTTATAACCGCGCCGTCTATCGTCGGATCGAATTCAAAGTAACGGCACCCCGCGCCATCTAAATTATTTCCGCCGTCTATCGCGGGACTTCCAGCTTCCGGAGCGTGCGTTCGTGTTGGTCCGCCGTTATCCGCGAGTGGGCCGAGAAGAGCCGGCTCATTCAAAATATTGCCCGGCATGTTCGGGTCCAGAACACAACCGGTAGAGTCGCCGATCAAATTGAAACCGCCAAAATCCGCGTTGTCATATGGGGATGATATTGCGCCGAAACAATCCGCGATCGGTGAATCGGGGTTGTGATCATAGTTTCCCGCGATGATCGTGTTGCGTGCTACAATTGATGTCGGATTATCGGCGTATAGGCCGCCGGTTGTGCCGTCACCATCTTCGTTAAAATCGGCGTGATTTTCAGTGATCGTAACATTGGAAAGATAAAGGATAACATCGTGGGTATATGGCAAAACCGTTGCCACTATTCCACCGGCGGATCCATTGGTTTTATTGCCACTGACAGTTGTATTGGCCATATATAGAATGGCTACGTTCGCTATTCCACCTGCAACGCTTTCCGCAAAGTTTTCGGAAATGGTGCTGTTTACAATGGTTGAGCCCTTTTTAGATGCAAAAAAGGCTCCGCCTGCGGAGGTCCCGGTATTCTTGTTTATAGTAACGTTTTCCAGTATTGTAGGGCCTCGAGTGAACAGTCCGCCGACTAGTTGACCCGAACAATTTGTGATCACCACGTTTTCTAGGACGAGAGGACTTTCTGCATTTACAGTAATGCCTCCGGTATATTGGCTAGCACTGTTTTGAATCGTCAGATCAGAAATTCTGACCGCTGGGGCGGGATCGTCAGGTAGAAGTTGTTCAATAAGAATGGCTCCTAATTCATAATCATCACTTTCAATAAACGTCTCTCCGGTGCCGGCTCCGGCAATATTAACGGACTTTGTGATATGAAGAGAGTCCTTAAAGACCCCTGCCCCAACGATAATATCGTCCCCGTCAGCGGCCTTATCGAAAGCATAGCTTATAGTTAAGCAGGCGCTTGCTACCGATGCACAGTCAACCGATGGCGAATCTGTACCGGTGGTCTCTACGTAATAGGCGGCGGCATACAGATTCTGGACGAAACAGATCGATATTAGAAAGGCCGCGGCCATAAAAACAGCCGTGATTGAATATCTTTGAAATGTAACCATATATTTTAATTTTATTTTTTACCATGCTATGTTTTGTAAACTGTCCCAAAACTTTGGGGCAAAAGTCCAATTACGTCATATAACATACAAACAAAAATGAGATGTTGTCAAGGTCAAAAAAACAGCAAAAAAGACAGCAAATGTTTGCTGGAATTGAAACACATGGGCATATTGTAAAAAAGTGCCCTTGGTTTTAACGGTGCCTTATCTGGGCTCGCAGAGCTTCAGGTACATCTTGGCGTATTCGTTGCCGGGTTCTTTATCGAGGACCGCGTGCCACTGCTTCTTTGCCTCGGCCAACTTTCCTGAGGAATAATATGTTACCCCTAATTGTATCTTGGCGGTAATGTATTTGGGATTGATCTTTGCCGCATCGGTCAGCTCAGCAAGAGATTCCTTCAATTGCTGGTTCTCGCGGTAGGCGATGCCAAGACTGGTCTTGATATCAACGAACTTCGGGTTCAATGTCAACGCCTTCCTGTATTCTTCGATGGCGTGGTCATAAAGTCCTAGATTCCTGTAAATGTCGCCGATATTCGCATGAAGATTAGAAAGCTTTCCCTTAAGCACCGGTTCAATGTGTTTGTGCTTGGTCGTCTGTGAGCTATGAAGGTGCGTGTAGAGCTTCTTTGCCTCTTTATATTTTCCAAGGTCGTTATAAAGGACAGCAAGGTTCAAGACGGCTTCCGTGTAGTGCGGGTTTATCTTTAATGACCTCTGGAAAAGCTCCATCGCCTGTTCGAACTTTCCTTCGATGTGGCAGATGACCCCCAAAAGGTTCAAAATGTCGGCAAAGTTGGGCTGTTCATGGACGACCTTTTTGAATATATGTTCGGCCTTGCCGTATTCCTTGTCCTCAAAATATTGTTTGCCTAGTTCTACAAGGTCCTGGATCTCTCTTTTCATAGGGTATCCTTTTTTGCCTCTTTCTCTGAGGCTCGTATCAAACGGTTCTCAAGTTCTTTAACATACTTGCTGCTCGGATATTCTACGGAAAGCGTAGAAAAAGACTCCTTAGCATCCTCAAGCCTGCTTAGCTTGAGGTTCGCCCGTGTTATAAAATATAGGGACTTGTCCGCAAGACCCGAATCTCTATGGTCCTTTGCCACTATCTGAAAACGTGGAATGGCGGCGATATATTCCCCGGTCCTGTAGTAAAAATGTCCGACATAGAAGTTCTTTTCGGCAACGCGTTTACGCGCATCCATAAGATCTTCGTTGTTGACGTTGGCGTAGACGCTGTCGGAAAAGTTTCTTTTTACTATCTCAAAGTTGACCATTGCCGCGTCTAGATATTCCTGATCGCGGTCTATCGCCTTTGGGGTCTGCTTAAGATAGGAAAGACCGCTTTTAAAATAGGCGTAGTCTATCTTTGGGTGCGTCGGGTGAAGTTTTATGAATGACTGATATGAATCTGCGGCCAGAAGATATTCTTTCTGACGGAAATAGTTGTCGCCAATGTACAGCTCTGCCTCAACCCCCCACTCGCTCTTGGGAAAGTGCGACTTAAAGACCTCCAGACACTCTACGGCCTCTTTAAAGTGTTTTTTATTTGAGAGCTTGGTGCATTTTTCTATTTCCTGCGCCGGATTATCTCGACCTATCACCACCGGTTTTTTGGCGCAGGACGCCGATAGAAGCAGGAAGCAGGAAGCAGGAAGCACGAATAGGAGAACAAAAAGTTTATTCATTGCCTTGCATCCTATCCCGATTTTGACCCCCTTGACAAGATATTTTAAAGGGGGTAATGGTCAAAAATGACCAATGACCAAAAACCAGTGACAAATGATCGGCAGTCAATACCGGTGAATTTTATGACGTTTCTCCTCTCCTTGGCCGGTGCGATTCAGCTGAGTCTAGGGCTTGTGCCGAACCCCCAGACCGGAAAGCCGGAGAAGAACTTAAACCTTGCCAAGGAGACCATGGACATCCTGGAAATGATGAAAGAAAAGACCAAGGGGAACTTGACAAAGGAAGAATCGGACCTATTTGAACATCTGCTCTATGAGTTACGCATGGCGTATCTTGAAGCGAGCAAATAAAGGCATGGGCACCTCTATAAACCCATTGTTATGTCATTGCGAGGAGCGTCCAGCGACGAAGCAATCTCCATAAATCAAGTGTTTATGGGGGATTGCCGCGCCCCTTCGGGGCTCGCAATGACAGCGTGAGTAGTTTATAGAGGTGCCCGCATGTCATCCTGAACCGCCTTAGGCGGAGAAGGATCCCCCCTAACATCATTTAATGTGGAGATCCCTCGGATTCGCTCGGAATGACATTATATAGTATTTTAACCTTTGGTTAGTAATACCTTTGTTAAATACTATAGCGGAGTCAATTATGCATTCAAAAAGGACTGTAGTCTTAATTGCTTCAATAACGTTCATTGCCGGCATATTCTTTGCGGCAAGGCTCGGCTGGATAGGAGAGACAAAGGCCAAGGAATATTTTCACGAAAGTGCCGGCGCAGGAACGCCGATAGCTTCCGCGCCAGGCTCGTTCTCTCCGCTCGTAAAGAAGGTGGCTCCGGCAGTTGTCAATATCTACACCACCAAAAAGGTTACGATGAGGGCGTTCAATCCGTTCAAGACAGGCCCAGGAAGGGGACAGGGCGATCCCTTTGAGGATTTCTTCGATAAATTCTTTCAGGGAGGACCTACCGGCAGGGAAGGGATACAGAGAGAACAACACAGTCTCGGTAGCGGATTCGTCATCAACGGCGATGGGCTTATTCTGACCAACAACCATGTCATAGCTGGTGCCGATGAGATAAACGTTCAGTTCTCCGACGAAAAGAAATATCCGGCGAAGGTCGTTGGCGCCGATGAAAAGACCGATGTCGCCATTGTCAAGATAACGACCGACAAAAAGCTTCCGTTCGTTCAGCTAGGCAATTCGAACAATGTCGAGATAGGCGACTGGGTAGTTGCGGTGGGAAACCCTTTTGGCCTTGATCATACGGTAACGGCGGGTATCGTTAGCGCAAAGGGGCGCGTGATAGGTGCAGGCCCTTACGATGATTTTATTCAAATGGACGCCTCTATCAATCCCGGCAACTCCGGCGGACCTCTTTTTGATACCGCGGGAAATGTGGTAGGTATCAACACCGCGATACTGGCGGCAGGGCAGGGACTTGGTTTTGCCATTCCCATCAATATGGCAAAGAAGCTCATCCCCCAGCTCGTTGAAAAGGGAAAGATAACCGATCGCGGCTGGCTTGGCCTTCAGATACAGCCGATGACAGAAGAACTTGCAAAATCGTTCGGGCTTGAAGAAGGAAAGGGCGCGCTTGTGGGTGACGTCATAGCGGGTTCTCCGGCCGAACGTGCCGGAATAAAGAGGGGAGACGTTATCCTTAAATATAATGATAAGGAGCTCAACAAGTCTTCAGAACTTCCAGGCCTCGTTGCCTCAACTCCTACCGGAGCTACCATTAAACTTGAGGTCCTTCGAGAAGGTAAGAAGCAGATCATGCCCGTTACGCTGGGGAAACAGCAGATAGATGATATAAAGAGCGGCAAGGCAAAGGACGAGGTGACCGAATTTCAAAAGGCCGATGCGATAGGACTTGTTGTGAGGCCTTTAAGCGCCGAAGAAGCTCATTCGTTGGGAGTCAAACAGAATAAGGGGATGCTTATTGCCAGGGTAGAGCCGGCTTCTGCGGCCGAAGGTTCGGATATCAGGGCCGGAGACGTCCTTCTTGAGATAAACGGCAAGTCCACAAATTCAAGCGCAGAATATCAGAAAGCAATTACCGGTGTTAAGAAGGGTTCGATAGTGAGGCTTCTTGTCAGAAGAGATAACTCAACGGTCTACGTGGCGTTCAAGATCCAGTAGATGTGAGCAGGCTTTTGAGCTTGTCGGTAGATAGTTTAAGCACATCTTCATGAAGGCTTTTTCCGTGGGAGTCCATGGTCACGACCACGGGGAAGTCCTTTATCTCAAATTCCCAAATTGCTTCCGGCGCGCCAACCTCATCATATAGATATACGTTGTGGACCTTGGTTATTCTCTCCGCGTAGATCTGCGCGGCGCCGCCTATCGCATGAAAGTAGACGCAGCCGAACTCTTTGCATGCGGCAAGCGTCTTTGCACCCATGCCCCCCTTGCCGATGATCCCGCGCACGCCGAAGTTTTTTACCACATCGTATTCATAAGGTTCTTCGCGAATGGATGTGGTGGGACCCGCCGCCTTTACAACCCACTTGCCCCCTTCTTTTATAACAACGGGGCCGCAATGGTATATTATCTGGTCCTTCCAATCAACTGGGAGCGGATATTTTCCCGAATGAAGGCATTGGTGGACGGCGTCACGGGCGGTGAACGTCTTGCCGGTGAGCGTGATCATGTCGCCAACTTTGAGGGCGCGGATCTTCTCTTCAGTGAACGGTGCGGTTAGTTTTATTGTCATAATGTCTGAAACATGAAGCATGATGCAAGAAGCAGGAAGTCCTGCCTCATGTTTCCTGCTTCATGCATCACCCCTAATACAGCCACTTTTCAATGTTGCCCTTATCGTTCAATTCCACTCCCTGGCGCCTGTCTGCCCAGCACATATAACTTATGCTGACAAAGAAGCTTGCCGGCACGCGGTTGAGCGCGCCTATCTTGCAACCAAGGAGGGTAGTTGCTCCCCCAAAGCCCATCGGACCGATATCTAACTTGTTGCTTATCTCGGTGACCTCTTTTTCAAGTTTGGCAAGCTCGGGAATGGGATTTATATCATCTAATTTTCTAAGCAGCTGTTCTTTTGAATATATGTAGCCATGGGTGCGATCGCTTCCGATGCAAACTCCCAGAACGCCCGGGCCGCATCCTTTCCCTTGTGCTTGCAGAACGCAGTCGAGGATACACTTCTTTATGCCGTCAAGATCGCGTTCGGCGTTAAGGGACTTATTTGGAAGCGAATATTGTACGCCGCAGTTCTCGCATCCACCGCCTTTCAGAATGAGCTTTACTATCACTTTTTCTCCCCCTTGATGGGGGAGGGCAGGGGAGGGTGTGGAGGGAGATTGTTCGAACTGGAATATCGGAGAACCGGGGCCCAAGTTGTTACCCGAATTCTTTCCGGTCAGGGAATTGACAGAGTTCTGGCGTAAGAATCCCTTGGCGGTCGCTTCGCTTACCATCATCTTTACGGCCTCTTCAAACTCTATCTGATCGAATCCCTTGGGTGCCTTTACGTAAAAAAGGAGCGAGCCGGTGTCCTGACATATTGGAGCCGAGGCGTCTTTTGCAAGTTTGATATTTTCGCAGACTATATCCATTGCATAGCGCGCACGCGAGTCTGGGGCCTCTTTTTCGGTCTGGCGCGTGACGGCCGCAAGGACGTCCTTTGGCATTTCGGCAGAAGTTCTTCTTATCAGCTCAAGAAGCGAGGTTTTTAGGGTATTTGTTTCCATAAGTAAGACGTTTTTTATAACTTTAATCCCCATCTTGCAAACATTAAATATTTTGTCTTGAGACCCTAGAAGTGGGAAAGAACCACCCCAATTTCGACCCCAATTTTATTGCGGCGCATAAAAGCCTAATGATTTCAATGTGTTCATTTTTTGAACATTGGCACGTGGATTGCAACTATCTTCTTGTAATGAAAACAAAAACACTCATATTTGTTAAACTGGTGTTCATTATCTCCTTTGCCTTTTACTATGCACATTCTTTAAAGAATACCTATGACAGGGAGGTCGCGGTCAACGGTGGCAATACGCCTTCAAGCATTAAATATATTGAGCAGATAATAGAGGCATCCAAGACACACAAGATAAACCCCGCATTGATTGCGGCGGTCATAGCTGCGGAGTCGAACTTTAAGCCCAACGCCCGTTCTTATGCGGGAGCTAAAGGGCTCATGCAGATAAACGATGTTACCGCGCGTTATCTAAAGATCAGGAACCTCTACGATGCCAAGTCCAACATAAACGCCGGCACGAGCTATCTTTCGGAACTTTCAAATATGTTCGGCGGAGATCTAAAGCTTGTACTTGCCGCATATAATGCCGGCCCTGGCGCGGTGAAAAAGTTCAAGGGCATCCCTCCTTATAAAGAGACGAGAAGGTATATTAAGAAGGTGATGAACTACATGAGCTTCTATCAGAGCCATCCCGATATAGCGCAGTCCATCTAACGTATAGGACCACATATAAATAGGCCCTTGTTTTTGACGGTGCAAAGCCTTATATATGGTCAATATGAAATACGATAGATTAACCCTTAAGGCACAGGAAGCTATCCAGGATATGCAGGGCGTTGCAGGCAAATACCGCCAGCAGGCGCTTGAACCCGAACACCTGTTATATGTCCTAATCACCCAGCCGGAGGGGATAGTCCCTTCCATACTTCAAAAGCTCGGTATAAATATTTCATCCCTAACCGCCCAACTTGAAAAGGCGCTTGAAAAACTACCTTCTGTGACAGGTGGAGCTCTGGGTCAGGTATATCTTTCTAATAATCTAAACAAAGTTTTCGATCAGGCGTTCAAAGAGGCCGAGGGTTTGAAAGATGAATATGTATCTACAGAACATTTCTTTTTGGCGCTCTTAAATACAAAAGGAATCGCCGCCGGAGATCTTTTAAAGGCCGCGGGTGTAAAAAGGGACGATGTGCTCAAGGTCCTACAAGAGATACGCGGGCCGCATCGTGTGACCGACCAGAATCCGGAGCAGAAATATCAAGCGCTGAAAAAATATACGCGCGACCTCACGGATCTCGCGCGTCAGGGGAAGCTGGACCCGGTTATCGGGCGCGACGATGAGATAAGGCGCGTGATACAGGTGCTTTCGCGCCGCACAAAGAACAATCCCGTGCTGATAGGCGAGCCTGGTGTCGGAAAGACCGCAATTGCAGAAGGTCTTGCACAGCGTATCACAAAGGGGGATGTTCCGGAGACGTTAAAGAACAAGCGCCTGCTTGCCCTGGATCTTGGAGCGATGATAGCCGGGACAAAATACAGAGGTGAATTTGAGGACAGATTAAAAGCGCTCCTGAAGGAGATACAGGATTCTGGGGGAGAAGTCGTTCTCTTCATAGATGAACTTCACACACTTGTAGGCGCCGGTGGGGCCGAAGGGGCTATGGACGCCTCGAATATGTTAAAACCGGCCCTTGCGCGCGGCGAGCTTCGCTGTGTCGGGGCCACGACGCTTGATGAATACCACAAGCGTATCGAGAAAGATAAGGCCCTTGAGCGCCGCTTCCAGCAGGTCTATGTCGGCGAGCCTTCAGTTGAAGATACAATAGCAATTTTACGCGGGCTTAAGGAACGCTATGAAGTCCATCACGGCGTTCGTATTCAGGATGGTGCGATAGTCGCGGCGGCTACGCTTTCACACCGTTATATTCAGGACCGGTTCCTGCCGGACAAGGCGATAGATCTTATAGACGAGGCGGCCTCCAAACTTCGCATCGAGATAGACAGCATGCCGACCGAGATAGACGAGATAGAACGCCGCATCATGCAGCTTCAGATAGAAAAAGAGGCGCTCAAGAAAGAATCGGACGCCGCAAGCAAGGAGAGACTGAAAAAAGTAGAGAAGGAGATAGCCAATAATCAGGCCGATTCCAAGGAGCTCAAGGCTCACTGGCAGCTGGAAAAGGACGGCATCTCTCAAATTCGAAAGACCAAAAAGGAGATGGAGGACTCAAAGATAGAACAGGAGCGTGCCGAGCGCGAAGGGGACTTGAACCGTGCCGCCGAGCTGAAATACGGCACGATGTTAACACTTCAAAAACGTCTTGAAGAAGAGAATAACAAGCTGACCGATATTCAAAAGAACCAGAAGATGTTGACCGAAGAGGTGACGGCGGAAGACGTTGCTGACGTCGTTTCCAAATGGACAGGCATACCTGTCTCCAAGATGATGGAAGGTGAGGTTGAGAAGCTCGTCCACATGGAAGATAAGCTGCGCCAGCACGTGGTGGGACAGGATGACGCGCTTCAAAAGGTTGCGAATGCGGTAAGACGTTCGCGTTCGGGCCTTCAGGACCCAAACCGGCCCATCGGTTCGTTCATATTTTTAGGTCCAACGGGCGTCGGAAAGACCGAGACCGCAAGAGCGCTTGCCGAATTCCTCTTCGATGATGAAAAGGCGATGGTAAGGATAGACATGAGCGAATATATGGAGAAGCATGCCGTCTCCCGTCTTATCGGCGCTCCTCCGGGATATGTCGGCTACGAAGAGGGCGGGCAGCTGACCGAATCGGTTCGAAGGCGCCCCTACTCCGTTGTCCTTTTTGACGAGATAGAAAAGGCTCATCAGGATGTCTTTAACGTGTTGCTGCAGGTCTTAGATGATGGCAGACTGACCGATGGGCAGGGGAGGACGGTCGATTTCAGGAACGCGGTCATTATTATGACGAGCAATATCGGGTCGCAATACTTCTCCGAAGCAGGAAACAGGAAGCAGGAAGCAGGACTGAATGAACAGATCATAGGCGCGCTTAGGGCTCATTTTCGGCCCGAGTTCTTGAACCGTGTCGATGACATCGTGATATTCCATTCGCTTGGCGAGGCGCAGATAGAGAAGATAGTCGATATTCAGCTGAAGCATCTGCAAAGGCTCCTTGCGGAGAGAAAGATGACCCTAGAGCTCACCGATTCGGCCAAGAAGTTCATCGCCAAGGACGGATACGATCCTGCATACGGCGCGAGGCCCTTAAAACGTTCGATACAAAAGAATATTCAAGATCCGCTTTCAATGAAGATCTTAGAGGGCGCGTTTAAAGACGGCGATCATGTCAAGGTGGATGAAAAGAATGGCGACCTTGAGTTCAAGTAGGACCTCTTTTGATAATCATCGGGTAAAAATAATCATCGCAAAATTAAGGAACCTTTACCCACATCGTATCCCCCCTGAGCGGATTTAGTATACACGAGTTCATCTAAAAAGACAGGAGGAAGTTGAGTAATGGCTGGAGGGCACCTCTAAAAACCCATCGGCGTGTCATTGCGAGGGAGCGTAGCGACCGAAGCAATCCAGTGAAATCAAGTGTTTGCGGGAGATTGCCGCGCCCCTTCGGGGCTCGCAATGACAGAACGAGCAGGTTTTTAGAGGTGCCCTGGAGATAGATAGCGTCTTTTTGCCCTTCTTGATCGCTATAACATGCTTCCTAACCTCTTGGGATATGGCGTTGGGGCAGTTGTGCGGACGACGGGACATTTCCTCCAGTCCGGCAAGCCCTTTGATCTTCCATCGTCCATGCCACTTACGCACAGTGCTGAACGGGCTGGTGTGCGGACTATGGATAACTTTCTTCAACTCCCTCCATTCTCTATCCAACATATACCTTATCCTCTTTATAAGGGGGATGCGATGTCTGTTCCGCGTTCCAATACCCCCAAAAATTTATATACCAAAATGCTGTAAAGTAGTGTAATTAAACGCCGGATATGATGACTTTAAAACAATTTATTTCAAAACAGGAAACTATTCCGGCGGGTACTGCCTGGTATCTGTCTGACCTAGGCGAAGCTAGGGGCAAACAGGAACTGTTCACGAAACAATCGCCTCAAAAATTAAAGGTTTTGCGTGAGCATGCCATGATCGAGAGCGCGGTTTCATCGAACCGCATTGAAGGGATCGTAGCGGATCAAAAGCGCATAGCAACGATCGTTTTTGGCAGATCTTTGTTAAAGGATCGAAGTGAGGAAGAGATTAGAGGTTACAGAGATGCCCTGAACAAGATACACGGCCAAAGCGATAAGCTGCCTATATCCGAAGCTACGATCAAAACATTGCACAGTCTGGCTCGCGGTGAAATATGGGATTCCGGTAAGTACAAAGAGAAAGATGGAGATATAATAGAAAAGTACCCTGACGGCCGTTCTCGTATTCGTTTTAAAACCGTCGAAGTGGCGAAGACCCCAGTCTGTATGAATGAATTGATAAGGCTGTACGCGGAATGTATCAAAGAAAAAACGGTCCAACCTTTGGTTGCCATGTCGGCGTTTAATCTAGATTTTTTGTGCATACACCCGTTTCGCGATGGCAATGGCAGGGTGTCTCGCTTGTTACTTTTGCTACAGTGTTATCAACTAGGATTTGAAGTGGGTAGATACATTAGCTTGGAGCGCCTTATAGAGGAGAATAAAGAGCGCTACTACGAAACTTTGGAGCAGAGCTCTCAAAGTTGGCACGAAGGCAAACATGATCCGTGGCCATATGTGAATTTCGTTCTTTATATTCTAAAAACTGCCTATCGTGAATTTGAAGAAAGAGTTGGAAGGGCGAAGACTCCGAAGGGTGGAAAAACGGAATTGATAGAAGCAGCGATATATAACATGGATGGGAAATTTACATTATTAGAACTCGAACGTGCTTGCCCGGGCGTGAGCCGTGATATGATCCGCAAAGTTTTCAGTGACCTTCAAAAGAAAGGCCAGATAGAATGTTTAGGAAAGGGCCCAAACGCCTCCTGGCGAAAAAAGAAGTAATATCTTAAAAGAGTGTAATAAAGAGCGTAATACACCAGTTACAAAGAACCAAAGAAATAAAAAAGATCGGCTTTCGCCGACCTATTTTGCGTCCCTTCAGTGATAATCGTAGAACCTATGTAAATGAGGATGATCAAAAAGGGGTCAAGTCTTGAAAAGGGGTCAAGTCTTGCGTTTAGCGTTTTGAGCGTTTTGGATCTCGATCTGGAGACGTTCCCATATATGTTCGTATCCTTCCGGTTCTCTGTTTAAAGCTCTGGATATGTTTGTCGGATGGATATTCCCGAACATTGACGACAATTTTTCATGATCGTATCTTATATTGTTCCTGAAACACCGTATAGCAAGACCTCTCATTAGTTTAGCCTCCCGGCCTCTTGCATTCGCGATCTCCCGCCAACTCATATTCATAACCTCAGAAACGATCTTTATCAGCTCCTTCTCATCGATCTTGTTCGGTTCAGCAGATTCATATTTTATTTCACGATCTTCAATGTCCTTCACAAAATTCCATTTTATCCACTCCTCAAAATTCTCACTGGAAAACACTGAAGGCCAATTCGCGCCTTTCAGACGCCGCTCCAAACCCTCCGGAACACCTTCAAGCACAAATTTATGCATCTTCCTCCTGGCCAAATTCGGTCGCCTCCCAAAATAGGCCAAAAGCCGCTTCGTTGCAAGCCACGGCAATTCTCCATTCCCCAAATAATATCTGTGACTCGACCACTTGTGATCCTGCGGACTCATTGTGATCCGCGCCCTAACTGGGTTCAGATGAATGTATCGTAGCAACTCTACGAGATAAGCATCCTCTTCGACGAGGATCGCTTTATATCTGCCACGGAATAAATGACCGTCCTTTTTTCTCTTACGATTGTGTCTTTGTGTATAGACTCCGTTGATATGTCTCATAGCTCTCTGCAAATTGCCAAGCGGCGTTTCAACAAGCATATGATAGTGGTTGGGCATCAGACTGAATGCGTGGACTGATATATCCCATTTTTTTATTGTTTCTTTGATCAGATCAAGAAACATTTGGTAATCGTCTTGAGTGTGAAATACGGTGCAAGCCGCATTGCCACGATTCATTACGTGATAAACTGCCCCCGGATATTCTATTCTGAGTGAACGTGCCATCGAGACAACCTATAGCATACCAAAACGCTAAACGCAAGACTTGACCCCTTTTCTAGGCACGCCAGTCGATTATTTTAAGCATGGCACCGAAATAGTCGGGATCGATATTGTCGCAGACAAAAAGCTTAGGGAGACCTATTCGTGATTTAGAATCTAAAAGATTGAAGTAGGGTGGAAGAAGAGCCT
>Ga0210019_1000206_pt1 | contig 78059 bp, 94 predicted proteins | sample CryGeyCG2114_020_2_FD_183969 | JGI IMG/M metagenome (GOLD analysis project Ga0210019, IMG submission 183969) | Groundwater microbial communities from aquifer - Crystal Geyser CG11_big_fil_rev_8/21/14_0.20 (SPAdes) (version 2) | ecosystem: Environmental > Aquatic > Deep subsurface > Groundwater ...
CCCGCCACGGCTTCGTCTTCGTCGAGAACTGGACCGGCTGGGTCGGCGAGAAGCTCCTCGGGGACCTGCGCTACCACCCCAATCCCACCCTCAACTCCGACACGGTCGAGTCCATGCTCACACTCGCCGACCGGCAGAACATCGACGTGCTCGTCGTCGCCGAGGCAGGCATGCAGTGCAAGGCCTGGTGGGAGAAGAACGGCGAAGACCCTGCCGGCTGGAACTTCGACCAGAGCGAGTTCGAGGAGATCGAGCCCGAGTCGGCTCCGGTCTACGCCACGGTCGAGATCGTGACCCTCCCCGTGATGGACAACTCCGGGCAGAGCATCTCCATCGTCGCGGGCGAGGCGACCCCGAGCTGGCTCGTCGGGCGCGCCTTCGAGGGGAAGATGATCGAGAACGAGTGGCTCGCACCGCTCTCCTGCGACGAGCTCAGCCTGGTCGAGGACGCGCTCTACACGCGTCACGGGTATGACCCCATGGCGGTGGTCTATGCCCGCTGGGAGCAGATCACCGTTGGGCGCCCCACCAACCTGCCCCTCACCCGTGAGGGAGCTGGAAGGCTCTTCTCGAGCCAGGACAAGCTCACCCAGCTCCGCGTGAACAACGCGCAGCGCAACCGGAACTGCCAGGAGAGAGAATGATCGTCGTACTCCAAACCGTTCCCGCGACCCTGCGGGCGATCCAGCGAGCGCTCGGCGAGCGCGAGAACGTCTTCTACACGTCCGAGCACCGACAGGCTCTGAACCACGTCCGTGACAACGAGCCGCTGCTCGACCGCACGATCGTGATCATGAGCAACCTCTACCCCAACGAGATGGTCGAAGGCTCGATGATCGCCGCCGGCATCAAGGGCATGCGCCCCGACGCCTGGTGCATCCTCTACACGAGCGAACGGCCTTTCCCGGGGCCGTCTGTCGACGGGGTGATCGACAAGATGGACGACTCCGTCCCGGCAGGCTGCATCCGCGTCCTCGCCGACGCCGGCATCGACGACCCCGAGCGGATCCCCGACCTGGAGACGCTCTACACCATGTTCCCCTGGATCCAGCGCCCCGCGCGCTGACCCACGACCCCGTCACTCGCTGACGGGCACGTCCCCCAACGCTTCACGCCGAGGGGGATTTTCATATTGATTAAGCTTTGTTATAGTTCTGGCTGTCATCTCCAAATGGAGAGGTCGCATAGTGGCCTAGTGCGCCGCCTTGGAAAGGCGGTATACCGCAAGGTATCGGAGGTTCGAATCCTCTCCTCTCCTCCAGACAAAAAGAACTGACATCGTCAGTTCTTTTTGTCTTGTGACTAAGTTCGAGTGAACAATAAACAAGTCAATGCGTATGACGTGTGGATTGTTGGAATGAATTTGGTATACTGTAAGTATCTTATGAGTATAGATGACAAAAAACTTGCAGAGATTCTTCTTCAGGAAAACTATCTTACTGAAGAAATAATCAAGCAAGCGGAGGAACGTTCTGTTACAAGCAAGAAAACACTTTTTGCAGATCTTTTAGATCAAAATATTTTAAGCAAAGACCTTATAGGACAAGCGATTGCGGAATCGTTTGGGATATCTTATTCAGATCTGAATTCTCATCAGCCTTCTAAAGAAGATGTTCTTAAGATTCCAGAAGAATTCGCTAAAGAGCATCGCTGTGTTTTTTTAAAAGAGAATGAAGAGACAAAGCAGGTGACGATTACAACAGACGATCCCACACAAGAACTTGCGACAGGATTAGCTTCATTGTTCCCAGATAAACAGGTAATCATTACGTATTCATTGGGAGAGGATATTGATACAGCGTTTTTTAATTATCAAAAAACGCTAGATACTCGATTTTCAAAAATTATTGAGTCGAAACGACACATTGCTCCTGAAATTTTGCAACAAATTTTTGAGGACGCTTTTATATTTCATGCGTCCGATATCCATTTCGAACCCCGTCCGAAGGAGGTTGTTATTCGATTTCGTGTTGACGGTGTATTGCATTAGGCAGGGACGATTCCAAAAGAACACTATGAGAACATCCTTAATCGCATCAAGGTTCAAAGTAGATTGCGTATAGATGAACACTTTGCGGCACAAGATGGCTCAATGCGTTTTGAGAAAGGTGAGACGGTTTTTGATCTACGCACGTCTATTGTACCAACGGTTGAGGGAGAAAAAATCGTGCTTCGAATACTTGCAGCCTATGTACAAGGATTTGGTTTGAGTAATCTAGGAATGTCTGAAGCGCACCAACGTATATTGGCAGAAGTTGCACAAAAGCCGTTTGGAATGATTCTTGTGACAGGACCAACAGGAAGCGGCAAAACCACGACACTATATGCCGTACTCAAATTACTTCATCATCCAGACGTGAACATCACAACCATTGAGGATCCGGTGGAATATAAAGTTATCGGCATCAATCAGATTCAGGTAAATCCTCAGACAAATCTTACTTTTGCCAAAGGCTTACGTTCTATCGTAAGACAAGACCCAGATATTATTCTCGTTGGAGAAATTCGTGATGAGGAAACAGCAGAGATTGCCGTAAATGCGGCGCTTACTGGGCATCTTCTTCTTTCTACCTTTCATGCAAATGACGCAGCTACGGCGATTCCAAGACTATTGGATATGAAGGTGGAGCCATTTCTTCTTGCTTCGACCATTGAGGTCATTATTGCTCAGCGTCTCGTGCGAAAAATTTGTATCACTTGTCGTTATAGTATTTCATCTACGTCCAAGAAAATTGGGGAAGCATTTCCTGGGGCAAAAGATTTTTTTCAAGAAAAAAAGATAACACTGTATGCCGGTAAGGGATGTGATGCGTGTGGACATACAGGATATCAAGGTCGGGCAGCTATTTTTGAATTTATTCGCGTGACGCCTGATCTGCAGGATCTTATTCTAAACAATCCCTCAACAAAAGAGATTTGGAAACTCGCAAAAGCACAGGGTTCAAAAACGGTTTTTGAAGACGGAATTGAAAAAGTGAGAAATGGAACAACGACACTTGAGGAATTGGTTCGTGTTGCACCTCCTGTAACCATAGAGTCTTGATTCTATGACCGTTCCTTCAAAAAAAAGCACCCAGGGAAAAAAACAATCCAATTCCCGTAAAGGAAGTTGGTTTAGGATTATCCATCTGGGCCTAGGTAAGGAGCGTGATTACTTGATTGAGAATTTAAGCATGCTTGTTGCGGGTGGTATGACCGTACCCTCGGCGATTGACGCCGTGAGTGAGGATCTGCGCAGTAAAAGCATGAAAAAAATTCTTGCTGAACTACGAGAGGATATTGATAGTGGTTCTTCATTATGGAGGGCCTTTGAACACGCTGGAATTTTCCGTGACCACACCATCTCGCTCATTCGCCTCGGCGAGGAAACGGGAAAATTGTCAGACAACCTAAAACTCGTTGCAGAGCAAGAAGAGAAGGATCGTATTTTTCGATCAAAAATCAAATCTGCAATGATGTATCCCGTTTTTGTGCTATCCCTTACCATTGTTGTTGGGGTGGCAATTGCGTGGTTTATTCTCCCGCGTCTTGCAACGGTATTTGCACAATTACGCGTTGATCTCCCGTTGCTTACGAAGTGGCTTATTGCCTCAGGGGAGTTCTTGGGTGCGTATGGAACGATTGCGATTCCGATCTTCTTTCTTGGAATCGGTTTCATTCTTTTTTTTACGTTTTATTTCGCAAAAACAAAGTTTATCGGTCAGGCATTACTTTTTTCGGTTCCAGGAATTAAGAAATTATTTCAGGAGGTAGAGTTGGCACGGTTTGGGTATCTCCTAGGCACTCTTCTTGAGGCAGGAGTTCCTGTTACGCAGGCCCTTCAATCGCTTTATGATGCCACATTGTTTCCTCGATATAAGAAGTTGTACATACACCTTCGAGATTATGTACAAGAAGGGAATTCATTCCAAAAAAGTTTTGCAAGCTATAAGAAATCCTCGGTTCTTGTCCCTACGACTATTCAACGATTGATCATAACGGGAGAACAGTCTGGTCATTTGTCAGAAACATTACTCAAAATAAGTTCAACGTTTGAAGAGCGAACGGAGAACACAACAAAAAATGTATCAGTTATTCTTGAGCCGGTGTTGCTGGTTATTGTATGGCTGGGTGTTGTTGCTGTCGCTCTTGCGGTCGTTTTGCCTATTTATAGTTTGATTGGTGGGTTAAATACGGATCCCTCTCAGCAACAAGAACAACGTGTGTCCCAGGATTCTTCTATTTTCATACAACCAAATGAGGAAGAATCCGTTGAGCTCCTTCCACAAGAATCATTAGAAGAAGGTATCTCGCCAGCATTTTTAGAGATATTACCTACAAGTTTTGGGTTTTTAAATGTCAGGGATGCATCGTCCCTGACAGGAGTTATTATTGGTCGTGTTACTTCTGGAGCCGTATATGAATATACGAGCGAACGAGATGGTTGGTATGAAATTATTCTAGAAACCACTGAAACAGGTTGGGTGTTTGGTGAATATGTCAACATTATTGAAACTCCGTAGGAAACAGGGATTCACATTATTGGAGGTCCTGTTGTCAGTGGCAGTCATAGCACTGATCGCTGGTTTAGGAACTCCGATTTATCAGTCATTTCAAGTACGAAATGATTTAGATATTGTGGCACATTCTCTTGTGGGATCACTCAGACGTGCACAGGTTTTAAGTCAGGCGGTCGACGGAGACACCGTGTGGGGAATTTCTGTACAGAGTGGAGCCGTTACGTTGTTTCAGGGTTCAAGTTATGTTCTGCGTGATGTACGTTTTGACGAAGTGTTTGATGTGCCCAGAAGTATTACCCCATCAGGAGTTTCAGAAATTGTTTATGAAAAATTTACGGGTGAACCTCAAACTTCAGGCACCGTCACACTCACTTCAACGACGAATGAGACCAGGACGATTACCATCAATGAAAAAGGAACAATTACATTCTAATCATAACGTTCTCCAAACCACAGCAGAGAATGTGGTGGGTTTTTCGTTAGTAGAAGTTATTCTTTCTACCTCAATTTTTGTTTTACTTATCACTGCGCTGATTGGTAGTTATCTCTATGGGCAAGAGTCAACTATGCTTGCTGGTAATCGAGCACGAGCGACCTTTCTAGCCGAAGAAGGATTGGAAGCCGTACGGAATATCCGCGATGCTGATTTTATAAATATCTCAAGCGGTACGTACGGTCTTGCCATATCAGGAAACCAATGGATCTTATCAGGCTCATCAGATGTAAACGGTCTATTTACTCGTACACTGACTATTACGGACATAGATTCAAATAGAAAAGACGTCTTAAGTACTGTCTCGTGGCAACAAAATGCTTCCCGCTCTGGTTCAGTAACAGTTGCTACACGGGTGACTCGTTGGCAAGATAGTGCTCCACCGGTGGATTCCTGCAACGGCTATGCCGTGCAAGAAGGGTATGTGTCAGGAACATGTAGACAGAATACGAAACAATGTTCTAACAACGGAGAGGATTATCTTCCGGATGGAGATCCGTATTGTATTGGTGGGCCATCTGCTGATACGTGCTGTGCGTTGCCATAACTATGAAAACGAATAATTCTAAAAAAGGATTTACTCTTATTGAATTAGTGCTCTATGTGGGGATTGCTTCAGGAATTCTTTTGGTATCCACGCTTTTTTTGCAGACCCTCCTTGAATCGAGAGTGAAGAACCAAACGATCGCTGAAGTAGAACAGCAGGGCTTGCAGGTCATGCATTTGATTGCGCAAACAGTCCGTAACGCCGAAAACATAACTTCACCGACGATTGGCGGGAGCGCGGGATCACTTACGCTCGATGTGGTGAATATCGTTGATGATCCAACCGTTTTTTATGTTTCGGGTGACAGCATTCAGATGACAGAAGGGGCTGGGTCGACCATCGCGCTCACGAACTCGCATGTTGCTGCTTCGGCACTCACATTCCAGAATCTCTCACGGCCAGATACTCCTGGCATCGTGCGTGTTTCATTTATTTTGACTCATGTAAATTCTTCGGGTCGACAGGAATACGAATTTAGTAAAACATTTTATGCAAGCGCCTCCTTACGACATCCGTAATGCACACCAAGGATTTATCACGTTAATAAGTGTTATTATTGTTGGAGCGGTAGGAACTTCAATCGCCGTATCCGTCATTTTATTAGGTCTCAGTTCGTCCAGAACAAGTTTTGCTATTGAGCAATCAAGTCAAGCTAAGGCGCTTGTGAACGCCTGTGTTGAGGAGGCGCTTCAGCAGATCAGAGATTCGATCCCATATACCGGAAGTGGAAGCCTCATATTTGGGCAAGGGGACTGTTCCTATGTCGTGACAAGTCAGGGTGGACAAGATAGAACCATAACCGCATTAGGGACCGTTGGGACGATTGTGAGAAAAGCGGAAGTTGTTATTAATACGATTACCCCCTCGATAGGGGTAGTATCGTGGCAAGAATTGTCTGATTTCTAAAAAAAAATGATATACTAAACACATACATTCAATTATAAAATCGATTATAAGCCATATCTCGTATATGAAAAAAATGCATCATGTGAAATCAAATCAAGGCTTTACTCTTTTGGAAATTCTTCTCGTTGTCGCCACCATCGCTATTTTAGCCGGTATCGTTATTGTCGCCTTGAATCCGAATAAACAACTTGGAGATACACGAAATTCTCAGCGTCGCAGTGATGTGAATACTATTTTGAATGCCGTATATCAATATACAATCGATAATGATGGTGTATTGCCGACCAACATCACCACAACACAAACGGAAATCTGTAAAACGGGTGGGACCTGTACGGGTCTTATTGATCTGTCTGTTTTAACAGCGGATGAAAAGTATATAATTTCAATGCCATTTGATCCTACAGGCGGATCAACAAATGGTGCAGGTTATGAAATCAAAAAGAGCGCCAATGGTCGTATTACGGTTGTGGCTCCCGATGCCGAACAATCAGCGTCTATTAGTGTGACAAGGTAAATTCTGTGATTTTACGTAAAAAAATCCTGGTTGCAGAAGACGAACCTGTATCCGGTATGATTCCCAAGGCTGGTACGATATTAAAATCACATCATATGGATGATGCTACTTACAAAGAGATTAAAAATGACATGATTACTTTTTTGAAAGAGAAGTTTGTCATGGATTTAGCTACTTGTGTCGATAATAAGCCAGCCGTAGCTCCCGTAGTGTATGTGATTGATGAGGATTTGCAGTTTTATTTTGTTACCTACACAAACACATTAAAATCAAATAATCTCATAAAAAATCCCCAGTGTAGTTTTGTTATTTGGGAGTTTCTAAAAATGAGTGTTCAAGCTAGTGGTGTTGCCAGTGTTGTAGAAGACGAGGCGAAAAAAGAGTGGGTCATTGAAGCTTTTGCGGATGCAGCCACGAAAGATCCAAATTTTTGGGCCCCTATTTTCAGGATCAAAAGAGGTGATTATATGGTTTTTCAGATTAAACCAACCTGGATGAGAGTTCTGGATTTAACTCATAGCACAGTCCGTCAAATAAAATCTCCGTTCACGGAGATTAAGATGTAATATGTCAGACAATAACCTAAAATCCATTCTCATTTTGCTGAACGATGTTGATCTTGTTCTTTTAAATGTGATGAAGACAAAATTTAAGAAGGAAAATGGATGGGAATCACATATAGCAACTTCTTATAATGACGCTGTTAAAGCGTTTGAAGCTTTTGAACACATCGATGGAGTGCTTACGGAGATCATCATTAATGATGCATCTGGAAGAACAGGCTTTGATTTTATTGAAGAAATACAAAGCACGAAAAAAGGAGCTGATGCAAAAGTCGTAGTTTTTACAGATTTAGGATTAGAAGAAGATAAGGAAAGAGCTAAAGCTTTGGGTGTTGATCACTATTTTATTAAAAGTAGAATTACGTTGAATGAATTATCTCAAGAACTTAAGAAAATAATTCAATAAAATCATGATTTCAATAACAAAAGACATAACAAATTTCCTCAAAAAGAAATTTGTTATGAATTTGGCCACGTGTGTTGAGAATAAACCAGCTGTAGTTCCTGTCGTTTATGTCATGGATGAAGTGTACAATTTTTACTTCATCACATACAGGAACTCGCTGAAATCAAAAAATCTCATGGAGAATCCCCAGTGTAGTTTTGTCATTTGGGAGTTTCTAAAAATGAGTGTTCAAGCTAGTGGTGTTGCCAGTGTTGTAGAAGACGAGGCGAAAAAAGAGTGGTTTGTTAAAGAATATTCAGACAAATCCACAAATGACCCAAATTTTTGGGACCCTATGTTTAGGATGAAAATAGAGGAGTATGTCATTTTTGTCATACGTCCTACATGGATGAGGGTACTTGACCTCTCACATAGTACTGTCCGACAGGAAAAATCGCCGTTCACGGAGATAAGAATTCCAATCAAGGAAAGTGGTTTGGAATCATAAGGATTATGTCGTATATGATTATCTTGAGAATCTTTAGGAGATAACGGAATCATCTCATTTGACGCAAGGCATCACGAATCCGTTATCGTTTTAGGGAAATAAATGCATGATATGAAAACACCTCAGTTGCCTGAGGTGTTTTTGTTTCGTTTATCCTACAGTGCGTTTGCTTCCTTTTCTGCTTGCTCTTTATCGTGTTCGAGTTTCTTGTCTTCTTTGTCGATTTCCTCTTCTGCCACTGAGCGTTTGACGTACAGGTTCATGAGGGAGAAGACGACCATGCTGGCGAAGACGATACTCACGGCGTTGATGAGGAAGAGAATGAATGAATCAGTCATCATCGCCCAATCAAATCGTGCAAGGCCGATTCCGGTGACGGCAATGGGGGGGATCAGTGCGACAGAAATCGCGACACCAGGGAGACTTGCATTGAGGTTTGGCTTGATAAGAGCGAAGGACGCAGCGAGTCCTGCGACGACGGCAACCGCAATATAGAGAATGGATGGTTCTGTGCGAGAAAGAATTTCAGGATTGAGTTCTGGGCTGAGCCCCGCTTGAGAGGCAAATAAAAGTGTTGCAATCGAGGCAAAAGGAATAGACCAGGCGATCGCTTTTGTGAGCGTGAATAGCGAACGAAAAATAAGTCGACTATCTGCCATGACCACTCCTAGAGAGATTCCAAGAATCGGCGAGAGGAGCGGGGCAATCAACATCGAACCAATAATAACGGCGGGACTATTTAAGAGGAGGCCGAAGACGGCCATGAGGACGGAAAGAATCGCAAGAAGAAAGAAATCGTCGCGGGGGGTACTTTCCTCAATCAACCGCTTCACCGCGGTTGTTTTATCTTGTTCGGTCATTGCGTGAAAGAGTGTCGTTGCCATAGTGCCTCTATGGTATAATTTACTGACTATGTTGACAAACATCCTTTTGATTATCGGTGGCTTTTACGTATTGATTAAGGGAGCGGATTATCTTGTTGGTGGATCTTCTTCTTTAGCTCGTCGTCTCGGTGTGCCTGCACTCGTTGTTGGATTGACGGTTGTGGCGTTTGGAACGTCAGCTCCTGAGCTTTTCGTGAACGTGATTGCCGCACTTAATGGATCAACGGACATTGCTATCGGAAACGTTCTGGGAAGTAACCTTGCAAACATCCTTCTTATTTTGGGGATTACCGCCATCATCGCTCCATTAACGCTAAAGAGTAGTACGGTTTGGAAAGAGATTCCGTTTAGTTTATTAGCGTCGGGTATTTTGGTCGTGCTTGGAGCTGATATGTTTCTTGAGGGGGCAGTGGGTGGTTCACTAGGACGCATTGATGGAATCGTCTTATGGGGATTCTTCTTTATCTTTCTTGTCTATACATTTGGGATTCGTGAACCAGGAGAACAGCCAGAGGAAAAAATCGAACAGATGCCACTGTTTAAAACAATCATCTCTATTGTTGGAGGATTTGTTGCGTTGGCGATTGGAGGGCAGTTTGTTGTGACAGGCGCATCGGCAATTGCCTTCTCATTAGGAATCAGTGAAAATCTTATTGCGCTCACCATTGTTGCGATTGGAACATCCCTTCCAGAACTTGTTTCAAGTATTGTGGCAGCGAGAAAAGGCCATCAAGATATTGCGATTGGAAACGTTGTGGGATCGAATATTTTTAACATTCTATTTGTCCTCTCAACAACGGCGGTTATCGCCCCACTTCCGTTTAGTGCCGTTAACATGACGGATGCGTTTGTTGTTGTGACGGCCACATTGCTGATGTTCTTCTTATTGTTTGTTGGAAAGCGTCAGTCACTCCATCGATTTGAGGGATCCATCTTTATCCTGATGTACATCGGCTTCCTTGTATTTGCTATTGTGCGTGGATAAGTTCTAGAAAAGAGGGTTTTTCCCCTCTTTTCAATTTGGGCTTTGCCCAGTAAGCTGAGGTCATGGATCCAAAAGATGAAATTAAACAAAAGCTCGATATTCTCGATTTGGTAGGGGAGTATGTCGTGCTAAAACCTTCTGGTTCAACAGGATTTAAGGGGCTTTGTCCATTTCATTCTGAGAAGTCGCCTTCTTTTCATGTCTCCCAAGACCGCCAAAATTGGCATTGTTTTGGGTGTAACGAAGGAGGGGACTGTTTTAGTTTTGTCATGAAGATTGAGGGGATGACATTTCCTGAGGCTTTGATGCATTTGGGAAAAAAGACGGGAGTTGAAATCCGTCGTTTGCCAACCACGCAGAGTAATGTGCGAGCGCGTATGCTCATGATCAATGATCTCGCTCAGAAGTTTTATCGCAAGGTGTTGTTAGAGTCTACGAAAGCAATTAGCGCCCGATCATACGTGACATCACGAAATATCCCTCCTGAGTTAGCAGATCGATTCGGGCTTGGGTTTGCTCCTGATGAATGGGATACGCTTTCTCAATTTTTGTTGAAGAGAGGTTTTTCAGAAACAGAAATCGTACAGGCAGGGATGAGTTTGAAGCGAAAGAAGGGGACCGGAGTGATCGATCGTTTTCGCAATCGACTTATGATTCCTTTGCGTGATCACCATGGAAACACCGTTGGGTTCACTGGGCGAAGCATGCCCGGAGATGAGCAGGGGCCGAAGTACATGAACTCCCCTGAAACACCCGTGTATTCAAAAAGCCATGTGTTGTACGGACTTGATCTGGCAAAGCGTTCTGCGCGGGATGAGGGAAGTATCATCATCGTCGAGGGGAACTTGGACGTGATTGCTTCTCATAAGGCGGGAGTTGAGCACATTGTGGCGTCCTCAGGAACCGCATTCACGCAGGATCAACTCGAACTATTAAAACGTTATACACAGACCATTATTTTTGCGTTTGACGCAGACGCGGCAGGATTCAAGGCAGCAAAGAAGGGGATTAGTTTAGCCCGTGCGCTTGGGTTTGATATTCGTGCGGTAATTTTGCCGGATGGGGTGAAGGATCCAGATGATCTTGTTCAGAAAGATCCGTCTCTTTGGAAGAGTCTCGTGACGAGTTCTCAGCCAATCATGGAGTTTCTTATTTCTCAGATTACTCGCGGGAAGGATCTTCGAAATATCGATGATAAACGGTTTGTGGCAAAAGAACTTTTACCGGCTTTAGGAGAGATGGTCTCCGTGGTCGAGCGAGAGCATTGGCTTCAAGTGGTCGCTGATCTTCTTCAAACACCTATTGATCAACTTCGTCCTTCCATTCCTACGTCTTCGTTGGTTGAGGCGGTGGTGATTTCTGAAAAACCAAGTCCTATGGAGAAACAACTCTCGAAGGAAGAGAAGGCTCTGTGCTTGTTATTTGGTCAGATGATCTCATCAGAAGATATTTTTGATACATTTCGTAAGCGTTTAGAAAAAGTCTGTCATGGGAATGAAGCATGGATGACCCTTTACACATTGGCCTCTGACACGTATGATTCAGGAAGTCAACCAGCACAAAAATCATTTTTTTTGCGGATTCGGGACATGTTAGCCGGCCATCCAAAGCAAGATTCCCTCGAGGAACTTCTTGATTCATCATCATTTATGGCCGATGAGACATTTCAAGACTTACCGCCACAAAAGGTGTTGGAATATATCGACCATCTCTTTTCTCTGCTTGAAGAACATGCCCAAGGACAACGACGAGAAGTTCTTGCTCGCAACCTTCGACAGGCTGAAGCAATGGGAGACAAGGAGGCTGTCTCTCGCTTGCTCGCTCAATTAAACGAATAAGCGCCATCGTGCGCCAATTTTTCATTCAGTTTTGCGTATGCCGACCAAAAAATCTGGCAAAGCCCAAAAAGGGTCCGCTGGAAAGACAACTAAAAAGGCCGTAAAGAAGGTTCCTATGAAAACGAAACCTTCGGGAAAGAAAGCGACGAAAGTTGTCGTGAAGAAAAAAACAGCTCCAGCAAAATCTGCAAAAAAGATTGTTGCTCCGGTAAACGTCAGAGGTCCAAAGGTTCGTTATAAGCGTGCCGAAGCTCCTTCTCAAGACATTCTTGATCGATTGGTTCAAAAGGGAATGCGTCGTGGATACATTACCGAGAATGAACTGTTGTTTACGTTTACACAGATCGAAGATTACTTAAAAGAATTTGAGGATTTTCTTGACGAGCTCGAACGTGTTGGAGTGCATTTTGTAGAAGTAAAAGAAGGTATTTTAGGACGGGCCAAGGAACGTGATGATGTGTATGAGAAGATCCGTATGAGCGAAGATGCTCGTCGGGTTCCGTTACCTGAAATTACGCAGGATTCGATTCAGATGTACTTGAGGGAGATTGGAAAGATTCCGCTTTTGACCGGTGAGCAAGAGGTTGGATTGGCGAAACGAAAGGAACGAAACGAGAAAGAAGCGGAACGACGTCTGATTGAAGCCAACCTTCGATTGGTTGTCTCGATTGCGAAGAAGTTTGTGGGAAAGTCCATGTCTCTTCTGGATCTTATTCAAGAAGGAAACATCGGACTCTTTCGTGCGGTCAAAAAGTTCGAATATCGAAAAGGCTATAAGTTCTCAACGTATGCGACGTGGTGGATCCGTCAGGCGATTACGCGTGCGCTTGCCGATCAATCTCGAACCATTCGTATTCCGGTTCACATGGTTGAGACGATCAACAAGTTTCAACAGATTGAGCGTCAGCTCATTCAAGACCTAGGTCGTGAACCACTGGCAGAAGAAATTGCGGCCGAGATGGGGCAACCCGTTGATAAGGTCCGTCACATCCGAAAGATTTCTCAGGATACGGTTTCGCTTGAGACGAGTGTGGGAGATGATGACGAGGATTCAAAACTGGAAGATTTCCTTGAAGACGTCAAAACTATTTCTCCAGACAGAAATGCTGCACGAGAACTTTTGAAGGATTACGTAAACCAGTCCATGCAGGAGCTCACTCCGCGTGAGCAAAAGATTCTTGAAATGCGTTTTGGATTAATTGATGGAGTCAGTCATACCCTCGAGGAAGTTGGTCGAGAGTTTGATGTGACGCGCGAACGTATCCGTCAGATTGAAGCCAAGGCGTTGGAAAAGATCCAAGCCAATCCTCTTATCGAAAAGTTGAGAGATTATTAAAGAAAACAGGCCTTCGGGCCTGTTTTTTGTTTGACCAGATAAACATCTTATGGCAGGATGCCCCCTCGTAGCATCATGTTGGTGCTCGAGCAAGGGAGAAGTCGATGAAGTCTCATACGCTGGCGTTTTTGACACTGTTCGCTGTCGCTGCTGTTGCTGTCGCCCTGTGGGGTACCAACAACGATCCGCACCGTGACGCGGTGACCCCTTCGGAAGTGCTCATGATGGTGTGCATCGAGGGGGAGGAGTGCACGATCCAGATCGGTGACCGAAGCCTCGAAGACCTCGAGGACCTCACGGGTCAGGAGATCTACGCCTTCGCCCAGAAGTTCGATCACGACTGGCGGGAGAACTCGCAGTCCCAGGTCGAGCCGTTCTTGCTCGCGAATCTCTACCTGGTCGCAGGACAGGACTTCGCGCCGGCCTACGTGAGCTACAACGCTCTCATCAGTGAGATGCTTCAACGCCATCCCAACGACGTCGAAGTGTATGGAGCGCTCCACATCCTGACCATCCAGGAGTGGGTGGCCTCTCGGTCCCCCCAGATCATCGAGGGGATGCAGAAGCTTTACGTGCACGGCAAGGAGCGCCTGGAGGCTGAGGGCTTCGACACGTCTCGTCGGTACCAGGCGGGCGATCAACCTCTTCTTCGCACGCTTGCGTGCGGGGAACACGTGCCCTACGTGCTCGCACTCGCCACGCTGGCGGATCAACTTCAGACTTCAGATCGGGGTCTGTGGGCGATGCACTCGGGGGATGCCCTGATGTCATGCCACACGTGTGGCGACGATCCGGTGACGCTCGAGGAGACCATCTACGATCCATCGTCGGCATGGTTCTTCTACCATCTCGCTGGTCTCTCTGACGCAACCAAGGCATCCGAGGAGATGGCCAACATCACGCTCACGGCTTCGCTCATGATCGAGCCCTTCAAGGAGCTCAGCGTCTGTCAGAGGGTCTACGTGACCGACCTGCAGGCGACCCACTCCGTCCATGAGCTGGTGGATCTCTCCATCGCCTGGCAGAGGGAGGCTGGGATCAATGCGCTCCAGGGGGGAGAACTCCTCCGTCGGGCGGCTGACCTTGCCGAGCAGAACAGTCGGCCTGATGTTGCGGTCATCATCCGCGAGCATCTGCAACCGGTCGAACCTGAGTACAAGAACCCTTCCTGGGTGCTTCCTGAAGCAGGGACTCCCATCACCTTCGACCTCTAGTCTAGGTCGACGCGCCGTCACTTCGTGGCGGTTTTTTCTTTGCGCCAGCCTTATTTTTCGGTATAATAGTGCCACTATGAAATTACCTCGTCGCTGGTGGCTGTGGGCCATCTCTCTCTTCGTCATTGGAGTTATTGGATATGCCGTTTTGAAACCGGAAGTACCGGTTGCGTATGTCACAGAAGTAGTTGAGCGTGAGGATCTCGTGCAAACCGTTGATGCAAACGGAGAAGTTGTGTCGCTTGATGAAGTTGATCTTTCGTTCGATCTGTCTGGAACCGTTGCTTCGATTTTTGTGCGTGTGGGGGATGCGGTTGGCATCGGCGACCTTCTTGCGATTCTTGAGACAAACGAATTATCCGCAGATGTTCAAAGTGCCTATCAAGCCGTGCAAATCGCTCAGGGAAATCTTGATGCGCAGAGAGCCGGGTCTTCTGAGGAGACGATTGCTATTTCGCAAGCCTCTTTGTCTTCGGCAGAAGTGGCCTATGAGAATGCCTTCGCGTTGAGGGACTATGTCGAGACCGTTTATGATGCGGATGTGCGTGTGCAAGCGACGGCCCTTACAACCGCTTCAGATAACCTCTCTCAGACCCTGGTAGAAAATGATTATGTGATTTCTGATGCGTATGACGATCTTCTTGGGTCCGTATGGGCTGGGGTGATTGAAGCACGAAGTGCGTATGCAAAAGGGGATGAGATTTTAGGGGTCTATAATTCGACGTTGAATGATGATTATCAAAATCTTCTTTCTGCAGGGAACGCTTCTGCGATCGAATCTGCAAAGACGTTGCTCATCTCGCTTCATACGGTTCTTCCTTCCGCGGAGGATGCTGTTATCTCTGCACAATCCGGATCTTCTAGTGCGATTGCTCTGGCAGCAGAAGAAGTTGATACGGCTCTTGCTGACTCGGCGATGATGTTGCTGTACATTCGATCTGCTGTTTCGGCAATGCCCGCAACAGGAGACTTAAGTGTGAGCGAGGCAACAGCTCTTGCGACCTCAATCGATACCGCTCGATCAGCGGTTCAAGCTGATCAGATTGCTCTCACAACAGCTCTTCAATCTGTGCAAGATGCGCTAACGACATCAAGCGAGAATCTTGAAGATGCCCAAAACGCCTTATCTCAAGCTCAAGCGTCTTATGACGCAACGGTTGCGACACGGAATTATCAAATCATCATGGCGGATCAAGCGATTTCTTCTGCTGAGTCTGTGCGAACGCTTCGAGAAGCGGAGCTTGCGCAGGCACAAGCTATTCCACGAACGGTTGATCTTGCGTCGTATGAGGCAGATGTCGCACGAGCACAAGCATCCTATGCCTCAGCCCAAGCACGTCTTGCAAAAGCGGAAATACACTCACCGATCATCGGAGACATTACAGATATTACGATTGAACCTGGAGAACAGGTTATGGCATCGAATGCGATTATTACGGTTCAGACGACCCAAGAACAATTCGAGATTATCGCAGATGTGAGTGAGTCTGATATTGCCAAGTTGGAAGTGGGAGATGTTGCCCTTCTGACGTTCGATGCCTTTGGATCCTCTCGCGCACTGAACGGGACGGTACGTAAAATCGATCCAGCAGAGAAACTGATTGAGGGGGTTGTCTATTATGAGGTTATGGTGTCGTTGGATGTGGTTGATCAGGAGCTCGCCTTGCGTCCAGGTCTGTCGGCGGATCTCATTTTTACGACAAACTTTGTTGAACAAGCGTTAACTGTTTCCCAACGCGCCCTATTTGAACGAGAAGATGTGATGTATGTTCGTGTGCTTAGAGATGGGGAACCAGAGGAACGAGCGGTTACGACAGGTCTTCGTGGAGACCTCGGTCGTATTGAGATACTTTCAGGTCTTGAAGTCGGTGAAGAAGTTATTATTCGTGAACTCACGCAATAGATCATGGACAAGCCTTTGATCCAATGCGAAAACCTCACGCGTGATTACGTAAATGGGGATGTGACAACACGTGCATTACGTGGGGTGAGTTTTCAGATTCAGGAAGGGGAGTTTGTGGCGATTATGGGGCCCTCTGGTTCTGGAAAGTCGACCTTCATGCATGTGCTTGGATTTTTGGATACGTATACGAATGGGTTGTATACCTTTGAAGGAGAAGACGTTCGAGCGTTTACCGAGGATGAACTCGCAAAGTTTCGCCAAGATCGCGTGGGGTTCATTTTTCAGGCTTTTAATCTTTTAAGTAAGTCCACGGTGTATCAAAACATCATGCTTCCGTTGGTATATGGATCATTGACCCCAGATGAACGGAAGAAGCGTACCGTGAACGCCATTAAACAGGTTTCCATGGAGCATCGTCAGAATCATTTTTCGAACCAATTATCTGGAGGGGAAAAGCAACGTGTGGCGATTGCACGCGCACTTGCGAATGAACCTTCCGTCATTTTTGCGGATGAACCGACTGGAAACCTGGATACAAAAACGGGAGGACAAATTTTAGATCTCTTGGGAGATCTGCATGATCAAGGACATACGATAGTCATGGTAACGCATGAGCAGGAGGCCGCTGAATATGCGTCGCGTATTATTCGCATGCGAGATGGGCTTATTGAGTCAGATTCCTCAAATGGAAAGAAGCGTAGAGGGGGCTATTCAAAATAGATTTGCTAAGTATGCGATACCAAGATCTTTTTGCCACAGCATCAGAGTCCCTCTTCCGTACAAAATCGCGTTCTCTTTTAACGATTCTCGGGATTGTAATTGGGATTGCTGCCGTGATCCTGATGCTCTCGATTGGGCAAGGCGCAGAACGATTTATTTTGTCCGAGGTCGCTGATCTTGGAGCTGACCTTGTTTTTGTAGAACCTGCGAGTGGAGATCCTACGTCTGGCCCCCCAAGTCCATTTATCGAGCAAACCATGACGCTTCAAGACGCGGATGAAATGAGCCGATCAGGCTTGTTTACGGTTGTCTCACCTACACTTGTGAGCACGGTCCCCGTGACCTTTGGAGAAGTGAATGACTTTCTTCAAATTCAAGGGGTAGATAGTTCATTTATTGATCTCTTTCCAGGGGAATTGCGATATGGATCATATCTTGAAGAATCGGATATTGATTCCTACGCAAAGGTGGCGGTCATCGGAAGCGAGGTTGCCGAAGATTTTTTCGGAGATAGAAATCCGGTTGGGGAGCGCATTAAGATCAAATCAAATTCGTATCGAGTCATTGGGGTTTTTGAAGAACAAGGCACACGTTTTTTTCAGAATCTTGATAAACAAGTGAGTATTCCTGTTACGACGATGCAACGGGATGTCTTGGCAGTGGAATACGTCAATTATATTACGGCTCGTGTCCCTTCTGGAGCTGAGATAGAAAACGTGAAGGAGGATCTTCGGTATTTGATGCGAGATGTTCACGATATAGATAATCCAGAAGGCGATCCGGCGCTCGATGACTTTTTTGTGAGTTCACAAGATGATGCAACCGAGACCATCGGCATGGTGGGGAACGTCCTGACGATTCTGTTGTCATCTATTGCGGCAATTTCTTTGGTGGTGGGAGGAATTGGGATCATGAATATTATGCTGGTTTCTGTGACAGAACGTACCCGTGAGATTGGATTACGAAAGGCTGTTGGAGCTACGTATAAAGAAATTCTCCAGCAGTTTCTGGTGGAATCTGTTTTACTTACCTTATTTGGGGGGCTTATCGGGGTGCTTGTCGGTTCACTTGTTTCGTATGCGGTGGGGTGGGTATTAGTTCAGTTTTTTCTTCCGACATGGACCATTGTTATTCCCTTAAATGCGGTATTTTTAGGGGCAGCTGTTTCCACGGTGGTCGGTCTTGTATTTGGGATCTATCCTGCGCGAAGTGCTGCGCGATTAAATCCCATTGATGCTCTGAGATACGAATAGACTCTTTTTTGATAAAACGGTTGACAAAATACCCAAAATAGGGTATTTTTTCTTGTTCATATCGGGGAAAAAGCCCTGTGTGACACGTTCCTTCCACGAGGTGAGACATGAAGTACCTGTTCCTTCTCCTGCTGACGGCCCTGATCGGCTGTCAGTCCTCGAGTGACCGCGAGGTCGCTCAGGAAGTCACGATCAAGGCGCCCGCTCCGGCTCCGCGCGCTCCCCGGGTCGACGAGACCTTCATGAACGAACGTCACGTCTCGGCGTGGCGCGCTGAGATCGCGGTCGCGATCGAAGAGGATGCTTCGACCGTCCACCCCCGCGACATGTGGCGCTACACCAGTGAGTTCCGCATCGGTGGCAACGGTCCGGATCCCTACATCGGCGACCCCGATGTCTGGAGCCCCACCTGGACGCCGTTCGATCACCAGGCCACCACCGACGCCGACGTCACCCAGACCATCGAAGAGGCCAAGCGCCTCGAGATGATCGACCAGAAGTGGCCGTCTGCGCAGATCTACGCCCAGCTCGGTGACATGGCCTCCGCCAACCGCTGTGCCAAGAAGCTCTTCGACGAGGGGAGCTACAAGGCCTCCGCCATGGTGGCAGTGCTGACCGGCGACGAGGCCATGATGAAGGCTTCGACCACCAAGATGATCGAGCTCGACTGGACCACCAAGACCGTCGAGGTCATCCAGTACGCGGTCGAGATGGACAAGCCTTCGGACGCGCGCTTCATTGCAGAGGTCCACGGCTGGGAACTGAGCAACGTCCTGAGTGGCAATGAGCTTCGTCGCATGGCCCTCGCCGGCGACGATGAGATGCTCGTCTTCCTCATCGAGAACGGGCTCAAGGTCTGGGAATCCGGTGACACCTGGGCGATCAGAGATCACACGGGCGTCGTCGCGGACATCGCGATCCTGGGCAAGACCAACACGGTCAAGGCCCGCGAGTACGCCGGACGCTTCCTGCGGATCCCGCAGGCGAACGTCTTCATCTGGGATCACTGCGGAGAGGGCTGTTACCTTCAGCCCGTGCGGGGCTCCCTCGAGCTCTACCAGCTCGTGAAGAGCGATGCGGTCCTTCGGGAGCTCTACTTCTCCCACATCCGCCAGTGGTTCGTCGACACGTTCCCGGCGGAAGCCCGAGTCGATGCGGGTGATCCCGTGACGCTCGGTGCCCCCGAGTTCCTTCGGGGATTCGGCCTGGACATGTGGGGCAGGGACGGTGGGTACAGGCCGAGCAACCTGCTCTTCACCTACCTCTGGCAGGTGCGCCAGTCGGGTGACCCTGAGCTGAAGGCCTTCTGGGTCAAGATGATCGACGCCCTTCCGACGGCGACCAGTGATGATGGCTCGTTCGCCTTCGAGCGCGAGTTCGGGCGCTACGTCCTCGGACTCCCGTTCAACGCGAGCAACACCAACCTGAACGGGGGCGAGCAGATCGCGCTTGCGACGCTCCAGGGTCGCCCGGCGCCGGACATGTCTGGCGTCTGGACCATGTGGGGAATCAACCCCCCGCTCGGGTATGAGATCGAGCAGATGAGCTGGCTCTTCCAGTTCCTGGTGCGCGGGAGCACCTCTTCCGCGCGCGAACAGGAGATCATGGCCGAGCTCGAGCCGATCGAAGGGTTCTCCTTCCAGTTGCAGTTGGTCAACCAGTTCGGCTCCGCCTTGGAAGCCCACTACGGGACCAACTACAGGGTCGAGGGTCGCCTGAAGTCTGCTGGGAACGCTGTGCGTCTCAACCAGAGCGCCCAGGCACAGCGCGTCGACCTCGGCCTCCCGCCGATCGACCTCTACCCCGACACCGAAGCCGAGCTGACCGAGCTCCTCGCCCCGAGCCTTGAGCTCATGGCGCAGAAGCTCCCGGCTCGTCACGCCCGGTTCACCAAGGGGGACATCACCCCCTGACACGCGCGTACGCCACGTACGCCACGCCCGACCTCTCCCTGTGAGCGGTCGGTTTTCTTTTTGTGAAAATAAGCGTAATTTGGATGTATGGAGTAGTTTGCAACGATCTTGCATTCATATCGATATACCTAGTGCAAGGTCGACAGGATCTCAGACTCACGGTACGAAACTAAACTCTTAATTGCCGTGAGTCTCGAAATCCACAATAATTTGTAACATTGAAGCGATATGGAAGAACATCTGGTTGCGAATGCACAATCAGACCCATCCGCATTCGGGCGATTGTACGATACGTACTATCAACCCGTTTTTGGGTTCATGTATAACCGGTCTGGAAACGCGGAACTTGCAAAAGATCTGACAAGCGAAACATTCTTTCAAGCCCTTAAAAATATTCATCGCTATAAACCTCGAAAAGGTGCGAGTTTTAAATCTTGGCTCTTTGCCATCGCGGTTGCTCAAGTAGGAAATTATTACAGGAGTCGTTCAAAATATCTTGAAGTCACAACAGACGAAGCTCCAGAGCTTATTGGACGAGAGGATTTTCGACCAGATATTGCGTATCAAATGGGGGAGGATGAAGTGGCTCTAAAAGAGCAGATCAATCTGTTGCGAAGGATGATGAGTAAGCTCAACCAGCGACAGCAGACGATTTTGACTCTGCGCTATTTTTCCCATATGACGATCCCTGAGATATCGGCGACGGTTAATATGAAAGAGGGGACGGTGAAATCACACATTCATAGAGCGATAAAAAAACTTCAACTACTCATGCTCCAGGAGGAGGAACCAACAACCGTAAACGAGGTCGTTTCCTCACCAAAAAAATATGTCCCACAAACTGCCCAACATTGAAAACCTTCTCGAAACGATGGGTTCTCATGAACGTATAGGAGAACCAGAACATCGCTATGAGTTACGTCGGAGTCTTTTATCTTCGCGTTTTTTTGCGGTTGAATCTGCTCGTATAAGTCGTTGGGACAGAATGTTGACTTACACGGCTCCGTTGGTTGCTGGCGGAATGATGGTAGGGGTTTTTACGCTTATGGCGGTATATGCTCCCGCTGAGCCGGAGGTGGGACCACAGACGATTATTTCTCGGTCTATGACGACTCAAGCGGATGAGTCTTCTCTTGTAGAAGCTTCTCCATTGAATGCGGAAGATTTTCTCTCGGATCCATCTGAACCAACAGTAAAACTTGCCGACTTTGAAACATCTTCTTCTCAGTCTGTTGTGCGATACACTCCGCTTTCATCACAGGAGTACGTCCGAACACAGTAGTGAATCTTTCATCCACGGTTTTTTATTTACAGGAGAGAAGAGAATTGTTTATAATGGGTATAGCTCCACGGAACTAATTTGGGCAAACATTTGGTCTTTTGTTTTCTTGTCTTAGTCGTTTCACTTTCAGTTTCATGGCTATTCAGGGAGAGTCAGAATGTTTTTCCTGCGAGAGAGGAGTGCGTGAGTGATAAGTCGACCCACCATCGCCTCGACCCATATTTGATCGAGTATTTTGTTGAAGTTTGGGTCGACGAGTGGACCTAATTCACGAATCCCGATCTGGCCTTGTTCTCGGACGACTTTTAGGATTCGACCTCGGTAGATGCGGTCTGGGTAAGGTTTATTGCGATGTTTTCGTTCGTGGGTCACCGCTATGGAGCGCTTGGGGATTTTGACACGACCCTCGAGGAATTGTTTGGCAGATTTGCAATCATTACGCAGGGGGCACGACTTACAATCTGGATTTTTGATACAAACAGACGTTGCGAGGTCAAAGATTGCTTGTGGGACGTCGTAGTAGGCTCCACGACGCGGAATGAAGCTGTCGGCGTGTGAGCCGATCATTTCATCGTCAGAAAGCTCTGGGAACGGTTTTCCGAGGAGAACACGCCCGAGGACTCGACGAATGTTTGTGTCGATGGGGAGTGTTCGTTTCTTTTGAGCAAAGGCGCTCATGGCCGAAGAGGTATAGGGACCGATTCCTTTGATCCTGCGCCAGGCATCTTCTGATGTGGGGACGCCATGCAAACAAACATCCCGCGCAATATCTCTGAGCATGAGGGCTCGTCGATTATATCCAAGACCCGCCCATGCATGAATGACCTCCGCATTGGAAGCTTCGGCTAACGTTTTCCAGGACGGAAATTGTTTGAGCCAGGATCGATAAAATACCTTCACACGTTCGACTTGTGTTTGTTGTAGCATGACTTCACTTACGAGGATTCGGTAGGGATCTCGTGTTTCTCGCCAGGGAAGTTTTCGTCCGTGCGTCCGATACCAGCGTAACAATTTTCCAGCAGGAGTCATAGATCGATAGCCCCCGCTTCTAAGAGGGCTTTATAATGGTTCGGACTAAATCGGTAGAGGTATTCAATAAGTTTCCCTCTTTGTGGGGAAGCATCTAAACCGAGGTGATTTGCAAGTGCTTGAATGCGATCAAGAGCTTCTTGAACATCAGAAGCATGTTCGACGAGGAGTTCGATCTCTGCAAGCTCGTACCCAAAATCACAGACATCTATGTCGATTCGGAAACCTTCTCGCTTATAGCTTCGTCTTGTTTTATGAATGGTTGCAAATGGAAGAATCCCTGCCTGGATGAGTGCATCGTTCATAGAAAGATTAGGGAGCAGTTGGAGCTTTTTACGAATACGAGCCTCCTCTTCAATTTCTTCATACACGGTTCCGTTCCTCGTACGATTTTTTCCTTGTCCGATTTTTAACTCGAATGCTCCGTTACGTGTGCGTAACCACATATCTTGGAGAGTGTAGTGATAGTTCTGAGTATCGAAAAAGACATCGATATTTGTGACTTCCTTGAATAGTTTAGCCCCTTCGAGGAGCCGTTCTTCTTGATCCCTAGTGAGAGTAAACTTCTTTTCGACTTCAATCATATTGAGTAAAATCATACCATATGGAACTTATTGCTTGACACACACTTGAACTGATGATCTATGCTCTAGTATCATTGGAGTACCTAAGCCTTTAGGTACTAATTCATAACTTATCCTTGAGGCAATAAGACAAACGTCTTAGCCACAATGTTATGCTGTATCAATACAGTTTCGTTACGGACCCATGGGACGATGACGAAGATGAAGAGATGGACATGACTATGGGTATGGGCAGTGATATAGAGGAGGACGAAGAAGACGATGCCGATACCGACATAGACCTGGACATGGGTCTCGATGACGATGGAGACGAGTGGTAAAAAATCAGGCCTTAACCGGCCTGGTTTTATTTTTCTATGGGGGATGAGTGGTATACTAGAGGGCGTATGGGTATCAAAATTTTGAATCAAAAAACGCTTGCAAGCACTCCTTTACGCAGAGATGCTCTTCGTATTATGAAGGCAGGAATCCAGGCGGTTGAGACAGGGGTCGTTGTAAAAAAACGAGTGAGTCGAACAGGAGAAAAGCTTCTCATAGATAAGAAGAGTTATCGTCTTGATCGGTATGAGCGTATTTTTGTTGTGGGTGTTGGAAAAGCTTCCTATGATGCGGGAAAGGCCCTCGAATCAATTCTCGGAGATCGTATTACCGATGGAATTGTATTGGATGTGAAAGGCGGGAAGCTGAAATATCTTAAGAGTCTCGTGGGAACCCATCCATTTCCAAGCCACACAAATATCAGAGCTACGGCGGAAATGCTTGGAATACTAAAAGGGGTGACGGCTAAAGATCTTGTCATTACCGTTATTTCTGGTGGAGGTTCTGCGCTGTTGTGCTGGCCACACCAGCTCGAATGTGATGACGTCACAATGATTACACAAGTTCTGATGAAGCGAGGGGCGACCATTCATGAATTAAATACCGTTCGCAAACATATTTCTGAGATTCAAGGTGGGCAATTGGCGGGACTTGCGTATCCTGCAACGGTGGCCAGTCTTATTTTCTCAGATGTACCAGGGGATGATATTTCGATGGTCGCCTCTGGGCCGACCGTCCTGGATGTCACAACGGTGAAGGATGCTCAGCGGGTGATGAAGAAGTATCAAGTTCTAGATCTATGTCGATTAGAAAAGTGCGATTTGCGTGAGACCCCGAAGGATCCACTTCTTTTTTCTCATGTTCAAAACGTCTTGATGGTCAGTAATGAGGTGGCGGTTGAGGCGATGAAGAAGAAGGCGAAGGAACTCGGGTATGCGCCAGTTGTGTACTCAACGCAACTTGATGGGGAAGCACGAGAAGCGGGAAAACTTTTTGCGAGTCTTGTGAAGCCAGGTCAGGCGCTCATTGGGGCTGGAGAAACGACTGTAACGATTCGAGGAACAGGAGAGGGGGGAAGAAATCAGGAGTTCGTTCTTGGGGCTCTTGAGACACTTCAACCGCATTCACTTCTTCTGTCTCTGGCGTCCGATGGAATCGATAACGGTCCCATGGCAGGGGCCCTTATTGATGATCAGGTGAAAAAAATGGTTCAAGAGAAGAATCTGGATCTAGATTTATATCTTCAGCAGAATAACAGTCTTCCTTTTTTTCAGGAGACAGAGAGCTTTATTAAGACCGGAATGACAGGGGTAAATGTTTCAGATTTGATGCTCTGTTTGCAAAAGAAAATGAGTTAAGGATCCCCCCTTGCTTCTAAATGAAATAAAGCGTATCTTCCAGTCGAATTTTCAACTATGCATATTGCCATCCTTGTGTTTGAACAGGAGAAGAAAGATCTTCTTCCTGGGTCCAAAATGCTCATGGATAAAGCGATCCTCATGAATCATGAGGTGACGATCCTGAGAGAAAATGAAGTTTACATTCTGTACGATGGTCAGCGAGAGTCGTTGTACATGGCAGGAAAACCCTTAGAAAAGTTTGACGCCGTTATTGTGCGTCCAAGCTTTGCTTCGGATCCCTCTATCCATGCGTCTTTGATTCGTCAGTTTGAGTTACAGGGGTATCTTGTTATTAACTCGCATGCAGCGGTTCATCGAGCGAAGAACAAAGTTCGAACGCTTCAACTATTACATCATTACGGTATTGCCATGCCAAAGACCGTTGTTCTTTTTGGTGAGGGGAATCTTGATGAAGTGATGCATGAGTTTAAGTACCCTGTCATTGTGAAGTCGGCGTATGGAGCGGGTGGATCAGGCGTGTTCATTGCAGAGTCCCGCCGATCTTTGAAACCTGTTGTGGAACATCTCTTGAAGCGGAACCGGACAGAGCCTATTAAGATTCAGGAGTACATCGCTGAATCGAAAGGGAAGGATCTTCGATTATTCGTTGTCGGAAAGAAAGTTGTCGCAACGATGCAACGGTCGGCAAAGAAAGGGGAATTTCGTTCAAACTTTCATAAGGGTGGAAGTGTAAAGAATATTGTGCCAACAGAAGAAGAAGTGACGATGGCTCTTGAAGCGAGTATTGGTTTGGGTCTTGATATCTCAGGGGTTGATATTCTTCGAACCAAGAAGGGACCAGTCATTATTGAAGTGAACTCTCAACCTGGGCTCGAAGGGATCAGTCAGGCGACGGGAGTAGACGTTGCAAAAAAGATTATTGAGTATACGGAAAGACGTGCAACAAATAGAAAACGAAAACTTCAACGACCTACGGTAGAGCGAAGGAGGGCTCAAGAAGGATAGCTTGATTATGCGTCTTCCTCATCGACCAAAACAACAGATGAAGCAACTTCTTCAAGAAGAGGAAGCGCTTTATCTTACACGTGAAGGAATCGAGAAGTTGAGACGTCGATTAAAGCATATTGCGGAAGTTGAGTTACCACAGGCGATTGAAGATGTTCAGCGAACAGGGGAGTTCGGTGATTTTTCGGAGAATGCAGAGTACCAAGAAGCGAAGGGACGTATGCGCCGTCTTCGAAATCAAGAAACATCCATCACAGAAAAATTAAAGGTTGCGATTGAAATTCAGCCCTCGTTGACACAGAGTGGTCTCGTTCATATGGGATCAAAAGTTGTCTTGAATATTCAGGGACGGGGAGAAAAGATGTTTCACATTGTCGGGCCAGAAGAGACAGATCCACTCAAAGGTCGTCTTTCCTTTAAATCGCCTCTTGGAGCACGATTGATGGGGCGGTCTGTAGGGGAGGAGGTTTGTGTGCAGAGTCCTGCGGGCGAGGTGGTCTATCGGATAATCTCTATTGAGTGAAAGGGCTTCACTATTGACAAAAGACAGTTTTTTCCCTAGATTAAGGACATATGAAAGCTTCAGTGAGATTTGTTAGTTCTGTTGCTCTGAGCATAACTCTTCTGTTTGGTGGGGTTATGGGTGTATCTGCCCATGGATTGTTCAAAAATGCACTTCCAGAAAATCTTCGAACCTGGAGCACATATGGTTCACCTCGCGTCTCTTCAGCGAGCGTGACACTTCATGGAGCGGATCGAGAGTGGGTATACGTTGATATTGATGCAGATCGCATCGATGAAGCGTATATCGTTTTGGCATCCTATGTAGATAAAAACGATTCACGAACAGCGTATTCGTCTACGGATCGAAATCGTTCGGGAAATCCTTATCTCTACGCCTATTATCTCGATCAAAACGGAACAATTAAAAAGTATCTTTCGGGCTCAGATCTGCTTGCAACAACGCATAGAGGATCAGATAACGTTGTATACGGAATTTTTCCAACAGTGAGTGGAACAGAAACAATTCGTGTTTTTCTCAAACAAAGTTCTGTGAAGAATATAAGTAATGCAAAAGTGAATGTCACTTTTGAGAAACCTGTTCTCTTTGAGGCTTCAACCTATCGTCAAGCACGAGAGCTTGTCCAGGACTATGCTCGTATGAACGTGCATAGTCATCATTCCTCCAGTCGATAAAAAAACGACCGGATACCCGGTCGTTTTTTTCATGGATCAAGATCTTGAATGAACTCGCCCTCAATGTAAGGAGGTTCGATCAGATAGAGATCAATGAATGCTTTGTAGATGGCACCAACCTCTCGAATCTTGAATGGAATTTCTTTGAGGTACGGTTGAAGGGTGGCTGAGAGTCCTGTGCTTTCAATGCCGAGCGATTCGCAGGTCCAGATGGCGCGCGGAAGATGATACCCTTGAGAGATAAGAATCGCCTGGTCAATTCCCCAAAGATCATGCGCGCGACGACAGGTGTCGTACGTTCTCCTCCCTGCATAGTCTGCAAAGATGGCTTCTTCTGGGATCCCAAAGGTGTCTATGAGCGTTTGCTTCATGACCTCGGGCTCATTATATTCTTGCGTGTGATTATCGCCCGAAACAAGAATGCGTTCGATTCGATCCGTCAGGAAGAGTTCAGAGGCGATGGTGAGTCGGTCCATGAGTGCGTCTGAGGGGGTGTTCTGACGTGTGAGCCCTGCACCAAAGACAATACCTACGGGTGAGGCGTGCGTCGTTTCTATTCCTGTATAGATGCTCGATTTTCCCCGGAACAATACACAAACAGGAAGCAGGATAAACAGGAAACAGGGGAGAGCCACACAGAGAATAAGAGAAGATTTTTTCATAGAAATATTTTCTTATCATAACCTCCATTTGATAATCATGGTACCCTGGAGGAAAAGAATCCTTTACATAGAAAAGGACTTGGTACAAAAATTCGTGAGTATGTCTAGAGATGAATTAGAACAAAAAGAATTTTACGGGTTAGGAATTGCTCCAACCCTTCTCGAACGGATCGAGGATCTTGGGTTTAAGCACCCAACCCCCATTCAGTTTAAAGCGATTCCCATCGCGTGTTCAGGAGAGGACGTTGTAGGAATTGCTCAAACAGGAACAGGAAAAACACTTGCGTTTTCTATTCCCATGCTTCAGCAAATGTCTGCACGTGGGAAAAAGGGACTGATACTTCTTCCAACCCGTGAACTTGCGATTCAGGTTGAGCAAACACTGGTGAAGCTCGCAGGGCCTTTGGGATTGCGAACGGCATTGCTCATTGGTGGAACAAACCCAAACCCTCAGAAACGCAAATTGCGGGAGAAGCCACATGTCATTATTGCGACTCCTGGGCGTCTGATCGATATGATGAATCAGCGTGCCGCAAACTTGAGCGAGATCGGAGTTCTCGTTCTTGATGAAGCGGATCGCATGCTTGATATGGGTTTTGCTCCTCAGCTCAAGAAGATTTTGGCGAGCGTTCCTAAGGAGCGTCAAACTATGCTGTTCTCGGCAACCATGCCTGAACAGATTGCGACGATTGCTCGGGAGTTTATGAAGAGTCCATTGCGTGTTGAGGTGGCTCCTGCTGGAACCACGGCAGAACGAGTCGTGCAAGAGATGTTTATCGTGCCAAAGGACGAGAAAGTAGATCTTTTGAAAAAACTCCTCACGGAATATAAAGGAACGGTTTTGGTTTTTTGTCGAACAAAACATGGAGCCAGCAAGCTTGCGCGATCTATTCGAGGAATGGGGCATAGCTCTGCAGAAATTCACTCAAATCGTTCTCAGAATCAACGACAAGAAGCGCTTCGTGGATTTACCAATGGAAAGTATCGCGTCATGGTCGCAACAGATATTGCTGCGCGTGGAATTGATGTGAAGAATATTGAGCTCGTGGTAAATTTTGATCTTCCAGATCAGCTTGAAGACTATGTTCACCGAATTGGCCGTACAGGAAGAGCTGGAACCGCAGGAAAGGCTATTTCGTTTGCTGCCCCAGAGCAGAAAGGTGACATTATTCAGATTGAACGTTTGATTAATACAACCCTTCCTGTCATGACGGCATCAGGAGACTTGATCGAGTTGAAAGATCGAAGAGGCAGTGCACGCGCTCCGCGTTCACGTTCAGGTGGAGGGGGAGGAAGACGGTATGGAGGTTCTGGTTCATCACGACCAGGACGCTCACGAAGTCGTGGTCCTGCAAAGAAACGATACTAATCAAAAAAACATCCGGAAGTTCCGGATGTTTTTTTCGTGCTAGGTGTCCCAGCCGAACGCGCTGTAGACGCTTCCTTGTCGGATATGATTAAAGGCTTGTTGATAATAATCGATAACCGTATCCGGGAGATCATCCATGGGGACCCACGTGAGTTCTGAACACTTATCTTCTTCGCAGTTTATAGGTTCACCTTCCCATGTTCGGCATAAAAAGAAGAAATCGATGCGTTCGTGATCGCCACAATGTCGGTGCATCACATGAGCGAGCTCGAGGTTCTCAACGTCTAGATCCAGTCCCGCCTCTTCTTTCGCTTCTCGTTTCATCGCGTGCGTGAGTTCTTCTTCTCCATCGACATGACCGGCTGGAAGTCCGTATTCCCCGTCCTTATAACCGGTATTTTGACGTTTAAGTAAGAGAACTCGACCTTGTTCATCGAGAAGGATGAGGTAGACAGAGACAATGGCTCGAAAGCGGTCTTTCCAATGGATCATATGAGGGTTATTATAGCAACGATATGAAAACTCGACTAAATAAATATCTCGCAGAACGCGGTGTTTGTTCACGAAGACAAGCAGATGCGCTTATTCATGAAGGGAAGGTTAGGGTTAATGGAGCGATCGCCACGCTGGGTCTGCAGGTTGGAGATGATGATGAGGTGATCGTTTCAGGTAAGCCAATTGGGGCTGGACGACCAAAAAAGGTGTACATGGCGTTCCATAAACCGGTTGGTATTATGACGTCCGTTGACCCACGCGCGCCAGATACGATTCGCTCTTTTCTCAATCTTGAAAACCATCTCTTTCCTGTTGGACGTCTGGATGTGGCGTCGAGTGGATTGTTGATTCTCACAAATGACGGAGATCTTTCTGAGCATATTACGCACCCTCGTTACAATCATGAGAAGGAATATATTGTCACAGTTGATCGACCCGTTCGTCGCGAAGATCTTCGTATCATGGCAGAGGGGATGATGATTCTTGGATCCATGACGAAACCAGCGAAGGTGAAGAAGATTGGCGATCAACGATTTACGATTATTTTGACTGAGGGACGGAATCGGCAGATTCGACGTATGTGCGAAGAGCTAGGGTACGGCATACAAGCCCTAAAACGCATTCGTGTGATGAATATTGAACTCGGAGATCTTCCTGTTGGGAGAACTCGACCACTTACGCAACAGGAGCTTCGTGATCTCAAGAAGCGTTTAGGACTGTAGACCTACACGTTTGCGTAGGAGGGTGATGAGCGTCAGCCCAAGAGCAAGGGTTAACACGAACATAGTGATGGCACTTAGGGCTATAGGAGTGCTGGCTGAGCCTGTGAACCCATAGCGAAATCCATCGATGGCATAGACAAGGGGATTGAATCGAGCCACGGTCTGCCAGATTCCTGGAAGGTGACTGATCTCGTAAAAAACTCCTCCGAGATACGTAAGAGGTGTCAAAACAAATGTTGGAATGATACTGACGTCATCAAATTTTCGAGCGAACATGCCATTGAGAAAACCAATCATCGAGAAGAAAATGGCGGTCATGAGACTGAAATAAATAATGGCCCACACATGGGTTATTGAGGCGGGAACAAAGAAGAGTGAAATGAGAAACACGATGATTCCAACAAGGAGACTCCGTACAACCCCTCCCGTACAAAACCCGGCAAGAAGGGTTGATGGCGAGACAGGAGCAACGAGAATTTCTTCAATACTTCGTTGAAACTTTGCGCCGAAAAATGAACTAGCTACGTTGGAAAATGCATTTGTGACGACGGCCATGAGAATCAATCCAGGCACGATAAACGAAGCATAACTTTGTCCACCGATGTCCCCGATACGTGATCCAAGAAAGGCTCCAAATATAACAAAATAGAGCGATTGAGTAATCACGGGCGGAAGAAGCGTTTGTGTCCAAATACGGAGAATCCGGTTGATCTCCTTCCGGGCGATGGTGAGATAGGCAATGGTTGGGGAGTATGCCATAGGATTACATGGCGGCTTCGATAAAGACTTCCTCCAATCGATTGGCCTTAGGGCGAATGTCGTTGATCATAACATGTTGCTCAGAAAGATCCTGAATCATTTTTGTGACCGATGTTCCTGCAGAGAGAGACGCTTCCCAGGTAGTTGCGTTTTTTTGTTTGAGACGATATGGACCGCCCTCTTTGAGGGGTTGGTTTGTTGTAAAGACAAATGACTGAGCGGTGAGCTCTTTAAGAAGTTCTTGGACAGGGGCGTTGCGCACCACTTCACCCTGGCGCATCATCACGACGTGTTCACAGAGTTCCTCCGCTTCTTCTAGGTAGTGTGTTGTCAGGAGGATCGTCGTTCCCTGTGCGTGAATTTTTCGGATGAATTCCCACATTCCGCGTCGAAGCTCAACATCAACTCCCGCAGAAGGCTCATCAAGAAGAAGAATACGAGGTTCATGGACGAGCGCGCGTGCGATCATCAGACGTCGTTTCATGCCTCCTGAAAGGGTTCGTGAATAGGCGTGGCGCTTCTCCCAGAGCCCAAGTTCTTTTAGGAGGTTTTCTGTACGTTCCTTTGCAATAGATCGAGTAACTCCATAATACCCTGCTTGATCTATGAGAATATCTTCGACTTTCTCGAAAATACTAAAGTTAAATTCCTGAGGGACGACGCCAATGAATGCTCGAGCTCGTTCTGGTTCTGCGTCAAGATCAACTCCAGAAACCGTGATTTGGCCAGATGTTTTTCGAACGAGTCCTGTAAGAATCCCAATCAGGGTTGTCTTTCCCGCTCCGTTGGCTCCCAACAGCGCGGTCATACTCCCGGCTTCAAGATTAAAAGAAATGCCTTTAAGGGCATGTGTTCCTGTAGCGTATTTTTTTTCGATGTTTTTTAGTGTAATGGCGTGCATAGCGTGTTGGATAGAGTGGGTGCATGGAGGCTGTTCAGCGAGATACTCTTCATGAGCTTTCCTGTAGGTACGAATCGAATTGGATGCGGTGACACGTGTACCCATCGGGATTTTTTTGAAGATAGTCCTGATGTGTCTCTTCGGCTGGGAAAAATGTATCGAGTGGCTCAAGGGTCGTGACAACAGGATTCTCCCATCGATTTGATGCGTTCACGATCTGAATCATTTCTTCTGCAAGTTGTTTTTCTTCCTCTGTTGTATAGAAAATGGCAGAACGATACGAAGTCCCAATATCATTTCCTTGTTTATTCAGTGTGGTTGGATTGTGGATGCGAAAGAAGAAATCAAGAAGTTGCTTGTAGGAAAGTTCATCTAAATTGTAGGTAATCCTTACCGCCTCAGCATGTCCTGGATGGTGTTCATACGATGGATCTTGGTTAAACCCACCCGTATATCCTGCTTCTGTGTCCGTCACGCCTGGAACGTTTCGTATAAGATCCTCAAGTCCCCAGAAACATCCTCCTGCAAGTACTGCTTGTTTGATTGACATACATTATGATGAATGTTTAGCGATGAATTGAAACATTTGAGCAAACAGTTTTTTTGAGTCAAAACATTGGGAAACCGTTTTGAGCCCGTTTTGAATGAAACGTTTTCGCGTTTTTTCATGATCTAGAAGTTGTGTCAACTTTTGGGCGAGCTCACTTGCATCATTGGGTTGTACAAGAAATCCATTTTCCTCATCATGAATAATTTCGGGGATTCCTCCAACATTTGTACCGACGACGGGAAGTCCACAGGCCATTGCTTCAATGAAAACTTGTCCAAACGTTTCATTTTCTGATGGAAGGGCAAAAACATCAGCTCCCGCATAGACTTCTGGCATTTTTTGCATGGGGAATGTTTTGACAATGACACGATCTTCCACTCCATGAATTTGGATGTACCCTTCAAGTTTATGAAGTGCGGATTCAAATTCTGCGTGAAGTCGCTGTGGAGGTTTACCGACAGCCAGAAGAAGATGAACGTCACTTCTTGTACTTTGGATTTTTGAAAATGCGTCTAAAAGATTGATGATTCCTTTTTCGGTAAGTATGTCAGAATATCCTTGTAGGATTCTTGATGCGGTGACAATAATCTTGTGTGATGAAGGAATCCCTAGATGTTTTTTCAGCCACGTTGCATCTCGTTTCGGGGTAAATTCTTGTATGTTTACTCCAAGATATTTTGTTGAAATATGACTGATTTCAAGGCCCTTTTGAAAACAATCTCCCGCAACACTTTTACTTACGCAAAGGACTTTTTTCCAGAAGAGTCCATTAATGATTTCTGTTTGTAATGGATTCATCGAAAAAGAGTGGAGATGAAGGAATAGGGGAATATTTTTTGAGTGACACACCATGTTTAGCATAAGGCTATAAGATGGAGGAAGACCGAGATGAAAATTTTCTGCAGTCACAGCTGAGATTTGTTTGTCCGAGATGAATGTGTTGAGAAACTCAAAGAATTCTATAGACTTATCTTTTGTTTGTTTCTTTGATTCTCTTCGTCCATCGAGCCCCTTTCGTTTCTTATAGGAAAGGTTAATAAAAGACTTGAAGTGAATTGAAACATTCTCGATCTGGACAGTTTCTTCCTTTGTCTTTGAAGGGAGAATAAAATGATACGTTCCAGGTTGATCCTGACAAAAATCAATAAGATTTCTGATGTAACGTTCTATTCCACCAACACTTAGAAATGGAGAATTTGGGCTTATGATTAAGTGATTCATGTTAGAGAGATTTCTTGAATAGAAAAAAGGCGATGCTTGCTCCAATCCAGTCATTCATGAAGTCCTTCATGGTGTCTGCAAGGGAGAGCTGAGATTGTGGAAGGTTGTACCACACATTAATCGTTTGATCGAAAATGTATTCGTGAAACTCCCAGGCCACTCCAACAAGCATGGCAAATCCGACGACGAAGGTGTAGTGGTACCAGACGGGAGAGTGAGAGGTGTGATATCGACTGGATACAGCGTGGTGGATGGCAAGGGCTAACAACGCCATCACAAATCCCCCAAGCACATGCATAGGGACGTCCATGTTTGGAATGGAGTAGCCATTTGTGACAAGGAGGATGCCATGAATAAGAAGGACGAGGCCGATGGCAATAAACGCGCGTTTGAAAAGTTTCATAGTGGATGTATTTTATCACGAATTGAAAACACCCGTTTTTACGGGTGTTTTTCTGTGATGCTTGTGATTATTCAACATCAGATTCTACGTCATCTTCCCATCCAATTTTTGGGAAGTCGATGACAGGATCGGTTTCAGGAGCGTTCATCTCCATTTCTTCATCAGCCTGTTCTGAGTCAAATTCTTCTTCTGGGTCGACGATGATGTCGCTTAAGAGACTGAGGATTTGATCAAGTTTCTGATTGATCGACATGATCTCAGATTTTAGACTTGGACCGACAGGTGCTGGACCTGATGGGCGTTGTCGTGGTCGATCTTCTGATCGATCATTGAATCCACCAAATGAAGGTTTTCGATCAAAACGGCTTGATGATGATCCACCATCGGCCCCACGAAAACAGTCTCGGCATAGGACAGGTTTGCTTCCATTTGGTTTAAATGGAACGGTACAGTTGTTTCCACACTCGTTACAACGAGCTGGGAAACTTGGCTTGTCTCCTCCAAAACCACCTCCGTAAGAACTTCCACCACGGTTTCCACCGTACGAACTTCCTCCTCTATTTCCACCGTACGAACTTCCACCACGGTTTCCACCGTACGAATTTCCGCCACTGCGGTCACCTCCGTAGGAACTTCCTCCTCGGCTTCCACCGTAGGAACTTCCACCACTTCTTCCTCCTGCATTAAAATCGCGTTTCGCGTATGCCATAACTATTTATATTGCATTGATAACGGCTGAAGACTACGCCCGAATGCCTATTCTGTCAAGGGAGGAGTCTGGGACTCAGATCGACGTACATCAATCTGTTCCTGTGTGTGAAGCCATTCTTTTTCAAGAGTTGTCAGATGTTCATCTAATTCAGCCAATCTTTGAGATTTTGAAGGGGAATAATCGGTCGGGTTATCGAAGAAATAAGAGAGAATCTCGCTTTTTTCTCGATCAAACGTCTCGATTCGCTTATTGAGACGCTCTTGAATTCGTTGGAATTCTTTGATTTGTGCATGGAGTTCCGTACGTTGTTGGGCGGTGGAGTGACCCAAGGATGAGAGCGTTTTATCCTCCTTCATGTCTGTTTCCATAAGGTCAGCAAGATCGTCCACATAATCTTCATAGGATCCCATATAGCGTCGAACCGTGCCTCCTCGGACCTCAAAGATCTTGTTGACCAAGGTTTCAACGAATGTTCGTGCGTGAGAAATGATGATCACGGTTCCTTCATATTCCTTAAGGGCAACAGCGAGGGCTTCTGTTGTTTCAACGTCGAGATGGTTGGTTGGTTCATCAAGAAGAAGAACGTTGTGATTGTGTAAGAGGACGCCAGCCAAACAGAGTCGAGCACGTTCGCCTCCACTGAGAATCGTTGTTGGTTTATCCAGATCATCACCACGAAAAAGAAAGTTCCCAGCCATCATAAGGATGCGTTCCCCAGACGCATCAGGTGGAGCCATTCTAGTCAGATAGGTTAATACGGTTTCTTTCTCGATGATGGTCGCTTCTGTTTTTTGATCGTAGTATCCGATGTCGGCTTTGTGCCACCATGCAAAGGTTCCTTCCAGGGCGGGAATTTTTCCCGCGAGCGTTTTGAGCAATGTGGATTTCCCGCGACCGTTTTCCCCCGCAATCACAACTTTTTCTCCACGCATGATTTCCAGATTGATGTTTTGGACGACAACAAAATCTCCATAGCCAATATGAAGGTTCTGTGTTCTTACAGCTGTTCCCGGAATCACGTGAGGGGAAGGAATAGTAATGCGTGTGGTCGCAAGAGCAGAATCAATTTTTGATATTTTCCCGCGGAGCTTGGCAATATGTTTTATCTTGCTTTGGGCGCGTGAGGCGAGACTCGCTTTGTAGCGAAAGCGGTCAACAAATTCTTGGTGGTGGGCGACCTCTCGAGAGAGACGTTTATTTGACCGAAGTTCGAATTCAAGTTGCTCGCGTTTGAACGCAAGATAATCGTCTACGGGACCTTTGTAAGAGGTGAGAGAACCGCGTTCAATTTCAAATGTGTGTGTGCAAGTATTTTGGAGAAACGTACGGTCGTGAGCAGCGAGAACGAATGCCCCATTGTATCCTTGGAGGAATCGCTCGAGAAAGAGGAGTGTTTGGAGGTCGAGGTAGTTTACAGGTTCATCCAACAGAAGAAGGTTTGGTTCCAGGAGAAGCATGGCGACAAGCTTTACACGCATTTGGTATCCACCGGATAAATGGGCAGGAGCTTTTTCAAGATCACTTGCATGCAATCCAAACTCGGCAGATTGCTTTCGAACGATCCATTCCGGCTTCTCACTTTTTTGTTCCAGGTATTCCTGTGTAGAAATATGATCAGGAAGCACCTCATGTTGTTCCACAACTCCGACGCGTGCATTTGGATAGAATTGTACGTCTCCACCGTCGGCCTGCTCAGTCCCCATGAGAATTTTAAGGAGCGTTGATTTTCCTGCCCCGTTTCGGCCGATAAGAGCTACCTTTTGTTTTTCTGTTACAAGAAAAGATAGATCGTCTAAGACCACCTGCAATCCATACGCTTTTTTGAGATTCCGTCCTTCGACGAGGGGATGGGGCATACTGACGCTAGTCTAACACATCTGTTAAAAAGTCTTGTAGGGGCAGGCGCTCGTTATTTGTTATACTATTTGCGTATGCATGAATCGTCTCAGAAGCGAAAACAAGAATTTCCAAAACCAATTCCCTTCAAAAGGCTCATTGGTCCAAGTTTTGTGATACTGGCACTGGGGTTAGGCTCAGGAGAAGTGATTCTTTGGCCGTATCTCGCATCTAATTATGGACTTGGAATTGCGTGGGGGGCGTTGCTGGGAATTACGTTTCAATACTTCATCAACATGGAGATTGAACGGTATGCTCTTGTGAAAGGGGAGAGTGTGTTTGTTGGGATTGGGAAACTTTGGAAGTCCGCTCCGTATTGGTTTATTCTTTCGACATTTGTGGGGTTTGGACTCCCTGGGATTATTGCGGCGTCTGCGCATGTGTTTGCTTCTTTCATTGGAGTTGAGTCCTTTGAGTGGATTGCTATTGCCTTTCTGCTTGGTATTGGGGTTATTCTCAGTTCAGGAAAGACGGTTTATGGACTCATGGAGAAACTGACACGATCGATTATTTTGATTGGTGTTCCACTTATTTTTCTCCTGACGATTGTTCTGAGTCAGAAGGCAGATTGGGGAGCCCTTGCGGGAGGGCTTATCGGTCAAGGAGATGGGTATACGTTCTTTCCGGAAGGAGTGGCCTTGGCGACATTTCTTGCGGCGTTTGCGTACTCGGGTGCAGGGGGAAATCTGAATTTGACGCAGTCTATTTACGTGAAGGAAAAAGGCTATGGCATGGGGAAGTATGCAACAAAACTCTCCGGACTCTTTCATAAAAAGGGCGTGCGTGAAGAGATTCAGTTAGAGGGAACGGATTTCGATGATACTCCAGAGGCACGTAAACGATTCTCGGTGTGGTGGAAGCGAATCAGTCTTGAACATGCTTTAGTGTTTTGGTTCATTGGGGCTATTTCGATTCTTCTTTTGATGCTTCTTGCCTACGTCACAACATTTACTCTCAACGGGAATACAGAGGGGATTAGTTTTGTGATACGAGAAGGCGTCGCGATTGGGGAGGCTCTTGGTCCAGCGTTCGGTGCAGGATTTCTTCTTGTGGTTGCGGTGATGCTCTTTCAAACACAATTAGGAGTGATGGATTCGACATCGCGCATTATGGCGGAGAATGCATCCATTTCCTACATGCGTATCAAAAAAGAGACGTCCGTGCCTCTTTCAAAGATCTATTATGCCTTTTTGTGGGGACAGATTGCGTTTGGGGTCCTTCTTTTCCTGCTAGGTCTTTCTGAACCAAAGTTTCTCCTTGTTCTTGGGGCCGTGATTAATGCGATTGCGATGTTTGTGCACATTGGTCTGGTTTCTATTCTCAATGTTCGATCGATCCCAACATTCTATCAGCCATCACTCTTGCGGAGGATGTTGCTGGGAGGGATATTCCTCTTCTTTGGAGTCTTCAGTGTGATCGTGGTTGCAAACCAGTTTTTTCTATAAATAAACAGTCCTGAGATTTTCTCAGGACTGAGGCATGGATTGTTTACAGGTGTCTGAACACCAAATGACCCTCGGATCACAGGTCTCGCAGATGATGAGCTGTTTATGACAGGCACTCCAAGCGCAGTTGCCGAAACGTTCACTTGTTGTCGCACATCCTGTGCAGACTCCTATAACCTCGTAGTCATCGGTAAATTGTTCCGTCATCCGCTCATCGAAGACATAGAGTGATCCTTCAAAGTTTTGACCAGGATATTTTTTCATGTACGTTCCGATCCCGCCATGGAGTTGGTGAACTTGATCAAACCCCTCGTTCAATAAAAGTCCTGAGGCTTTCTCACAACGGACGCCATAGGTACACACAGTGAGGATTTTCTTTCCTTTGAGATGTTCGAGATTTGGAACGATTTCTTTTAGATCACGAAAGTTCCTCATGCCCGGATCGATCGATCCCTTGAATCGACCAACGCTCAATTCATAATCATTACGCATGTCGATGATCGCAAAGTCTTCGCCATTGGTGAACCATGTGTGAAGTTCTTCTGGTTCAATGTGTGTTCCCGTGGTTTGGTTGGGGTCGATATCTGCGTCTCCCTCGAGGCCGATATTGAGAATATGTGGACGAACTTTGATTTTCAGTTTTCGAAACGCCGTTCCTGTTCCGGGACTTGCTTTGAACCAGAGATCTTGAAAGTCTCCAAACGTTGTTTGATGAAGAGAGGATTTAAATTGATCTAATTGCTCTCGGGTTCCCTCAACACTTCCATTGATGCCCTCGTGTGCAATAAGAATACGCCCCTTCATTTCAAGGGACTCACACAGTGTTCGGATCCAATTCATGAATCCGGTTGGATCTGAAACAGAAGTGTATTTATAGAAGATGATGACTTCGTAAGGCATACGTGGCTATCAATGATGGGAGGGCTGACCTCCGTTTTGACTATTCCATCATGGCTGTCGCGATCATGATCGCCAAACCGGTTAAAAATATGAGGAAATGGAGAGGAATACTTGCGCGACTTCCGCCGTGTGTTGCATTGTGTCGAAGCTCCGGGAGAAGGTCGGCGGCAGAAATATAGATGAACCCACCGATGGCAATCGGGATCAAGACAGGAACGGTCCACTCAACGGAACCGGCCAGAAAATACCCAACGACTCCACCCACAACAACCGTGAGGGCAGCCATTCCGTTATAGACAGCTGCGCGGATTTTTGAGAATCCTCCATGAACGAGTACGGCGTAGTCGCCGAGCTCCTGTGGAATTTCGTGGAAGGCAATTGCGGCGGTGGTTGCAACTCCCAAGGATGGTGAGACACTAAACGCGGCCGCGATAATAAGCCCGTCGATGAAATTATGGATGGTGTCTGAGTAAAGAACCAAGTGGGCAAAAGGTTTCTCTGTGGGCTCGCAGTGGTCTGCATTGTGGCAATGGTGCCAAGAAAAAAATTGTTCAAAGAGGAATGACGCCACGAAGGAACTGACAATAAGAAGCATGATCGTAAACAGATCGATCGCTCCTTCCTGGGAGAGTTCAATCGCTTCCGGGAGCAAATGGAAGAACGCATTTCCCAGCATCGCTCCGGCGGAGAGGGCGACGAGGGTCAGCATGTCAGCGTGCACATGCTTTTTTAGGGAGGTGAGAACAATGACCCCTGTGAGCGAGAGCCCTGCGATAATCGCCGTTGCTATCAGAATGTAGATAAAAGTCATAAGAGTAGGTTACGCGCACGTTTCGCACGTGCCGATAAATTCTAAATGATGGGTTTCTTGTTTTGGGATAGGGCAGGGAACGCATTCGATAACGTCACAGGTATCGCAGACACGGTGGTCGTGGTGTGTGACGCCAGCGCGTTCGAAATGACTTTGTCCATCATGGGCATGGACATCTGACACAAGTCCACTCGCAACGAGCTTTGTGAGATTTCGGTAGACGGTAGAAAGATCTAGATGAGGAAGGGCCTCGTGAATCTCCTTAGCTGTCCATGTGCGGGTGGACTCAAAGAGTTCCAGGATTTGCTCTCGATCCTTCGTGTGGCGCAGTCCTGCAGAATGGAGTTGGTTGCGTGTACTCATAAGCAAACAAAAGCAGAGCCATTATGCAAATTGATTTGCATGTTGTCAATGGGGTTTGTGGAACTTAATAGGTGAGGGTGATCTCAACCGGACAGTGGTCTGATCCCATAACCGTTGGGTGAATGGAAGCGCTGGTAAGGCGTTTTTTCAGTTTTGAGCTTACGAAAAAATAGTCGATGCGCCACCCGACGTTTCGGGCGCGGGCGCCACCGAAGTTGCTCCACCAGGTGTAGGCGTCTGTGGTATCAGGATAGAAGTGGCGGAAGGTATCAATAAAGCCGGCTTCGACGAGCTTGTCCGCGCCTTCGCGCTCCTCATCGGTGAAGCCAGCATTTTTCCGGTTGTCCTTTGGGCGTGCCAGGTCAATTTCTTTGTGGGCGACATTGAGATCGCCACAGAAGACCACAGGCTTCTTTTTCTCAAGCTCCTTCATGTACGATAAAAACGCAGGATCCCAGATCGTGTGACGGAACTTCAGACGGGCAAGATCACGCTTGGCGTTTGGTGTGTAGACGGTGACGAGGAAAAAGTCCTCGAACTCCATGGTGATGATACGACCCTCCCTGAGGGGCTGACCAAATCGATCTTCAAATAGGGTTGGATCCGCATCAGGAATGTCGTAGGTAATGGAGAGGGGTTTGAGCTTTGTAAAGATCGCCGTACCGGCATAGCCTGCTTTTTCTGCCGAGTTCCAAATTTCCTCGTATTCAGGCAGATCAATTTCCGCTTGACCTTGCTTGGCCTTTGTTTCTTGTAGACACAGAATGTCCGGCTGATGCTTCTTCACAAATGGGATAAACGCCTCTTTACGCAAAACCGCACGCAGACCATTGACGTTCCAGGAAATAAGTTTGAGGGGACGGTTGGGCATAAGGCTATAAAACAGGAGGAAGTGTTAATTTCTATTCCGTTGTTTGTCCATCGAAGTGTTCTTCTGACTCTTCTGCTTTTGTTCGATGAATTGTTTGGTCTTTGTGTTCAGGAGGGGAGTAGACGGAATAGAGTTTGAGAGGAGTCGTTCCTGTATTGATGACGTTATGGGTGGTGCCAGCGGGTATGACGATCGCGAAATCGTCCTTCACCTCGTGTGTCACACCATCAAGAATAACTTGTGCTGATCCTTCTTCAATGCGGATAAACTGATCCAGATGGTGTGTCTCCAAGCCGATTTCATCTTCTGGCTGAATATTCATGAGAACAAGCTGACTGTTCCTCGCCGTATAAAGCACACGACGATAGTCGGTATTTTGGAGCGTGGCTTCTTCGATGTTGATAATAAAACCTTTCATAGAATTGAGGGTTACGTATAGAGCTATAATAGCATTCTTTTCGATGTCTTGGATGATAAAATTTGAAATGAGCTACGAATGAAAACAAAAAACCGTCCGTAAACGGACGGTTTTTTTGTTGACTGTTAAGCGCGTCGAACATTTACAGCACGAGGTCCCTTTTCAGAGTCTTCGGTCTCAAATGTTACGGCGTCACCTTCACGAAGTTCATCGAATGATACATCGACAAGCTCAGATGAGTGGAAGAACAAGTCCTTCTCCTCGCCTTCTACTGCGATGAATCCAAATCCCTTATCTGTCAACCGTTTGATAATACCGGTCATAGTGATTGGTGTTAATGTGAATTATCCGCAAATTTGTCCTCTTTTGGGAAATTTGAGGATCTCCACAACGAGTACTTTGCTACCAATAAGATACATCACATGGCGATAAATGTCAATAGCTCTCTAGAGATGAGGGCTAGCCTGTTGATAACTTTCCTTATATTCTGAGCCATCCTCTAAAAATGAGCCAACAGAGCTCCTTTTAAGGGAAAGAAGAATGGCTCCACACCCGAGCTGATTTCCAAGTGAATGCGCAAGGGCACGAATATAGGTTCCGCTTTGGACATCCAAAGTAACGACCGAAATCCAGTAGTTTTGCTCAGAATCCCCAAGGTTCTTCCAAGAGTCCTTTGATTGCGCTTGCCGGAAATTGCCTGTGACACGATCGATACGGGAGAATACCTCCGACCGAATGTTATCAAGTCGTTCTGATGAAACGGTCTCTATGTGACTGTGGTTTACGCGCATTTCCTTGTGTGGAATGTGGATCTCTTGAAGTCTGTGTTGTTGTGCCCACCAATGAAGCGGTTTCCCTTGAACTTTATAGGATGCATAAGGAGGGAAGGGAAGTATGTGGGTTCCAGGAAGGGATGTGAGCGCTTGCTCAATTTGGTCTCTTGTCGGATCTGACCCTTTTTGGATGATCCCGAGTGCATCATAGGTATCAGAAGAAAGACCAAATAAAAATGTTGCATGATAGGTTTTGTCGAGATTTTGAAACGCCTCTTTTTGATGTCGATCCTCTCCTGTAAGAAACACAATGACTCCCTCTGCCATAGGATCAAGTCGACCCGTGTAGGTGATAGGATCGTTTTTCCATTCCGGATGCATACGTCGGATCTCCTCGATACATTCAAAGGGGGTCCACCCTAGCGGTTTGTAGAAATTGATGATAGCCATATCTCTTTTCTTTCACAAAAAGACATCAGTGTCTACTGATGTCTTTTGAGAAGAATGATACGTCCTTATTTTTTTGCATCCTTCTTCGGTTTCTTCTTTTCTTTGCGGGCGTTTTTCCCTTTGGCCATATAAATAGTGTTAGGAAGAATTCTACAATATCACATTCTGTATTTCTTTGTGAATAGTTTTATTGAGCTGAGGGTTCTGAAGGGATTGTTTCACAATCAATCGGATCGAAACTGTCGGCTTGAAGACCTCCCGCTATCCAATCCTCGAGCATAACCGTCATGCTTTGTTTATTCTCGTATCGGCATTGTCGTGTAAGACCAACCATTTCTTCTTGAGCCTCTCCGTCGATCAGATATTCTTGGACAACACTCTTAAAGGTAAACAATCCAAGCTCATCAGCTGGAGTATGTTCAATAAGGCTGAGGGATTCTAAAAGTATTCCAAAGAACTCAAGAGACATAGGGCTTGTCACACGTGCTTGAATGTCTCCTTCGACCGCACTGAGCATGCAGTCAAGATTATCGTCACAGTCGATCACTGAGGAGAAAAGGGGAATGGTCTCAAGGTTCGCATTGGTGATCCCAAGACTTAAGTATCGCATGATTTGGTATGCGGAATCACCATTGGACATATAGTAGCGATGTCCATCTTCTGGGTGGACATACCAAGCTTGTCCAGCTTCCTCTACTTGAAGAAGAATAGTTCCTTTGAGCCTTTCCATAAGATCCACATCAGCTGTGAGTTCGCCTAAGCCGAGTGGATCCGTTCCGTTTTCCAGTTCTGTTCGATCATCGGTCCCATCTTCATCAGAATCTGTTGTTGTCGGATCTGTGCCGAGTCCTTCTTCTAGTTTGTCAGAAAGTCCATCACCATCCGTATCTGTCTCTTCAAAACGATCCTCAAATCCGACAGGAATTTTTGCAAGGTTCTCGTTTGTGATGCCGAGTCCGAAATTTCTCAATACCGCATAGGCGGCATTGCCATTTTTAATGTAGACCCGCTCTTGGGTGTCAGGAGTGACATACCAAGCCTCACCGGCCTCTTCGACTTGCAATAGGATACGACCAATCGTCTGTGAGGGGGTGGATGCGAATACCCATGATGGAGCAAGAGCAAAAATCAGGGTAAGAGCAAGCGTTTGAATAGACAGCTGTGTATTCATAGAAGGCTATTATATCAAGTCCATGTTATGTAGGCGACTGCTTTTTCTTCTAAAATGTCAGAGTCAGAAGAGCTCGCCCTCGTTCTGCCCAGTTTGTTTCTCCCAGGGCCTCCATTTCAATGATGTAGTCTGCTAAAAGTGTTTGACGTTCTTCCTCCTCTTTTTTCTGAGACAAATAGGTTTCAAGAAGGGTGAAGTGCATGGATTCACGCATGGAGGCATCTTCTAGTTGCCACCAAAGTTGTTGCTCAAACATCCGTTCGACAAGAATGGGATCATGAAGATTCATCGTAATTATATCGATGATTTCCTGCTGAATTTCTTCTTTTGAGGCCCCCTCTGGAGGATTGAAGGGCGACTCCAGAAATGTCGTCAACATTTCTGGATCATAAGCTACTTCCTGGACCAAGTATTCTGGCTTCATGGAGAGCTCTACACGTTCCGGGTATTTGGATAGCTCCATGGCCACGACCACTCTGGAGAGTTCTTGGGCTTGAGAGAATGTAAGGTCTGTATCGACGAGTTTATAGAGGATGTATTCCAAAGCGGTGAATTGGCTGATCGTGTCTTGCGTGAGGAGTTGTTTAAGAAAGGTGGAGTGGTTGTGCGCTCGCTGAGGTTCCCCGATAGCGTAGGCATGGCGTGCTCGAAGCCATTGCAAAGTTTCTGTGGTAGGGAGTTGAAGGAGTCTAAAGATGCCAAGGGCTTTTGAGAATCCGACCATCACAACGTAATCAGTCTGTTTGCCAAGAATCTGTTCAATTTGTGTCATGCCGTATTCAAGTCCGCCAATTGCGCAGGCGTTTGAGACATAGTAGTCACTGGGGACGTGACCGGCTTCTGGAAGCAGAGCAAACGTTCCTCGTGGGATGGCGGTGATGCGGACTCTGTCATTTTTGCGATTGAGTTCAATAAACTGAATCACGTCACAGTGTGCCACGTCACTTCCCGCACGTGCATCAAGACCAAGCAGGAGAATCGAAACGAGATCGTCTTCGCCAAAGAGATCACTCGTCGTTTCTTGTGTTTGTAGATCAATACGTTGATCAATGACGGATTGAATCTCGTTTTGTAGAAGGATCTGAGCCTGATGTCTTTGTGAGGTGTAAACCCATCCTATCAGACTCAAACCACAAAAAAGGATGAGGGTAACGAGGAAAAACGCAAGGAAGAATTTACGGCGCAACATAGAGTGATTGTGATCTCACATCATATCAAGAGGTCCTGCTTGAGTGAAGGAAAAGGATCCCAACTCTATGGCAAGAGGGTTAATTTACTTGTGCTTTTTGGATGACCTGAACAATGGCTTTCACAAAAGGATTATCCTGCTTTAATTGTGGAATAACTTTTTTTCCATCGCGTACCTTCTGTAATAAATGGCATTGGGTCAATATTTTTATGTGTTGTGAAGCAAGCGGGAGGGAGATCTTCAAGATCTCAGCGATATCTCCCACAGAGAGTTTTGGATTCTTTGTCAGAATGCAAAGGATTCGGTAGCGGTTTATCTCATTAAGGGCCTTAAACATGGAAACGATCTGTGCGTCGTTTCCATTATAAAGTTTCCGGTTGTCGCGAAGCTCCTTGGCGGTTAACATAGATAAATAGTTAAATAATCGTTTAACTATTTAACGATAAGACTATTATACAAGGGTGTCAACCAACGATCTTCTGAACTCGGATTATTTACCCTAATCAGTCTATTGATATTGAACAAAGATAGGTTGGGGGAGGAGTTGGAGGATTTGTTCTGGGCTCATGAGATAGGAGCCTGCGTAGCGGACGTCGTTTTTGTAAAACACTTTAAATCCCGTGAACTGAACAGGTTCATTTTTGATGTAAGCCTCGTAGGTTGCCACTTTTTGTCCAGGCGTTCCCCACCCATCCATATCCATGACCACTTGAACATCCGTAAGTGGGGTGATCTGGTCGCTGTTAGTGACCATAGCCTGGGTGTATCGATGAACAACCAGTATTTTTGGTGGGAGGTCGTGGGTCTGTACCAACTCGGCAAGATACTCTGCAATCGTGTTGAGCTCGCTTGCGTCCACTGTTCCCACAGCCGTTCCGGGTGGTTGGCGATATTTCATGGCGAATTCTGGGTCAATCGCAAGATGCACCTGAGGAAGGGTTAGATACGGCTCTAGATGCTCAACCTCATCCATCAAATTGGCGAGACCGGCTTGAACCTCGAGGATCACGATGCCATCAATTTCATCGGCCATAGCGATAGCTCGTTCAATGTGTTCCTCTGGCATTCTGAATCGATACAACCCATCACTTCCAGGACTCGCTTGAGCGGTGACAGCAATGTAATCGATGGCCGGCATGACGGGTGTGCTCGGGTCTGCTTCCTCCCAATCGAGGACGGCTTCACTCAAACGTCGCAATACTTCATCTCTTGAATACTCTCCCAAAATTCCCATGCGCGTTGAATAGAAATTCCCGTAATAGGCAACAATGCGATGAAACGGTAACAGAGCGCCGGGATTCGGGACGGGTGCATCTGTGACGGGCCAGAGTAAAGCTGGCGGGTTCTCCACAACGGAATGCTCTTCAAGTGATTCCTCTTCCGACACATGTGCCAACGCACGCATCCTCTGTAGGTACTCTTCAACATCAATCGTCTCGACAACTTCTTCTGCTTGAGTCTCCTGCATGTTTTCAGATGAGTCTCCTGCCATGACAGACCCACTCTCTAAGGCGATTCGCACAGCAAAAAATCCACCGATCAAGAGAACGAGAAGACCGCTTATTACCATGATGCGCCATTGGTTTTTCATAGATGTATGGATTGAGGTTATGTCTTACTTCGAGGGCTTCCATGTATCATCATACCAAAATTCAGCCGTATCTGTCAGAAAGAATACCGCTCATAACTTCACTCATGAGAATCCTCATCGGATGAACTTACTGTTTCGTTGTTGGAGTAAACGTCTTCTTCCCTTTGACGATGCCAAATTTGCCACCGTCTCCATAAAGCGCCTGCCAACGTTCCTGTTCTTGTTCCATGTTTCGAAGTATCTGTTTATTAACAGACCGTTCTGTTCGATATTCTTCAAGTCGTTCGAGATTTTGGTTTGTGACGTACCAAACAACAGGCATCTGGTGACGGTTAGCGATATCCTGCAACTGTTGTTGAAACGCTTCGTCAATCGGTGTTGCGTAACCACCACCTTTATGAATGACCTTAATGATCGAACGTGCGTCTATCTTGTTTTGAAGGTGAAATAGGCTTGTAGTCCGAATTCCAACCACATGATCAGATGAATCTTTGGCGATGAGATAAAGCCGTTGATTTCCAATATTAAGGCCTGGTATTCCTTCATTTTCAGCTTTTCTCGCCTCTTCTAAATCAATTTCGTACGTTTCACACTGCAAAACCTTACCCATCTTTGTTCGAGTTTCATAGATAGGGCCTCTTTTCAAAACGGGCTCTGGGATCGTTTTGATTCTCTCAACATCTTCTAAAATTTCCTCGCGCCATTGTTCAGGCACGGGTGGACGGTATCGCTCACCTTTCATAGTCTGGTAATTTCTTGTTTAGTGAGATTCATAGTGTTCAGATTATTCGTAAATCTAATCAGTAGAGTCTTGAAGATACTTTTTTAGCGTTTCGAGATCTGTGTACAGATAGGTGTCGATGCCAAACTGTGCGACGGCGTCGACCTTTTCTTTATCATCATCGATGAACAGTGTTTGCGATCGGCTTGGTTCACCAATTCTTTTAAACACCTCATCCCAAAATTCAGGGGTTTTCTTCGAGTGACCGACTCCTGCCGAGTGAAATACCTCCTTAAAGACCTTGCCACCGCCGAGCGTCTGGCGTAGATGTTCGCCTCGATAGTTTTCCTGATCGGTTGCCATAAAACAGAGAATGCCTTTGTCGCGCAGAGACTTCACAAACTCAAGAACATCTTCTTCAATCTGAGTGCCCTTAGTAAGCCAATACGTAAGAAGCTCATCAACGGTTCCGTTCCATCCCCAATCATCGATAACCTTTACAAGCTCCTCTTTCAAATCTGCCTTTCCCACAGCACACTCTCGAAAGACTCCCGTGAAGAAGGGGAGCATCTTCTCGACCTCAATCCCATAGTCCAATGTGAGCTGATCCGTAAAGAGAAACTTATCCTTCACAAGAACTCCGTCCGCATCAAAAAAGATAGTTGTATATTTCATATTTTTAGAGTGGCCACTCTAGGGGGAGTTTGCCGGTAAAGGGGTAATCGCCAAACAGGACGTCTGCGACTCCGCCACCTTCGCTTCCAGGAAGCCATACGGTCACCAATGCATCCCAATCGTTCACGTACGGACTTACATCCAAGGGACGACCTGAAACAAGAATCACGATGATGGTCTTGCTTATGGCTCTGACACGGTCGATCACCTCCAGATCCTCCGCCGAAAGTTCGGGATGTTCATTGTCGCCAACACCCTCCGCATATGGAGTTTCTCCAACGATGACAATTCCTACATCAGCGAGTTCTGTCCCTAAAGGAAAATCTCCTGCTTGGCGGTACTCAACGTTCGTCTCTGACGACACGGCATCTTCGATTCCTTGCAGAATCGTCGTTCCAGGAATCCAGTTCCCATCAATGCCTTGCCACTCAATCGTCCAACCACCTGCCTGACGTCCAAGGTTATCTGCTGAATCGCCTGCTACGAGAATGCGGGGTGTCTCCTTCGAGATTGGTAGGATCTGCTGTGCATCTTTCAAGAGGACTAACGATTTGCGGACGGCTTCACGAGCCACTTCTTTGTGTTCTATCGACCCAAACGTGCGAATGTCTGCATCAGAAATCGTTTGGTTGTCAAAGAGCCCAGCCTCAAATTTGATACGGAGAATTCGTTGGACCGCATCGTTTAGTCGGTCCATAGAGATATCACCCTCATCCACGGCTCGACGCATGTGCGTGGCGAATAGGCGATATTCATACGGGAGCATGACCATGTCCACACCCGCATTTACCGCTGTAACGAGGGCATCGTATTTGTCGCCCGGAATATCGAATACGGAATACCAATCAGACACGACAAACCCCTGAAAACTGAGTTCACCTTTTAAGATATCGGTCAGCCACATGTGACTTGTTGTGAGTTCAACGTCATTCCATGAAGCATGACTAACCATAATACTTCCCACTCCCGCATCGATTGCACGTGCAAATGGGGGAAGGTGAGTGGAACGCAAAACCGCTTCGTCTATCGTGATGACACCTTGGTCTATCTGGTAGCCTGGATTTGTTGAGGTACCCCATTCCATGGCTCCTGAACCAAGATAATGTTTCGCCGTCCCCACAATTGAAAGCGAATGAAGTCCTTCGACATAGGCTGTTGTAAGATCTTCGACAAGCTTTGTATCCGCACCAAACGTTTCATACGTCCGACCCCAGCGAATATCTTGTACGACATCTGCGGTTGGTGAAAAATTCCAATTCGTGCCCGTTGTGATCATTTCTTCCGCCGTGATAACGGCAATGCGACGCACCAAATCCGCGTCGGCACTGGCACCAAGACCTATTTGATGTGGAAAAATCGTTGCACCGAAAACGTTACTGTGACCATGTACGGCATCAACTCCGTACAGGAGAGGAATCCCTAGTCGACTAGATTTCGCTCGTTCTTGAAAATCGTTCACCATTGTTAACCAGCCTTCTTGTGTGTTTTCGTCTGGTCCACCTCCGCCACCACTCAACAATGCACCAAGACCGAAGCGAGCAATATCTGATCTCAACAAAATACTATTTTGTTCAACGAGCGCCATTTGACCAATCTTTTCATCCGTTGTCATGCGACTCAACAAATCATCTACTCGCTCCTGTGTGGATCTCGTTGCATCTTTATAAAGAGCGTCTTCTGACTCCTTCTGCCAGCGTATGCCCGTGAAAAATTCAACGAAAACAAGGGACCCGACTATCAGAAATAACAATAGCAGAACAACTTGCTTTCTCTTGAATGAAAATTTTTTGTGTGAAGAACCCATAGACTCAATTAAATGTAGCGAAAAAATGAGGAAACGACCAGAACCGTCGCCTATGTTCATGATGCCGTTGAATAGGGTAGAGAGCAAAAGCAACCTTCCCATGCGAAGGTTGCTTTTTGCGGAGTGTGCACCAGGCTATTCCTGAGGTTCAACGGGGATCTCATCGATCACTGCGGGGGTATTCACTTCTATGGTTGTGAAATCTTCTTGGTCTTGTGAAGTATTTTGGATGGCAGGTAACGCATACACGAAGAACAATACGGCGACAATAGCGACAACCAGAAGGGTGATAATGAGTCCAATGAATGAGTCCTGTTTATTTGCTGGAGTATTAATGATGGTGGACATACGGATATTGTTAACGTGTTCTAGAGGATCTTCTCTCCTCGAATGAGTTTGATAATAACGACAATGATGGCGATAACTAGGAGAATGTGAATAAATCCACCAAGCGTGTAGGAAGTCACGAGACCGAGAAGCCACAGGATGAGAAGAATAATGGCGATGGTATAAAGCATACGTAGGCACGACAAAGTTTTAAATAAAGAGAACGAAACTCCGTGTTACGACACATCACGCATGGGTAGTGGTATCTCCGGAGATAAACGCTGTTGAAGGTTCTACAAGTATCTCGCAGAGATTGTTTTGATGTGAACGTATTTGTGGGTCTGGTATCATAGATGTAGATAGTTCAACGTTTGTTTAATTGTTAAAGTGTACCCAATTCAACCGTACGCCCACCGATCCATAGTGTCAATGCATGTCGACTGCGGGTGGGGGATAACATGGATCAACTTCGTGAAGAGAGAAAGGGGATTAAGCAAGTTCGTTAGCAATTAAGGTACGTTTCATTGCTATTCTTATCGTTTGCATCAAAGTCTCGATAGTTGACTAATAACTCCTCACCCTTCTCGATGTCACGGTTTGCTACACCCAATGTTTCTGATTCTCCAGAAACCGCAACAATGTCCATGTTGTTCTTGACTGATGAATGATCGGACGGTAACCGTTAATTACAGTCGTTGACCTCTATTTTTTATTCACTCATACTTTAATCGTATGAGTGATATTTTTATTGGTAGCGGTAAGCTTGCGGGAAAGGGTGTGTATGTCGGCCGGGATTTTAACGTTGGTGAGATTGTAAAATACTATGACCTCAAGCCTCTCACCCAATCCATGTTTGATCATTTGCCGGAAGAAGAGAAGATGTTTGTTCATTCATTCTGGGGAGAGATGTACCTTTTCCCAGAGCCCTCACGCTACACAAATCACTCAGCGACTCCCAACACTCGATCTGATTTAGAAAAAATGTGCGACATCGCCATCAAGCCCATCAAGAGAGGTGAGATGATAACCACGAATGCCACACGTGAAATACAGAATGAACTTGAAACATTTGTTGAAGCTTATGAGAGCCCTAGAAAAGTAGCTCATTTTACATGGCTCACGGGTGGATATCGGAATGCCACGATACAGTACACATTACCAAACAGATCTCAAAAAACACTCCGCCTAAAAAGAGTCAGCGGCAATTGGCGGATTCTGAAAGGGCGTGTGCAAAACTGAGTCCTCCTGTCGTTCGTCTCAGTTTTGGTGATAGGGTAATATCTTACAAAACTTCAACTTTTCCATGCGTGAGTACATCATCTTCATTCACTTCAACGGCACATCCGTCGGGAATGGCATAGATGGGAGTTTCTTTTTTATGCGTAAGCAATTCCGGCCTTTCGGCTGAAGGATCGTAGTGCACATGGGTACTAAACGTCACAAACCCAAATGATGTCAGGTCGATGATTCCAACCGCATTTCTATCCGCACTTTCACCACCCCATCCAGCCGATGCGATGGTCGGCGACGCTAGGATCGATCCTGCACTTGTCCCTCCGTATCTCACGCCTTTATTTCGGACAAGATCATCAACCACATCCAAAAACCCAGTCTTGCGTGCCGTGTCGAGTAAATAAAACGTGTTTCCGCCGTTAACCCAGATGACATCAGCTTCAATGAGTTCCCGAGCGATCTGATCTTTTGTTTTGTACTTGAGCGCGTACCAGATGGGATTGATTCCTAAAGTCGAAAAATCATCCATGGATTTGCATGTGTAAAATTTTTCCTGCTCGACGTCGGAGGCCGTAGGGATGAAATAGAGCTTGGTTTGTTCTGGTGGCTTCTCAAGAAACTTTAAGAAGGAATCGCGGAGTTCTTCTGAGATGCAAGAGGATGTGAGGAAGAGTTTCATAGGTTTACTCAATAGTTTCAAATTTGACTGCACGGTTTCGTCAACCTTTGTTAATCCAAGACTGATCGTGTATGTGATTCAGCACTCAGTTTTTTGGAAACAGAGTAAATATCTTTCGCTCCCACTTTCTGCTTCCATGAAAGATGATGGACCAGGCGTACAACTCTGGATAGCGTCCCGCATCTTCCTCGAAGACGGAGCGCTCATGTTCTACAACATAATACTCCCTCCACCCATACATCTGTGCCAGGGCAGAATATCCCTTTGGTGTGTAGTGCCAAGGGAATGGCAAGCGATGCAATCCGTATGCGGTCACCAGTCCAGCAAGCACCATACACACAAATGGAATGGCGTTTGTTTGTGCGTACCCAGCTACGTACCCGAGAGATCCGTAGAACATCGTAACTCCTGCTCCCCAGCTTAATCGTCTCCAAAACATGGTATTTGGATTTACGGTAAACCACTCCTGTGTGTCTTTTGAAACTTCCTTCCAAAGCCGTAACCACTCTTTTACAAGACGGTCTCGCGCCGTTGCTTGACTAATCACCGTATCATTTTGAAAAAGGATATTTTTTAGATGCAACTCCCAATTTAAGAGATGCATCTCCTTTAGTGTAAAGAGGGGATAGCGACACTCAAACGCCGGTACGGTTTTGCCAAGCTCCTGCGTCTGAGTGAGAGAAATGATCTTCTTTGCCACCAATGCATACACCCCGGCGACAACGTGTCGTTCTTTGAAAGAACGATCTAACAACACTCCACCGATCGTTGGCTTAATAGAGGAAGGTGTGTACTGCGTCACAACAGGTCCCACCCGTGAGAGTAACCGCTGTTTCAACCACGCTCGAATGACAAGAAATCCCAGCCCATGAGCAAACAAAACTCCTACCGTGACCTGTGGTGAGAGGAGGGAAAAGAGAGCGGTAATTTCTGACTCAGACATAAGAAGGACTTAACCTACGGGCAATCTATACGCTCACCTTGCATTCCCTCAATAAGGCCACCAAAACCTTCAATCGTGTCCATTTTGAACTGGAAACGACTTCCATCCCCGTAGATGAATTGATCATTCTCAATACGACCGATGGTTGTTTCAGGCTCAAATCCCGATTCGATAAGGGTAATCGTATCGTGGAAGATTGTCTGTCCATCAAGATTTGAAGATGGAAATCCATCAGGAATAATTTGAACAACGACGGAGGAATCACCCTCCATGGCATAGCACCATTCTTCTGGAGGAAGGGCTCCGTCTGCAGGAATATCTGAAGACGTTGGCATACACCCTGCACCTAAGAAGATCATAAGAGCGAAGACGGAGGAGAAACGAGTCGCATAGAACATATATTTTATCTAAAACAAGGATTGGTTTTTAAGCACAGCGATATCCTTTGGGGTCATACGATGACCATAGCTATACAAACGTTTGTGCTAACGTTGCGAGATCACCATCCTGCTTACACAGAGACGTTAAACAGCGCAATGATTGATTCAAACATTGGTCAGGCCTGCTCAAATGTTACGACCGTTTCTGTATGCAATACACTTATATTGTAAACGGACCCGTATTTTTCAAAGACAAGATTAAAATAGATATGATTTCCGCGCTCTCGGAGCTCCCAGTAAGCCATTCTATCCAAGACGGTCGCTGTTCCTGAGTCGACGCTCTCACCATAACCATACAAGTAATATGCACAATCCGTCTGGTCACATGAAAACGCCTGTCCAGGTTCCAACTTGCTCACAACGATTGTCATTGGACCGATACTGACATCTTGTTCTCCTCGGACTTCTTGTGGGTCTGTTTTTCCTGGATAGCCATTGAGTTCCCAGCCTTGAGGATAGTAAAAAGAGTAGGCAAGGTTATAAAAACTATTCCAAGAACTAACAAAGGGAGCGATATGGTCATCAACAACAAACGTCGTTCCGTCTTCTCTTTCAAAAAATGTTTCACTGTCCTCAGCAATCTCACCTTCATTAACAGGAAAATCGTTTAACGTAAAAAAGAGAGATGATAGGGAAGTTAGAAGCGCAAGAATGGCGATGCTCAGTACGAAAGAATATTTCATATATCAAGACTATAAAACAAAACTCGAACCTTTAGTAGTTCAAGTCTTAGCGAATCTTCCCATCAGTTCTGCTGTATCGACGATATGGCCCGCAAGCGCTTTTAAGACATCTTGTTTGGTAGCACCCTCTTTGAGATTGAGTAGGGTGTTGAGGGCGTAGACTTTGAAGAAGTATCGATGTTCTCGATCTGGTGGGCGCGGTCCTCCGTATTGAAGTTCACCTCTTGTGCCAGAGCCACAAATTCCTGCAGGCGACCATGCTTCGCAAATTTCTGTGATATCGGGTGGAATATTGAAAACGACCCAATGATCCCACACGGGTACTCCAGCTGATTCAGGAACATCAGGATCTTCCATAATGAGCACAAGAGATTTGGTTCCTTCTGGAATCTCTTCAAAACAAAGTGGTGGATTACAGTTTTCAAAATCCCGCCCATACTTTTTAGGAATCTGCTCACCATGCTCGAATACCGGACTAGAAATTTTCATACATGAGTATCAATTTTGAGGAATCTAGGTTCATTTACAGATTTCTCTTAAATCATCATAACAAAAACAGACCGCGCATGCGATCTGTTTTTGTGGCTCCGATTGCTGGACTGGTTCAGAACCGCAAAATGGTCAGGGCTGAAGCCGTTGTTGGTTCAGTTTGTTTGAGACTACAAGCGATCATTTGTCATAATCAGTTTCGCATCGCTTACCAAGTCCCCAAAAGCTTGACCTGACCGCATGTCGTTATCATCACAATCCTCAAGTCGAATCGTAAGAGCCTCATTAAGACCTTTGATGACAGCATAATTTACCAGACAAGAGCCATCATATTCTGGTGTGAAGTAGTAAATAAGGCTCTCTGATCCTGCGTTTGTTGGTGTTGGCTGTTTTGTTGGCCAAACACGGTCACCGCCGTAGTATATGTCGTTGATGAACATGTCCATAGAGTAGCCAGGAGAGTCAATCCATCCCGTAGCAACGCTAATCGTTCCACCACCTGAAATGACAAAACTTGGTGCATTGTCTGATGAGAGAAGCTCTGATGTTTCCGTAAGGCGAATCAATCCCGTGTTCCATGAAAGAGTATAATCAAAGTCTCCATGTTCACTATGAAAAGTTTCTGATCGAACCTCTGGAAGAGATGTACACGAACCTTTATCGCAGTAATTTTCCATGCCACACTCACTGTCTGCGGTACATTCCGTAAGACCAACACATTGTCCGTCATCACAAACAAAATCACCGCTGCACGGGATTATGTCACTACATTCGACATCATCATCCTCAAGTGTGGCTACAGTTGAAGACACCTGATCATTCATTTGTTCTATTGGCCTGACCAAAGCAAAAACACTCAAAACAACAGCTATGAGTGATAGGAGTATTGATGTCACAAATAGCGGCATCAAATACTTTGGTAGAGTGAAGCTCTGTGGAGTTTGATTTTCCATAAATACAATTCAAGTTGATTTGGAATCATTATACCAGGTTTGGATTCCGAAGTCCCACTTGGGTCAAACAAAAAACCTCAGTAAAACTGAGATTTTTTGTTGGCTCGGGGGGAGGGATTCGAACCCTCGACCCATTGGTTAACAGCCAATTGCTCTGCCGCTGAGCTACCCCCGAATATTCAATTCATCTAAAAGAACGAGACGAGTATAGCAAGGGATAGGGATGGATGCAAGATCTTGCAGGAGAAGTGATATACTTTCTATATGTTTGGAATAGTTGAAAAATTTCTTCGGTTTAGAGCTCTTAAGAAGTTCTATGTGCGTTACGAGCGTCTGCTTGTTCCAGGAATGCTCCTGGTGGGTGTTTTGGTGGACGTGATCACGTTTCGGACGGTGTCTGTGAGCACGGCTCTTATTCTGCTCATGGTCTATGCGGTTATTGCTGGAATAATGATTCTAGTGATGCATTGGCACGATGCGCGTAAGACGTTGATTGAGAGACCGACCGGTAGGGGATATGTTCGATTAATTGCCCCGCTCGTTGTTCAGTTTACGTTCGGGGCGTGTTTGAGTGGTTCTTTAGTTTTTTATTGGTTCTCTGGAGCGTTTACCGTTTCGTGGCCATTCATTCTCGTTCTCGTGTTTTTGATGGGGGCCAATGATGTTTTTCGAGAATACTATCTCAAGCCCATTGTTCAGTTGAGTGTGTACTATTTTATTCTGTTTTCTGTCCTGTCAGTTTCTTTTCCGTTCCTTTTCAACTCCTTAAGTTCCTGGATCTTTGTCTTCTCTGGAGGTGTAAGTTTAGTGATTGGAGTGTTGTATGTGCAAGGACTATTCCGTGTAAGACCTGACCTTCGGCATATACGTCCTCGCCCGATCTTTTCCATGCTGATTATTTTTGGGGTGATGAATGCGTTGTACTTTGGTAATGTCATTCCTCCCATTCCACTCTCATTAATAGATGCTGGAGTCTATCATTCTGTTGAGCACGTAGGTTCAGATTATGTGGTCTACGGGGAAGAGGAATCATTCATCGATCAACTGATTCCTGGTCAGACCATTCATGCTTCGTCCGGACGAAGACTCTATGTGTACGCATCTATCTTTGCTCCAGTTGACTTGAACACAACTATTGTTCATCACTGGCAACGGTATGAAGAAGGGGAGGGATGGGTGAGTGTGAATCGATTATCCTATTCAATCAGTGGAGGGCGTTCTGGAGGATATCGAGGGTACTCCTATCTCACCAATTATCAGTCGGGGACTTGGAGGGTGGATGTTGAGACACTGCGCGGGCAAGTGATTGGACGCTTGAAATTTGAAATTGAGGATGTTGAAAATCTGCCTGAGTTAATTAAACAGATAAAATAAAAGACTCCTCAGGAGGAGTCAGCGGTCGAGAGGGCTCGACGAGGGGCGGGTACACACGTAGTAGATGTAGCCGTTTTCGATGTGCGTGTAGAGGGAGGCTGAGGCGAGGAAGAGCGTCACGGTCCCGATCATGCTGATGATCGTGGGGGTGAACTCCATGGTAAGGAACGGATTGGTTCCGTTGTACAACGGCCGAGTTCCGAAAACGAGGGCGACGATGAACACCACTTCCGCGTAGACCTTGCGCTTCCCCCAGAGGTTCGCTCCACCGGGATCAAGCTTCAGGAAACGCTTGACCGGACGCACGAGCGTGAGGAGAACTGCCAGACCGGTCATGAGAACGGCGACCCCTTCGTCGACGTATTCAAGACCAATCGTCCAGAGCAGACCAATGAAACGGATCTTGTCGATGAAGGGGTCCAGTGCCCGACCCAAGTGGGTGACTCCACGGTAGTTCAGCTGTTCGATGAAGGTGAGGAGCGCTTCATCCTCTCGCGACATGAGAGAGCGGTCTCCCTGGTGGAACCGCGCGACACAGCCGTCCCACCAGTCGGTGAGAAAGCTGATGATCAGGCACGCTACGGCGAGCCAGTCCTGATCGATACAGAAGAGCAGGATGCCGATGAGGGCCATGAGCCCACCGAAGAGCGTGATCGTGTTTGCGCTCGTAAATCCGAGCGACTTTCCAATCCAGGTTGAGATGTCCATGGGCGACTTCCTTTGTGTGCTCGACTTATGTATCACGAACATCCGTAAATGAAAAGTGAATAATCTGAAGAAGCTATTCTGTAAAAAGTTTGGTAAAATGATTTAGCTATGCAAAAAACGGACGATCAATGGAAAAGGGAGCTGACTCCTGAACAATATCGCGTCCTGCGTGAGAAGGGGACGGAGGTTCCATTTTCAGGAACGTATAACCTCCTCAATGATGATGGGATGTATCATTGTGCTGGCTGTGGCGCTGTCCTATTTTCCTCGGAGGGTAAATTCGATGCAGGGTGTGGCTGGCCAAGTTTTGATCGTGTGGTGAACTCTGACTCGGTAAAACTCATCGAAGACCGATCACAAGGCATGGTGCGTACAGAGGTTGTTTGTGCTTCTTGTGGGGGGCATCTCGGTCATTTGTTTGATGACGGTCCCACTCAGACAGGGAAGCGGTTTTGTATCAATTCGACGGCACTGGAGTTTAACAAAACGGAGCTATGATCGGACCAGTTCTCATTATCTTCATTGCCTTTTTTGGATTTTGCTTAGCCGTCTATTTGTTTCACAAAAAACGACGAAAGCAGGAGCATTTCATCTGTCCATTTCGTGGAAATTGTACAGATGTTATTCAAAGCGATTATTCAAAATTTTTAGGAGTCCCCGTTGAGATTCTTGGTCTACTGTATTACGCCTTGATTGCCGTTGGGTATGGGTTTGTGATTGCTGATTCCGTATTCGAGTGGTTTGACGTGTTTCTCCTGATCGCCTCCGCCTTCGCCTTTCTGTTCTCTCTCTATCTCACCTCCATTCAGGTGTTTGCTTTGAAGAAATTTTGTACGTGGTGTTTATTGTCTGCCTCTTTTTGCTTGGCGATCTTTGCTATTTCATTAGGAGGTTCGCTTGACGTCGTGATTCCTTTTTTTATTCACTATCGAGCAATCATAGGAGCGGTGCATCTTCTCACTATTGGTATTGGAACGGGGATTGTGACAACGACAACCGTTTTCTTTTATCAATTCCTTCGAGATGGTCGTCTGTCTGCAGAGGAATCAAAGGTGCTCTCAACCCTTTTCGAGCTCGGCTGGGTTTCCTTAGGGCTTTTACTCACACTCGTGGGGGCGCTGTATGTATCGGGAGCAGACTGGTTCATTCATTCATCTGTTTTCCTCCTAGAAATTGTTGCAACCCTTGGAATGATTCTTGGAACAGGCTATCTCACACTTCAGGTCATGCCACAACTTGAACGGATCTCTTCTGGGGAAGAGCATGTCCATGAATCCGGTGAACTTTTGCTGGCACGTAAACGTGTTTTTATGCTTGGTCCGGTGAGTCTTGTCTCCTGGTATGCGGTCTTTCTTCTCAGTATTCTTCCAAATAAAGCATTCATCACGACGACGTATCTCCTTATCGGATATCTTCTTCTCTTACTTTTGGCTATGGCATGTGGAATGGTCATGTACAGAAGAATCCTCTTAACCTCACATTGATCTTTGTATGCCTGATGCGATTTCGCTTTTATTCCCTGCGTTTATTGCAGGAATCCTCACATTCTTAGCGCCCTGTACGCTTCCTCTCGTTCCTGCATACCTTGGGTTTATTAGTGGGGCCTCTGCAAAAGATTTAGAGGATCCACATGTTCGACCACAGATCAGAAAAAAGGTTCTCATGAACGGAATCTTTTATGTTCTTGGGTTTAGTGTGATCTTTATTGGACTCGGAGTGCTTTTTGGACTCGGAGGGTCCGCATTGGCACAGTATCAGGATGTTCTTGAGAGAATCGGAGGAGTGTTTATCCTTTTCTTTGGTCTTTACCTTGTTGGAATTTTGGAGCGAATCCCGGTTCTTCAAAAAATTCTCTCATCAGAACATCGATTTAAACTCCCGAGCTCATTAAAACCAGGGACTCCTTCTAGTTCATTTATTTTTGGAGCGACATTTGCGTTTGGATGGACCCCCTGTGTTGGTCCTATTCTTGGTTCGATTCTTTTTCTTGCGTCTTCAACTGCGACGGTCTGGCAAGGAGCCCTTCTTCTTTCGGTGTTCTCATTGGGGTTGGCGATTCCATTTCTTCTTATCGCACTAGGGATTGGTCATGCCACACAAACGATTAAAAAGCTGACACGCATTCTCCCATATGTTTCGATCGTCGGAGGAGTCATGTTGATTGCGTTGGGTATTCTTCTTGTGACAGACTCGCTTTCCATTTGGCTTTCCTGGAGCTACCAATTGTTTGAAGTCTTCCAATATGAGCGTCTTTTGGACTATCTCTAGTCTTCCACAGGACGCTCGATTGTCATATATGACTATGTTATACTGGCGATCGCTATGAAAAAATCATTCTTTTGGGCATTTCTTGCCATCGTATTTATAGGTGGGGGATGTGTTGGTGGGGGGGAGCCACAAGATATTGAAGAAGTGGCTTCTGGAATTGATCGAGATTCCATTTTATTTGAGGCACAGAAGAATGGTCTTATTATGACCGATGAGGAAATCTCAGCCATGACGTCAGGAGGTGTTATTGTAGATGAATCTGGTGAAACTCCAGAGATCATTGAACGCTATCTTGAAACGGATGTGCGAGGATGGGCCTCTGCAGCTCTTGCGGATGTGACTGGAGGTGAGAGTTTTGGAATCGCACACACACAATTTGAATCAGGGTTGTTTACGTTGATTTCTAACATGGGGAATCTTCCTGATCCAGCTGAAGGGTACTTCTACGAAGGATGGTTGGTCCGAAGAGGAGAATCTATGTCTGTCATAAGCACGGGAGTTGCTGAAAAGACAGCGGAAGGATACGTGAACGTGTACACGTCAAAGACAGATCTCTCTGACCATGATTTCTACGTATTGACCTTAGAACCAAACGATGAAGATCCGGCGCCGGCAGAACATATCTTGGAAGGAACGCTCAGATAATAAAACAGCCTCCCGATCGGGAGGCTGTTTTATTATTGTGTATTTGTGACGTAGATCATCAGGTATTGTCCGTTCTTGAGAGGAACCATCGTTGGATCTTTCACGTAGACCTCATTGCCTGTTGGTTCAAGAGGGGATTCATCAGAGGGATACCAGTCGAATCCATTTTTACTCCACGAAGAGGAGATCGAACCGTCACTCCCAAATAACGAGAGGTAAAATCGATCATCGATCCACATGCCGTTTGCTGGCACGAGGAATGACGATGCTTTAGGGAAACTCGTGATCCCGTAAACGGAGAATCGTATTCCATCGAGACTCGTGAGGTGCCAGAGTTTCTCAACACCACCCTGAGAAAGAGCGTACATGTGCCACGTGTCACCGATTTTGAATGTGGTGGAATCAATTGCGATGTTATTTGAGGGAACAAAGATCGAACTTTTGTACTCGAACGTGATTCCATCAAGACTTTCGGCATAATGAATCCCCTGAGGATTCCCGCTGGTAAAGTACATTCTTACGGTTCCATCAGGAAGGAGAATGACGTCAGGATCGACCACTCGATAGATCCCTTCTGGAGTCCCTGTAAGTTCAAGGTATTTGAAAATCCAACTATTTCCGTTGTCTTGAGAGATAGCAACCGCGGTTGTATTGAGAAGATCGCCAACCATCCAGCCAGTATAATAGAGATAGACATCCCCATTTTCTTTAATCAATGCATCAGGAACATTTGCTTGATCAGAAATCCATAGATCGTTTGAGACATAGGTTAGACCATCAGATGAAATCGCGGTTTTAAGCGTGCGCTCAAATGGCCCTTCCTGGGACGCTTCTTCACCGTCTGGAGATGTCGCAGATCCTCTTTGAGGATCAAAATCACTCTCAAGACGTTCCGTCTGTGCACATCCGAAGCCAAAAAGGATGAGAAGGAGAAATAGACTTGTGATGTTTTTCATAGGTTTTTAGGTTAACCGTAGTCTAACAAATTTGAAAATAGAACGGCAATAGAAAAGACCTCAGGTTATTCTGAGGTCTTTTTGTTGGCTTTTACGATACGGATGGCTTTTGCTTTTCGACTGTTGGTGAGCTGTACCTTACGGGCAGCCTTCCAAGCGGTAAAAATTTGTTTTCGTTTTCCAGGCATAGAGTTTGTTGAATTTGTGCCAAGTATAGGCAATAGAGGGGATTTCGTCAAGCCTTATCCCCATCCACGACTTCTGCGCATTCTGTGAGAATTTTCTGTAATCGGCGTTGGGGGATTTGTGTCGTTGAACTGAGCTGGTCCACAGGAATGGTGATGAGCTCACGACACAACATAAGATCCGTTCGAGCAAAAGCCGATATTTCTGATGATGTAAGATCATTGAGAACGGTTAGCGGATAGAGAGAGTTAATATCGACCATTTGAGCGAATGTTTGTTCTGTGGGGTGATTCCATCCTATTAACTTCATGTGTTTGCAATGTCCAAATTGAAGAGACTGATCGGTGAACGATGCATTGGTGACAATCCAGACTTCATCAAAGTGAGGACAATTTCCAATTTTTGATCCATCGACAAGGTCGAGGAAACGAGCCCAAGTCGCCATTGTATCTTTAATCGTTATGGTTGAAGTAAAATCGTGACGAAATTTTGCCTCGATAAATGCCGTGCGCCCATCTTTTTCTGCGGTGACGTCGATCTCATGTTCGATACAGGCTCCTCTGTAGGTATCTGGAGTTGCTGTCTTGTACCCATAGGCACTCAGAACTGCTGAAACATACTTTTCAAAGTTATATCCTGCAGGTCCGAGTTTCACAATGGCTTCTCGCAATGTATATCTGACACCTGCCCAAGGCTTTATGTTTGCGAGTTCTTTTCGAACGATCGCGTAGATCGTTTTTGTCTTCATTTTTGGTTTCAGTTTTGACTCAACCGCCTGCAAGACTTTTTTTGCCGTCGCTTCATCGGCTCCCGTCCGCATAATGGAAGAGAGAATTTTCTGAGCATCGAATGGCGCAAGAGTCCCATCGAATTTCGTAATGAGGATATCTTTTTCAGTCATAGTGGTCGTAGTATACCAATTCCTGTAAAATAGTCGCATATGGACAGTGCGTTTCTCATGGGGATCATTCATCCTGGTCAAGTTCTATTTGCCCTGACGGTCTTATTCTTTGGTTCAGCGTTTACGCTGAGTTTTCTCATCGGGACAAAAGCACAGGTTGTCCGTCCGCTTATCGGAGTTCTTTTTCTTATTTTGTTTCTTTTGTTAGGAACGGTTGCGATTGAGTTCAGTCAGGCAGCAACTCCTTCTTATACCTACGGAACGTTCGCTTCACTGTCTGAGGCTCTCTCAACGCATCGATGGCTCTTATTCCAGCTTCCTATTATTCTGACCTTGACGAGCCTGCTTGTGTTATTTGTCTACGGAGAAAAGATTGGTCACGCTCATGCTCGGTTGTATCGAACAACCGTACTCATAGCGATTGCCATCAGTTTCGCAAGTGTCCTCGCCATCATTTTTGAATCAATGATTTAGTATGTTGCGACTTTTTTCTCAACGTGTGCACGAGTCTTTTGCTCTCTCAGCTATTCTTGCAGGGTCTGTTGCGTTACATGTGGCATGGATTGATAATCTTCTTATTTCACGATCGCGTACGATTGCGGAATGGGTGACATTGAATCCAGACATTGGTCCTATTTCTGGATTGTATGTCGACACGCTTGGGGCGTTTTTTGTCACACTCCTCGTTATGACGTTCCTTTGGCGAGGACGAGATGTTTCGCATTGGCGAGATCGAGTCTTTTGGTTCTTTATCCTTTCAATCGTTCTGTTCCTCGTGATGACTCTTCCCTTTATCTACGGTTTTGCGGTGACGTAACGTTTTAGGTAGACTAAAGGTTCTTAGCATTGATTGATTTGTTTCTATGGATATTTCGGTACGAAAAGGAGAAGTTGTTGAGCAGGCATGCGATCTTTTGGTTCTCCATGCGTTTTCTGGTTCAAAGGGGCTTGTGGGGGATCTAAAAACTGTCGATGAGGCGCTTGGAGGGAAGGTGATGAAGTTCATGAAGGAAGATGGATTTAAGGGAAAGAGCGACTCAACTTTTCTTATGCGAACGCATGGGGAAATTGCACCAAAGCGTATTTTGGTTTTGGGACTTGGAAAGCAAGAAGAATTTACGGTGGAATCCGTGCGCCAGGCATCAGCGGTCTCAGTAAACATAGCAACGAGTCTGAAGGTAAAGACCGTGCTATCCGCGATTCAGGCGTTTGATGGAGAAACAGTAACCGTTGGAGATTGGGCTCAAGCTATGGCCGAGGGAGCACGTCTTGCCGAGTATCGCTTTGATGTCTACAAAAAACCATCAAAATCAACCGTCGCGATAAAAAAGTTTGATCTTCTTTTGCAGGGTGGACGTGACGTACGCCTTGCTCAAAAAGGGGTTGAGTTGGGAGATCTTATGGCAAAGGGGACGATCCTTGCTCGAGATCTTGTCAATACCCCTGCGCAGGATATGCACCCTCAAACGCTGGTTGACACAGCGAAAAATCTTGCCAAAGGGAAGGGGAGTATTCGCGTGCGTGTCTATGATCGAGAGGCGCTGAAACGTATGGGGGCAGGAGGTATTCTTGGGGTGGCTCAAGGATCAGAATACCCACCGTACCTTGTTCACATGGTGTATAAACCACGAAAGCCAACAACAAAACGTGTGGCTCTTGTAGGAAAGGCTGTCACGTTTGATTCCGGCGGATTGTCCCTGAAACCTGCCCAGTTTATGGAAACGATGAAAATCGATATGGGGGGATCTGCGGCCGTTCTTGGCGCTTTCTCTGTGATTGATGAGATCGCTCCGTCGTGCGAGGTTCATGGAATCTTTGGGGCCGTTGAAAATATGCCGAGCGGAAAAGCCATGCGTCCTGGTGATGTATTGGTAGCGATGAATAAAAAAACGATAGAGGTTCTTAATACGGACGCAGAGGGTCGACTCACGCTTGCCGATACCCTGTGCTTTGCGGTGAAGCAAAAACCACAGGCAATTATCGATCTTGCGACACTTACCGGGGCGTGTGTTGTTGCGCTCGGAGAAGAGTATACGGGGCTGATGTCTAATAACGATGAGCTCTCAACAAGGATTCTAGAATCAGCAAACACAGCCGGTGAAAAAATGTGGAGATTGCCATTAGAAAAAAATTACAAAAAATTGTTAAAGAGTCAGGTTGCAGATATGCAGAATGTTGGCTCTCGATGGGGAGGGGCACTCACCGCAGGATTGTTCCTTGAAGAATTTGTTGGGAAGACGCCTTGGGCTCATCTTGATATTGCTGGACCTGCGTACGCTGAACGTGATATCGATGCGTACACAAAAAAGGGAGCAACCGGGCATGGCGTGCGGACCCTTCTGCGTTATCTCAAGAGCCTCTAGTATGTATACCCTTGATCAAACCCATCGAAAGCTCGTGTTGGTCTGTACAAATAATCGGCAAGATGGAAGAGCCTGTTGTGCAGAACAGGGTGCTGTGGATCTTCATAGAAAGTTAAAGAACGCCGTAGCGGCGAGAGATCCTCGTATTCGTGTTTCCCAATCAGGATGTTTAGATCACTGCAATACGGGAGTAACTGTCGTCATCATGCCTGATAACATTTGGCTCGGACGCGTCATGGATCATGATATTCCCGAGCTTGTTAACCTCATAACGTCTTAGTCTATGTCTGTCATTGTGTATTCGACCCCAACCTGTCCGTTTTGCAAAAAGGTGAAATCCTATCTTCAGGAACATCAGATTGAATTTACCGATATTGATGTCATGGGGGATCAAGAACAAGCAGCAGAGATGATTAAGAAGTCTGGACAAATGGGGGTCCCTGTCATCGATGTCGATGGAGAAATTGTGATTGGCTTTGACGAGAAAAAACTCAAAGAACTCATTCAACCTAAATCATAAATGTTCCCTTATCCATATGTCTAAATTTGCGATCCTTCCGTTCATGGCCTTTGCCCTCATTCTCACAGGAGCTGGTTGTACCTTTTTTGATTACTCTGGTGACGATTCCGTGGAGTCGTCTAGTGCCATCGACTCATCCGAATATGATTACGAGGTCCCAGATGGACTTACGGCCGTTGTGGATGCTCCCCTTCGTGCCTCTGTTGGAGAATCCTTTCCTGTTGTCGTGACGATCACGAACAATACAGACGAGGAGCAGTTGCTTCATAGCATCGATGTTGCAGAAGCCTACATCGATGGAATTGCTGTTATCTCTACCAGTCCCGTTTTCACAGAATCCTTTATTCTTGGCGATGGAACCGTGACGCATTTCTTTGAAACACCTGTTCCTGCGGGAGAGGTTGTTACTGCAACCTTTACGATGGAAGCGTTGACTCCGGGAGATATGCGAGGAGACTTCGATGTATGTTTTGCTGAAGGAGGCACCTGCGCATTTCTTCAGATCCGAACCATCGTTGAATAACTATTTTCCAACACAAAAAACCGCCAGACTGGCGGTTTTTTTATTCTCAGGTTTATGCTTTTCCAAGCGTTTCTTTTCCGGCAGACCAATCCATAGGACAAAGTTCTCCTGTTTGAAGGGCCTTGAGGACACGGAGCGTTTCATCAACAGAACGTCCGACGCCGAGATCGTGATACAACGCATATCGGAGGACGCCTTCTGGGTCGATGATAAATGTCCCACGAAGAGCGATTCCTTCTTCAGGAAGGAGAACGCCGTAATCCCAGCTCATATCACGGGTGATGTCAGAGAAGAGTGGGTAGTTGAGATCTCCAAGTTCTTTAAGCCACGCTTTGTGAGAGTGAACAGAATCCGTTGATCCTCCAAGGACCTCTGCGTTTAGGGCCGAAAACTCGTCGTAACGTTTTGAGAATCCAGTGATCTCTGTTGGACACACGAATGTAAAGTCGAGTGGGTAGAAAAAGAGAACGAGCCACTTTCCTTTGTAATCCTCAAGCTTCGCCCGAGAGAAGTCACCGCCTTTAATAACGGTCTCAACGCTAAAGGTTGGGGCAGGTTTACTTACCTGAGCCAATTGAGGAGCGTGTACGTCTTCATTAAACTCTTCCATAAAAATATTGTTAATCAATTAAGTAAGGCCTGCATCGTCATTCATTCGTCGATGCGCTACTATGGTAGCGTACTACCTAGGTTCGTCAACCTCATTTATTGCCTATGTCCAGATATACCCTGCTTTTGTTTATAAGTTTTCTTCTGGTAGGAGTTGGAATTCTTTTTTATCAATATCGGTCTTTTCGATCTCCTCTTCTCTTTTTATCCCAGGAAGATCCCATTGTTGAAATCGTCGTGGCAAACCCTCAATTGAATGCGATCCCCTCGATTGATCAACCTGCGTATGAATCCATGGCTTCCGCGGATGTCTACCTAAATGATGCAGGATTTGGATTAGCAGTAGAAGCGGGAAATCAAGTGAGATTTTATCCGTATCAAATTCTTGTGTGGCATGGAGTTGTCAATGACGAACTAAACGGAGAACCGCTTCTGGTCACGTACGATCCACTTTGTAATAGTGGACTCGTGTATCGTCGTGAAATTCATGGAGAAGAGGAAACCTTTGGGGTCTCGGGAAAACTTTGGAATAACAACACTCTACTCTTTGACACCTCGACAGAATCTCTTTGGAGTCAATTAACGAGTGAGGCGATTCAAGGTGAATTCACTGATACACGTCTTGATCGCTATCCTTCGCAAGTGATGACCTGGACGCAATTCAAAACACAGTATTCAGGAGAACAAGTTCTTTCACGGGAAACGGGACATGTGCGTGACTATACACAGAATCCCTATGAACAAGCGGAATATGAAACATCGTCCGCTATTTGGTTTCCGCTTTCTGAAGAGGACACTCGTCTAAACCCGAAATCCTTGGTGTTTGGCTTGGAGCGAGAGGGGATTGTTTCCGCGTTCCCAGTGGACAGTTGGTCTGAGTTTGATACCATTATGGAACAAATGGAGGATGGAGACATTCTTCAACCATCCTTTTGGTTCTGTTGGGCATCTCTACACCCAGGAACAGAGATTTATTCACTTAACGACTAAGTTTATGGAAATTCTCATTCTTATCTTGTTCGTGTATATCCTTTCCACCATTCGTATTATTTACGAATATCAGCGTGGAGTGATCTTCCTTGTAGGAAAATACACGCATACGCATACGCCTGGAATTAAGCTTGTCTTCTGGCCAATTCAAACCATGAAGAAGGTTGATATTCGCGTAAAGGCTGTGGATGTACCAGATCAAGAAGCGATTACAAAGGACAATATTTCCGCACGTATCAACGCTGTGATTTATTACAAAGTAAAGGACGCCGCAAAGTCGTTTATCGAAGTCGAGAATTTTCGTTATGCGGTGAGTCAGCTCGCTCAGACGACGATGCGAAATGTGGTTGGAGAAATGGATCTGGACGAACTTCTCAGTCAGCGTGATCAAGCGTCAAAAAAGATTAAAGAGATTGTTGATACACTGACAGATCCATGGGGGATCCAAGTTGATAATGTAGAACTCAAGGACATCACACTCCCAGAAGAGATGAAGCGCACGATGGCAAAGCAGGCAGAAGCTGAGCGTGAACGTCGTGCGGTTGTCATTAAGGCTCTTGGAGAAACAGAAGCCGCAGAGAATATTGCAAAGGCGGCTGCGATGCTCTCCGCTTCCCCTGGAGCGTTGCATCTTCGAACATTGAGTACTCTTAATGATCTTTCGTCAGATCAATCAAATACGGTCGTTTTTGCTCTTCCTCTTGAGGTTCTCCGAGCCTTCGAGCGTATGGGCGAACACAAGTAACCTGTTATGCCGACGCTTTTTGTTGTAGCAACACCCATCGGCAACCTGTCAGACATTAGCGAGCGGGCGAAAGCCACGCTCGCTTCTGTTCACACGGTGTTGTGTGAAGACACGCGCGTCACAGGAAAGCTCCTGTTTTCCTACCAAATAAAGGTCCCGATGATGTCGTATCACCAGCATTCTGGGCAGATAAAGACCAATAAAGTCATCGAACTTCTGGAAGAAGGACATGACCTTGCTCTGGTAACCGATGCCGGAACACCTGCTATTTCTGATCCAGGAGGAAAACTCATCGAAGAACTCCTAGGACATTTTGGTGACACGATTACGATTACCCCTATTCCTGGAGTCTCTGCCGTGACGACAGCTCTCTCCATTGCCGGAGTCTCCGCAGACGAGTTTCTCTTTCTCGGTTTTCCTCCGCATAAAAAAGGCCGACAAACGTTTTTCGATCGCGTAGCGGGTGTGAAATCTACCGTTGTGCTATATGAAAGTACGCATCGAATTTTCAAGTCACTCGAAGACATTTCAAAACGAACACCAGAGCGACATCTTATTGTGTGTCGTGAACTCACAAAAATGTACGAAACAACGTATCGAGGCACCGCATCAGAAGTGACACAGATGCTTCAATCAACTAGTATCAAAGGAGAATTCGTTATCGTTCTTGGACCTCTATGAATCCGTATTACATCACCACAACCCTTCCCTACGTCAACGCAAAACCTCATATTGGTTTTGCCCTTGAAATTGTTCAAGCGGATGCCTTGGCTCGCTATTATCGAGGCAAGGGAATGGAGGTGGTATTCAATACCGGAACAGATGAACATGGACAGAAGATTTATGAAAAAGCCGTTGCGGAGGGGAAGGAGCCAAAGGCATATGTGGATGAGTACGCGAGCAAGTTCGATGCTCTTAAACACGCCTTGAATTTGAGTTATACGAATTTTATTCAGACAAGCGATCCAGCACATGAATTAGCCGCACAAGAATTTTGGAAACGGTGTGATGCAAAGGGAGACATTGAGAAGCGTCAATATCAAGTGAAGTACTGTGTTGGGTGTGAGCTCGAAAAGACGGATTCAGAACTCGTTGATGGACATTGTCCTGTTCATCCAAATCTTACGATTGAACTGATTGATGAAGAAAACTATTTCTTCAAATTTTCAAATTACCAACAAGCCTTACTCGACCTCTATCAAGAAAGACCAGATTTTGTTGCTCCTCCACATCGACTAAATGAAATTCGTACGTTTGTTGAGTCGGGGCTCAATGATTTTAGTATTTCTCGGGTGGCCTCCAAGATGCCCTGGGGGGTTCCTGTTCCAGGGGACGAGAGTCAAGTCATGTACGTCTGGTTTGATGCGCTGGTTAACTACATTTCAACGCTTGGTTGGCCAAATGAAACAGGTGTCTTTAAGGATTTTTGGCCGGGGGTACAGGTCGCCGGAAAGGATAACCTGCGTCAGCAGTCTGCGATGTGGCAGGCGATGTTGATGTCCGCAAATCTTCCGCCATCGAAGCAGATATTTATTCATGGATTCATTACTTCCGGAGGGCAAAAGATGAGCAAGAGTCTTGGAAATGTCGTCGATCCATTTGAGATGGTTGAGGAGTTTGGGACAGATGCCCTGCGCTATTACCTCTTGCGTGAAATTCCTTCCCATGAGGATGGTGATTTTTCGCTTCCGCGCATGGAGGAACGTTTTGCCGAACTTGCGAATCGCCTCGGAAACCTTGTGAGTCGAGTTGGAGCGATGAGTCAGAAATACTTTGAAGGAAAGCTTGATCCGGTTAACATCGATTGGTCTACTCGTGAAGAGGCGCTCGATACAGCCATAAAGCACTACGATTTCAAGGGGTACGTCGATGAGGTGTTTGCCGTTGTCGATGAAGCAAATGAAGCCGTTGATAAAAAAGCACCATTCAAGTTGGTCAAAACGGATGAAGCTGGCGCAAAAGCGGTGCTCTCATCAATTGCAGAACAGATTCGATTTATTGGACGTGCGCTTGCACCAGTCCTTCCACAAACGTCAGATGAAATCCTTAGACGATATGGTACGATGATCGAAACGGGGGAGCCATTATTTCCGCGACGTGATACGTAACCTATGGGATTCATCGACATCATCCTTCTTGTCATCGTTGGAGCGTTTGTCTTTTTTGGATTATTCTTTGGCCTGATTCATACCATCGGGTCGATTATTGGATCGATCATTGGGATTGTCGCAGCGACGTTTCTTACGGACGCCGTTGTAAATATGTTCGGATTTTTATCAGATTCTGGTCCGACAAAAGTGTTTGTGTTCGTGGTGATCTTTTTGATTATCTCCAGATTGATTGGACTCGTCATCATGATTCTTGAAAAAGTGTTCGGATTTTTTTCAATTATTCCGTTTGCAAAAACGATTAATCATCTCCTTGGGGCTGGTCTCGGGTTTATTGAGGGACTCATTATTGTTGGAGTTGTTCTTTTTTATGCGATGCAGGTCTTACCGGAAGACACCTTGTTCTATGCTCTTGAAGGTTCTTTTGTTGCAAAGTATTTAGTTGCCTTTGTTTCAGCCATCGGATCTCTTTTCACTGTCTGAGCCTACATATGAAATTGATTGATTCACACTGTCACGTGCATTTCAATGCGTATAAAGAGGATATGGATGAAGTCATTCAAAAGACCCTGGATGAAGGGGTTTTTATGATTACGGTTGGAACGCAGAAAGATACGTCTAAGCATGGGCTTGAAGTAGCAGAGCGCTATGAGGGAATGTGGGCGACGGTGGGTCTGCATCCCAATCATACGGTTGAACAAGAGTTTTGGGATGATGATGAGCTTTCTCCTGATGAGCAAGCTACCCCAAAAATCAAAACTCGGGCAGAAGCGTTTGACATGGCCTATTATCGAGAACTTGTTCGTCATCCAAAATGCGTGGGGATAGGGGAGACGGGTCTTGATTATTACCGAATTCCAGAAGGCGTAGACAAGGAGACGGTCATGAAGAATCAGGAGGCAACAGTACGCGCGCAATTTGATCTCGCAACAGAAGCAGATCTTCCTGTCGTTATTCATTGTCGTGATGCGTATGCGGAGCAAGCAATGCTCATTCAGGAATATCTTGATGCAGGGAAACTCTCTCGACGTGGAGTGATTCATTGCTTTACCGGAACGCGTGAAGAAGCACAGAGATTTCTTGATCAAGGGTTCTATATTTCGTTCAGTGGAATCGTTACGTTTTCAAAGGCTCTTCAGGAGGTCGCTAAAACGATCCCTCTTGAAAAGCTTCTTATTGAAACAGACGCTCCGTATCTCACACCGGTTCCTGATCGTGGAAAACGAAATGAACCGTGGCGTGTGAAGTTCGTTGCGGAAAAGATTGCCGAGCTAAAGGGGGTCACCGTTGAAGAGGTAGCCGAGGCAACGGTCAAAAATACACAGTCTATCTTTCAACTTGATCAAAAATAGGTATGGATACAAAGAGCTTATTGACGAAAAAGATTCGAACAACACAACAGAAACGTAGGGGCGTGATTGAAAAGGCTCGACGAGGAGAACCTGTTCAACAGCCGATTACGGAAATTCCTGTCGTATTATACATCGTCTTTCTCGCCATTTTTCTCGTTCTGTTTATATCGATGCTCTTTTTTGTTGGAGCAGTTTTGTTTACCCGGCTTCAACCAGAATGGACGCAGGGAATTCTTGCCTTTCCCGTTCATGGTGGCTATGCCTTATTCTTGCTTCTGATGATTATCCCGTCCATTTTGCTGAGCACTCTCATTATTCAGATAGGAGGTGTGCTGATTCCGTCCATCGGGAATGGGCTCGTGTTGCGTGATACAGTTCGAATTCTTACGGACACATCACCAGCCATTTCCATCACGAATCCCAGAAAGCCATCTTTTGAAGATATGGTTACCGCCGTTCAATATATCGACCTTCAAGCACTTCAACGACAGACGGCGAAGCGCATGGGAATGGGATTCTTATTGATGGCGATACTCGTGAGTCCGTTTATGTGGCAAAGTGCGAGAATGTATTTGGGTGTCATTGATTCTGAAAATATGTTGTACCAATCGTTCTTCGATTGGGAAGCACGAAATATTTCCACCGATGGGCTACGCGTAACGGTTGGGGTGGAAGAAGTAGACTCCCATCTAGAGCCTTTGTATGAACTTACGTTTGCTGACGGAACTATTGTTGATGTGTGGGAACTCTCTCTTCCAAGCACTCCAACAGAGAATCTTCTTGCCTTGACCCAGTGGCTTGTCGATCAAAATGTCTCCATTCGATTTCAAACACTTCCAGATCTGTCCCGATTAAGACCAAGCATTCAAGAACATATCACAGGGACGATCGAGTCCATCCGTGAAATCGTAAACGAATAGGATACAGGCTTACGATCCATCCTTATATTCTAGAAAAACAGTCTTAGCGGACTGTTTTTTGATTGAAAAAAGTCAATAAAGTCGGCGGCCCAATAAAGTCGGCGGCCCAGCCGCCGACACATAAGGAAAAAGAAAACCGTTCGAGAGCAGAGGACCCAGGCGTGGGGTCATGCTTCGAACGGTGGACGCGGGTTGCGTCAGGGCGAGGACGCGGGGTCCTCGGTGCGGGCCGGGGTGTCCAGCGGGGGAACGACGGGGGTGTCGGCCTCGGGCGGGAGTGGGAGCTCGATGCCGGCGGAGGAGGCCATCTCCAGGAGGAGCGTCTTGTACGCTTCCATCAGGACCCAGCACTTGGGGTCCCAGACCTCGAGACCGAGGTTGGTCGCCGTCGTGCTGGCGAGGATCGCGACGACGAGGAGGTTGTCCTCGGTCGGGTTGATGATCGCCTGCTCGAGCAGTTCACCCGTGGGCTCACCGCCGAGCACGTCCTGGAGGGACAAGTTCGGGTTCTCCCGGCCAGCGGGGCCGAGGTTGTGGATGAGGTCCTTGAGGGCCTGCTCGACCGTGTTCGCGATCGATCCCCGGATCTTGGCTCCGAGACCACGGAGGGTGGCGATGGCCATCTCGCGGTTTCCGCCCGGGGGCAGGAGTCCGACAGCGGTCATGCCATCCATGGGGGGCTTCCGGAGCGCGTCGCGCAGGAGGGTCGAGCCGGAGCGCGGGTTGACGCTGTACAGGCTGGTCCCGAAGAGGGTCAGCCAGTCGACGTTGAACTCGGCCTGCTCAAGCTCACGGAGCTCGGTGTCGCCGATCTCCCCGGGGAGGCCCCAGGTGATGAGCTCGACCGAGTTCCAGTTCTCCTCGATGCGGAGGATCTGCTCCGGGACGAGTCCATCCTTGATGATGAGGGGCTGGCTCTTCTTCCCCAGCGTAGCGACTTTGCCACCGAGCCGAGCGACGATCCAGAAGTCACACCGCGACCGATCCAGGTCGCTGAAATCCCACCCCTTCCAGACCGGGGTGAGGCCCAAGGTGGCCGGGGAGCCGGCGGGCTTGAGGGTCAGGAAGCAGGCGGCCCGACCGAAGTTGTTGCAGATCTCCTGGATCTTCTCCCAGGCCTTGCTGGAGCCCTGGGCGGTGAGGCGGTCGACGATGTCGTCGTACCGGGTGATCTCAGCGCTGTCGCTGAGGCCCAAGGGCACGGCCCGAATCCGGCGGTTCTCCCTCCCGGTCTTCGGGTCGAAGTCCCGGATGAAGATGCAGTGCATGGCCTGACCGGCCCGGATCTGACCAGTGGTCTCATCGATGGTCACGTAGGGGATCAGCCCTCCGCGCCTGTTGCACAGGATCGCCGGCTGGACCTCGACCTCGACCCGCTTGTTCGGGTCCTTGGGATCAGGCAGTTCACACTTGCCGATGATGACGATGTCGTACTCGGGGACGAAGCCCATGGTGGGCCGGCCGTCATCCTCGAACTGGGGGACACCGTCCTTCGTCACCTGAGCGAGAGTGCTCCCGACGCGCCTACGCTCCCCACCGAAGATGACCTGGGTGACGAACGGGCTTCCGGCGGAGGTCGGGCTCATCACGAGGTGATCCTCGACCATCTTCATCCGCTCGCCCAGCGTCAGGCGACGCTTCTTCCCGCTCTCCATGATGTACCTGGGGAGCAGGTCGGCGACGATGCCCTTGATGCTCTGCACGATGCGTGCGATGGCCGGTCCCTTCTCAGGGATTGCCAGCGCGGTGGTCTGGGTGGGGTCGGTCACGGGACTCTCCTCGGTGATGCAGGGACCGCTTGGTTGCGGTATGCGGGGGTTGTTGAGAACGACTGGTCGTTTCAAAAACGCCAGGGACGGAGATTATCAGGAAAAGTGGTAATTGTCAATCATTCAGAGCAGATGATGTAAATCGATAACACTTTGCTTAGAAAATCAAATAATAGGCGTTAAAATGAGTTGACAATAAGCAAATTTCTTGGTAGTTTGAACCGTTGCTGAGTTTGGCAACTGCAGGAGGACCCATGAACCCCACGAGAGCCTGGGAAGTCCTGTTTGCACAGGAGGTTCCCAAAAACGTTGATTTCGACGAGGCGGTTACCGTCCTCATCGGAATCTGCGAAGTCGATCCTTCCATCACCCTCGTTCCGGAGGTACTCGACCGCGCAGAGGAGTACCTGACGGATGCACCAACCTTCGTAACGACGAACAGCACGGACCCGCGCGCTCCACACTGGACGCGCCATGCCGAATCGATCGGCCAGACCGTCGGTGCTGATCCAACGACGAGCACAACGACCGCACCAACAACGCCTGAGCCCACAGCTCCTACGACTTCTCTGAGCGCAAGCGCTCTCATCAGCGCGAACGTCGGAGGAAATGCTGGGCCTTCGCTTGGGGGATTCGGCCTTACAACTCCGGTTCGGACGGCTAGGACAGACCCGGACGATCCAGATCCAAAGCCTGATAGGAAGGCGAGGAAGAGGGGTCGAGATCGTGAGGGTGGCGAGGACAAGGAGGAAGGAAAGAAGGAGCCTGCTCCGACGTCCAAACCTCTGATTCTTCTCTCGCGAGACATTCCGGCGATCACACAGCGAATCCTCGCTCACGAGACCTACGTGAGCTACCGGACTTGGATCATCAGCACGTTCGGGACACTGCGAGCGGGTACGGATCCGAACAAGACCAGACAGCTTGCAGACACGAAGCGCTACCTCGGTACGCTTCTCAACAGCACGGAGCCCCTGATCCCCATGATCTCGGCGCATCTCCTGGACCTCATTAAGGCCCTGGAGACCAGGCGTGACATCAACGAACCTGATTGGTTCACAGCCAACTTCATCACAGGGCAGTACCCACCGCCCACAACGGCCTGACACGGCCACGCCGACGCGAATCTCTGAATCGCGTCGTTTTTCTTTATATTGGGGACAACTTTTTAGCATGATATTGACCTAGGGTCTGAATTTACGTATACTATCGGCGCCTTTTGAAACTCTCTATGTCGAGTGACGCACCCTATTATCGACTTGCTGGACGGATCTTCGCTGATTTTAGCGGAACCATTGCGGTACCAGCCGTTCTAGGAGCTCTCTCTGGAAAATGGCTTGATGAGAGATATGGAACAGAACCTCTATATCTATTGATCCTACTTACGCTGGCGCTTGTCTTTACAGGTTTTGCCATCGTAAAAAAGGCAAAAAAATACACCGTCCAGTACGAATCACTGATAAAGAGAAAGAGCTAATCTATGGAACTGCTCCTGCCACCTGCTGCTGCTGAACCCTTGTTTCACGTCGGATCTCTCCCAATTACCAATGCCATGGTGAATGGGTGGATTGCCGTCGTGTTTTTTGTTGGTGTGGCATTTATCGCAAGTCGCCGAAAAGGCCTCGTTCCAAAGGGGATACATAATGTCATTGAGGGGGTTATCGAGTTCATGCTCACCGAGATACAAAAAGTGACAGGGGATGTAAAACGTGCGAAACAATTCCTTCCTCTTGTAGGAACCATCTTCCTCTTCATTTTGTTTTCAAACTGGCTTGGACTTCTTCCAGGAACAGGCTCTATTGGGGTATGGGGAGTGCACGAAGGTCATACGGCCCTCATTCCACTTCTTCGCCCAGCCGCAAGTGATTTGAACCTTACGCTTGCGATCGCCGTGTTTGCTGTACTTGCCTCACATCTATTTGGACTTATTAGTATTGGTCCGATGTCTCATATTAGTAAGTTCATCAACATTCGAGGGATTTTCCGCTCCATCAAAAAAGGACCTGTGGCGATCGTTGTTGCGATCATTGAATTTGGTGTTGGTCTTATCGAAATTGTTTCTGAAATCGCAAAAGTTGTTTCTCTCTCACTCCGTTTATTTGGAAATATATTCGCTGGAGAGGTGTTGTTAACCGTGATGCTGGGTCTTCTTGCGTATTTCCTTCCGATTCCGTTTATGTTCCTTGAGATTCTTGTTGGAATGATTCAGGCAACCGTTTTTGCGATGTTGACTCTGGCCTACCTCACCGTTGCAACAGAGGACCATGGGCATGAAGAAGAATCACATGACCCTCACACAGAACCCGCCCACGCGACGTAACCTCTAGGAGATGTGCGTAGACCTAAGTTCGCTTAGACGAATTTAGGCCTGCGAATATCGCAGATTTGAATCAATTATTCACTAAGTATTGATCCTATGGACGCAGAAACACTTGCTATCCTTACCAAGGGTATCACTATGGCTGTCGGTGGATTCGCCCCAGCTATCGGAATTGGACTCATTGGGTTCAAGGCCATGGAGGCCATCGGACGTAATCCAGAAGCAGCCGGAAAATTGTTTGTTCCAATGCTTCTTGGGATGGCGTTCGCTGAAGCTATCGCCATCTACTCTCTCGTGGTTTCATTCACTCTTTAGTGAATGGCCCGACCTGTGTTCATGAATGATCGTGAATATAGGTTGGAAAAAAATTATGTCACAAGAAATACAACAAGCGGCAGAAGCCGTACAAGAAGTCGCTCAGGTCACAGAAGCAACAGGGGGGCTCGGAACCCTTGGAATCAACTTGAAGATTTTCATTGCTCAGCTCATCAACTTTACGGTTGTTCTGCTTGTGCTTTGGAAATGGGCGTATAGACCGATCGTAAAGCTTCTTGAAGAGCGACAGGAAAAAGTTGCAAAAAGCGTAATGCAAGCAGACGAAATTGAAAAACGTGTGCAAGAGCTTGAGATTGAACAAAAAGAAGTTATTACAACGGCAAAAGCTGAAGCGAACAAAATTCTTGAAGAAGCACGGATAAGCGCAGAAGATCGAAAAAAGACTCTTCTTGACTCTGCAAAAAGCGAGGTACAAGGGGTGGTGACTCAAGGAAAAGCCCAGCTTCAGGCTGAAAAGGAGCAAATGATTCGAGATGCGCGTACAGAAATTGCATCCATTGCTGTAGAAGCGGCTCGCAAAATCCTTTCGGAGTCTATTGACGAAAAGAAGGCTGAAAAACTCGCAGAAGGGGTTGTTGATTCGATGAGTACCTAACGCTATGAAACG